>Ga0102947_1000929_pt1 | contig 10059 bp, 13 predicted proteins | sample SalPon2A_A_D2_MG_FD_78210 | JGI IMG/M metagenome (GOLD analysis project Ga0102947, IMG submission 78210) | Soil microbial communities from South San Francisco under conditions of wetland restoration - Salt Pond MetaG R2A_A_D2_MG | ecosystem: Environmental > Terrestrial > Soil > Wetlands | place... | reverse complement strand
TGATATATTACAGTATGGTCATCGACAAGGACAATGGACATTAAGAAATAAATTATTTGATGATGTCAAAAAAGAACCATTTAGAAAATTACAAGTGTTCATGAAATTAAAGGGTTACTATTTATTGGATTTATCTGACCCAACTAAATCAAATTATTCTAAAATATATCTTTGGGTAACAAAACCACTAAACTATGATAAGCAGCCATTATTATGGCATAAATTAAATAAATTACCAGAAGGATGGGTAGAAGCTGATATACAAGACATTAAAAAAACCTATCAAGAAGTGTTTGATAAAATAATAGCAGCAGATGAAATGAAAAGTATTATCGAAAAAAATAGAGTTGTTAAAAAAACTTTATTAGAAAAAAACAAGAAATTGAATAAAGAAGTATTAAATAAGGCTGCAAAAGTATTTGTTGAAAAAAGTTTTAAAATATTGGAAAATAGTATAATTGAATTAGAAAATAGTGGTAACTTTTTCGTTGAAGTTAAAGATATTGCTAGATTGATCAAAACTACTATCGATGTTATAGCTGATGAGAATATTACAAAGTGTGTTCCTGTAGATGTATTACAGTATGGTCATCGTGATGGTTTTTGGACAAATAGAAAGGAAGCATTTACTAATGAAAATCATCCTTTTAAAAAATTACAACGCATAATGTTTGAAAAGGGTTACTATCTTCTAGATGTATCAGATCCTAAAATATCAATAGCAATTAAGATATTATTATGGGTAATAAAACCAAAATGGTATGATGAAAAAGATAAATTATGGCATGGATTAAATAAATTACCAAATGATACTCCATCCGAGAAAGTGTGTATAAAGGAAAATTAGATTATTTTCATTGTTTTTATATTTAGTTTATATATATTATTATTTTTTATTTGTAAATAAGTATTATTATTTTGTATATTTATAATACCACCAGTAATACTCAATATATTTTTATTTATTCTTTTAATAATTGGATCAGTAATCGCTGAAAATATATTTGTTGGATATCCATAAATATGAATATTATTATTTTTATCAATAGTAATAATATCATTATAAATATAGAAACTAGGATTAGTATTATTTGCATGCAAACCACCAACATATATTCTAGTTCCATTTTCTAAAACATATTTAGTTTGACCAATTCTTTGAAAAGTCCAAAAAGGGCTATATCTATTAAAATTAAGAGTTAATAATAAACTAGCATCATAAGCACTAAAATTAGGATGTTTAACCATAAAATGCCAAAATGCTTTATGCATAAGTTGTCCGTTTTTTTGTCCAAAAATTGGTTTAATTTGGGATCTGAATAATTTTATTTGTTTTATTGATAAGTTTATTTGATCAATAGTTTCAATAAGAAAATTATTATTCTTTAATGCACAATAACCTTTATAAGTATTATAATTAATATCATAAATCGTTCATTCGTATAATTTTTTGAATAATGAATATTTATTTTTATATTTAATATATTTTTTATAATAGTTCATTATAATATAATTATACATTATAATCATTAAAAGTAATATGGATAATGTCTATTATAAAAAATAAAATTAGGATAATTATAAAACCAGCTTGGAATATATTTCCAAGCATCATCTGTTAAATAAGTATCTTGTGGTCCTTTTGCAACTAATTGAATGAGAGCTCCATTATGATGTTCTTTAATATCATTATTTATAAATATGATAAATATAGTGATAAATATCAAAACAATAATGATATAATCCATATTTATATATTAATAAAATAAAAAATTGAAAAAAATAAAAATAGGAGTTCTTTAAAAGATAATTTAGGATAAATATTATAATGGGATTATTTAAAATATTTATTAAAATACTCAATAAATCATCAAAACGTTGGTCTTTTTGGATATTTGTAATTATTATGATAATAATAAATACAATTCCTAATTATTTTTTAAATAATATAATTAATAAAGATGTAACTAAAGCACATTATTCAGTAAAATTATATATTATAATTCGATTATTTGTACAAATATTAAATTATTTTTATAAAATATTCGTTAGTGCATTAATAACAGAATTAAGATCAATATTTAATAATGATGCATATGAAAGATATAGCAATTCAAGTATTGAATTAAAAGAAAAAGAAACTGCGCAAAATTTTAGAAGAAAAATACTTAGTGCATCTTGGGCAGTTGGTTCATTAATAGATTGGGGTTTACCTACATCAATAAATGTAATAACTGCTACAATAAGTACTATATGGTTGTTTTACGAAGAAAATATGTTTAATATAATGGTCATAATTATAATTAGTAATTATCTAATATATTATATTTTTATAAAGAACCTACATATAAAATTTATAAATTTACGAAATAATATGCGTAAGCAAGGTAATAAATTACATTCTAATTTAATAAAAAAATTACCAGAATTAGATAGTACTTATAATAATCATATTAATTTAGTAGAAATAGAAATGAAGTTATTAAAAGAACAAGAAGAAATAAATAAATTATGGGAATATATAACTTTAGTTGTTAATTTTTCTAATAATATACCATTATTAATATTATTGTTTGTTGATGTAAATATTACATATTTTCTATTATTAATAAATATATTTGGAAATTTTACTAGTTCATTAGCTGGTGTTATGGGTTTTTTAAATCATTATTCAAATTTAGAACTCAAATATAATATTTATAAAGACATATATAAAAATTAGTTTATTTAAGAAAATATCATTAATGATATATAATGATAAGAGAAGCACTAACATTTAATGATGTATTGTTAGTACCAAAATATTCAGAGATTAGAACAAGGAAATCAGTAGATTTGAGTACAAATTTGACTAAAAACATAAAATTAAAAATACCAATTATATCTTCAAATATGGATACTGTTACTGAAGATAAAATGGCAATTGCAATGGCATCATACGGGGGTATTGGTATAATTCATAGATTTTTGAGTATTAAAGATCAAGTGAATTTAGTAAGGAAAGTAAAACGTCATATAAATTATAAGATATATGATCCTTATACAATAAACTTAAATGATACTTACAATGATTTTTTAAATTTAGTGAAAGAAAAAGGTGTTAAAGGATTTCCGGTTGTAAATAAAACTAATAAATTATGTGGTATAATAACTAATAGAGATATAATATTTGCAAATAAATCAACAATAATAAGAGACATAATGACTCCAATAGATAAATTAAATTATGCTGAAGATACTATTGATTTAGATACTGCATTTAATTTGATGGCAAAATATAAAGTAGAAAAATTACCTTTGGTGAAAAATAAAAAAACATTAGAATTAACTGGATTAATAACAATACGTGATATAATACATTATCGAGAGATCAATAAAATTAGTACTGTCGATAAAATGGGAAGATTAATGGTTGGTGCAGCAATTGGTGTTAAAATGAATCATGATTTAGAGAGAGCAGAAGCTTTAGTAAATGCTGATGTTGATGTATTAGTAGTTGATGTTGCACATGGACATCATATTTTAGTAAAAGAAATGATTATAGAATTAAAGCATAGATATCCACATATTGATATAATTGCAGGTAATGTAGTTACTGCTGCAGCTACAAAATTTTTAATAGAGGCTGGTGCAGATGCAGTTAAAATAGGTATAGGATCAGGAAGTATATGTACTACGAGAATAATGACGGGTTGTGGAGTCCCACAATTAACAGCATTATTTGATTGTTTTGCTATAGCAAAAAAATATAATATTCCAATAATATCTGATGGTGGTAATAGTGGAATAATAGGAAATATATTCAAAGCATTATCAACTGGAGCATCTACAATTATGTTGGGGGGATTTTTAGCAGGTACTGATGAAAGTCCAGGACAAGTTTTAGTAAGAGACGGGAAAAGAGTAAAATTATATCGTGGGATGTCTGGTTATGGAGCAAATATGAGTAGAAGATATAATATAGAAAATGTTGATAATATAACTGATATTATTCCAGAAGGTGTTGATGGTTATAAACCATATAAAGGATCAGTAAAAGAAATATTATATCAAATATGTGGTGGTATTAAAAGTGGAATGAGTTATTGTGGTGTAGATGAATTAATAAAATTAGTTGATAGAGTCGAATTTGTAAAGATAACAGATGCAGGAAGGAAAAATAGTAATTTTCATTCTATTAGTATAATATAAAATTGAAAATTATATAATCTGTAAATAGTTTTATAAATTTATTAAATATAGATAATTTATTATAATAGATTTATGAATTATATGAATAAAATAATTCTTATACCAATACAAAATACAGATAAAATTTCATTAAAAGCAATAATTTTGAACTATTATATTGTGCACAAGAATATCTATCTTAGATATGATATAACAAGATATATTTTTTTAAAAAATTCAGAAAAGCCAAAACAAATGAATTTTACAGAATATATTAAAGTAAATGATTATTTCAATAATATTGTGATTAAGCGACAATTCGATAATGTAAATTTTATATTTGAAATAATGAAGATGCAACCAACCGGTATAGTTGTAATATTAGGTGATGATTTAGCTAATTTTATTAATTTTATTAATTTTAATTACAATACAAATAGTACACTTATGATATAAAAGAAATAAATCACTACACATATTCTATGACTTTAGTCATAGGATTTTATACTTAATTTATTTTCGGATTCATCTTTTGATTCAAATTTACTTTTATAAAATTTATTTATGATATAATTAAAACTTATACTTAAAAAAATATTATCCATAATAATTAATGATTAAAATATTATGGATAGCGAATGCTGGATTTTATTGTAGTTTTGATACAGTGACTAAATTATTTATTCCTGCATTAGTGGATTATATCCAAGAAAATAATTTAGATTTAGATATTTATGTAATGTGTACCGGTATTGGCAATAAAAATGTAGATATTGATAAATTATCAATAGATTTGAATTTGAATAAAGATAAAATATATTTAATACCATCAATTAATAATGCTTATTATAAAGGAAGTGATAATATTGAATTTGAACATAATTATTTTAAAGGATTATTTGTAATAAATGAATTTCTTGATAAAATAGATCCAACTATTATTATAAATTTAAATGATACTGAACCTATTAAAAGACTATATAATAGTATCAAAGATTTAAAATATAAAAAAAGATTTATACCATATTTAGTGATTGATTGTGATAATATACCATATAGTTGGGTATCAGATTATAAGAATATGATTGTAACTACACAATTTGGTAAAGATGTGTTTCAAAAAGTATTGCATAATTGTAATTATTATATAATGCCTCATATTGTTGATGGTATGAATAAATTATCAAAATTAGAAGCAAGGAATATATTAAAAATAGATAATAATAAATTTATTGTAGGATCAATAAATACAAATCATGTGAGAAAACGTTGGGATATTTTAATAGAATCATTTTGTAAATTTGCAATTAATAAAAAAGACGTATTGTTATTATTAAAAATAAATAGAAGAAATAAATTAGTTAATAATTATTCAATCATACCATATAATGATCATGATATCGATGAATTAATTGATAAATATACTAATAAATATAATATTAATAAAAATGTATTTCATATTATTGAAGGATATGTAGAACATAATATTTTAGAAGCAATATATAGTTGTTGTGATATTGGATTATTTACTACATCTGGAGAAGGATGGGGTATGACACCAATGGAGATGGCATTATTTGGAACACCAAGTATTATTCCAAATAATACAACAATGAAAGAAGTTTTTAGGAATAGTAAAGCATTAGTTGATACTATAAAATATCCAAGAAAAATTGGAAGAGATTGGGGTAGAAGTTATGATGATACAAGAAATATTTTTATATGTATTTTTAAAATTTATCCATGCCATCAATATAAATTTGAAGAAAGATATACTATTGATATATCAGAAAAGATAGATACAATCATAATATCCCCATTTAATAAAACAATTAAAAATCCGATCAATTTGAGTATTAATGTATTAGCACATGTAAATAATGTTGATGAAGCCTTTAATTTTTATAATAATTTAGATGAAAATAAAAAAATGACACAAAGAATACAATTTCTAATAAATATTGAATATAATTTTTTAAATATAGAATATGATAGTATAATAAATATAAAAAAATACATAAATTATACAAATAATATGTATTATCAAATTTTAGATAATGTGTATATTGATGAATTAGCAACATTTAAATATTCTTCAGTAGATATTCCAAAAATAGATTCAATAGTTGATAGATTAAATTTATTTTATAATGATAAAAATATATTAGAAAGTGAAGGCAATAAGATGAGACTTATAATTAAAAAAAATTTTAATAAAGAACGTGTTATAAAAAAAATGGTTGATATTATTAATAATATAACAAATATTATTTAACAATCTTCAGGTAAATACATTACTAACATAAGTATAATAGTGTATATAATAGTATGTATTAATAAACCAAGATGGGTAGGACAACCTTGATCATTCGCAATACTATAATTAATATATTTTGAAGTTAAACGATAAGTAGCATTATTAGTAATAAAATAGTATATTAATGATCCATATAATGCAAATTTTAATAATATAGTTAGCGATTTTTTATCAAAAGTATCAAATTGATTTTTCATGATCATATTTAGATATATTATTATAAAAAATAATATAGTATGTATTAGATGGCCAAAGTCTGTTGGACAATTAGTAATTGGATCAAAAATTATATCTTTATTTGTTACATTAAATCTATTAAATAAACTATTTGTTATTTTATAGGTGGTTGGTGTAGATAATAGTAAAAAAAATATGGAACTTGACAATGATATATATAATTTTTTTGCAAATGACATATTATAATATATTAATATTATATATTTTTTTTAATACAAATATATATAGTAATGCAAGAACAAGGATTTTTCGGTATGGATAATCAGACTTTAGCAATTGGTGGTGCAGTCTCATCAAGTTCAAGTTGTTGTTGTTGTTTGTTATTGATTTTATTAATTGGAGGATTTTTTATGACACAATCATCTGGCCAGAGTTTCCAATAAAATTGAAAATTAAATTGATTTAATTTATAAAATTATAGTTTTATAAACATGTCAGCTAACAATTTTAACAATTTTAATAATTTAAATATAAATGATAATTATGATAATTATGATAATTTTAAATGTACACAAAATATCAAGAATGAATTATGGGATGATGTAATTTGTAAATATTTTGAAAATGATCAAAGTATAAAAGCAAAACAAAGAATAGTAGATGTATATAAACATTTTAACATAGGATATCATAGAGCAAATATAATGTATAAAGAATCAATTAATTTATGGAAAGAAGCAATATTAGATGGTAATAGGGTAGATATACCAATTATTTGGTTATTAAAACAAGAATATATGATAAATGAATTAAAAAATATTGGACATGATTTTAAGATGAGTTATAAAAGATATATGGAATATATGTATCACAATTATCCAACGAATTTTGGAAAGCTATTAAGAAACGCGATAGCTAGTTAAAATTAATTTACGAATTAGTAATATTAATGGATAATTTAATAGAAATAGAAAATATCAATCAATTTGATGAAATAATTTGTAATTTAAAAGAAAAAATGGTAATTTATTTTAATGCTCCTTGGTGTAAATTATGTCATTTCAGAGTAACACCAAAAATAAAAGAATTACAAAAAAAATACAAAAATATTAAATTTTATACTGCTAATATAGATAATATTGCGATTAATAAATTAAAAGAAAAATACCATATAAAATATATTCCAACATTAATTTTATTTTATTTAGATAAAATGGATATTCTTAGAGGAATAACAATTGTTAGTAATAATCCAATGGATATAGAAAATTTATTAATAAATGCGATTATCAATACTAATAAAAAAATTGATATTTTAAAAGTAAATTATAATTTAAATAATAAATAATAAATATGGCTTATATACCAAAACATTATAGAAATTTATTAGATGTTAATAAAATATTAAAAAAAACAAAAAATATTAATGATCTTAAAATAATGCCAATTGAATCTAAAGGAAAAGTAAAATTATATGCTAGAAAAGAAATAGATAAAACTGAAATAATTGCATATTATAAAATAAAAATTTATGATTTTTTAAAATATAGTAGTCCAACTCATGGAAAATATCAAATATCTATATACAATCATTTAGGAACTGAGCAATTTGATATGATTGGTGATATTTATAGTGGTAGTATTCCTAAACCTATACAAAATATACCATTTTGGGGACCATTTATTACTAAAACTACAAATATAGATAATAGTAATGTAGAATTAGAATTTAATCCATATTATTATAAAAATTTAAAAATTAAAGTAGGAGAAACTTTAATTTTTAATTTTATTGCTAAACGTACTATAAAAAAAGGAGAAGAAATATTATGGTTTTATAATGATTCTTAAATAGAATTATTTAGGTTTTTTTATTAAAATGTTTAAGTTGATCATCAGTTATTTCATTATTATTAAATATATTATTAACTAAAACAAATCTATTATAAGATTTTTGCATTTTACTTTTAAAATTATTAATATTATTATTAATTTCAACAATAAAGTTTTCGACCCATGATTTTTGTTTTTCCATCTATAATATTATTATTATATAAATTAAATTTGATTAATTTAACAACAACATTTAGGTCTACAACAGATTTTTTTAATACAAAGTACTACTTTTTTACAACAAGGTTTACAACAAGGTTTACAACAAGGCTTACAACAAGGCTTACAACAAGGTTTACAACAAGGCTTACAACAAGGCTTACAACAAGGCTTACAACAAATAGGCTTACAACAAATAGGCTTACAACAATTACACATATTAATATTATTGTATAATAAAATAATAAATTAATGGGGGTATTATTTATTTACTTAAATAATTTAATAGTTATTATTAAAGTAATGAAATATATAAAAAATATAGAAGATTATTTGGAGGTTAAAAAATCTAAAATATTAAATGCAGGCAAAGGAGTTTTTGCAAAAAAAAAGATAGCAAATAATACTCGTTTAGGAGAATATAAAGGAAAAATTATTGGAATAAATAAATTGAATGATTTAAAGGATACTACCTATGTATTTACTGTTATGAAAAATGGCAAACCAATAAAATTTATTAATGGTAAAACATTTAAGAATCCTAAAAAAAATCCATTGATTTTTATAAATGGAGCAAAAACAACAAAACAGAAAAAACAAGTAAATGTGGAATCTTATCAATATAAGCAGAAAATTTATTATAAATCGAATAAAACTATAAATCTAGGAGAAGAATTATTAGTAGATTATGGTGATGATTATTGGATTGATTAATACTATTTACATTGCATAATATCATTACATCGAAATACTGTTACTCCTAAATTATTAATAATAGAATTTATTTTTTTATTTTCTAATTGTTCTGGTAAAATAATTGCCTTTAAATTATTTTTTATAGCTATTTTATGATAAAATCCTACTTCTGGATAATATGATAAATTATTTAATTCATTTTCTAATGTACTACTTGGTGGAAGATTAGGGAATGATTTTTTAATTTCATTGGTATAATAACCATTTATTTTTCCATTTGTTTCATTTCTTGATAAATAATAAAGTGGATATTCTAATAATAATTTACTAGTAAAAAGTAATAATATACTAGTATCTCCAGTCCCAATACAAGCATAATTAGTAATACTAAGGTTATCTCTTAATAAATTTTTTAATTTATTATTAGTATATGGTAATGGTATTTTTGGATTAAAACTTTTTTCTTTCCCAATGGGAAAGATGCTAAACATAACAACATCATAATTAATTGGTTTTAATACTCCAGATTTTATTATTTTAATAAAATTTTCTTCTGTAGTATAATGGGTTAAGAATTGTATTTTATCGTTTATCAATGTTATATTATTTTTAAGATTATTGTATTTGTGTTTATATTTATTATATTT
>Ga0102947_1000928_pt1 | contig 10061 bp, 4 predicted proteins | sample SalPon2A_A_D2_MG_FD_78210 | JGI IMG/M metagenome (GOLD analysis project Ga0102947, IMG submission 78210) | Soil microbial communities from South San Francisco under conditions of wetland restoration - Salt Pond MetaG R2A_A_D2_MG | ecosystem: Environmental > Terrestrial > Soil > Wetlands | place... | reverse complement strand
CGAGGAGTTGGCCAACGTCGTCCCCTATCACTGGCTCTACTTCGAGTTCCTGGGCGAGGACGACGCCGAGTCGCGCAGTTGGTTCTCCTCCCACGGCGAGGCCCTGCAGGAGGGCGTGCCCGAGCCCGAGTCCCACCCGCCGCCCCTGCCGGGCATCCACCGCCGTCCCGAGTGGCGCATCATCCAGCGATCCCTGGCTTCGGGCGAGCGCGCCGGTGCCCGCATCGTCCTGTGGTGTGACCCGCGCCAGCTCGAGGGCGAGGACCTGGAGTTGCTGGACGCCCTGCTGCCCCAGATGGCCGCCTCCATCCGCCAGTCGCTCCTCGACCGCGAGGCCAAGGTGGACCGGTTGACCGGCGCCGTGGTGCGCCGCGTCCTGGAGCGCCGCCTGCTGGCGGCCTACCGCAACGCCACCGAGGGCGGGTTGGCGGTGGCGGTCATCATGTGCGACCTGGACCACTTCAAGTCGATCAACGACGTCCACGGCCACCTGGCCGGCGACAAGGCCCTGTCCGCCGCCGCCGCCGCCCTGGCCGAGCACAAGCGGACCTCGGACCTTCTCGCCCGCTACGGTGGTGAGGAGTTCACCCTGCTGTTGGAGAACACCGATGGTGCCACCGCGCTGCGCATCGCCGAGCGCCTACGCGCCGCCATCGAGGCCATCGACTTCGAGGCCGACGGCACCCCGGTCCCCCTCCGTGTCTCCTGCGGTGTCGCCGCCTTCCCCGAGCTCCACGTCAAGACCGCCACCGAGTTGGTGCTGTTGGCCGACGGCGCTCTTTACGAGGCCAAGCGCCAGGGCCGCAACCGCTGCCTGTTGGACCAGGGCGGCGGCACCTACCTCACCCCCGACGGCGAAACCGTAGAAAGCGAAGACCCCCCCACCGCCCCCGAGGCCCCCAGGTTCTTCGCCTGAAGTGGGGACGGCGAGGGGCGGGGCCTTCGGTGCAGGGGCCGCCTCGCTCTACTGATTGAAGGGACCGTGGCTCGGCTGCACAGGAGCCGCTCCGCCCCCCTCTCCCACCCCGAACCGGGCTGGCGCCCGCGGCTCCCGAGCACCTCTGCACCGAAGGCCCCGCCCCTCGCCTCATCGGGGTGTAAAAGCCCCTCCCAAAAACTCCCCTCCCGGCCACCTTCGCGCCCTATCGCCCGGGCGCCCCTCTAGGCGCCCGGGGGCGGAGGGTCGCGGCGGGCGCAGCCCGCCAAGACACGACGCCCGTCTACTCCCCCCACCCCCCGGGTTGGAGGTGTATCCAACGGTGAGGCATGGAGGGAGGGCTCCCGGTCAGGGGTGCTCTGGAGCGGCCTACGGCCAGATGTTTCGTGTTGTGTTGATCGTGTCGGGGCCGCGGAAGTGCAGCGGAGCCCCCGTCTCTCCTGCTGAGAAGCGGAGCGGCCCCTGGCCGGGAGCCCTCCCTCCGTGCCGTTCTTCACGCACCCCGCTCCTCCTACCTCTCCTCTCCTCTCCTCCCCTCCCCGTCCCTTCACCTCACCCCAACCCCTATCTCTTCCAGAACCTCAACGACACCAGCGCCGCAATCGAGTAAACCTCCAACCTCCCCAGCCACATCAAAACCACCATCACCCCCTTGTCCCGCCAAGAGAAAAAAGCAAAGTTCTCCACCGGCCCCACCGCCTCCAACCCCGGCCCGATGTTCCCCAGTGTCGCAATCGAAGCCGTCGCCGCCGTGACCAGCGAGTTCCCGTCCACCGTCAACAGCAACGCCCCCAGTCCCCAACTCGTCATGAACAGGATGAAGAACCCCATGACGCTGCGCACCACCTGCTCCGGCACCGCCTTGCCGCCGACGAACACCGCCACCACCGTGTTCGGGCTGAAGTTCATCCGCACCTCGCGGAACGCCGATTTCAGCCCCACCACCATGCGCATCACCTTCATCGACCCCGCCGTCGACCCGGCACAGCCGCCGACGAACATCAGCATGACCAGGATGAAGCGGGTGAGCCCGGGCCAGGTCTCGAAGTTGGCCGTCGCGAAGCCGGTCGTCGTCATCACCGACACCACCTGGAACGTGGTGTCCAGCAGCACCCGCCACCCCACCGTGTAGGTCCCCTTGAGCAGCAGGGTGCCCACGATCACGACACAGGCCGTGGCCATGATCCCCAGGTACAGCCGGAACTCGTAGTCCCGGAACAGGTTCAGGCCGCGGTGGCGGCGCAGGCCGAAGTAGAGGGAGAAGTTGCCCCCCGCCAACACCATGAAGACGATGATCACGACGTGGACCCACGGGTTGGCGAAGTCGGCGACGGAGCCGTTGTTGGGCGAAAACCCGCCGGTGGAAAGCGTCGTGAAGGTGTGGGTCAGGGCGTCGTAGAGATTCAGGCCGCAGAGCATCAGGAACAGGGTCTCGGCCACCGTGAAGGCGAGGTAGATGCGCCACAGGATGCCCGCCGTGTCGTGGATCCGCGGGCGCAGCGCCTCGGCGGTGGGCCCCGGGACCTCCAGCTTGTACAGGAAGCGGGCGCCGGGGCCGACCTCCGGCAGCAGCGCCACGAAGAGGACGATGATCCCCATGCCGCCCAACCACTGGGTGAAGCTGCGCCAGAAGAGGATGCCCTGGCCGTGGGCCTCGATGTCGGTGAACACCGTGGCGCCGGTGGTGGTGAAGCCGGAGGCGGCCTCGAAGAGAGCGTCCATGGGGGAGGCCAGGGTGCCCACCAGCAGGTACGGCAGCGCCCCGAAGGCCGACGCCAGGACCCAGCCGCCGACGACGATCAAGATCCCCTCCCGGCGGTAGAGGTCCAGCCCGCCGATCCGCCCCTGGCGCCACATCAGCAGGCCCGAGAGGGCGGTGACCACCCCGGCGCCGGCGATGGCGATGGCGTCGTCGATCTCACCGTAGATCAGAGCGCAGGCCACCGGCGCCGTCATGGCCGCCGCCAACACCATCACCAGCCGGCCCAGGAACCCCAGGACCGGCCGCCACTGCAGGCCGGGTACGCGGCGCGCTTGATTCATGGCCGGTTCAGTGGGCTGCCGGCGCGGCGCCCGACTGGGCCGCCGCCGTCTTTGAAGCCGGGCCCGACGCCAGGGTCGCCCCCAGCATCTGGGTCTCGCGGCTGGGGAAGAGGAGCTGGGCGGTGTCGAGCTCCTCCTTGCGCACGAAGAGGATCACCAGGTCGCCGGCCTCCAGGCGGTCCGGGCCGCGGGGGACGAAGACCTTGCGGCCGCGGGCGACGGCGCCGACGATCAAGCCCCGGGGCGGCTGCATCTCGGCCAGCGAGACGCCGGCCGCCGGGCTCGCCTCGTGGAGGCGGCGCTCCAGCACCACCGCGGCGCCGTGCTGCAGCGACACGATGTTGGAGCTGTAGCCGCTCTCCACGTACTCGTGGATGCGCTCGTAGGCCAGCCGCCGGGGCGAGAAGATGTGGGTCAGCCCCAGTCGGCGCCAGAGGGTGAACGCCTCGGAGCGCTGCACCAGCGGCACCACCAACGGGATCTCCAGCTCCTGGGCCAGCATGCAGGCCATCAGGTTGGTCTCGTCGTTGCCGGTCAGGGCGACGTAGGAGCCCTCGCCGCCCAGGCGCTCGGCCTTGAGAAGCGCCAGGTCCGTGGCGTCGCCGTGGAGCACCTGGTAGTCGGGGAACATGGCGGCCAGCTCCCGGGCCCGGGCGCGGTCCCGCTCGATGATCTTCACCGACACCTCCATGCCGCGCAGCGCCCGCGCCACGGTGGTGCCGGTGGAGCCCCCGCCGGCCAGCACCACGGTGCCCAGCACGCTGGGCCGGGGGCAGACCTGGCGCTCGACGTCGGCGATGTTTTCAGAAGTCGCCAGCACCAGCGCCTCGTCCCCCACCGCGGCCCGGTCGTCGCCGCCGGGGATGATCAGCTCGTCGCCGCGGAAGAAGGCCACCACCAGGCTTTCGCCGGGCAGCTTCACCTCGCGCAGCGGCTTGCGGGTCAAGAGCGACCCCTCCTCCACCGAGATCTTGCGCAGTTGCACCTTGCCCTCGGCGAAGTACTCCACCGCCATGGTGTTGTGGCCGCGGATCAGGTTGAGGATGCGGCTGGTGGTCAGCAGTTGGGTGGAGAGGAGGAGGTCGGCGCCGAAGGCGTCCTCGTACTCCTGGCGATGGCTGATCACCTCGCCGGCGGCGGTCACCCGGACGACGCTGCGCTGCGCCCCCAGGCGCTTGGCCAGGAGCGACCCGGCGAGGTTCGCCTCGTCGCTCGAAGAGACGGCGATGAAGAGGTCGGCGCGCTCGACCCGGGCGGCTTCGAGCACCGGCAGGTGGGCGCCGTTGCCCGCCACCACGGCGACGTCCAGCTCGTCGTCGATGCGTTGCTGGCGCTCGGCGTCGGACTCGATGACGGTGACGCTGTGGCCGTCCCCGGACAGCGCTTTGGCGAGGTGGAAGCCCACCTCCCCGGCGCCCATGACTACAAATCGTTGCGGCTCCATGACGCAGGCGAGTGTATCGCGGCGGTGCCGGCCGATTCGGGATTCTCTTCTCGCAAGCCCCCGCACCCACTTACCCGATGCCGGATTCCTCCGCCGTCAGAGACCGTGACCGCTGGGCCGGAGGCTCCTACCTCCGGGCCGCCGAGGAGCCGTCCCACGCCGCGCCGTTCCTTGACCAAGGGGGGTCTCCCTGCTAAGAATTGGCCAGCTTTATCAGCACATCACCACCCGGTCGCGCTCAAGGGAAAGCACGCGCTGCCGGGAAGGATTTCACACGCGATACTCCCGCCACGAGGGAGCCCGGCGACGGAAGACCGCAACGGGCGGGGGTCGAAAGGGGAGATGAGGATGCGTCGTTGCACTGGGCAGGGAATTGGACTTTGGCTACTGATCGGACTTCTAGTACTGGCGGCTACGCCGGCGTTGGCCCAAAGCACGGGCCGCGTCGAAGGTCAGTTGACCGGAGGCAACGGCAACGGCTTGGGTGGCGTCACCGTCGCCCTGACCGGGGGTGGCGTCGACCGCGCCACCCTGACCAACAATGACGGTCGTTTCAGCTTCGAGACCGTGCCCGTCGGCGCGCACACCCTGAGCTACACCCTCGGTGACCAGTCCTCCAACCAGGAGATCGACGTCACCGCCGGCGCCACCACCGAGATCGACGAGCAGCTTCCCTGGGAGGCCTCCTTCGCCGAGTCCATCACCGTCTACTCGGCGTCGCGCCAGACCGAGCGCATCACCGAGGCGCCGGCGGCCATCAGCGTCATCCCCCAGGAGCAGATCGAGCGCCAAGCGGCGAGCGGCCAGGTGCCGAAGCTGCTGGAGCAGACTCCCGGCGCCGAGGTCACCCAGAGCGGCCTCTACGACTTCAACTTCAACACCCGCGGCTTCAACAGCTCGCTGAACCGCCGCATCCTCACCCTGGTCGATGGGCGCGACCCGTCGGTGCCGTTCCTCGGCTCCCAGGAGTGGTCGTCGGTGACCTTCCCGCTGGATGACCTGGCCTCCATCGAACTGGTGCGCGGCCCGGGCTCGGCCCTCTACGGCGCCGACGCCTTCAACGGCGTCCTCAACATGGTCACCAAGGCGCCGCGCTTCTCCCAGGGCGGCAAGGTGCAGCTCACCGCCGGCGACCTGGACACCATCCGCGGTGACGTGCGGGTGGCCGGTGAACTGGGGCCGACGACCTTCTTCAAGGTCACCGCCGGCCACATGGAGAGCGAGGACTTCACCGTCTCCCGCAACCCGGCCAACGGTGGCGCCGAGTACAAGCCCTGCTCCCCGGGCCAGAGCTTCGACTGCCTGTCCCCGGAGCCGGTGCCGCTGGCGGCGACCGAGAACAGCCTGACCTTCGGCGGCGCCCGCCTCGACCAGTACTTCGGCGGTGGCTCGGCGGTGTTCACCATCGAGGGTGGCACGGCGGAGATCGAGGGCCCGGTGGCCCAGACCGGCATCGGCCGCGTGCAGCTACTGGACGTCAGCCGCCCGTGGGTCCGCGCCAACTTCAACACCGTCCACTGGAACGTCCTGGGTTACTACAACAGCCGCGACGCCTCCGACCAGCTCGCCCTGCGCTCCGGCGCCCAGCTCGTCCTGGACTCCGAAAACATGGCCTTCGAGGTCCAGGGCAACGCCGACTTCGCCAACCAGCGGGGCCGCATCGTCGGCGGTGCCTCCTACAAGGAAGAGGACATCGACTCGGCCAACGACCGGGGCTTCCAGACGCTGATGTTCGAGCCGGTGTCGGAGGACTTCACCGGTGTCTTCGGTCAGCTCGAGTACGACTTCACCGACTCGCTGAAGGCGGTGGTAGCGCTGCGCTGGGACGACTCCAGCCTGCACGACTCCCAGGTCTCGCCCCGCGGCAGCCTGGTCTACGCCATCAACCCCAACCACTCCCTGCGGGTGACCTACGCCGAGGCCTTCCAGACCCCGAACTACTCGGAGTACTTCCTGGTGGCGCCGGTGGCCCCGTCGCTGACCTCGCTGGCCGGACTGGAGCAGGCGCTGGCGCCGTTCCTCGGAGGGGTGTCGCTGGGTTACGGCTCGATCCCCTTCCTGGCGCTTGGCAACAACGACCTCGAGGTGGAGGAGATCACCAGCTACGAGGCGGGCTACACCGGCATCTTCGGTCCCCGCACCTACATGACGGTGGACTACTACAGGAACGACATCGAGAACTTCATCACCGACCTGATCTCGCCCTTCCAGGCCGAGCTGGGCGGTCGCATCAACCCCAACTTCGGGGCCTACACGCCGCCGGGTCAGTTGCCGGTGCCTGTGCAGCAGCTCATCCTGGCCCAGCTCCGGGCGCTTCTGCCGCCGCAGATCTTCGCCATTTTGAGCAATGCTCCCAACGGCGCGCCGATCTTCGCCGCCGCCACCTACACCAACTTCGGTGAGGTGGAGTCCCAGGGCATCGAGCTTGGCCTGAACCACAACTTCACCCAGGCCTTCGGCTTCAACTTCGCCTACAACTGGTTCGATTTCGACGTCCAGACCGAGCTGGCGGCGGATCCGGTGGTCCCCAACGCCCCGGAGAGCCAGTTCAGCCTGGGCTTCAACTACGTCACCGACAAGTGGGACGCCTCGCTGGGCTACCGTTGGGTGGACGACTTCACCTGGGCGGCCGGTGTCTTCCAGGGTGAGATCCCCTCCTACGACGTGGTGAGCCTGGCGGCCAACTACCACTTCAACGACAGTTGGGGCATCGGCGTGGATGTCTCCAACGCCCTGGACGAGGAGCACTACCAGGCCTTCGGCGGCGACATCCTGCAGCGCCGGGCCCTGGCCCACATCAACTACTCCTGGTAAGGGAGGAGTTGAGCCGCACCTTCGGCGCCGCTCCCGGGACAGCCCCGGGGCGGCGCCGGTTTTCGTTGGGGGGGGGTAGGCGTGGTCGTATCCCGCGGTTTTGCCCCTGGTTTCATTGACAGGCACGGCGTGGTCGCCTAGACTCTTGGGTCTTGTGTGTGTCGGGGCGTGGCGCAGTCTGGTAGCGCACCTGCCTTGGGTGCAGGGGGTCCTCAGTTCGAATCTGAGCGCCCCGATATTCAAACCGAGGTTCTCCAAGAGCGCGCCTTTGGCTCGCCACCTCGGACGCGGGCCGTGCGCTACTGCCTGTAGCTCAGTTGGATAGAGCAGCGGCCTTCTAAGCCGCGGGTCGGGGGTTCGAATCCCTCCAGGCAGGCCATCCGACCCGACACAAGAGCAGCATCCGCAGTACGGCAGTACCGAGCGCCCTTAGCTCAGCTGGATAGAGCGACAGCCTCCGGAGCTGTAGGTCAGAGGTTCGAATCCTCTAGGGCGCACCACCTTCCCTCCCTGAAACATCAATGGTGATAGTGGTTTTGGATGTTCGGCCTCGCCGAGCCTCGGTGGTTGAAGTGCGTCGAAAAAAGTCGCGGTAAGCATGGGGTAAGCAGGACCGGCGGGGTGTTGGAGGCATTCTAAGATGCCCGCCGCTCACGCTGAGCGACGGGCAGAGTCGTTCCTAGGTGCCTCTGAAGCCGTGCCGACGTGCGTCAGCAACGCACTGTGCACGGGTGGGCCAGTCCTGAACCGAGCTGCCTATCTGGCCATGCTCGCGATCCAGGACGCGCCAACGCCAGGATGAATGCCTGTTTCGGAAAATCTCCCATTCGTGTGGCATGGATCCGCCTCCTTTCTGGATTGCGGACCGCGTGACGCATATAGTGGAGGTGCGGACCCACACCATTTGCGCCACTGCGGCCCTTGGTTGTGTTCGTCCGGGGGTGGAGGTTGCAGCCTCCACCCCCTCTTATGCGCAACTGACAGCCGGCGGCCATCAGGGATTCTCCTCAAGCGGATCGCTAGGAGCTTCACTGCCGAATTCGCTGCACACTTCTAGGTAAGCGTGCCAGAGCTGGTCCGGTACTTTTCGTCGTTCTCGAAGGTTTGATATGACTTCGTTTGGATGAACTAATAAAACGTATCCGATCCGTCTAACCGAGTGAGGTGAGGAGCCTCAACGAGACATTCCTAGACCCCGCTTCCTGGCCAACTCGGTCACGCGCATTGCGGCTTTTACCGTGACAGCTAACGGTTTCGGCAGAAGGCTGGCCACCACGTTTCCTCCCAGCCGAATTGCGACCTTGCCGAGCTGCTGCTGCAAGATCTGCGAAGGCGTCATCGAGCCAAGAATCCGTTTGGCGACCTTCACCCGCGCCTGGTTCCCCGTCCTCCCCTTGCTGATCATGGGGGTTACCGTTGAGCGCCCGCCAGGGTGCGAAACGGTGGACCGGTTTGTGGGGAGCGGCGCAGCCGCGTACTACAAACCATGGCTTGCTGCTGCTTTCGCCACAAATAGGAATCTGGATGGGGGCTGAATTGCCTCATGCAGCGAGGTTAGACGCGCTCCAGAGCTATGTCACGTTTGGGCGTACCAGAGCGCGAAAGAGAGTAAAAAGAGTTAGAGTCATTAGCGTTCCGGGTACCCCGTTACCGTGGCGGCTCCTGGGGCCGGTCGCGGCGTGCTGGGTAGCGGAAGACGACTTCGCCGCGGAGGAGCACATATAGTCCCACTGCAGCTAGTGTTCCTTGAACGCCTACACTGACGAGTATGTCGATGAGTAGCGTATGTAGCATTAGCTATTGCGTCCTTTGACCAGAGATATTTTCGGCCTTTTGCGAGTCAATCGCTCGTTGCTTTCCTCCTTCTTTTTCTTGCGGGCTTCCAGGGCCTCCTGCGCGAACGGGGTAGCCTCCCTGATGAGGCCGTCGAAGCGATATACGTTCGAGAGCTGTTGGCCATCCTTGCCATGTCTAGGAACCCTCTCAATGAAGCCGAGTTCTTCAAGCTTCTGAATTCGACGGCGTACCGTGCTGGGATCGACACCCATGGAAGTAGCAATAGACCGCTTCGAGGGGTGTGGTGGATTGTCCGAGTACCACCAATGTTTGGCGAGGTGAAGAATGATGTTCACGTCGACGGCATCGAGCCCGAGTCCATGCTGCCGCTCTAGAATCACCGACGGGAAAGCTGTCCAGCCAGCGGCCATCAGGGGTTCTCCCCACTTGTCAGTGTTACGCTGTAGCTGTTTGGTCTGCTCCTGCTTTTTGTTTCGACTCATAATGGATTCATAGTAGAGGGCCGAATATGCTTTGCACAAGGGGTTGGGAAGCCTTAGCCCCCGGCGCTACGGCCTAGGGGGGGGGCGGCTGTCCCGCCTACGGGCCCTAGGCGCAGGAGTCCCCCAAAGAATACCTATCGCCAATGTATACCCGTGAACAACTCAAGAACGAAACAGGTAAGAAGCCCTCCCAGGCAGCACCGCCTGGGGGGCCAGGGAGAAAATCAGGGTCATTTGTGTCCTTCGGCCAGCTCCTGGTGCTCTCGGGCGAACTCGAGGGCCGCCTGGAGGTGCCGGAGATCCGCGCCCCAGGGCGTCGAGGAGACGGGCCAGGGTGCGCAGCGACGGCAACCGCTTGCCGTTCTCGTAGGCCGACAGCATGGCCCGGGTCACGCCGGCCCGCTCGGCGAGGTGGCATTGTTGTCAAGGGACGTCTAGTTTTCCGACCTTAGGGGACGCTTAGTCTTACGACCCTCCCGGGTTGGTCCCCGGGCCTTCTGGCCCGGGGTGTTGGGGTTGGGGGGCGGGTGGTCGGCGTCGGGTG
>Ga0102947_1000927_pt1 | contig 10086 bp, 11 predicted proteins | sample SalPon2A_A_D2_MG_FD_78210 | JGI IMG/M metagenome (GOLD analysis project Ga0102947, IMG submission 78210) | Soil microbial communities from South San Francisco under conditions of wetland restoration - Salt Pond MetaG R2A_A_D2_MG | ecosystem: Environmental > Terrestrial > Soil > Wetlands | place... | reverse complement strand
ATGATAATTAAGGAGATGAAAAATTTATGCCTCAATCAGGAATTGTCAAATATCACGTTAAACTTTCCTATGAAGTTGATGGGCTCGTTGAAAGGGCAGACATAATCGGAGCCATCTTTGGTCAAACAGAAGGACTGTTAGGACCTGAGATGAATTTGAATGAGCTGCAACGAGTTTCTAAAGTTGGTCGTATAGAAGTTGATTCAAAATCTACAGCGAACACTACTTCTGGTGGAGCTGTTATTCCAATGAGTACTGATATTGATACATGTGCATTAATTGCCGCAGGAATTGAGAGCATTGATAAGGTTGGTCCATTTGATTGTAGTTTCAAATTAGAATCAATTGATGATGTCAGGGCTGCAAAGAAAGATGATATTGTAAGACGAGCCAAAGAAATCAAACAACGATGGGCCACCAAAACAGTAAGTGAGGGAGAAACAATGCTAAAAGACGTTCACGAAGGAGATTCTGGTAAACTATCTGCGTATGGTCCATCCAAACTGACGTGTAGTTCCGGTGTGTTTGATTCAAACTGGATAATTTTAGTGGAAGGCAGGGCAGATGTGATAAACCTACTACGAGCAGGATATGATAATGTAATTGCAATTGAAGGGGCAAAAATTGATGAATCAATTAAAGAATTATGCAAATCTAAAGATAACGTGGTTGCATTCCTTGACGGTGATAGATCCGGAGGGTTTATCCTAAAAGAGCTTAAATCCGTAGTAGACCTTGATTATGAATTACAAGCAGATTCTGGAGTAGAAGTTGAAGAGTTAACTCCACAAAGGTTAGATGAGATTCTCAAGCCAGTTAAAGAAGAGATAGAATCCGGAGGAGCTGCGACGCCAGTTCTCAAAAGCGAAGATGATAAACCAATTGCTGAATTGGCATCCAAAGTTTTTCCAGATCTAAACGAGACTCTTGAAGCAGTGGCTTTAGATAATGATCAGAAAGAGATTTTCAAAGTACCAATAAGCGAAGTAGTCAGTAAATTATCCACCCAGAGTGGAATCAAATACCTTCTTCTAGATGGAATAATTACCCAGAGACTTTTGGAAGGTGCAAGAAATGCTGGTATTGAATGTGTAATTGGTCATAGAGTAGCGAAATTATCTGACTCTGATGGACTAACTCTAAAAACATTTGGTGAACTAGGCGTAGCATAGGGTTTCTAGATGACTGAACTCAAGATTCAGCATATTCTAACTCTTACACATCTTTTATCAAAAGGAGCAAAACACAATTTTGTTAACATTACAACCTCTTCGCTTGGAAAAGAAATAAAAAAATCTCAGCAAGCAGCGTCTAAGCATCTACTTGAACTTGAGAAAAGTGATTTTATCGAGAGAATAACTGATGGAAGAAAAATGTCTGTCAAAATTACTCCCAAGGGATATTCAGAAATGGTAAACCTATCACATATGTTAACCAAAAGTCTAACCTCCTCTCCCTGCAGTGTGGTGTTGAAAGGAAATTTAGTTTCTGGAATGGGTGAGGGTGCATACTACATGTCCCTCAAAGGATACACAAAGCAATTCAAATCAAAAATTGGATATATTCCATTTCCTGGAACGTTTAATGTAAAATTGGAAAAAAAAGAGTATACTGAGGCAATAAGACAATTTGCAGGTCTGGATGGTATTCACATTAATGGGTATTCTGATGGAAAAAGGACTTATGGATGGGTAAAATGCTTTAGAGCAGAACTAAACTCTTCTTTTGGCTGTGAGCTTATTCGCCTAGAGAGAACTCATCATGATACATCAACAATAGAGCTAATTTCAAAAAATAATTTAAGGAAAACTGCCAAGCTCTCAGATGGTTCTAAAGTTACAATAATTGTTCAAATTAATGGAAAATAATTTAGATGTCGTGAATGTTTTCGCCGTATTTTTTTTCTATAAACGAGCTCGATACTTCTGGGATTGGAGATTGAAGTCTTGCAACTGTGATATCGAGATTTAACTTCTTACAACCCTCAGTGATGGATTTTTCTTGATGAACTTGATCATATCCCAAGGCAATAATTTGCGGACGAATAAAGTCAACTGTTTTGAAAATATCACCTTCATGACCTACAACGCTCAAATCAACTACTGAAAGGGCATCTACTAGCATTTTTCTCTGGTCTTGATTATGGAGGGGTAATCGTTTTTTCATTTTCTCTGCAGTCTTATCAGTAGCAATTACTACTATCAAAATATCTCCAAGATTTTTGGCTGCATTTAGTGTGTGAATGTGTCCCGGATGAATAATATCGAAAACTCCACCAGCAAGAACAACCTTTAATGAGGTTCTTCCCAGTTCGGTCAAGGTTTTTCTATCTTCTTTAACGAGTTGATTTGCAATACACTCATCAATCTTTATTTCAATTAGATCATCTGTTATTCCTCCTCTTTCTTTGATTATTTGTACGGTGGTCTTATCACTAATCGAGGCAAGATAAATCGATGATAAAATTAGTTTCTCGATTGGTTTCAACTTTATTTCCTAGATAATGTCTCTCTCTTTAATTCATCGATGACTACATTTTCGGTTCAAGGCCTTTAGCTAATCTTAGTGCGTCAACTAAACCATCAGCGTATCCTATGCTGAGTATGGCGACCTCGTCTTGCCCATCCTCCAAAAATTTTTCCGCATCCCGAATATACAACTCGGCATTTTCCAAGATAACGTTGAATTCCGTTTGGCCTTTGTAATAGGGTCCGACCTCTTCTAAGGCTTCTCTAACCATCGGTACGTATTTTTTCATCATTTGAACTGAAATTTTTTTTGTCTTGTCAGAATTATCAAACGGCTCATCAAGGTTATTGCTGAAAATTTTGAGAGCATCTGACTCAGTAAAGTGAAGACGCCCTGTAATTATTACAGTATGTGGTGGTTTACCAAACTCCATTTTTTGAAGGCTTGATATTTTTCCAGAAATTATGGCTTGGTCCTTAAATCCAATTCTTGATGCAACAATTGCATAGGTAGATGAATTTATTACGTTTCTTTTTTGACCTTTTTCTGTCTCAATTAATCCCATCATTGCGTCTTTTGGATCCAAGAAAAAATCTTGATCTTGATTAAATTCTAATAGTAGAACCGTGTGGTTTCCTTCAATGATATTTTTATAAATTACATAATATGGTGTTGTCAATGATTTCATCTCTTTCATTATTGTTGCGATCCTTCCAATTTTGTAAAAGTGAAGACCACACTCTCCTATCATCGAAGTTACCGAAGATGCTGCATGAATCGAATATGTTTTTATTTTTTCTTGCATTGCCCTAGTTCTTAGTTCGATATGAGTAGTTGCAATGTAAGGATCTCCATAAGATAATAAAACTACTTTGTGTTGTTTCGCATTTTTCAAAATCTCGTTTCCGTCTTCAACTAACCATCGATTTACGGACTTGAATTCCCCGGTTATCATTTTTTTTATTTTGGCAACATCCGTTTTGCCTATTGGACTGGTAAACTGTTCCAAGTAGACAATGTCTGCTTTGGATAAGACCTCTTGAGCTTCAATGGAAATTGATTTTACACCTGAGATACCTAACCCAACAAACCAAAGCATTACTGCATCTTCATCTTTTTATCGTGGAGTCGTTTTAGGTGTTTAAGAGTTTTTTTCAAAATCTCAATTCCTTTTAGATATTCATCAATTGATACCTTCTCATCTATTGTATGGGCCTCATGAGGATCTCCGGGACCATATGTTACAACTGGAATGTTCCATTGGTTTCCAATTACATTCATATCCCCTGTACCTGTTTTTCGTATCAAAGTTGGTCTAACATTCTCAGTTTCCATTACTCCAAGTGTAAATGCCCTTACTATAGGGGAATTATGTGGTGCCTCGAATGGTTCTGTTTCATCAAGTATTGAATAAAATGCTTCAACTTTTCTTCGCTCAGAGATGTTCTTAACCAATGTTGCAATTTTCTGCTCTACTGATTTGCAGTTCATATCAACTGGGATCCTAATATCAAAGGTGGTGCTGCATTCCTTGGGGGTCACGTTGTGACTTGTTCCTCCAGTGATCTCAGTCTGTGTTGCTGTAAGAAGCATTCCTTTGGTTTTTCCTTCCTGTCCTTCCTCTAATCCTTTTTTGAGTTCATTTGTAAACACCATTGTCTCTTCAATTGCATTTTTTGAAAGCCATGGTGCGCTAGCATGTGCACTATCCTCAACTGAAATTTTAAGACTAATAGCAAGTCTTCCTTTGTATGCAATTGTTACATGTTTGATTCCACTTGGTTCTCCAAACACTGCATAATCAACATCGAGATCTTTTTTAACTAAATTTTTAATTCCGGTTGCATTACCTTCCTCATCTACGGCTCCCACAAAAATTATGGTCCCATCGTTATTTTGAATTGAAGCCGCTGCAAATAACATGGCCATAAGAGGAGCCTTGGCATCTGAAGCACCGCGTCCGTATAGAGAATCCCCTTCTTTTCTTACCTTAACTTTTCCTGGAACAACATCCATGTGGCCACAAAGAAGTATCCTTGGAGACCCCGAACCCTTCTTTGCTATGATGTTTCCTACCTCGTCAATTTGAATATCTTCAAATCCCATATCGTCGCACTTGTCTGCCAGGAATTCAGCCAAGGCTCGCTCGTTACGTGATGGAGTGTACAAACGAAGGGCCTTCTCGAGCATCTTTACTGCAAATCTTGGTGTTATAGTAAACGAAGTGTCCAATTCTTACTTGCCAGATTGCATTGCATAGTCTAGCATTAATGAAGGTATGTCAACGTTGCAAACCCTTACAGTATTCTTGTATTCGGTAGTGTTGTTAACCTCATGAACTACTAGTCCTCTTTCATCACTTTCCATCAAATCCACGCCTACTATTTGGCCTTGGACTGCATTTTTTGCCTTTATGCACATTTCTTCCATCTCTGGTGTTACCTTACAGGGTGTCGCAATTCCGCCAAGTGCCATGTTTGTTTTCCAGCTTCCATCTCCTGAAGTTCTATAAATTGCGGCCACAATTTTATCTCCGACCATTATTGCTCTAATGTCCCTTGGTGGTCGCTTTACAAATTCTTCTAAATAATGAACTTGGTAAATTGGATACATTTTTTCCCGACTTTCAATAATTCCTTCAGCAGAGTCTTTATCATTTAATTTAGAAATCAATCTTCCCCAACTTCCAACAGTTGGTTTAATCACTTTGGGATATCCTTGCTCCTCTAAAGATTCAATTGCAGCATCTTTAGAAAATGCTACCGTTGCATCAGGAGTTGGAACGCCATGTTTCTTTAGCAACATATGTGTGAATAATTTATTTCCTGCAAAAACCCCTGTGTAAAGACAGTTTATCACGTTTACTCCCAATCCTTCAAGAGCTGCAGTTGAATGCAAGTTTCTATAGTAACTGACACACCTCTGAATTACCGTCCCGTAATCATCTGGTTTTTTCTCTAAATCTAAAAATAATTTTTTACAATCTACCATCTGAATATTGATACCTTTTTTTTTGCCAGCTTCAAGCAGTGCTTTTTCTTCCCATCGGATGGTATCGTAAAGAATTGTTATATCAGGATTCACTGTCCCCAATCCTCGCCAACCGTTTGGGCCGGCTTTAGATCGAAACCATCTGAACCTTTTGCTAACTCAAAACTTGCACCACATTCAGGACATGTTACGATTTCTCCTTCTAAAGCATCGCTTGGTATGGAGATATCAGCATCACATTCATCACATTTTGCCATTATTTTTCCTCGGATTTTTCTCTTTTTTCGTCATTAATTATCTTTTTTTCAAGTCTATCTTCTAGAGGGAGCTCAATAAGATCCCCCATCCTTAGATTTTTGAGTCCTGATGCAACTGCTTTCGCTGAATCTTCATTTTTTTCCAATCCCAATATAGACATTAGATAAGACGCACCAGTCTTTCCTGCAAGTTCCCCAAAGACAATCCTCCTCCTGTTACCAACGGTTCTGGGGGGGATGGGCTCATAGGCTGCTGGGTTTTTCAGGATAGCAGCAAGGTGGGTCCCTGCTTTATGCTTGTAGGCCGAAGAACCAACAATTGGTTTAGAGTCATAAGGTCTAATCGTGGTGTATTCTTCAATCAATCTTGAAAGATCTTGAAGCATATCCAACCGGAAATCATTTGGGGATTTGTAGAGATAAGTTAATGCCACTGACACCTCAGCTAGGGATGGAATTCCAGTCCTTTCTCCAATTCCGTCTATTGTAGTGTGTATTTGGTCTACTCCAGCATCACATCCTGCAAATGCGTTTGCAAGTGCAAAACCAATATCGTTGTGGACATGGGCATCAAGGGGAGTGTCTACTGCTTCCCTGACTTTTTTAACAAAATTATACATTCCAATTGGACGTAAAATTCCAACAGTATCAGGAAGACTAATTCTGTCTACTCCTGCTTCCTCAATTGCAGTACACATCTTTAGGAGAAATTCGGGATCAGCTCTGCTTCCATCTTCAACTGTAAACCTAATTTTTAATCCATGTGCCTTTGCATATTCTACTGTTTCCACTGCCCTATCCATTGCTTGCTCGCGAGTTATGCGAAGCTTGTCTTTTAGATGGATATCTGAAATGCCGAGATATGCCGCACACCATTTTGCATCACAGGATAGTGACACATCAATGTCACTTTTTAAAGCCCGTCCGTGAGAGACAATGTCTGCCTTTAATCCTTGTTTGATGATTGTTTTTACTGCTCCTCTATGATCTTCAGATACAACCGGGGAAATTTCAATTTGATCAACTCCAAAATAATCTAGCATCCAAGCAATCTGGATTCTTTGTTTGCTGGTAAAAGAAACTCCTGGGTGCTGTTCTCCTTCCCTTAAAGTGCTATCAAGAATCTTTATCTTCTTGGGATTTTTGTCATACGCATTGTAAATGTCTGCGTAGTAATTTGGGTCCTTCATCACAGGAATCGCTGACCTAAATTGAACATATAAATATATTCGTACTACCTTCGTTGAAAATAAATAAAAATAATCCTATTTTAGCAATTTTTCGAATTTTATTATCGAATATCGTTTCAAATAATTTTTCGTAAAATTATAACAGTATTAGTATCAATTACTCCCGGAATTTTTCTTAGAGCATCAATACTGCTGTTGATCTCCGAAATGTTTGATGCGCTAATAATGGTTGTAATGTCGTACTGTCCAGTGATCTCGTAAACTGTTTTCACTCCTTCAAGCTTTGCAAGCTTTAATGAAACCTTTGAAGTGTCTGTTGCTGAATCCACTGATACTAGAACTATGGCGCTAGTCACATTTTCTTCTCCAAGCTCCAAAGTGAATCTTTTGATTGTGCCGCCATCTACGAGGTTTTTTACTCTTCTCCTTACGGCTGATTCAGATAATTTGAGTTTTTTACCAATGTCTACAAAAGACTCTCTAGAGTTATTCCTCAAGTATTCGATAATTTTTTCATCTACTTTATCCTTCAACATTTCTTTTTTTCTCCTCTTCAGTGAGTACGGAATCTAAGCTTTGTAAAACTTTTGTTATGTCTTGTTCTGATATTACTAAGGGCGGAAGAATCCTTAGAATATTTCTTCCAGAGTATAACATCAAAACACCTTCTTTAATTAAATTCATCAAAATATCTCTAACCTCAAACTTCATCTCCACTCCAATCATCAGTCCTTTCCCTCTAATTTCTCTAATAATGGGATGTTTTGCTTTTAGTTTTTCTAATCCTTCTCTAAAAATTTTTCCCATCTTCTCAGAATTTTCAACTAATCCGTCCTCAGTTAGCGCTTTGAGAGCTGCAGTTCCTGCAGCGCAAGACAACGGATTTCCTCCAAATGTTGATGAGTGTTCGCCTTTGCTTATAGCAGCTAAAATGTCTGGTCGAACCAGAGTGGCCCCCATTGGGACTCCTCCTGCTATTCCCTTTGCAAGGCATAAAATGTCCGGTGAAGTATTCCAGTGTTCACAAGCCCATAATCGTCCTGTTCTACCTAGGCCAGCTTGTATTTCGTCGAAAATTAAAAGAATTCCTTTCTTATCGCATAGCTTTCTAACCTCTTGTAAAAATCCCTCAGGGGGAACAATAATTCCACTTTCCCCCTGAATGGGTTCTAAAATAACAAATGCAGTATCATCATCTACCACTTGGCGTAGTGATTCAATGTCTCCATAGGATGCAAAAGAAACTTTTTCAACGAGGGGTTGGAACGCCTTTTTGTATTTTGGATTAAAAGTAAGAGACAATGCTCCAAAAGATTTTCCATGATAGGATCCTTTCATTGCAACCATTCCCTTTTTTCCTGTAAATTTTCTTGCAAACTTCATTGCAGCTTCTACTGCTTCTGCACCACTGTTGTTTAGGTGAACCTTTGTTAGATTTTTTGGTGCAAGTCCAATTAATGTTTTGAGAAACTCTTCTCTAGTTTTATTGTACAATGAGCTGTGAACCGTGATGATCTTGTCCACCTGGTCCTTGATGGCTTTTACCACTCTCTTATTTTGATGTCCCACAAGTGCTACGCCGTAACCTCCCATGCAGTCAATGTACTCTTTTCCATCAACATCCCAAACATGAGATCCCATTCCTTTCTCCACTGTAACTGGAAACCTCTGGTACAAATTTCCCATAAATTGATCTTCACTCATTATGAATCACCGTACAGTTATCGTGGGCTATCGCAGAGGATATAGGATTTTCCTTTTGACCATTTGCAATCAATGCCTCTTTTACTCCCATGTCTAACGCTTCAGTAGATGCAAGAATTTTCTTTTCCATTCCAGGGCCTATCTTTGGCCTAATCTCTTTAGCTTCAGCCAGAGAAAGTTTTGTTACAAGTTTGTCATCTATTAAAAGCCCATCAACATTGGTGATAAAGAGAACTTTTTCTGTTCCGACCTTTCCTGCAACATATGCTGCTGCTCGATCGCCGTCGACATTGAGAAAATCTGATTCCTCGCTAATTGCAATAGGGGAAATTACTGGGGTCAAGCCCTGGTCTAGCAGTGACTTGATAAATCTCGAATTAATCTCCTTAATTCTTCCTGTATACCCCCCATCAATTGCTTGTTTCCGCCCTTTTTCATTGACGATAAGTAATTTCTTCTTTCTTTCGGCTTGAATTATCTTCGCGTCAACCCCGGATAGACCTATAGCATTAATTCCATTTTTTTGAAGCATTTGAACTATTGTCTTGTTAATTCGTCCTGCCATCACCATAGTAAAAATTTCTGCAGTTTCCTTGTCTGTGTATCTGCTTTTAATTCCGCTGGGCGATGTTACAAACTTTGGTTCCTTTCCAAGCTGTTCACATACTTTGGTAACTTCTTTACCTCCACCATGGACCAGTATGACTCCCTCTGCATCGACAATTTTTTTTATATCTGAAATAGTTGATGGATGTAAATTATCTACAACGCTTCCGCCGATTTTAATTGTGATCATTTCTAAACCGGAGTTAGTGGTGTGTATCTTAAGCCGTCCATTTCATCAAATCCACACATTACATTCATGTTTTGAACAGCAGAACCTGCGGCTCCCTTCATCAAGTTATCTGAAGCCGAAAGAGCAACCAACCTATGATTGTCCTCATCCAAATCAAATCCTATATCACAAAAGTTAGAACCAACCAAAAATTTTGGGTCTGGGAATTTGTATAATCCTTTTTTGTCACGAATTAACCGGATAAACTTTTCTTCACCATAAGCTTGACGATAAAGTTTCCACAATTCTTTTTCCTCAAGGTCTTTTTTCATAAAGGTGTGGTTTGTACACAAAATTCCACGAACAACATCCACTGCATGTGGACTCATGGATACGTGAATTTTTTTTCCTGCAATTTCACTTAGCTCCTGTTCAATCTCTCCTGTGTGTCGATGTTTTGCTGGTTTGTATGGACGAATTACTCCTGCCCTCATTGCATGTGCAGTTCCAGCTCCTGAACCAGCTCCAGAAGAGCCAATCTTAGAGTCAACTACAATGTGATCAGTATCAATTAGATCATTTCGAATCAATGGCGCAAGTGCTAGCATTGATGTCACCGCCATGCATCCAGGGCAGGAAACCAGTTGTGCTTTTTTGATTTCCTCTCTGTGCAATTCTGGAACTCCAAAAACCGAATTTT
>Ga0102947_1000926_pt1 | contig 10087 bp, 7 predicted proteins | sample SalPon2A_A_D2_MG_FD_78210 | JGI IMG/M metagenome (GOLD analysis project Ga0102947, IMG submission 78210) | Soil microbial communities from South San Francisco under conditions of wetland restoration - Salt Pond MetaG R2A_A_D2_MG | ecosystem: Environmental > Terrestrial > Soil > Wetlands | place... | reverse complement strand
GCAACGCTTGATAGTGATAATTTACAACTAAATACAGAGCAAACTAATCTCGTAGATTTGGTAAAATCTTCTGTTGATAGATACCAAATTCAAAATGAAAATAAGACTCTTGATTTTGAATCTGAAATCGATGAAATTATAATTTCTGTTGATGTTTTTCATTTAGAGAATGCTATAAATAATATTATAGACAATGCAGTTAAATATGGAGGAAAATCTATTTTAGTTAGTGTTGAAAAACATTCAAAAGCTGTCGAAGTTTTAATTTCAGATAATGGCAATAGCTTAACCAAAGTTCACAAAGACAAGATTTTTGAGCAGTTTTACAGAGTTCCAAAAGGAAATACTCATAATATAAAAGGCTTTGGAATTGGTCTATATTATACCAAAAAAATTATTGAAAAACATGGTGGTACAATTCAATTGGAATTAAACAAAAACCTGACAACTTTTAAAATAGCTTTGCCTCATGGATAAACGCACTTCAATACTTTTAGCTGAAGATGAACCTGCTTTAGGACTCATTATAAAAGAAAGTCTTGAGACACGTGGCTTTGATGTTCTTTTATGTAATAATGGTGAGAAAGCATTACAAGTTTACAAAGAATCCAATCCAGAAATCTTGGTGCTTGATGTTATGATGCCAAAGAAAGATGGCTTTACATTAGCTAAAGAAGTTAGACAAGAAGACGAAACTATTCCAATAATATTCTTAACTGCAAAATCGCAGACACAAGATGTTGTAGAAGGCTTTACTATTGGCGGAAACGATTATTTAAAAAAACCTTTTAGTATGGAGGAATTGATTGTTAGAATTAACCATTTACTGAATAGAATCAATCTTCAAAGAACTTCAGAAAAGTCACAAATAGGGCATTATGTTTTTGATTTTCCTAAACAAACACTCCAATACAAAAATGAAGATAAAGTACAATTAACCCATCGTGAAGCACATTTACTCTTTCATCTGGTAAAAAATAAAAATCAGGTTTTAGACCGTTCACTAATTTTAAATAAACTTTGGGGAAATGATGATTTTTTTAATGCAAGAAGCATGGATGTCTTTATTACTAAACTTCGAAAAAAACTTCAGAAAGAAGAATCCATTCAAATTATAAATGTTAGAGGTTTTGGCTACAAATTAATATGTTAAAAGTGGTTTGATTTTTGTAATTTTCAATACGAAATGAGAAACCTGTTATATTTTTTAGTTTTTGTATCCTTTTTTGGATTTGGTCAAAGCCAAATGGAAACCAAATTTATATCAAAAGAAAAGCTATCTGTCCAATCCATTATTAATATCGATAATTTTGGTGTTCTTTATTACCTAAACAACAACATTTTTTATAAAAAAAGCGACGAGTTGGTTATTAGCTATAATAATCTACAACTTGGCAATGTTTACTCTATAAATACATTCAGTCCATTAAAAATAAATGTGTTTTATAAAGATTTCAATACAGTAATGATTTTGGATAATCGCTTGGCAGAAATTTTTAGAATAGATTTCAACAAACAACAACCTTTTAGAAATATAACCCGTATTTCAACAGGAAACGACAATACTATTTGGTTGTTTAATCAAGATACGCAGCAGCTTGAACTTTATGATTACAAAACCAATAAAACAAGAGCTACCACATTACCTGTTGTAAGTGAAGTATTGGATTTAAAAAGTAATTTTAATGAATGTTGGTTACTTACTGAGAACTACATATACAAGTATAACTATTTTGGCAGTTTATTATTAAAACTTAAAAACAATGGTTACACTAATTTAGTAGAAAGCAATGGTGATATTTTTTTGCAAAAAGGAAATAAATTGTTTTTTTTAAGAAAGGAAACTGATACAATTTTACCTATTAGTATACCAGAATTGTTAATAAAACAGTTTTTTGTAACCAATGAAACCTTGTATATTTACGACGAGGAATTTCTTCATAAATACCAACTTATAACCGAATAGAATTATGCACGTTGCAATTGCAGGAAACATTGGCGCTGGAAAGACTACGCTTACAAAATTACTAGCAAAACATTACAAATGGGAAGCTCAGCTTGAAGATGTAGTAGACAATCCATATTTGGACGATTTTTATAACCAAATGGAGCGATGGAGTTTTAATCTTCAAGTCTATTTCCTAAATAGTCGTTTTCGTCAGGTTCTGCAAATTCGTAAAAGCGGTAAAGAAATTATTCAAGACAGAACCATTTATGAAGATGCTCATATTTTTGCTCCAAACCTTCACGCAATGGGTTTAATGACCAATCGCGATTTTGAAAATTACAGGTCTTTATTTGATTTGATGGAATCTTTGGTTCAAGGGCCTGATCTGTTGATATATTTGCGTAGTTCTATTCCTAATCTAGTATCACAAATTCATAAAAGAGGAAGAGATTATGAAAATTCTATAAGTATTGATTATTTAAGTAGGTTAAATGAACGATACGAAGCTTGGATACATGGTTACAACAAAGGCAAACTATTAATTATTGATGTAGATCATTTAGATTTCGTCGATAATCCAGAAGATCTAGGAAATGTTATTAATAGAATTGACGCTGAAATACATGGTTTATTTTAAAATGAATTCTAATGGAATCAACAAAATTAAAACGCCCAAAACATAAGGGCTCACCAAAATTGTTTGACAACCCAATTCTCGAAAAATTAACTCACACACACATTTCGTTTCCATTAATTATTTTTTCTGTTATTTCTGCTGCCTTAATTTATTATGGCATTATTGAAAAAGGTTTTGAAGTCCCAATGATGATTTTATTATTCTTTGCTGGTTTTTTCTTTTTTACTTTTATTGAATATATAGGACATCGTTATCTATATCACATTCCTGCTACAACCGAAAGAAGAAAAAAAGTATCATACACTATGCATGGTGTTCATCATGATTATCCTAAAGATAAATCTAGATTAGCTATGCCTCCTGTTTTAAGTTTGGTGATTGCTACAGTATTTTTTATTATTTATAGGACTATTCTTGGCGATTATGTCTTTGGATTTTTGGCAGGGTTCTTAATTGGGTATGCTACATATCTTGCAGTACACTACTCTATCCATGCGTTTAAAGTGCCTAATAATTTTTTGAAGCATTTGTGGTATCATCATAGCATACATCATTATAGAGAAACTGATAGGGCTTTTGGTGTTTCTTCTCCATTTTGGGATGTAGTCTTTGGAACAATGCCAAGGAAATACCTGAAAGAAGAAAAAGATAAAATAAAAGAGGTATAATAAAAAAGGCTGCAAATTTGCAGCCTTTTTCAATCTAATATTTTAGTTTTAAAAATTATTCTTCAATAATTTCTTTTTTAACTTCTTTAACTACTTTTTTAGAGTCAACTTTAATATCTACTTCTTTTAAAGATTCCAGCTTTGCTTTCACCTCTTCCATGCTTCCTTCAATAACTTGATAATCTGTAACGGTTTCGCCATTTTCAGTTGTTGTAGTTGTTACAACAGCTTTTGCAGTCTCATCATCATTAGAAGTTAATTCAACTTTAACCTCCGTTTTAATATCATTTACAACTTCATTCATTGCAGTTGTTTCTTCAGTAGAATGACCTCCTAAAATTGGGGCAATCACTAAACCAACTAAACAGGTTAACTTAATTAAAATATTCATTGATGGTCCAGATGTATCTTTAAACGGATCACCAACAGTATCTCCAGTTACAGCTGCTTTATGAGCATCAGAACCTTTATAAGTCATTTCGCCATTAATCTCAACACCAGCTTCAAAGGATTTTTTAGCATTATCCCAAGCACCACCAGCATTGTTTTGAAAGATTGCCCACATAACACCACTTACACAAACACCAGCCATATAACCTCCTAAAGGTTCGGCACCAAAAATCAATCCGATAAGTATTGGAGTAATGATAGTAATCAAACCTGGTAAAATCATTTCTTTTAATGCTGCTTTTGTTGAAATATCTACACATTTAGCATATTCTGGAATTCCAGTTCCTTCCATAATACCTGGAATCTCTTTAAACTGTCTTCTTACTTCTTGTACCATTTCCATAGCTGCCTTACCAACAGATTGCATTGCTAATGCCGAAAAGATTACAGGAATCATTCCGCCAACAAATAGCATTGCTAATACGTCTGCCTTGAAAATATTAATACCATCAATTCCTGTAAAGGTTACATACGCTGCAAATAATGCCAATGCAGTTAACGCTGCAGACGCAATGGCAAAACCTTTACCAATAGCTGCTGTTGTGTTACCAACTGAATCTAATATATCTGTTCGCTCACGAACTTCAGGATCTAATTCACTCATTTCTGCAACACCTCCTGCATTATCTGCAATTGGTCCAAAAGCATCAATAGCCAATTGCATTGCTGTAGTAGCCATCATTGCTGAAGCTGCTAAAGCTACACCATAAAAACCTGCTAATTCATAAGACCCATAAATTGCAGCAGCAAAAAGAATTACTGAAGCAAAAGTAGATTTCATACCAACAGCCAATCCTGCAATTATGTTTGTTGCTGCTCCTGTTGAACTATTTTTAACTATATCTAAAACTGGTTTTTTACCAAGACTTGTATAATACGCTGTAACCACAGAAATTAATGCACCAACAGCCAAACCAATACATGCAGACCAGAATACATTCATTGAAGAAATTGTTTTGTAACCTTCTCCAAAGAATTTCATGTTCATATTTTCTGGTAACATCCAATCTATTAAGAAAAAACTTGCTATAAGTGTTAAGATAATGGCTACCCAATTTCCTAGATCCAATGCTTTTTGTACTTCAGTTTCTTTGGCTTCGTTGTTAGATATCTTTACTAAAAATGTTCCAATAATTGATGCCAAAATACCAACACCAGCAATGACTATTGGTAACAAAATTGGCCCCATGTTACTAAATGCATCAGTAAACTGTCCGTTTTGAGACATATCTTTAATAAGGTAATTACCCAACACCATAGAAGCTAAAACTGTTGCTACGTACGAGCCAAACAAATCTGCTCCCATTCCTGCTACATCTCCTACATTATCACCTACATTATCTGCAATAGTTGCTGGATTACGTGGATCATCTTCTGGGATTCCAGCTTCTACTTTACCAACCAAATCTGCTCCAACATCAGCAGCTTTTGTATAGATACCTCCTCCAACACGTGCAAACAATGCAATAGATTCTGCACCAAGAGAGAAACCAGCAAGTGTTTCTAACACCACAGTCATATTATCATAAAAAGAACCTGCATCACCTAAAAATTGACTCACAAAGAACATGAAAAACAAACTCAATCCTAAAACCGCTAAACTAGCAACACCAAGTCCCATAACAGTTCCTCCTCCAAATGATACTTTAAGTGCTTGAGGCAAACTTGTTTTTGCCGCTTCGGCAGTACGTGCATTGGCTTCAGTAGCGATACGCATTCCTATATTTCCTGCAAGTGCAGAAAAAATAGCACCGCATATAAATGCTGGAACTATCATCCAGTGTGTTTGCACATTTTCAAGCGTAGATACAAAGAAAAGTGCTACAGAAGCTATTATTACAAAAATTGTCAGAAGTCTATATTCTGCACTCAAAAAAGCTAAAGCACCTTCTTTAATTGCTTTAGAAATACCTTGCATTTTCTCATTACCAGCAGCCTGTTTTTTAACCCAAGCCATTTTAATTAACATAAAAAGTAATCCTAAAACCGCCAACGCAATTGGCACAAAAATCATGTTCGATTCCATATTATATTTCAAAATTTTATTTAGCTCGGCAAAAGTAGTAAATTCAATCTGAATAAAAAACCCTTTTAGCTGTTAATAAAATGGCTTAATACAATGATAAATTGTAGATAAAACATATTGATTTTAAACAATCGAAATAAACAAATTTGACTAAAATAAAACAATAGTCGAACTTTGTTTAACAAGACCTATTAAAATGATTTCATATAAAAGTATTGTTAAGCTTCACCTCTTTCTTCTCTTAACTATACTATTAAACTGTCAGAAAAATAATGTTCCCTTTAAGGTTAACGCACTGTTTGATTTGAATCAACCAGAAACATTAGGGCTTTCTTTTGCAAAAGAAGCTGAAACTGTGACCATATTTTCCCCAGAAGAAAGTGATAACAAATACAACCATGGTGTTGTTTTATTTCCATTTAAAGGTATGCTTTATGCTCAATGGCAAAGTTCTTCTATTGATGAAGATGGAGAAGACACACAAGTATTTTACAGTAGAAGTTTAGATGGAACAACTTGGGATAAACCAAAAGCATTAACAGAAAAATTGAAAGATGGTATAAAAACAAGCGGAGGATGGTGGAGCGATGGCAATACACTTGTGGCATATATATGTGTCTGGCCAAAACAAATAGATGAACTAAAACAAGGTTATACAGAGTATATAACCTCAACAGATGGCAATTATTGGGGAGAACCAAAACCTTTAATAAATACTGATGGACAACCTGTTCTTGGAATTATTGAACAGGATGTTCATGCAATACCAAATGGTAGACTTATTACAGCTTTTCATATGCAACCTGGGTTGATTGCCACACCTTTCTATACAAATGATTCGCTTGGAATCTCTGGTTGGAACGCTGGTAAAATGAAAAACTTGCCAACAACCAATAAAAATATGAGCAGGGAAATTGAGCCTAGTTGGTTTTATAGAAAAGATAATGCTATTGTGATGATTTTTAGGGATCAAAACAGCAGTTTCAAAAAACTAGCTTCTATTAGTCGGGATTACGGTTTAACTTGGACTACTCCAACAATTATCGATACTCCAGATTCGAGGGCTAAACAGAGTGCTGGTAACTTACCAGACGGAACTGCTTTTATGGTAAACAACCCATCTGGAAATAAAAACCGATTCCCGCTAGTAATTACATTAAGTAAAGACGGTTTTCTCTTTGACAGAGCCTACTTGTTACGAAGCGGAGATGAAGACCTTCAACCAATGAAATATGAAGGAAAATACAAAAGAATTGGTTATAGTTATCCAAAAAGTGTTGTTTGGGGAGATTATCTTTATGTATCTTATGCTACAAACAAAGAAGATGTTGAATTAACCAGAGTTCCAATAAAAAATCTAATCTATAATTAAAAATGAAATCCAAAACTTCCTGTGATACCGAATTTTCGAGCATCTGGATTATCGAGATAGTTACCTCTAAAATTAAAATCTAATCTAAAGACTTTAAAAATATTACCAATGCCAAAACTGTATTCCCAATACACTTCATCACTTGGTGCAACCAAAGGAATATTATAAGGGTTAGTCGTTGTGTTTAACGCAATATTTTCATCAGACAATTCTCCCCAAGCTCCACGTATGCTAACAATCTCTCTTAAATTTAACTTACGCAAAAAAGGAATTCTTGAAAAGAACCTTCCATTAAAATTATGTTCAAAATGAAAAGACACGTAGGTATCTGTTACAAACTCATAATAATCCAATTGGGAAAACGTATTGTAGATTGAAAAGTACGCTTGATTTCCAGGAACAACACTTAACAATCCCAAAGGAACTTCACCAAAGGTTTTACCAACTTCTATAGTAGAATACAATCTACCAAGTCCACCCAATTGCCAAGGTTGAATATATGAGAATTGTACTTTAGTATAATCAAAATCACTATTAAACACGTCTTTCTTTCCTAAACCAAATCTGGCGAATAATCTGGCAAAATCGTCATTAGCATTATGACGTTCTACACCATAGCCTGTCATTTTTCGTTTTGGATAATAAAATATAGAAAATGTAGATTCAAACTGCTTTACTTCAGACGCTACACCTGTTGGTGTATTATAATCCAAACTAAAGGTAGGCGAAGCAGACTCTAGTGTTCTGTAATCTGCTCCAAGCCTGAAAATGATATTACGCCAAGGCTCTATTTCAACAGCAAGGCTAGTGAGGTTAATAGATGTTAATTTATCATTAGCACCATTACTTATTAGTGAAGAGGACGCTAAACTACGGCCTAAAACATCTGTAGATGTTGTAAGACTGGCTCCAATTTGCTCAACATCCCTACGCTGACCACCCGAAATAATTAGTCTGTTCTTTTTATCAATCAACCATTTTCCAGATATTCCATATTTAAATTTGTCGTCTTTAAAACCATAAGCCAAAAACCCTTCCAGCCTCCAAAGGTCATTTCTTCCAAAATAAGTTCTTCCTCCAGTTCTAACACGTACTCCTTCAACTTCATTAAAGCCAAAGGTTGAAAAAATAGGACCATAGTCTAAAGGGAGTTTATTAAACTCTATATATCCTGAAGACAAAATACTGCCAAGATTGTATAGTTGCTTGAATTTTTTAACCGTCTTAAGCGTATCCAACATTTTATAAACACCTTTTTCATCATCACTTAAAGGCTCTAGTCTGTTTTCTTTCCAGAAGGCATCATCTCTATCGTATGCATCCTGATCGTAATAGAAAACCTCTTGTTCGTAAAACTTTTTATCTCGCTCTCTATCAAAAATATAATTGTTATATAATGTAGTACGTTTACCATAGATGCCTCGTGATTTCTCTTTTTTGTTGAAAGCAAAGTCAGACATCATGTAATCCCGTTTTATAAGAAACAGTGAATCGTTTAAGATCTCATATTCCTGTTCTATATAAATGTCTTTTACCCAGTTTATATTGGCACTTTTTGAGGCTTGAAGGTTTATCTCCTTGATGGCAAAAGTGGTATCCGCAACCCAAAAATCACCTTTAAATGTAAGCTCGTTTTTTCGTCTTGGATAATAAATGATATTATAGCACCATTTGTTATCTATAACCGTACTATCTGACAAGACATAATTATAGGTATTAATTCCTGTTTTTGAAATTGGGCTAATAAAACTTTTGTCAAAAAACTTCAAGTAATTATCATATACATCAAAATCTGAATATAAATCTGCAACAAAATCGATTATGATTTGATTATCGCTGAATCCAGAATTTTTATTTCCTTTTAAATCTTCCTTTTCCTTATTGATTAAGTTGTCTCCATATACTCTTGATACTGCCTCATTAACAAACATAGGTAAGTAAGTCTTTCCTGTAACTTTGGAAGTGTCAACCTGATTAAAAACAAACTCCATACCTCTAAAAAGCTTGCTCTTTATTAAAGCACTGTCTATAGTATTGATGTCAAATTCAATCTTTTCATACTTATCATACTCATATTGTTTAAACTGTTTTAATCCGTTCTTACGTTTATGTTGCCAAATCTTTTTTAATATAGCTATAGCTGGATTTTCTTCTTCTTTTTTAGATTGCTTTCCAGAAACAATAACCACAGTATTGAGCTGTTCTGTTGCTTCCTTGAGGGTAAATTCTAGATTATAGTTTACTTTTTTAGTAAGTGGAATATTTAATGTTTGATAACCTACAAAAGATACAGTAACTGTATTCCAAGTTTCATCAGATTCAAGGTAAAAACTTCCATTCTCGTCTGTTATTGTGCCTTCAGTAGATCCTTTAAAGATAACATTAGTATATGAAACAGGTGCACCACTTTCATCGTAAACATGCCCACTAATCTTGGTTTGTGTAAAAACCAAGCCAATTCCCAAGAAAAAAAATGCAAGTAGTAGTTTTAGCTTCATAATAAGAAAACTTCACCAACAAAGATGCTAATGAAGTTTATAACGTAAAAAATAACGATTTATTTGTACAATACTTTCTTTACAGCTTTAATCACATCGCTACTATTTGGTAACCATTCTTCCAATAAAACAGGTGAATATGGTGCTGGTGTATCTGCTGTATTTATTTTTACTATTGGAGCATCCAGATAATCAAAGGCTTGGGCTTGTACTAGATAAGTTATTTCTGTTGATACATTTCCAAAAGGCCAAGCTTCTTCAAGTATAACTAATCTATTTGTTTTTTTAACTGAATTTAAAATAGCATCATGATCCATAGGACGAACAGTTCTTAAATCTATAATTTCACAAGAAATACCTTCTTTTTCCAACTCATCAGCAGCCTTATAAGCTTCTTTTATAATTTTTCCAAACGACACAATAGTAACATCTGTTCCTTGGCGCTTAATTTCTGCAACTCCGATTGGAATCACATATTCACCTTCTGG
>Ga0102947_1000925_pt1 | contig 10102 bp, 4 predicted proteins | sample SalPon2A_A_D2_MG_FD_78210 | JGI IMG/M metagenome (GOLD analysis project Ga0102947, IMG submission 78210) | Soil microbial communities from South San Francisco under conditions of wetland restoration - Salt Pond MetaG R2A_A_D2_MG | ecosystem: Environmental > Terrestrial > Soil > Wetlands | place... | reverse complement strand
TACGGATGCCTCCATTACAAATGGAACCTTTGATTCGGACATTACGGGCTGGACTGATCAATCGGGGGCGGGCAGTTCGATCAGTCATGATGCCACGAATGAACGAATGTCGTTGACAAGTAACGGAACAACGAATGCACACGCGGAACAATCCGTTTCCATTTCGTCAAGTTTTCAATCTGTCTCCCATGTATTACGCTTCCGTGTTTATGGGGCGCCGGGCGATCGAATAAAGTTAAGAATCGGAACGTCTTCTACGGGAACACAATTGGTTAATGATCTGGAATTACCTGTTGGTTTTCATTCGTATACCTTTACCCCTGGAGTGGGTACGGTTTATATCCAATTCTTGCACAGTAAAGGTAAGACAATTCAAATTGATGACGTTAATTTTCTGGACAATGTGCCATTTGAACTGCCATCACCCTATACCGCTAATCAATTGGCCACGGTCAACTTTTCACAAAGCGCCGATGTCTTATATATTGCGGTGGGGGGAACAACGCCGATCTATAAATTGCAGCGCACCGCACACACGTCATGGTCATTGGTTGAAGTGGCTTTTGAAGATGGACCTTATTTGGATCAGCATCTTGATGATCCCATTCTCCCCAGTTATTCAACCACGGGTCAAGGGATTGATTTTTTTGGTGGCGGTTTTGGTTTTGATATCACCATTCCTTTGTCAACTACCTTGTCACCATCTGCTACAACGGGGTTAGGGATTACCATAACCGCCAGTACCACGGTCGGGATCAATGACGGGCAGGGATTTTTGAGCACGGATATTGGACGATTAATAAGAATACAAGACACCGCGTCCGCCGATGCCGGGTATGCGATCATCACGGATATCACGAGTACAACAGTGGTCACAGCGGATGTTCGGCGGGATTTTAACGCGGCCACCGCCACGACACGCTGGTGGTTAGGGGCATGGTGTCAGACATTGGGTTACCCTTCATCGGTCATGTTTCATGACCAGCGTCTTGTTTTCGCGGGCTCTACTACCTATCCACAAACTTTTTGGGGCAGTCAAAGTGCGGATATTGAAAATCACAGACCGGACAGCTTTGTATCAAGTGCCTTAACAGTTGAGGATGATGATGCAATCAACTTCACCATCGCCTCCCGACAAGTGAACAGTATCTACTGGATGGAGTCCGCCCGTAAGTTGATCATTGGCACTTCCGGGGGGCAATGGATTGTCAGTTCCGTGGGTTCCGTGTTAACCCCGACTGACATTGACGTAAAACGCCATTCCACGGAAGGGGTGGCCAATATCAAACCCGTGCTACTGAATGAGATTGTCCTATTCGTACAGCGGGCACTGAGAAAAGTCTATGATTTTAAATTTGAATTTGAACGTGATGGCTACGTAGCCCGCGATGTCACAATATTGGCCGACCATATCGGTCGAGGTGGAATCGAACAGATCGTGTATCAGCAAGATCCAGATTCCATTGCGTGGTGCGTGAGGTCGGATGGAAAATTATTAGCCTTAACGTATAAACCCGATCAGGGGGTGATTGGGTGGACACGGCATATTCTGGGCGGGGTATTTGGTTCCGGTGATGCGGTGGTGGAGAATATTGCCACGATCCCCGGTGTTGCCGATAGTGGGCAAACGTTGGACTCCGATGAGCGTAATGAGTTGTGGGCCATTGTGAAACGGACAATCAACGGCGCGACAACGCGGTATATTGAATTCGTCGAACGCGCCTTTGAGGGGCCTATCAGGCATGACTATGATTCCGATGGGGCTTGGAAAAGTGCTGTAATTTCTGAGCAACAGGATGCGTTTTATGTCGATTCGGGACTGACCTATGATGGCGCGGCCACGACCTCTATCACGGGTTTGGACCATTTAGAGGGGGAAACCGTCAAGGTCTTGGCGGATGGGGCCATACACCCGGATAAAACCGTGTCTTCAGGGGCCATAACACTCGATTACAGCGTGAGTAAGGTCCAGGCAGGGTTAGGGTACAACCACACCTATAAGTCCCTGAAATTGGCCCAAGGTGCCCGCGCCGGTACGGCGGTGGGCAAGGTCAAAAGAATACACTCTGTTACGTTCGTTCTACTCGACACCGCGACTTTTCAATTCGGGAAGGATTTGGATTCCTTGCAGAATGTCGAATTCAGGGTTGTCGCGGATGCCATGGATACCGCTGTTCCGTTGTTTACCGGTGAGAAAAATCGCGACTTCAACGGGCAATATGATCGTGACGCCAGAATACACGTGCAATCAAATGCCCCATTACCCTTTGCGGTATTGGCCATTGCCCCGGAATTGAAAACGAACGAAATGGTGTAAGCATGATCTGGAAAATGATTCTCAAGGGTATTGCGGATGTCGCCACGGCTTACGGGACGTATCGCAGTGGAAAGTTAGAGTCTGATGCCTTACGACAGCAAGCGCGCTCCGAGGTGCTTGCCGCCGAATTTGATGCTCGGCAATACGAGAAATCCGAAAGCGCACGGTTAGCCTCCGGTCGGGCGGCGCGGGCGGGGTCTGGCGTATCGTTTACGGGTAGTACTCTGTCAGTGGATGAGGCGACGGTTCAAGAAGCGGCCCTGCAAGCGGAGAACATTCGACGAACGGGTCAAATTCGTTCCAGAGCCTTGAGAAATGAGGCACGAATTGCACACGTGACGGGTAAGGCGGCGGCGCATTTAAGTTTGCTGTCTTCTATCGCGGGTTCCGATTTTGGCGGCTTTGGTGGCGGAAGCCCTGGAGGCGGTGGTGGTAGTGATATGTTTTCAAACTTCGGGGATATCGCACAAGGTATCGGGAGTTACATGGGCTAATGGCTAGGATACCCGGACCTTCAGACGTTGCGCAAACCCGCGCCGGCAGATTGCCCCCATTGCAAAATGCCGGCGCGCCAGGACAAGCGTTTCAGCGATTAGGCGAAATTGCCAACGCTCTCTATCAGCGTCGGCAACAGGCGGAAGATGTCGGTTATATGGCGTCCATCGCCTCAACGGCGGATCCTATTTTCACCCAAGCGTTTGAAGATCAGAAATTAGGGGCCGAGGCAGACGGGCAGGATTTCACGCGGAATCTGGATCAAGCGTTGAACAACGCCTCCAAGAAAGTCTTCGACTTATCCAGTGAAAGGGGATTTCGCCCTTCTTCCCAAGCGCGACAAGAGGCACAAGCCAGGCTGGCAAACTTGAGAGCGGGCTATCTCAGCAAAGGGATCGTTTACGAGAACAATTTGCGCGTTGAAAAAGTGAATAAGGAAATTGACGCGGCGATTGATAATTATGCCACCGCTAACTTAACCGATCCCGATGGTGCAATCGGTCGGTTTGATAATGCCAATGAATTGATCAGCGCTTCATCGGCCTTTTTGGATAAGGCAACGATAAACAGTAAACGTCAAGAGGCTGAGAATACATTAGCCTTACATACGATGTTGGGATATATCGATTCAAACCCCGCTAAAGTCATGGAGATTTTGAACGATCCCCATAACCGTTTTACCCAAGCATTGGATGCCGAACAAGTAAGAGATTTGTTGCCCGCCGCGCAACAAGAGTTTCGTTTCCTGAATGCTATTGTCCTGGGGAGGGAAGCCGTTGATCTTTCCGAATCATTAGGACAACTACACGCCAAAGTCGATGAAATCGATGATCCAAAATTGCGGGAGAAAGTGAGGGCGCAAGCGGAAGCGTTTTGGGCTGACCGAAAGTCGATAAAGGCGGAAGAGATTGAAAAGGAAGGGTACAGACTGGGCTACACGGTCGCGTCACGCTCAAAGGATTTGGAGCAAATCCATAAGCGTATCGACAATATTCCCGATTGGGAATTGAGAGAGCAAGCCAGGGCCTTCGCGGAACAACGATACAATGATTTACAGGCAATTGAGCGGGAAAAATCAGCACAACAAGAATCCTTGAAATCTGACTCGAATCGAAAGAATACCGCTTATCTTGAATCCATTAAGAATGGTTTTTCCGTCAAGCCTGAAGAACGAAAAGAGGTGTACGATTTAGCACAGCGGGCGGGAACCCTACCCTTATTACTGGAACAAGAGAATCGAGAAAGGGATTTAAGGCGTATTGCGTTAATGCCAAGGCGAGATCAGGAAGAGGAAATAAAACGGCTTGCCACGTCGGGAACGGTGGAAGGCGCCACCCGAGCACAGCGCGCCAGGGATAAGATGGACGAGATAGAGCAAATGGCGCGTGATGATGGTTACACATTGATGGTGCGGCAAGGATTGGTTACAAAAGTCGAATTGGATCTTAACGACCCCAAAACATTTTTAGCCAGAGCCATGCAAGCCAATGCGGGCAGTCAACACTATGGTGTAAGGACATACCCTTTTGAAGACATTGAAGTCAGTGCAATGGTTGACAATCTGGATAATCAAACTGTTGACGAAAAATTATTACTGGCCAATCGAATCAATGCCATGGGGCCTGACATGGCTAATCGGGCATGGGAACAAATGTCAAATAAAAATGCGCTGATGTTTTCCTATGCCGGTGCGATTTCGTCAGACGCTTCAACATTGTCAAAAGCCGTCTTAAAAGGTGAAGAGAAATTAAGGCGTGGCAATGCAACACCCATTGAACGTAATTTGTATTTAACCTCTTTTGATGAATATGTGGGGGATGTGTATTCCGGGAAAAATCGTCAAGCGGTGAGAGAGGCTGCCTTAGCCGCCTATGCGGAATTGCACGGTAATGATTTTGATGAAAACAAGTTTGAGGATGTCTTGGAGGCAATTACAGGGGGTATCATTGAAATTAATGGCAAGAAACTTGAATTGCCACGAGGTGTTACCGAAAAACAATTTGAATGGTACGTGGATCGATTCACGCTTAAAGCGGTTGAGGCTTTTGGTGGGTTACGGAATACCAATGATAAGCGGGCGGCGGAATTGATCCAAGAATCCCAATGGTGGCAAGCCGAAGCTAACCGGTATAAACCAGTACACCCTACTTTGGGGCCACTACTCAAACCGGATGGTACAGAAATGGTGATTGAATATCGTCCTGAATTACGATATGTACCACCACTCGGGCGCAGGAGACGGTAATGGCATTTGTTTCCAGCACACAGAGTCGAGAACTTGATCAAACCTTAAAACAGATGCCAACGTTTGAGAGTTATGAGGCGTTTAATTTTGGTGAGTCCCTTGCTGCCGGGGTGGGTCAAGTTTTCGATGAAGAGCTATCGATTTCACAGGGTTTGAATCGGGAGGGTTGGCAACAGCGTCAATCCATTGTGAAGGAAAAATTGGCGCGTGGTGAAATCGGTAATGTAGAGCGGTATCGAAATCGTCGGGGGCGGTTTAACTATGATCTTTTGGCGCAAGATTTACAAGATCCCGACATTAAAACGAATGAGCAATTAAATCAAGAGCGCAAAGAGATATTGGCGGGCCGTAGGAAATATCGCGAACAAGTGCAAAGGGGTGGTGACGCGCTTGGATTCTTTTTGGGTCAAACCCTGGGGTTTGCATTGGAACCCTTAAATGTGATGACCATGCCTGTGGGTTACTCTGTTGCCGCCGCCAAGTCACTGACCGTTCTGGGCATTGCCGCACGATCAGGCCTTTACGGTGCCGCACTCAACGCCACAACAGAAGCCGCCATTCAACCTTTAGTCTACGCACACAAACAGGATATTGAATCCCCCTATGCGTTTCAGGATTCAATAGAGGCGATTGGCATGGCGGCGGCGGCTGGATTTGTGTTTGATGGAATCAGTGGTGGTATATTGGGGTACATGAAAAAGATTCGCACGGATTTTGATGAGGCTTTTCAGGATGGTTTTGATAGAGGATTACAAATTCGAGAAGAAGAAGTAACCGCTATTCGAAATATAGACAGAACGATTCGAAACCTCGAAGAATTGCGGGCAAAAAAGTTCGATATCAACCAAATCAAAGCGGATTTGATCGAAGAGACGAAAGCGGAATTGATTGCTCGTTCCGGGGAGCGTTTGACAAGAGGTCAAGAAAAAGCCTTGCGCGCGGAAAGACGACAATTATTTGATCGTCTATCAAGGACCACGACAACAACGGCAGACGTTGAGTTGGAAATTAAGGATATCAAGACTAAGCGAATGCCCGCCAGGAAAGCCAAAGAATTAGCCAGGGAAGCGGCGCAAGAGACAACCGATCAAGAAATAGCGTCCATTCGCGAACGGATAAACTTACTGGATGATCGATTGGGGCGTCACAATCTGGACAAGCAGGCGGAATCCGATTTATCCAGGCTGGAACAAGGCATTTTACCCAAGCGTCAACAAGACATTTTAGAGCAGATTCAAAAAGAATCCATGTTGGAAAGACGGCAGTACACGCACATGGAATTGGTGGAGCAAGACAAGGCAATTTTAAGAAAAATGGAAGAGGTGAGAGAGCAAGCCTACCAACCGACTCGAACGATTGATCGATACCAAGAACCCGATACACCATTGCCCCCTTCTGATTTAAGTGGTAGAGCGGATGAGCTGATGAATGAAGTGGATATTTCAACGGCTAAAGGCATGGAGAAGTTCGAAACGTTGGATACCGCAGTAGCCTTCGACGAGGCTGGTAATTTGACGGATGCAAAAGCATTAGTGAAAAACTTTGATGATCAGATTGAGGGTCTAAACGAAATCCATAGGTGCTACATTGGCGGACCTGGTTAGCTGTATTACCCGCGCATTAGCGCAAAAACGCATTAGTCAAACCCTCGCAGACCAAATAATCAACTCCCCCGATCCCGAATACACTTTCAAGCTCGCCCAAATGAACATGACCATTCAGCGGCGGGAGACTATTCTATCCGCTGTTCGGATGAATGATGTTCTGTTGGATATGAAAAGCCATCCAAAAGGCATGGCGCATGGGCTCATGGCGGCGATGGTCAAGGATAAATTTGGGCTGGCTCGATATGACAATGTTGACTATCAAGCAAAGGTTATCGAGGCACGATACCACGCTCGGGTCGCGGATATGTTATCCCGGTTCAGGACACGCTTATTAGGCTTTAGTCAAGATGAAAAAGGCGTTGAAGGATTGGTGAGAGCCTTATACGGGCGGTCGAGTGGTGATGCGCAGATCAATGAATTTGCAGATGCTTTAAAAATCCTGTTTGATGATATGCGAAAGGATTTTAACAAGTCGGGCGGGAGTATTCCGAAAAATCAAAACTGGAACATGCCTTCACCTTCTCATAATCGTAAGGCGGTTGAACGAGTCCCCGTAAGTGAGTGGAAAAGTTTCTTTGTGGATGATTTGGATCGTCAATTAATGGTGGATGATTTAGGAAATCCATTAAGTGATGCGGAGTTGGACAAGGCGCTGGATTATGTCTATGAAACGATTGTCACGGATGGACTTCATAAGCTTAAAGAGTTAAGCCCCGTTCCACATTTGGGAAAAAAATTAAGCCGTAGGCACAGTGAAAAACGTTTTTTATATTTCAAGGATGGTGATGCTTGGCTGAAATACAATAAACGATTTGGGTCTGGCGATCCTTTATCGGCAATAACGAATAACATTAATGCAATGTCACATGAAATTGCATTGATGCAAAAGTTTGGGCCGAATCCACCGTTAGCCTTTCAGGCATTATTCAACGAAATTAAAAAAGCCAAACAATCGACCAGTGTTTTCGGTAGTTTGGAGTGGACATTCAAAACGATCAACGGGGATGTTGATCAAGTTAATCATGTAACTTTGGCTGACTTTGCGCAACATACACGCAATGTTATTTCAGCTTCCACCTTGCATTCCGCTTTTCTATCAGCCTTGTCAGACCCTCTTTTCGGGGCGATTACAGCCAACTATCGCAAAGTGCCCTTCCTAAAAACCATGCTTCGAACGATCAGCCTTTTAAATCCAGCGAATGAGGCTGATCGAATATTTGCGACAAAATTAAACTTAGGCGCTGACGCCTGGATAGAAACCGCGATGGGTGCGAATCGTTTTGCGGATGTGTATGGGACGGGTGTGACGCGCAAAATGAATGAAGTAGTGATGCGGGGATCTTTTTTAAAACCCTGGACCGATGCAAGCCGGAAAGCCTTTGGCATGGAATATACAAGTGTTCTGGCCGATAACTTTCACAAGTCTTTCGATGAGTTGGATTGGGAGTTTCGCCGCGCTTTTGAGGAATACACAATCACGCCAGAAGATTGGAATATTTTTCGTCAACAGACACCGCTTGAACATAAAGGGGCGAAATTCGCGAATGTCCTACATGAGCGAGGCGAAAAATTTCATCGCATGATTTTAACGGAGACGGATTTTTTCACGCCCACCCCGGATTCAAAAATCAGAGCGATTCAAACCGGTGGAATGCCGCGTGGTGATATTCCAGGGGAAGCGTGGCGATCCTCGATGATGTTGAAGTCCTTTCCCTTGACGATTATTGACACGCATCTATACCGGGCGGCTATGCAGAGAGGTATGGCAAATCGCGTTTCTTATTTCGCGCAACTGATTTTAGGTGGAATGGTGATGGGGGGTATCTCTCTACAAGCTAAAGATATCATGGCGGGTAGAGAGCCTAGACCGATTGATCTTAAATTTATACCCGCTGCCATTGCGCAAGGTGGGGGTATAGGTCTTTTGGGTGATTTCATTTTCTCCGATGTCAACCGATTCGGTGGCGGTCCGGCCAGTTCCGTTCTCGGACCGACAGGGGAATTGATTAATAAAACAGCGTCATTGACGTTGGGCAATATTCAAGAAGCGATTAAAGGCGAAGAAACCAATGTGCTTGGAGAATCGGTTCAATTCGTAAAACGTTACACCCCTTCATTATGGCAAGTCAATTTGATGAAAAATGCTCTCTTCGACGGTTTGGCGGAATGGGTCGATCCCATTGGCGAGCAAGAACGCCATAGACGGATTATCAATACTAGACGTAAAGATTTTGATCAAAATTTTTGGTGGAAGCCAGGTGAGCCCAAGCCGGAGTTTTTAAAATGACTATTTCAAGTGAAAATTTTCGTTGGGCGTATACAGGTGATGGTTCAACCACCGTCTTTGCGTACAACAATAAAATATTTTCCACAGATCAGCTAAATGTTTATCTTGATGGTACGCTTCAGACGGAAACAACACATTACACCGTGTCGGGTGCCGGAAATGAAAACGGTGGCAATGTAACGTTTGTTACCGCTCCGGGATCTAGTATAAAAGTTGTCATTTTGCGCAACATGGATTTATTGCAAGGCACGGACTATCCCGTAGGTGGATCGTTCCCCGCGTCGGCAACAGAGGACGCGCTTGACGAACTTACCATGATCGATCAACAACAACAGGAAGAAATTGATCGATGTTTGCAAACAGACGTTGACGACACTTACTTTGAAGCAAGAGGCAAAAGAATAAAAGACGGCTTAGGGCCGATTGATGACAATGATTTTGCGACCAAAACTTTCGTTGAAAGCCAAGTGGCGAATCTTTTAATTGATGACATTGTTGCCCCGATCATCAAGCGATACACCACGATTAATACAGCTGTCTCTGACACCACATTAGAAGTTGGCGATGTTGTTCTTGTTAAAGAGTATGCTACTGGAAAAGGTGTTATCAACGCGGTTTATGATGTCGTTGCGGCTGCAACAGGAACGAATGATGGCTTTCAATATCACGATACGAATGGATCTTTGCAGCTACAGTTACGGGTTCCCTACTGGGTTAGTGTCAAGCTTGCGGGGGCATATGGCGATAATACTAACGATGATACAACCGCTATTATGGCGGCATATAATTATGTCGGCGCTAATGGTGGTGTGCTCTATATACCTGATGGGCAATATTACATTACCGATCAAGGTGGAACGGGCATAGCGCTTGAGTGGGATGGGGGTCACGATAAACTAAAGGTGATCATGGAGGGATCATTTGAATACAAGGGTGGTACAGGGCTTGCGCTAAGGATAGGTCAAGGACCAAATCCTATTACCAATAGTGTATTCCAAGGCTTAACCGTCAATGCAACAATTCAAACGCCATATGAAAATTTAGTGGGATCTGGAATCAGATTGGTCGAAGTGGGGGAGAGCACGTTTAGAAATTGCCGTGTGTCTGGATTTCTAGAGGGATATTCACTACGTCCAAATGCGGCTACCAGT
>Ga0102947_1000924_pt1 | contig 10107 bp, 8 predicted proteins | sample SalPon2A_A_D2_MG_FD_78210 | JGI IMG/M metagenome (GOLD analysis project Ga0102947, IMG submission 78210) | Soil microbial communities from South San Francisco under conditions of wetland restoration - Salt Pond MetaG R2A_A_D2_MG | ecosystem: Environmental > Terrestrial > Soil > Wetlands | place... | reverse complement strand
CTCGCGCCCGGCGCTGGTGGGCTCGGCCAAGACGAACGTCGGGCACCTCGAGGCTGCCTCCGGGATGGTGAGCGTCATCAAGAGCGCACTGGCGTTGCACCACGAGGAGATCCCGCCCCACCTCCATGTCTCCGAAGTGCATCCGGACATCGGGATCGAGACGCTACCGCTCGAGATCCCCACCGTGGCCGTGCCTTGGCGCAGGGGCACCCGGCCTCGTTTCGCTGGGGTGAGCACGTTCGGCTTCGGGGGGACCAACGCCGCGCTGCTGCTGCGCCGGGCTTGAGGACTGCTTGCAGCCGCTGGCCTCCCTCCGGCCCGACCTGGCGTAGAATCTCCCCCCGCCCCTACGCCAACCCTCAAGGAGATCTCACCGATGCGATCCAAGAACTTTTTCCTCCTCGCCCTCACCCTGACCGCGGTCCTCGCCCTGGTGGTGGCCGGCCCCGCCTTCGCCGAGCGTGGCGACGACAGTGACCGGGCGTCGAAGAACGGCATGGCCAGCGGCACCCTCGACGGCGTCGAGGTCGAGCTGACCTACGGCCGGCCCAACGTCAAGGGCCGCGAGCTGTGGGGCGCCCTGGTGCCCTACGGCAAGGTCTGGCGCACCGGCGCCGACGAGGCCACCACCATCACCTTCGGCGGCGACGTGACGGTCGAGGGCGAGGAGCTGGCCGCCGGCAGCTATTCACTCTTCACAATCCCCGGTGAAGACGAGTGGACGATGATCTTCAACGAGGTCGCCGAGCAGTGGGGCGCCTACGACTACGACGAGGCGAAGGACGTTCTCCGCGTCACCGTCAGCCCGCAGGAGCACGAGATGGTGGAGTCCATGGACTTCGCCGTCGGTGACGGCGCGGTGACGCTGATGTGGGGGGAGCTGGCGGTGCCGGTGGCCATCGCCGCCGCCGAGTGAGCCGGCGGGGCGGGGAACCCTTCGCCTCCCGGTTCGTTCTGGTGAGGGGAGGCCGGTGAGCCTCCCCCGCGCCCGATCTCGAACTCCGGAGGCCCCCTTGCCGCCAGTCCCCGCTGCCCAGCCGTCCCCCCGATCTCACTCAGCCGCTTCCCACTCAGCCGCTCCCCGACCCGCCGTTCCCCAGCCCTTCCGTCTCCAGTCTGCGTGCCGGGGCGGGCGGTGGGCGGCGCTGCCGTTGGCCGTCGCCCTGGCGGTGACCCTGGTCTGCGCCTTCCCCGGCGCCCTCGACGCCCAGCCGGCGTCGCCCGCCGCCACGGATCGCTCCGCAGAGCAGCGCGCCCTCGACTTCGTCGCCGCCCTGGGCACCGGGGACGCCGACGCGGTCCTCGACTTCCTGCGCCACAACCTGACCCCCGCGTTCTGGGAGCAGAGCGGTGAAGACGATTGGCGCACCTTCGCCGGGCGGGTGCTGGGCGACCTGGGGGGCGCTGAGGTGATGGGGATCGACGTCAGCGGCCAGGAGGTCTCCCTGGACCTCGCCCGCCGCGGCGCCCCCCCGGTGCGCCTGGTGTTGCCCTACGACGGGGCCCAGGGGGACCGCCTGGCGGGGATCTCCCTGGAGCCTTTCGCCGACCCGGGCGGGCCGGGCGGCCTCGACCTGCCGGCGGTCTCCGCCGATCCCCGGGGAGACCGCCAGCGCCTCGCCACGGCGCTGGATGCCTTCTTCGACCGCGTGGAGGAGGACCACGGCTTCAGCGGCACCGCCCTGGTCGCCGTCGATGGCCGGCCGGTGTACTCCACCGCCCGGGGCCTGGCCAGCCGCCGCTACGGTGTCGCCAACACCCTCGACACCCGCTTCGACGTCGGCTCCATCAACAAGAGCTTCACCCGCGTCGCCATCGGCCGCCTCCTGGCCGCCGGCGCGCTGGCGCTGGACGACACCATCGCCGACCACCTCCCCGACTACCCGGAGCCGGAGGTCGCGGCCCGGGTCACCATCGCCCATCTCCTGGAGCACCGCTCCGGCCTGCCGGACTTCTTTGGCCCCCGCTTCCAAGCCTCGTCGAAGGCGCTCTACACCTCGCCGAGCTCGTTCTTCCCGCTCTTCGCCGAGGAGCCGTTGCAGTTCGAGCCGGGGAGCCAGCGCCGGTACTCCAACTCCGGCTTCTTGGTGCTGGGGGCGATCATCGAGGCGGTGGCGGGGCAGCCCTTCGCCGAGCACGTCGCCGAGCACGTCTTCGCGCCGGCGGGGATGAGGGGGGCGGGGTTTTTCCGCCAGGACGGCGTCGAGCCCCGGGTGGCCACCGGCTACACCGCGCTGGAAGGGGGCGCCGGGGTGCGCAGCGTCCACTACGTGCTACCGGCCAAGGGCAGCCCGGCGGGCAGCGCCTTCGCGACCGCCGCCGACCTGCTGGCCTTCGACTCGGCGCTGCGCGACAAGCGCCTGCTCCCCGCCGGCTACACCCGCTGGTACTTCGACGGCCAGGTGGGCGAGGAGCCGGAGAGCTTCCGCGGCGACAACTACGGCGGCGGCATCGCCGGTGGCGCGCCGGGGGTCAGCGCGGTGCTGGAGAGCGACGGCCGGCTCACCGTCATCGTGCTCTCCAACTTCGACGAGCCGCTGGGCGAGCAGGTCGGCCTCCACCTGTCCCGGGGGTTGAGCGGGCAGTGAGACTGCTCAGCGCCTCCGGGGTGTCGCCACCAGGGCATCCACCGCGGCGGCGAAGCGCTCCGCGGCGCCATCGCCGAAGGGGAAGTAGAGGGAGGGCTCGATCAGCTCCAGCTCCATCACCACCCAGGCGCCGGCGTGGCGCACCAGGTCGGTGCGGGCGTAGAGGAGGGAGGTTGCGAGCAGACCGGTGGTGGCGGTCAGCGCCCGGTCGGTGGTGGCGACCATCTCCGGTGGCGGCGCGACAGCGCGGATCCGCCCACCGTGCTCCTCCTGGACGCGGAAGTCCCCCGCCGCGGGGGTCTTCAGGATGGCGTGGCTGAACCTGCCGCCGAAGGTGAACAGCGAGTACTCCCCCTCATCCACCACCGCGGCCACGAACGGTTGGGCCAGCAGCGGGCGGTGGGCGAGGGCGGCCAGGGCCGCCGGCCACGACTCCGGCCGGTCCCGGCGCAGGCGGAAGGTGCCGTCGGCGTTGGCGCTCACCGTCGGCTTGACGACGATCTCATCCGCCTCCAGATCGCCGAACAGCTCCGCCAGTCCGTCCGCCGTCAGCCCTTCCCGCCGGAGACTCGGGACGATGGGCACGCCGGCCTCCTCCAGGTCCGCCAGGTAGCCCTTGTCCAGGTTCCAGCGCACCACGGCGAGGCCGTTTTCAAGCCGGGTGGCGGCGTCGACGTCGGCCAGCACGGCGAGGAAGGCGTCCGGGTCGTCCTGGTAGTCCCACGGCGTGCGGATCACCACCAGGTCGTAGCTCCCCCAGTCGGCGCCCGCCCGCCACGGCACCGCCTCCACCTCCCACCCCCGGGCCGCCAGCGGCGGCACCGCCAAGTGGTCATAGGTGACGAACTCCGAGAGGTCCTCGGTGGTCAGGAAGGCGCAGCGACGGCGTGTCAAGGCAGCGGTGTCGTGAGTCGGGGTTTTTTAGCCCGGGAGCCCCATGGCTTTGAGCAGAGGAGTGTTCTTCCAGTGGGTCTGCAGGGCGTCGTCGTGTCCGGGTGGCAGGCGCTCGAGGACCGCTTCCCGGTGGGCGGCGAGGGCGGTGAGCGTTTCGGCGGCCACGTCCTCCACTGCCGACGGAGATCGGTCGGCGCGCTCGGCGAAGCGGTGAAGCGCCGGGAGGTCGATGCGATGGAAGTCCCGGACGCCGGCCAGCTTCAAGGATAGGCAGCGCTCCGGAAGCGCCCAGGCGACGGTCGCCACCTGGTCGTAGAGGGGGGACCACTCCGCCCGAATCCGGTCCGGGTAGACCAATGACCAGTTTTTCAGGTGGGCATCGCTGTTGCCGCTGGCGATGACCAGGACCAGGCGGCGCACCAGTTCATCCACCGCCTCATCGCCGATGAAGCGCAGGATCAGTCTGGCCATGGCCTCGTAGGTCATGTGATCGTACTTGTGGCTCGGCGACAAGCCGACGGCCTGGGCCAGGTCTTCCTGGTGGATGCGCCCCGTGTCGGAGCGGTCGAAGCGGCGGATCGCCAGCACCGGCTCGCCCTGCGGCGCGAACTTGCGCAGCCTTGGAGGGAGGAGCTCCCGGCCCTGGAGCTCGGTGTCCGGAACGTCGAAACCAGCATCCCGAGCCCACGACAGGATGGCGTGCTCGTTCTCCGGCAGGCGGGAGAAGGTCGGGGAAGGAAACTTGACGATCCAGCGGCCGTCCCGGCCGGCGGCGGGAAGGGTGAGGGACTCGTCCTGCTTGAGCATGGAGAACTTGAGCTGGACCCCCGCCAGGGAGAAGCGGAGGGGCGCGTCCGCCCCCTCTTCGCCATCGGCCTCCGGAGCTTCGATCTCGTCCGGCCAGCCTGCGGGTGGTGGCTCTTCTCGGAGGTCGGCGTGGACCGTCACCGCTCCGGGGAGGTCGTGGCCGACGAAGGCCAGGAGGTCCAGGTCGTCGGGATCTTCCGCCTCCATGGCCTGGAGCAGGATCCGGCGCAGCGGCCCCTCTTCCGGGATGGCGTTGGCGAAAAAATCGGGCAGGGCACCCCGGCGGCGACCGCAGGAGGTGCGCTCCGGGTCGTCTTCGAACTTCTGACCGAGGACCGGCCGTGGCACGAGGGCGTGGTAGCTCTCGGACAGGCGGAAGCAGATCCGGCCGTCCCGCTCCTCGATGATCTCGCCGGCGGGCTCGCCGTGGAGGCGGACGAAGAGGCGGCGATCAGGACGGAGGCTCACAGCTCGACGCCCGCCTCTTTCAGGATCTGCTCGACGGAGGGGCGGTCGTTCTGCTCCCACGCCCCCATGCGGCGGGCGAAGCGCCGGACCTCCTCGGTCAACCTCTCCGCCCTCCGTTCCAGGAACCGCTCCGGGTCGTGTTCCAGCAACTCCTGGGCCTCGCCGTCCAGGCAGTGACTTGCGAGCACCTCACGCCCCACAGGATCGTCGGCGGGGATGGCCCGCACCGCGTCGGTGACGTTGACGCCGGGAGGGTGGATCAGCCGGTTGGCGGGGCTGCGGGCCAGATCCACGCCTTTCTGCCGCACGATCTTGCGGAAGACCCGTTTGTCGTGCTCGGCGATGATCTGCGGGATCTCCAGCGGTCGCTTGTCGAGGAGGTGGCGGGGTGCCTTCTGGGCCAGCGCCAGGAGCACCAGGCGGCTGGCGTCGGAACGGGAGTCGAAGACCGCCGGAAGCTCGAAGGGGCGGGGGGGCTCCTCCCGCACCAGGCCCAGCAAGGCCTGAGCGCTGGCTTCCTCCTCGCCGGCAGCGACGGTCTTGATGCCGCGGCGGCGTAGCGTCCGCTCGTCGAAGGCCCCGGCTCCCAGGACGGTGCGCCAGAACCATCTCGACAGAAGGGTGCGGGTGCGCGGTTTCGGCTCCGGATGGAGGGCGAAGAAGCGGGTCAGGACGTCCAGCAGGATCGATTTGGGAAGCAGCCGCAGGTGGGGGATCCGGCAGTCCTTGCGTAGGAAGGAGAGAACCTGGCGCAGTGCCGGCAGAGCCTCCTGGACCGCGTCGCGGAGGGCTTCGGGGTCGTTGCGGTAGTGCTCGTCCAGAGACCGGGTGGGGTCCAGGCCTCGGAAGCCGAAGAGGCAGGTGAGCAGACGTTTTTCGCCCAGGCTCCCCATACCGACCTGGGCCAGTTCGTCATCGAGCTCGGCAAGGGTGGAGGGGGAGCTTTTCGACCCGCCGTAGAGCGCCTTGTGGACTTCGTCCCACTCCAGCGGCTTGCCCGACTGATTGGTGCGGTAGTAGATCTCCCTGGCCACCTCGGGGTTCTCGGCTTCGATGAGGTAGAGGGGGATCTGATACTCGCGCAGGCGGCGGCCGGCTTCAAAGACCACCCGTCGCATCTCCTCGTCGTCCCGGTGGTGCCAGGTGAAGATCCACTCACTGAGCCGGCTGGCGTCCAGAAGCACTGGCAGCGGTACCCAGGAAGTGGCCGGTTGCCGACTCTTCGCCGGGTCTTCGAACTTGTGGCTGTCGGCGTCGAAATAGAGGACGAACTTGTCGGCCGTCTCCGGCTTTTCCGGCAGCGGCAGAGGGCGTCCCAGGCTGGCCGCCAGGGCGGTGACCCGCTGCTGCCCGTCCACGACCCACCACGCTTCGCGGGTTTCCTCGGCATCGACCTCCAGCGGGCCCACGGAGAGTCGGGCCGCTGGCGCCTTCCCGACGTAGAACAACAGCGAGCCGATGGGGTAGCCATGGTAGATGCTGTCGAAGAGATCCCGCACGTCGGACCGCTCCCATTTCAACCCCCGCTGAAACGTCGGCACCCGCACCCGCCCCCGGAGCACGTGCGCCACCAAGTCCTCCACGGACTCGGTCCGCGCCTCGGGTCGTCGATCCAACTGAGGCTCGTTCATGGTGGGCACATTCTACAGCCTCACGCCCTGTTTACGCCGCCACCGGGGCTACCGCGCCAGCGAAGCCCCTCCAGCGAGGCCACTCAGGGCTCGGCGCCCAGCTCCTCCAGCATGGTGCGGGCGTTGTCGTGGCCGTGGGTGCCGGAGCCGAATTGCGTACACTGGGGCCATGAGCGTCCACATCGTCCGCCTCGGCAGCGACCGCGTCCCCGGCGAGGGGCTGCGCATCGGCGCGGTCCGCTACCCGCCCCGGGGGGTGCCCAAGGAGAAGCACGCGGCGGACAACTGGTACGACGTCTGGTATCCCGAGCTGGCCCCGAGCCGGGAGGCGATCCGGCAGGCGAAGGCGGCCGAGGACGACGCGGCGTGGGCGAAGTTCGTCCGGCGATACGAGAAGGAGATGGCCGCGACCGCGCCGCGCCACACCTTGGAGCTCCTCGCCGCCCTCTCCCACAGCGCCGACTTCTCCCTCGGCTGCTACTGCCAGGACGAGGCGCGGTGCCACCGCTCGGTGCTCCGCCGGCTGCTCAAAGACCACGGCGCCAAATTCTCTTAGCTCGGTAGCTCGGGTCCTGGCTCGGCTCCCAGCCCGTGGCCTGGCGTCGGTGAAACGCGGAGTGGGTCATAATCGGCCCGATTCCCCGTGACGCGCACCTACCAGCATCTCGTCGATTTCATCCGAGGCCTGTTGTGGATCTTCTTCCGCCAGGTCCGTGTGGCCGGTGTGGAGAATGTGCCCCGGGAAGGGGGCGGGTTGTTGGTGGCGTGGCACCCCAACGCGCTGCTGGACCCCGGGCTGATCATCGCCACCATGCCCCGGCGCATCGTCTTCGGGGCGCGCTCCGGCCTCTTCAAGGTGCCGCTCCTGTCCAGCCTGATGCGCGCCGTCGGCACGGTGCCGATCTACCGTCGCCACCATGGCGGTGGCGGCCGGGGGGTGAGCGAGGAGGAGCGCCGGGCAGCCAACCGGCGCAGCCTGGACGCCCTGGCCGGGGCCATCGCCGGCGGCGACTTCGCGGCGCTGTTCCCCGAGGGCCAGAGCCATGACGAGCCCGCCGTCCAGGACCTCAAGACCGGCGCCGCCAGCCTCTACTACCGCGCCCTGGAGCTGACCCCGGAGGGCGAACCACCGCCGGTGATCCTGCCGGTGGGCCTCCACTACGACGAGAAGGGGGCCTTCGGCTCCCGCGCCCTGGTGGTCTTCCACCCGCCGCTGGAGCTGCCCGACGAGCTGGCCCAACTGCCCGCCGCCGACGCACCGGCCGAGGGGGCCGAGGGCGCGGCGGCCGGATCCGATCCGGAGCGCGCCGCCACCGCCGAGGCATCGCCTGAAGCGCCGCCCGAAGCACCGCTGACCCGCCGCCAGATCTACCGTGGCTTGACCGCCGTCATCGAGACTTCGCTACAGGAGAGCGTCTACGGCGTGGCGAGCTGGCGGCTGCACCAGTTGATGCAGCGCTCCCGCAAGCTGATGCGCGCCGAACGCGCCGCCCGCGCCGGCGCCGACCCGGGGCGGGCCGACATCCAGGAACGGGTGCTGGGCTTCGCCCGCCTGTGGGAGGGCTACCGCCAGCGCCTGGTCACCCATCCGCGCCAGGTGGCGGAGCTGGAGGAGCGGGTGGAGGTCTACGACGACGACCTCCGCGCCCTCGGGCTGGAGGACCACGAGCTGGACAGCGACCCCGCCTTCGCCGCCTTCTGGCCCAGCGCCCTGCTGGCCGCCCAGGTGATCTTCGTCTACCTCCTGCTGCCGCCGATCCTGCTCATCGGCTACCTGGTCAACCTGCCCACGGCGCTGCTCCTGATCGGCGTCTCGAAGCTCGGCTCGGCGGCCTACAAGGACGAGGCGACGGTGAAGCTGCTCCTCGGTGCCATCGCCTTCCCCGTCACCTGGCTGACGGTGGCGGTGGCGGTGGGTTGGGGCGAGCGCCACCTGGCGTACTTCTACCCGGCGATCCCGGAGGCGCCCTGGTGGACCGGGGTCATCGCTTTCTTCCTGAGCGCCGCCGGCGGCGCCGTGGCGCTCATCTACTGGCGCCTGGCCCGGCTGACCTTCCGCAACCTGCGGGTGCGCCTGACCCGCGCCCAGCGCCACCGCTCGGTGGAGCGCCTGCGCCAGGAGCGGGGCGCCATCTTCGACCTCCTCAGCACCCTGGCCCAGGGTCTGACCCTACCGGGCCGGGTGGAGAGCGACGGCCGGGTGACCGACACCGCCGGTGAGGTGGCGCCAGCCCCGGACGCTCCCCCTCAGTAGATATCCCCTCAGTAGATGTCGAAGGGCAGGATGCGGGCGTCCAGCGGGCCGGTCTTGACCGGGATGCGGCGCTCCGGGCGCAGGCCGATGTGCTTGCCCCGGCTCTCGCCGCCGGCCAGCACCACCGCCTTCCACCCCTTGTAGTGGAGCTTCATCAGGTCGCCGATCCGCGGCCACTGGTCCTCGTCCTCCACCAGGCGCTCGCCGTAGGCCGGGTTGATGAGCAGCAGGCCCGGGCCCGGCGGCGGCGCGAACTCGAAGGCGTCCCCCCGGGTCAGCAGGGCGCGCTCGGAGAGGCCGGCGGCCATCAGGTTGGTCTCCGCCGCACCCAGCGCCTCAGACGACAGATCGACGCCGAAGAGCGTCACCTTGGGCCCCGGGGCGGGGATCGGCTCGGCCTGGATCGCCTTCCAGGCGGCGCGGTCGAAGCCGGGCAACTTCTCGAACGCCCATTCCTCCCGCAGCCGCCCGGGGGCCAGCCCCAGGGCCACCGCCGCGGCCTCCGCCAGCAGCGTGCCGGAGCCGCACATCGGGTCCACCACCGGGCCGGTGCCGTCCCAGCCCGAGGCCAGGACGCAAGCCGCGGCGAGCTGTTCGCGCACCGGCGCTTCGCTCGACTCCAGCCGGTAGCCGCGGTGGTCCAGCGGCGCCCCGGAGGTGTCCAGGAGCAGCGTCGCCCGGTCCTCGTACAGCCACACCCGGAGCTGCACGTCCGGGTCCCGCTTGGCCACCGAGGCGCGCTTGCCGTAGCGCCGCCGCTGGGCGTCGACGATGCCGTCCTTGACCCGCATGCCGACCCAGCGGGTGTCGGTGACCTGGGATCGCGACGAGGTGGCGTGGATGCGGAAGGTGCTCTCCGGGTGGAAGAGGTCCGCCGCCTTGACGCCGCCCCAACTGCGGGTCGCCTCCACCGAGCGCTCGGCGCCCCGGGCCAGGGCGTCGCCATCGGCGGCGGGCCAGGCGGCGAGCTTGACCAGCACCCGGTTGGCGGTGCGCAGGCGCCAGTTGGCGCGCCACACCTCGGGCCAGGCGCCGCGGAAGAGCACAGCGCCGCGCTGCGCCTCGACGTTGGCCATCCCCAATTCCGCCAGCTCGCCGGCGAGAAGCTCCTCCAGGCCGAGGGCGCAGGTCGCCACCAGGTGCAGGGGTGAACCGCTCATTCCGGGAACCCGGACGGGTCGATGCCGGGGATGATGCCCAGGGCGTTCTTGTAGTAGAGCTTTTTCAGCACCTCGTCCGGCAGGTCGAGGCCGTACATGCGCCAGAAGGCGTGGCGCCGGCGGTAGTAGGGGAAGTACTCGTCCGCCGTCTCCAGGACCCGGAAGTAGGTGGGGTACTCGTCCGGGTTCCAACTGTCTTTGCCGAACAGCACCCGGTCCTGGTAGCGGGTCAGCCAGGCGCGGGCGAAGCGCGGCTGGCGCCCCAGCTCGGCGAGGACGGCGCCGATCTCGGTGTAGACGTTGGG
>Ga0102947_1000923_pt1 | contig 10118 bp, 8 predicted proteins | sample SalPon2A_A_D2_MG_FD_78210 | JGI IMG/M metagenome (GOLD analysis project Ga0102947, IMG submission 78210) | Soil microbial communities from South San Francisco under conditions of wetland restoration - Salt Pond MetaG R2A_A_D2_MG | ecosystem: Environmental > Terrestrial > Soil > Wetlands | place... | reverse complement strand
TGCCCGATTTCATGAAACTGAATGTGGTGGAGCCACTAAAAATGTTGTTCAAGGATGAAGTACGCCGGGTGGGCGCCAGTATGCATGTAGGTGAAGAACGTCTGGGCCGTCACCCCTTTCCGGGTCCCGGACTGGCGATCAGGATCCTGGGTGATATTACCCGTGAGAAGGTTGCTATATTGCAGGAGGTCGATGCCATTTTTATCAGCGGATTGAGGGAATGGGGACTTTATGACAAGGTATGGCAGGCCGGAGCCATGCTTTTGCCCGTACATAGTGTAGGTGTTATGGGTGATGAACGTACTTATGAAAAATGTGTAGCTTTACGTGCTGTTGAAAGCACGGACGGGATGACGGCAGATTGGGTTAATTTGCCATATGAATTTTTACAAAAAACGTCCAACGATATAATAAACAAAGTCCCCGGGGTTAATAGGGTTGTTTATGACATTAGCTCCAAACCCCCGGCAACTATAGAATGGGAATGATTATGAACAGTTTATTAAAATGCCTTGCACTACTCCTGATGGTGTGCTTTGTTAGTTGCAAGGCAACTGCCCAGCAATTTAAATCGCATACGGTTAAGGAGGGGGAAACCCTGACCAGTATCGCCAGGCAATATAGGGTAACCCCTTTTAACATCCTTAAATACAATAAACAGCTTGGGCAGGGCCATGAGCTTGCACCCAATACCGTATTGGTGATCCCCGTCCCGGCCGGGGGAGCTGAAACGCAACCGCCTCCGGGGCTGGCGATGGCTAAGGATTCGCTGGAAAATAAACAGGAGGTCCGGGAAGAACCCATAGGTTTTTCATCACACCGGGTACGGAAAAGGGAAACCCTTTATGGCATCGCACAGCGGTACCAGATTACCGAAGAAGATATAAAGCGCTATAACAGGGAATTATATGCCGTTCAGTTAAAGAAAGGAATGCGGATTCAAATACCGAAATTCAGGGTTAAAGAAACGCCTAAGGATAGTATAAACCTGGAGGACTTTGAAAGATACAAGGTACTTCCCAAGGAAACGCGATGGAGTATTGCACACAAATACGGGATTACCGTTGACAGCTTACTCAAATTGAATCCCGACCTTCCAAAAACCACCAATCATCTGGCCATTGGCCAGGAACTTTTCCTTCCCAGGATTGCGGGGAGCAGCGTTGATGCCCAGGAAGTTCAGTTATATGAATCCTATACGGTTCCCCCAAAAATGACCCTGTATAGCCTCGGTAAGGAATACGGCATAGCCGGGGAACAGATTGTGCGGTTGAACCCTGAGATCATAGAACTCGGGGGTCTAAAAGAGGGCATGGTCATCCGGCTTCCGAAGAAAACCGAAGACACCAGTGAGGTCAATACCGACAATTTCATATTCTACGAAGTAAAGCCCAGGCAAACCACTTATTCCCTTACCAGGAATTTAAATATTACCTATCGGGAACTTTTGGATCTAAATCCTGACCTGGCCCTGGGGCTGAAAGCCGGAATGGTTTTAAAACTGCCCAGGGAAAGAGCCGTGGATCTCGAAGTAAAGAATTCGCTGATTTTAGACAAAATCAATTTACTGGACAGCATCCATACGGAGTTCAGGCCAAAGTTGCTGTTCCTGTTGCCTTTTCGGTTGGATAAAATTGATTTTTCCGATGAAGAAAATGCCAAAAAAGCCATGGAAAGCCGGAACGATATAAAATACAGCCTCGGATTATACACGGGGGCGATGGTTGCCCTGGATTCTGTGGCGCGGCTTGGGATATCCGTCGATGTCAAAACCTTTGACACCCAACTGAATCTTGCTAGAACAAAGCAAATTTTGCTCCGGGAAAACCTTGCTGAATACAATGCAGTAATTGGACCATTGCAACCGAATTCCGTGCGGGAGGTAGCGGTGCAGGCCGCACAGTTTAAAACCCCGGTGGTGGCCCCAATACTGGCTACGAGCGAGACGAGTTTAAACAACGTTTTCTTTTCTATTCCTACGGACGAGGTTTTACGGGAGCATATGCTCAGGTATATGGAAACACAGGTCACGGATCAAAATATTATCATTATAGCCGATACCTTAAATATAGGGTCCTCAACTAAGATCGTTGAAAAATTTCCGCAGGCAAAGATCATTGAAGTGAAGGAAGAGGAAAAGAATATTTCCATTGAAATTGAAGCGTTTACGGAGTTATTGTCTGAGGAGCAGGAGAACTGGATCTTCCTGGAAAGTGATAATTTTAAATTGGTCTCGAGCGTAACGTCCATATTGAATTCCTCGAACACGGAAGAGATTAAAGTGCGGATGTTCACCACGAATAAGAACCGGGCGTTTGAAAATGATGTTATTTCTGGTACGCATCTTTCAAATCTTAATTTTACCTTCCCTTCGGCCTACCGCGAACCGGGAAATGATAGTTTTGTCAGGCAATACCAGAGGCGGTGGGGAAGTACCCCGGACAGGTATGCAACCAGAGGTTTTGATCTCACCTACGACCTTTTGTTAAAACTGGCTTATAAAATGAACCTTTTTGAGGCTTCCGAGCTCATTGGAGTTACCGAGTACACGGGCAATAAATTTAATTATAGCAAGGACCTGGCTTCCGGCTATTTTAATACGGCCTCCTACATCATGATGTATGACAGCATGCACGTAACCGAGGTAAAACCATGAGTGTAACTTCCAAAGTAACGTATCTGGGAGCACTGCGAACCCGCTGTAAGCACCTGCGGTCCGGCGACAGTTTTATTACGGATGCCCCAGTGGACAACAAGGGACTGGGAGAGGCATTTTCGCCGACAGATACCGTTGCCACAGGGCTGGCCAGTTGTATGCTTACCGTCATGGGAATAAAGGCCACAGGACTTGACATTGAACTTGCGAATTCAAGCGCCGAGGTCACAAAAATAATGGCTGCCGATCCCCGTAGGATATCCGGAATTGTTGTAAAACTCAGTCTCCCCTCCGATGTTTCCGGGAAACACAGGAAAATACTCGAGCGCACGGCGAATACCTGCCCGGTATTTCAAAGCCTGCATCCTGATATAGAAATGGATATAAGCTTTTATTGGGAACTTTAGCGTATCCTGAGGCCTGAAGGAACTTACAATTCTCAAAGCGTTCTGAAAATTGCTCCTGATGTATACAAAAAAGGGTAAGAAAGACGTTTGTAAGGTATCCCTCAATATCCGGAACGGAAAGAACGACGTGATGCGAAGCTGTATTTCCCTTTTTATTTTTTTCATTGGGCTCTCCTGCTGGGGCCAGGATGCGTATGAAGCAATTTTGTGGAATCCCGCGAATAGACTTAGCTGGGCGGACTTTAAAGGCAGCCCTTCATCTTCAGGCAGGGCGGCCGCCATAACAGCCAGTGGAATAAGTTATCAGTTTTCTACCATGGAGTCTGATGGGACATTTGAATTGGATTTTACGGTCAGCACGTATTTCTATCCGAACAAATCGTGGTATCAACCGACCATTTGTGATGAGGTTATCCTCGGCCATGAACAGCTTCATTTTGATATTTCAGAATTATTTGCCCGCAAGATGCGGAAGTTGCTGAAGGAGACCAAATTTACCAAAAATGTAAAATCCGAGGTCAGGGCCATCTATCGACAGATCAATAAGGAACTTGCCGAGTTCCAGAATTTATACGACGATGAAACCAATTTTTCGAGGGACCGGGAAAAACAGTTTCTCTGGAATAAAAAAATTGCGGAAGCCTTGAAGAATAATCACATTATTTCATCAAAATCACAGAGTGGGTCGGGGAATTAAACATCGCAAATGGTAACACCTTCCTTTAATGCGGCAATCTTATCGTCCCAGGTTGGAATAAACTCCTGGGCTACATGCCCCTTAAAACCAGTTTCCAGTATGGCCCGCATAATGGCCGGATAAAATAATTCCTGTGTGTCATTTATTTCGTTCCTCCCGGGATTGCCCCCGGTATGATAGTGCCCGAAGTATTGATGATAATCCTGGATCGTCCTGATGACGTCGCCTTCCATGATTTGCATGTGATAAATGTCGTACAGTAATCTGAAATGGTCGGTATCCAGCTGTTTGCAGAGCTCTATACCCCAATCGGAATGGTCACACATATAATCCTTGTGATTTACTTTGGAGTTCAACAATTCCATCTGGATCACAACCCCGTGTTTTTCTGCCAGCGGCAGGATCTGTTCCAGTCCCCTGACGCAATTTTTCAGGCCAATGTCATCATCCATGCCATTACGGTTGCCGCTAAAGCAAATAAGGTTTGTATAGCCCGCGTCCGCAATAATCGGGATCTTTTCCATATAATCAGTGATCAGTTCCTCATGCAGGTTGGGATCATTCCAGCCCTCAACGATCCCTTTACCGGCACCCCAGCACATCGATGCATGGATGCCGTGCTTTTTTAGTAATGGAAAGTCTTCAGGCCCTACAAGGTCTATGGATTTAACACCCAGATTTTTAAGGTTTTGGAGAAAGGTATCCAGGGGGATGGAATTATAGCACCAGTAACAGGCGCTGTGGTTAATATTCCCTTTGAGTTCGTTGGTGGTGGCCACAGCGGGAGCTGCATTTCCTGTTTTGTACGCCAGTAACCCCACCGATGCGGCGGCTGAGGTATTGATAAAAGACCTGCGTTTCATTTTCTTTGTGTTTAATGTGAACTAAAGATAATTTATTTAGTTTTAAAATGGAGTGGAAACCCGATAAAGATCAGCTCATTGAACTAGTACACTGCCGAATGCCGTTTGGGAAATACAAGGGGTACTACCTGCTCGATCTGCCGGAAGCATACCTCCTCTGGTTTCGGCAAAAGGGATTCCCGGATAGCAAGCTGGGAAGGCATTTGCAGCAGATGCTGGAAATTAAAATGAACGGTTTGGAATCGATTCTCAGAAAAATTCAAAAAGATTTTCCTGGGGATTCCCTGTAATTTCGGGCCGCAATTTGTATCTTTGGATCCCGTAACAAAGAAGCCCAGCATGTCAGATACCAAATACATTTTCGTTACGGGAGGGGTAACTTCGTCCCTTGGAAAAGGAATTATCGCCGCCTCACTTGCCAAATTACTACAGGCACGGGGTTACAAAACGACCATTCAAAAACTGGACCCCTATATAAATGTGGATCCCGGCACTTTGAATCCCTATGAGCACGGAGAGTGTTATGTTACAGATGACGGAGCTGAGACCGATCTCGACCTCGGCCATTATGAGCGCTTTTTGAATGTGAGGACTTCCCAGGCCAACAATGTCACCACCGGGCGAATTTACCAGAGCGTCATTGAAAAAGAACGAAAAGGAGAATTTCTGGGTAAAACCGTCCAGGTAGTACCGCACATTACAAACGAAATTAAGGAGCGCATACAGATTTTGGGCAATAGTGGTGAATACGATATTGTGATCACGGAAATCGGAGGTACTGTGGGGGACATAGAGTCCCTTCCCTATATTGAAGCCGTTCGCCAGTTGCAGTGGGAACTGGGAGATAACAATGCCATTGTAGTGCACCTTACCCTGGTACCCTACCTTTCGGCCGCAGGTGAACTAAAGACCAAACCCACCCAACACTCCGTTAAAACATTGATGGAGAGTGGGATCAAGGCCGATATCCTGGTTTGCAGGACGGAACATGAAATTTCTGATGAAATAAAACAAAAACTTGCGCTTTTTTGTAATGTAAAAAGGGAAGCAGTTATCCAATCCATAGATGCCTCCACCATATATGATGTTCCCATCATGGTACAGGAAGAAGGCCTGGATACAGTGGCCCTGAAAAAACTGGCCTTGTCAGACAGTGTTCCCCCGGATCTTGATCAGTGGAAGGAATTTTTACACAGGTTAAGGCACCCGAAGAGCGAAGTGACCATAGGACTTATCGGAAAGTATGTGGAACTTCAGGATTCTTATAAATCCATTCAGGAATCATTTATCCATGCCGGTGCGGTGAATGAGGTCCTGGTTAATGTACGCTCCATTCACTCGGAACATATTACAACGAAAAACTTTGAGCAGAAAATGCGTGGCCTGGATGGTATTTTGGTAGCTCCCGGTTTCGGTGAGCGGGGTATAGAAGGAAAAATAAGTGCGGTGCAATATGCAAGGGAAAACGGGATACCCTTCCTGGGGATATGCCTGGGGATGCAGATGGCCGTCATTGAATATTCGAGGAATGTGTTGGGCCTTTACGGTGCCAATTCCACCGAAATGATGGAGGATACGCCTCATCCGGTTATAGATCTGATGGAAGAGCAAAAAAACATTACCAATAAAGGGGGTACGATGCGTCTGGGTGCCTGGGACTGCCATATTTTGGATGATACCCTGGCCCGGAAGATGTATCACGGACAAACCGATATCTCAGAAAGGCACCGCCATCGCTACGAACTCAACAACGATTATAAGGAACAGCTGGAGGCAGCCGGAATGGTTGCTTCGGGAATTAACGCGGCCACGGGTCTCGTAGAGATTATCGAACTTCCGTCACATCCCTGGTTCATCGGGGTGCAATATCACCCTGAATACAAAAGCACAGTTGCCAATCCACACCCGCTTTTTGTAGGATTTGTAAAGGCCGTACTTCAATTCAAAAAACAACAAACTAATGCCAGTTTGGCATAAACCGCACAATTGGGCATATATTTGCAACCTGTTTTGAACACCTGGTTGACCTGAACCCTGCATGCAGGTCAAAAAAATGACAGGTATCAATGACAACTTAAAAGAAGACCCGTTGGGACGCCGTAAACAGCAAAGGTCTTAATATAAAAAATAGATGGAAGAAAAGAAACTGGATATAAATTCAATAATCGGCTTTTTGCTGATCTTTGCAATCCTCATTTTTTGGTTTTACACCAATCAACCTACCCCGGAAGAAGTAGCTGCCCAAAAGGCTGAACAGGAACAGGTAGAGGCAGCAAAAGAAGAAACTGAAGTTCCGGCTACCGCTCCTGTATTGACACCAACTCCCATAGATCTCGGGGATTCCACGGCACTTGCCGATTACAAAAAGAGGATTGGGGATTTTGGGTTTACCCCGGCCTCCGAAGGTATAACCACCCTGGAAAATGAGGTGGTCATTCTTAAGATCAGCAATAAGGGCGGGCAGATCGTTGAGGCCAGGATGAAGAATTTTGTCACGCACGATGCTGTTCCGGTTTACCTGGTAAATGATGGTAACGCATCTTTCGGAATAAATTTCTCAACTTCAGATAACAGGGTACTGAATACCGAAGAGCTCTACTTTGAGCCCGCGATGTCTGATAATGGAGGTAACCAGGTGCTTTCCATGAAGGCTAAAATTTCTGCAAATCAATATTTGGAATATCGGTATGAAATGAAACCGGACGACTACCTTGTGGATTTCACATTGCGCTCTCAGGGCCTGAATGGCGTTATCAATCCCGGCCAGCCCATCCGGTTACATTGGCAATTAAGGGGGATACGTCACAGCAAAAGCATTAAATACGAGAACCGGTATACACGGCTGACCTATAATTATGAGGACGATAAAATAAGTAAATTGTCCGAAGCAAGTGACGACGAGGAAACGGAGGATGATGTGAAGTGGCTCTCTTACCGGCAGCATTTTTTTAGCTCCATTTTAGTTGCTTCAACCCCCTTTGAGCAAGCGGAACTCAGTTCCAAAAATTTGGTTGAAGAAGAATCCAAGGAGGCTAAGTTTACCAAGGAATACGCCAGTATTGTGCCAATTCAGTTAGAAGGGGGGGAATTGTCTCAAAGTATGTATTGGTATTATGGTCCAACCGATATTGACGTATTAAAAAAATACGAGGATTTGGGCCTGGAGGACTCCATACCTTATGGCTGGGGAATCTTTGGATGGATCAATAAATATGTATTTACGCCATTTTATGGTTTTCTGAGCTCCTTTCTGCCCTACGGCCTGGCCATTGTTGTTATGACCATTTTGGTGCGCCTTGCGATGTCTCCTGTCACCTATAAATCCTATTTGTCACAGGCAAAGATGAAGGTGCTGAAACCAGAGATCACAGAACTGGGGGAAAAGTATAAGGACAACGCCATGAAGAAACAGCAGGAGACCATGAAGCTGTATAACAAGGCAGGGGTAAGTCCTATGAGTGGGTGTATACCGGCGTTACTTCAATTGCCGATCTTCTATGCCCTTTTTATGTTCTTTCCAACATCGTTCGCTTTACGGCAAAAGCAGTTTTTGTGGGCAGAGGATTTGTCATCGTATGACACCATTTTTGAGTGGTCAACCAATATTCCCGTGATATCAACTTTTTACGGCAATCATGTAAGTCTGTTTCCTATTCTGGCATCTGTCGCCATTTTCTTCTATATGATGATGACCACCGGGCAGAATATGCAGACCCAGCCCGGAATGCCGAATATGAAGTTTATCATGTATTTGTCCCCGCTTATTATGTTGATATTTTTTAACAACTATGCCAGTGGTCTGAGCCTCTATTATTTCGTATCGAACCTTATTACCATATTTATAATGCTGGCCATCAAGAAGTTTATCCTTGATGAGGAAAAAATCCACGCCCAGATCCAGGAGAATAAGAAAAAACCAAAAAAGGAAAACAAGTTCCAGCGAAAAATGCGTGAGATGATGGAGCAGGCCGAACAACAGAAAAAAACCGGGAGAAGATGACCTCTTTTAATGCGATATGGGTCAGCGGACCCCTTGGAACGACCATCATTTAATTATAAGGTACTCTTCATTTTTTACAATTTCAACAGATAACATTTCATAAAAAAAAGCCCTGACGGATGGTCGGGGCTTTTAGCATGGTGCGGATTATATTTGGTAAGATTTGGGACTACGAATATGGAAAATTGAACAGGCAAAAAAAAAGAATAGTTGTAAAGCGGTCGATTTTGTATGCTAACCTATTCTATTTTGATGTCTGAAAAATTTCACGCCAAATTTTGGAAGAAAACCTCCTGCTGAATTTTGTATTTTTGCAGTTCGGATATGGAAAAGCAAAAAGTAGTAGTCGGACTTTCAGGCGGAGTAGATTCCAGCGTAGCAGCCTACCTCTTAAAAGAGCAGGGTTATCAGGTGATAGGCCTCTTTATGAAAAATTGGCACGATGAAGGGGTAACTATTGCCAGGGAATGCCCCTGGCTGGAGGACAGCAATGACGCCCTTATGGTCGCGGAAAAACTTGGGATCCCCTATCAGACCGTTGATTTAAGTAGGGAGTACAAAGAGCGTATTGTGGATTATATGTTCAGTGAATACAAAAAAGGGCGTACTCCAAATCCGGACGTACTTTGTAACCGGGAAATTAAATTCGATGTCTTCCTGAAGATCGCGCTCCAATTGGGAGCCGAATATGTTGCCACCGGGCACTATTGCAGGAAAGGGGTATTAACAAGCCCGGACGGATCCGTGACCTATCAGTTACTCGCGGGCATGGATGGAAATAAAGATCAGTCGTATTTTTTATGTCAGCTTTCCCAGGAACAGTTGTCCAGAACCTTATTTCCCATCGGGGAACTGACCAAACCCGAGGTGAGGCGGATCGCCGCAGCAAAAGATCTGATCACAGCGGATAAAAAGGATTCGCAGGGACTTTGTTTTATCGGGAAAGTACGCCTGCCCGACTTTCTGCAACAGCAACTGAAACCAAAAAAGGGGGTGATCGTGGAAGTCCCGTCAGACATGGCACTTTACAAAAAACCTGAACCCAGGTTTGATTCCAAAGTGCAGGAACTGGCCTATCATGCCGCAAAACCTGTGTATGGCATGGAAGATGGCAAGGTGGTTGGAGAGCACAGGGGAGCACATTATTTTACAATAGGCCAGCGCAAGGGCCTGGACGTTGGGGGAACCAAAGAACCCTTATTCGTTATTGAAACCGACGTTAAAGAAAATATCATTTACACGGGGCAGGGAAAAAGACATCCCGGCCTGTACCGAAAAACTTTGTTTGTTGCAAACGACGAATTGCACTGGGTAAGACCCGACCTTTCCCTGGGGGTGGACCAAACCATGGAAGTGATGGCACGCATCAGGTACCGGCAGCCGCTGCAGCGAGCGACATTATATAAAATAGATAGCGGGATCTACGTAGATTTTGCAAAGGATCAGACAGCAATTACCGAGGGACAATTTGTTGCCTGGTATGTGGGCGATGAGT
>Ga0102947_1000922_pt1 | contig 10120 bp, 8 predicted proteins | sample SalPon2A_A_D2_MG_FD_78210 | JGI IMG/M metagenome (GOLD analysis project Ga0102947, IMG submission 78210) | Soil microbial communities from South San Francisco under conditions of wetland restoration - Salt Pond MetaG R2A_A_D2_MG | ecosystem: Environmental > Terrestrial > Soil > Wetlands | place... | reverse complement strand
AGCCCTATCCGTCGAAATTTAGGAACGAGGAGCCGATATGCAGGCGCGAGAGATGCCGCAGATATTGTATATTGACTTCCGTTTCACCCCCCCCGGTGTGTACATGGGGTCTGGGCAGGGTATCCACTGTAATCGTTGCACAAGCAACACCAGACGCATGCGGCTATGAACGTGATGGAGAGAGATACCAAGCATTACCGCATGCTGGAGCCCGTGAGCGAGGGGGAGATTGGTGTCTGCTACAAGGCGTACGATACCAAACTGGATGAAATGCGCACGGTGCAGGTGGTGCGCGCCGCTCTGGCAGCAGATCCCCGGTTCATGGCACCTTTTTCCCAGGCCGCGAAAGATCTGGCCCGGCTGGACCACCCCCACATTCTGACGATCTTCTGGTTTTTTGAACAGCGCCCCAACCCGTTCCTCGTGATGGACTACGTGGATGGGGTGACCCTCGCCGATGTGATTCGGCACAGTGCGCCTCTTCGTTACAAGCAGGCGCTTCCCCTGTTTAAGCAGATGCTGGACGGCCTGGCCTACGCGCATCAGAAAGGCATTACACATCGGGATCTGCGACCATCGAACATGCTCATCAGCCGCGAGGGGCAGGTCAAGGTTGCGGGTTTTGGTTTGACCAAAAACCAGCATGGAGAAGATCTTGTTGACTATGCTCCATCGATAGAGGCGGTGCGTTATCTGTCGCCGGAGCATGTACGCAGCCGTGAGGTCGTCGATGCGCGAAGTGATCTCTTCGCGGTCGGGGCGATGTTGTACGAAGCGCTGGCTGGCCGGCCGGTATTCGAGGAAGATGAGGCGGCGTATCTGGTGCTTCGGGCCATCATTGAGGACGAAATCCCTCCGCTGACGCGGGTTGCGCCGGGCGTCCCTGACGAGTTGTCTGCTATCGTCATGCGGGCGCTGGCGCAAGATCCGGCAGATCGCTTCCCATCAGCTGCTGCCTTTCGGGGAGCGCTGGAGGCGTTCGAGGCACGAGTGCCTGCCCTGGAGCCTGTCTTTCCGTCCGTGGAGAACCGCCCAACGTTCTGGCAGCGCGTCCGTACCCCGCTGGGGTATGCGGCCCTGTTTGTGTTGTTGGCGGCGACGTTGATCATAGGCTGGTGGGCCTTGCGTGATGCGTTCAGCCCACCAGCATTGCCCGCGGTCGTGGCCGTTGCCCAGACCGATTCACTGGCTTTAATCACTGGTGTCTACGAGCAGGTGTTGCCCTTCGTGAATCGGAACCAGGCCCGCATGGTCCTGCAAGCTTTTCCTTACGGTGAGTTATATCTGGCAGGCGAGGCCATAGGAGCCGACAGCGTGTCCATCGCTGTATCCCCTGGGGCGCAGCAGGTGCAGTGTACGCATCCGGTCTATGGCAGCCAGGATGCTGTGGTTGAGGTGGCGGTGGGGCAACGCAAGGAGGTCATTTGCTATTTCGAGGCCTACCTCCGGGTGCAGACCACCGCCGAGGACGGCACCGCATATGAAGCCGAACTCTTCGTCGATAACCAGGCGACGGGTCGCCACACGCCATTGCAGCAGCCTTATGCGCTGGGGCCGGGAGCACACACCGTTGAAGTCTATCGCACCGGCTACCTGGGCGGGGTGACGACCATCAGCGTGCAGCCGGGCGGGGCCGAAAGCAAGATTGCCACGCCGCCCGTTACTTCCCTGGCTTTCCTCTTACAGAAAGTTGATTGAGGAGAGTAGCGTGGGCGCTATGGTCTCTCTATCCTCTACCATCCATTAGCAGAGAGCCGGGCGTCGAACAGCGCACGGGTGTGCGGGTGCTGGCAGGTCGCAGGTGTCATCGCATCGCGAGGACCTGTCTCGACGAGGCGGCCCGCTTGCATCACGCCGAGGCGGTCGCAGGCGGCATGGACGAGGTTGACATTGTGCGCGATGAGCATCAGCGTAAGCCCTCGCTCTTCGCGGAGCCGGAGCAGCAGATCCATGATCCGGCGTTGTAGGGTCACATCCAGGCCCGACACCGGCTCGTCGGCGATGAGCAGGTGCGGGTTTGTCGCCAGGGCACGCCCGATGCTGATGCGCCGTTTTTCACCACTGCTGAGTTCATGGGGGTATTTGTCGCGGTGGGCAGGCGAAAGGCCGACTTCTTGCAGCAGCGCGAGTCCCTGTTCGAGGCGCTCTGTTTGAGCAAGGCTGGTATGCGTGCGGAGGGCTTGATCCAGAATACGCCGGACGGTGAAGGCCGGGTTGAGCGCGGCGTCGGGATGCTGAAAGATCATGTGCGCCTTGCGGCGGAGGTGTTGCTTGAGCGCTGGCTCATCCATCGCCAGGATGTCACGGCCCTCGAAGTGGATGGTGCCGCTTGTTGGTTCCAGCAGCCGCAGCAGGAGCCGGGCGAGCGTGGTTTTGCCCGATCCACTCTGACCCAACAGGCCAAAGACTTCACCTTCGTAAAGATCCATGCTCACCGCGTCCACTGCCTTGACGAGCGAGGGTGCTTCCTTCGCGCGTGTCCACAGGCCGGAGGAGCGGGCGAAGTGCTTGCTGAGGGTATGGGTGGTTAGCAAGATGCTCATGCCTCGCTCTCGCGTGCCCAGCAGGCAACCGTGTGATTTTCGTCCAGGTGGACAACGGGCGGCTTTTCGTACAGGCAGCGTTTGCGGATGCGGTCGGGCAGGGTATCCTTCAGGAGGCAGCGATGATAATACCGGCAGCCGCAGCTATTCTTGGGCACGGTGACCAGCGGTCCAGTGCGGGTGGTGCGGGAAGCCTGGATGAGGTCGTGGGTGTAGGGATGTCCATCATTTGAGGCGGGCCGGATAACCCGATCCGTCGGTCCTTGTTCGACAATCTGCCCGGCGTATAAGATGACGATGTGCTGCACAAGCAGCCGCAACAATGCCAGGTTATGCGTGATAAGCAGAAGTGCGAGGTTGCGGTCTGTCACCAGGGTGCCGAGCAAGTCCAGGATACGCCGCTGCGTAATGGTGTCGAGTAGCGTGGTAGGCTCGTCAGCGATAAGCAGGCGGGGATCGCCCAGCAGCGCCAGGCCCAGCATCACCCGCTGGCTCTCGCCGCCGCTCAACTGGTGTGGATAGCTTTGCAACGTCCGCTGGGGATCGTCAAAGCGAAGCTGTTGCAGCAAGTCGAGGGCCTGCGGTTCGTAGGTGCGCGCCGCTGCCTTGCCCGATCGCGCTGCTATCGTTTCGCGCAGGTGGTCAGCTACGGTGAGATAGGGGAAAAGCGACGTTTTGGGCTCCTGAAAGACCATCGCGATCTGCTCGCCCCGAATCGGATCCAGACGACGCTGAAGGCGTGCTCGCCATCCACCGACATCCTTCCTTACGATAAGTCCATCCGGCGTTTCTTGCCGGGTGCAATAGGCGGGAAGATCCGCCAGCAGGTTTTGATCTTCCCACCATACCTCGCCACCGACAAGGCCCGGCACGCCATCAAGCAAACCAAGAATCGACAAAGCCGTCTGGGTTTTGCCACTACCCGACTCGCCTGCAATCCCGACCGACTGACCTGGCTGCACCTCAAACGAGACGCCATCCACGGCCCGCACAAAGCCGCCATCCGCACGATAGTACGTCCGCAAGTCGCGCACGGCGAGGAGGGCGTTGGAGGGAGGTGAAGAGGACATACTTGGGGATTGGTATCAGGTGCCATGCACGCGAAAACGGCGCGCCAGCCCACTGCCGAGCAGGTAATACCCGGCGATGGCGATGATGGTGGCGAAGGCAGGGCAGAACGCCAGCCAGTACTGATGGTTTTCGATTCGGGCGCGGCCTTCCAGAATCAGGTTGCCCCAACTAACGGTGGGCGGTTGGATGCCGAGGCGTAGGTAGCTGAGGGTTACTTCTACCGCTACGGCCAGGGCCAGCGCATAAAACAGCCGTGTCACCAATACGGTTCGTGCGTTGTGCCAGACGATGTCGTGCCACAGAATTTGCGTATCACGCAACCCCAGTTCGCGGGAAGCTTCGATAAACTGGCGAGCCTTCAGGCTCAGCACACGCGCCTTGACGCCACGGGCCACTGCCGGAAAGAGCACCACACCCAGCACAACCATCACCGGGTACAGGTTGTAGTGGAAGATCACCGCTGCCAGAAAAATCAGCAGCAATGCAGGCAGCGAATCGGAGAGCGTGGCAGAATATGAGAGGAAAGCGTTGGCGCGGCGCTCGTAATACCCCGCCAGCCCTCCGAAGCCCACGCCCAGCAGCAACGAGATGCTGGCCGCCACCAGGCCGGGCCAGATAGTCCAGCGCGAGCCTAGGATCACCGCTGCCAGCATATCGCGCCCGGCGGCGTCGGTGCCGAGCGGATGAACGCGTTCCGAGGTGATGATCGTGTAGGCCTGTTGGGTGCCGCGGCCTGCCTGGTCAAGCACAGCCACAACCACTTCGTGCCCGCGTCCGCTTGCCTGCGCCTGCATCGGCGTCCAGCGTATGAAGCCGGCTTCACTCATCTCCATGCCTGCCGGAGCCGTGAGAAGCCGGTATACGGCCCCTTCGCAATCGGCTGTTACACGGTAGCGATACGCTTGCCCGGCGACCGCCGTGAACCGGGGGCGCGAGCTGATGGCGCAGGTCGCCGGGGTGGTTTCCCGTTCCACATCTTCCTCCTGAAAAGGCAAAATTCGTTGGTAATAGGGTGTATTCGGAAGCGGTGGCTGGTAGAGCAGGCGTTGAAATAACAACCAGTGCGGCGGCTGGAGATAGGCGGTATCCGTGCGGTTGAGCGGACCGTTTGCCGTGCAGGAGGCTATATTCCCCAGCAGTAACAGCAATACGATGAGGCAGCCGGTACCCAGCGAAAAGAAACCCTGTGCACGCCAGTCGCGCAGGCGTTGTCGCCATGAAGCCGCCGGTATGTCGGTGAACGTCTGCTTCATGCCGGGACGGGCGGGGTGCGCAGGCGCGGATCGGAGGCGAGGCTGACTAACTCGCTCGTCAGGTGCAGCAGCACGCTGAGCCCCACAAACAGGGTCGTGGCGGCAAGGATGAACGGATAGTCTTTGAGGCCGTCGGTGGTCAGGCTATCGAGCACCTGATACGCCAGTCCCTGCCATCCAAATACATATTCCACCACCACACTGCCCCCGATGAGGTAAGAGAGCTTACCCGCGAGCGTAGCCAGCGTCGGCGGGATGAGGCCGCGCACAAGATGGTAGCGCACGTTTACATGGCGGGCACGGGCCGCACGGATGTAGGGCTGGTCGAGGATGCGGGTAGCTTCGAGGCGTAGCGTTCGGGCTATATCCGCGAGCAGGCTGTCGCCCACGGCGAGGGTGCAGATGGGCAGCAGGTAAATCAGCAGCACGCCACCGGGACCGGCTGTTTCGAGAAAAGAGCGATACGGCGGCAGGCCCAGCAACCGCGTGGCAGCAAGAATAAGCAGAATGCCGAGCACTAGAATCGGCATCGCGGAAAAGGTGTGGAGAAAGGCCAGCCAGCCCTGCACCAGCCGGTTGTTCGGGCGTAGCGCCGCGCACAGACCTGTCGGAATGCCCAGCCCCAGGGCCACAACGAGCGCGCCACCGATGAGCGTAAAGCTGATAAGACTCCGGTTGAGAAGCACTGCCATGAGCGGGAAATTCTCCGTCCGCCGCCCTGCATAATCGAACGTAAAAAAGATGCGCAGGTTGTCTGCGGTGCGTTCGAGAAACGACGCCGAGCTTGCCTCCGGCACCAGCGCCAGCGCCACCGACACCAGCACCCCGGCTCCTATAAACACCAGCAACGCCAACCCCAATCGATACACAAAGCCTTTCGTCATACGAGCGTTACAAGTTGGGTGAGTAAGGCGCTGGCTGGTGGCGGAGGGTGGAAGGAAAGAGAGCGTAAGAAAGGAGGGAAAGGGAGGGAAAGCGTTCATCCTTCCATGATCCAACCACCCATCTCAGGCATCAGTACCGAAAATCCTCAGGAAAATACCACTGGGTGAAGTAGGAAAAGAAATAATACGGATCAATGCGGTATCCGGCGAGGCTGCGATGGAGTGCGGCATGCTTGTCTTCACTGAGTACAAAGGTATAGGGGGCGGCTTCGGCGAGCAAACGTTGCATCTCGCGCATGGTGGCGATGCGTTCCTCTGGATCCTGGGCCTGCCGGAATTTGGCGATGAGCGCGTCCACTTCAGGATCGCTGAACCGCACAATGTTGTTGCCACCGATGGCGCTGCTCTCGAACAGATCGGTCACGTCATAGATTGGGTCGAAGGTCCACTGGACGAGCGCAATGTCGAAGTCCTGGTTGCCGAACAGGCGCTGGCGGTAGGTTTCGAGCGGCAAATCAACCAGGTGCACCTCGATGCCGATGGCGGCGAGGTTGCTCTTGTAGCTGGCCGCAAGGTTCTGGTTCGTCGTCGCGCTCGCGGCTTTCTCGACAAAGTTGACGAGTTCAAAACTCAACTTTTCCCCATCGGGCGTTTCTAGGATGTCATCGCCGTTGGTGTCTTGGTAGCCAGCCTCTTGTAGGATTTGTCGGGCGCGAGCCGGATCGTACGGGTACGGCTTGATGGTGTGGGCATAATACGGTGACGAGTTGTTGAACGGCGTGGCGATCAGATGGCCCTTTCCGTTGAACCATTGATCCAGCATGTTCTGCCGGTTGGTGGCGTACGTCATGGCCTGTCGCACGCGGGCATCTTTCAGAATTGGGTGCTGGCAGTCGTAGGCAAACGCGTAGATTCCAAACGACGGATACAACTCAATATTGAAGGTCTTGAGCGCTTCTAGCGTGTTGATCTGGTCGGGCGGCACCTGGATCATCAGTCGGTGGTTGCCATACATCGCGCTCAGCGTCATCTGCGTAGGGTCGGTGATCTTGTTCATCTTGAGCGTGGCGATGTGGCCTTGTTCGCCCCAGTACTCCTGGTTGACATCCAGCGAGATGTGTCCTTCGATGGTCTGCCTGCTGAACCGATACGGGCCGGTGCCGATGGGCCGGTTTTCGAGTGGCTCGGTGCCAGAGCGTGGCGCGAAGTTCTGAAACAGATGCTTTGGAATGATCCACGTGTCGAAGAACTGGAGGATGTCCGCCACGGGCCGGTCAAACCGTGCCTGCACCGTCATTGGGTCGATGGCTTCGACGGTGAGGCCGACGTAGGGCTTGCGGATCTGCTCGGGCGCGAGGCGCTGGAGGTAGGCATACGTGAAGGCCACATCCTCCGCCGTAAACGGTTCGCCATCGTGCCAGCGCACATCGGGCCGCAGCCTGAACACCACGCTCTGGTTATTCGCAATACTGTAGCTCTCGGCCAGCTTGGGCACGTAGCGCTCCTCGTCATAATCGTAGTGGAGCAGGCCCTCATAGATCAGCGAGAAGAGCCGGTCAGTTGCACCGCGTGCCGTCTCCAGCCGGTATGGATTCAGCCCTCGCACCGATTCCGACTCGGCGTACTCCAACTCTCCCCACGGGGCTTCGCTCGATTGGGCCCTCACAGCAGAGCCGCACAGGCTACTCAGCGTGGCCAGGGCGAGTATCCAGATAAAGCGAGATGTCGAAAAAAGGCGCATGAAGAAGGAGGATTTGTCGTGTGTTGCCTACTGATAAAAGAAGCATCTTTATGCAACACGGATCACGCAATCATTGTCCTGTGCGTTTGTTAAACGAGGTTTGTCGTTCGGGGAGGGTGAAGGCTTGCGCCAGATACAACACGCCTTCTGTTATTGGATAGACGTCGACGAGGCTGGCGAGATGGCTCCGTAAGGCCGGATAGTATTGTCGTCCTGCCATAAACTCGGCCTCCGCCAACGTCACCAGATAGCCTGGTTCGATGCGATCCAGGTCGTTGTGGTACGCCGATGGATACGGCGCGTCGAGCACACGCAGTGCATCACGGGACCGTCCGATGCGAAGGTAGGCACGCCCAAGCATACGAGCCGCACGCTGACTTTGCATAGCCGCGTGGCGATGCTTGCGCGCTGTCACGCGCACCGCCTCATGCTCTGATGCAAAACGGCTCGCCACCTCGGCCCATGCAATGACGATTTCACTCGGTCCAGCCTGAGCCCGTGCCCACTGTTGCTGGGCGGCTTCTCGGTTTCCTGCCACATAATCCAGCGCACCCAGATACACAACTGCCAGAGGATGGTTCGTCTCGTTGAGCAACGAGCGGGCGGTATCATAGTGACCGGATTCATAGGCGCTGATGCCTGCGTAGAGCAGGGCGTCCTGATGGGCGGTACGGCCTTGCACCCGGCGAAACGCCTCCATCGCCATCACAAAGTCAGCAGCAGCCAGCATGTCGAGCGTGGCCGGATCGTAGAACCGTAATACATAATCGCCACCGACGATGACCTCCTGGTCTGGGGTATCGTCTTCGAGCAGGCTGTTTTGAAGGCGTTGGAGGGCAGTTACCTCTTTTTTGCGAATAGCAGCCCACAGCGTACAACGCAGGGCAGCAAGGGAGACATCGCGGCCCGGCCCACAGTCGGGGATTTCGGTTTGTCCGAGTTGCCAGCGGGCATAGGCGCGGTCGGCGACAAGCACCGCCTGACCATCGGCGTCCACGGCGGCCCATGCCGCTGTTGCCTCGCGGGTATGACCGGCTCGCTGATGGCTTGCTGCCAGCCAGAGCCGTGCCCGGTTGCGGTACAAGGTCGGCAGACGAGCGTTATCGGCAGCCGCCTGGAAAGCCTGCAACGCTTGCTGTGTCTGGCGCAGGGCAAAGCGGTGGCGGCCCACGAAAAAGGCGGTCCACGGGCTCGGCGTTGCTCGTTGGCTGTCCTGGCGCAGGGCATAGTATTCGGCTCCAATAGCGGCCTGCAAGGTTGCCAGGTCGCGCAGCAGATAACCTCGTTGCAGATGCGCCACGCCCAGTGTGGTCAATACGCCATCCGGGTGACCATCAAGATCGGAACGGGCACCCATGAGTGTATGGATCGCCGCGCTATACCGATGCTGCCGGATCAAGCGTTCGGCCTCGGCTTGCTGCCCAAACACGGCAGCGTTCGGCCCCAGCAGCATGAGCACTAGCAATATGGTGGCGCAGCGTGGCATCCAATGGGGGTATGGTTAGGCGTAAAACGTCAGAAGGCTTCGCTGATACGTGATGCTGGTGATATCCTTACGTTTTATGCCAACATAATATTACATCGTGATCGTGAAGTTACGGGACTGAGAGGTCCCGCCGCCCGGAGCCGCATTGCGAACCGTGATATTGCGATTACCGAGGGCTGCACCTGCATCAATAGTGATGTTGATGGTCATTTGCGTTGCACTGTCTACCGTCGTTGTGTTGATAGCGATGCCGATGGCAAGATCGAATTCGACAGAACTGACGCCCGCTACGAAGTTGGTTCCGGTCAGTACCACATCCAGGGTTGTGCCACGGGCAGCCATATTCGGGGTCACCATCGTGAGGGTGGGGGTCGGGTTGGGGGCTTGCACGGTCCAGGTAAACTGGACTTGTGTGCTGGCAGACTGGGCATCGGTCACCGTTATCGTGACATCGTAGGGACTGCCCGAAGCGGCTCCGCTGTCAATGGTACCGGAGATTTCACCGGTATTTGCGTCCAGGCTAAGGCTTGGTGGCAGGCCCTCCGCCGCATAGGTCAGGTTGGCGTCGTCGTCCAGCGCCTCTATTTGCAGGGAAACCATCTCGTCTTCGGCATCGGTCTGGTCGCCTGGATCGGTGACTTGCGGTGGCGGGTTGGTCACGGTCCAATCGAAGGTGATAACCGCGTCTGCGCCGCCATTGTCCGTCACCGTCACTTCTACGGCATAAGGACTGTTGTCGGCTGCGTCGCTGTCGATGGTGCCGGAGATTTCACCCGTGTTTGCGTCCATGCTGAGGCTTGGTGGCAGACCCGTCGCCGCATAGCTAAGGGGCAGGTCGGGATCGGTTGCCTGGATCTGGAGCATTACATCGTCGCCCTCCTCATGCGTCTGGTCGCCTGGGTTGGTGACCTGCGGCGGGGCATTGGTGATGGTCCACGTAAAGGAGATCGTGGTCTCGGCTCCTTCGCTGTCGGTGACGGTGATCATGACAGTGTAGGGACTGCCGCTGGTCGCTGTGCCGCTGACGGTGCCAGATATTTCACCCGTGTTCTCGTCGATGCTGAGATTAGGAGGCAGGCCCGTAGCCACATACGTCAACGGGACATCAGGATCGCTGGCCTGGATCTGGAGCGTTACATCGT
>Ga0102947_1000920_pt1 | contig 10168 bp, 6 predicted proteins | sample SalPon2A_A_D2_MG_FD_78210 | JGI IMG/M metagenome (GOLD analysis project Ga0102947, IMG submission 78210) | Soil microbial communities from South San Francisco under conditions of wetland restoration - Salt Pond MetaG R2A_A_D2_MG | ecosystem: Environmental > Terrestrial > Soil > Wetlands | place... | reverse complement strand
TGATGCTGTTCTCAGAGGTAAATTCAGTGATGTTTGGCATGCAGCTCACACATCCTATTTTATATTTTGCCACCCCATCATCATGATTCCATGTCATTTCGACAGTGGTAGAGGTCCCATTGAGATTGAGTGTGGTGACATTTGTCTCATCAAGTGGCTCTGCATATGCAAGACCAACGCCAAAAGCAAACAGAAGTACAAGTATTGCCAATACTTTGCTCATTATGATCATCATTGACCGAAAATTCTGTATTAAATATTACTACACAAAATGATGATCTAATTGTAAATCCTATCTTGAGAGCATTATTTGGTACCCTTGCGATCAGATAATTTTTTCGATATCTTTCAGAAAGTTTAGACAATGTTTTAGAAAAGTCATTTTGGTTTTCTGATAGATATCATCCTGTAATGTCTGAACATTACATAGGAAGATAAATTCTGCTATTAAATTGATTCTAAGATAAAATGTGAAAATGTCAAAAATGAACAAAAATCACATCAATAGGATTCTTTATGAACTTTCCAACATGATTTAGATGATATAAAAATAATATTTTTGTTGACAAAAATTAGGATTGGATTTGTTGAACTTCTTGCATATGTATGGGTACAAGATTTTCTTGGCTTTCTAATAAAAAATGGTTTGAGATAGGAAAACTGCTCGATTGACAATCTAAATAATTACACATAGGTGATTTCTTGCATTAATCTAAATATGTTTAAAAACTAAGAAAATGACACCTAGTTTTATTTTGCTTAGTACACCTATTCTATTTACATTATTCACAACAACATTTGGATATCAAGGATTGCTAATGAATTACCAAATCTAGATTTATTGGGATTTGTGTATTTGGAAAACATTTGAATGTCACAACTGCAAGTTACTAATACCACAGTGAACAAAGTGAAGAAAATATTAGTAGAAAATAAGATACATGACGGAGATTATTGGAAACAAATGATCGAGGTATTTGAAAAGAAAACTAAAGTTAACAGATAGAAAATTTTGTCAGTGTTGTTAATTGTATCAGATAATTTTTAAAACCATCTTAGCAAAATTACATCCTCGTTGAAAAGTTTGTAATAATCCACCTATACCATGTAGAGTACATTCACTAGTACTATGTAGAGTACATTCACTATCTAATACCGATATTTCGATCTTTCTATGTTATGGGGAACATTAGAGCATTTTTCTGAATTCAAAGAAAGATTAGCAGTCTTAGTTTCATAATGAGATGATTCAGTAAAATTCATGTAGACTATGATTGCGTTTTGGTTGTGCTAAATTCATTAATATTAAATTAAATCAAAAAGATAATCATGAAATTTTGTTTTGATTGTAACACTAAGCTTTCACAAAATATAGATGACGTTGGAGGCCCATGGGTTTGCCCAAAGTGTCATCCTGAAAAAGTAATGCCAAAAAGACCTACATATGGAATGAATTATTCTGGTAGAACAAAGTCCTGCTCTAAAGGATGTGGTGCTCAAATTTATTGGGATGATGCATTCAAGTCAGAAAGTGGAAAATTCATCCCAATTGACGCAAGAACTGATGAGCCACATAGATGTGATATAGTAGAACCTACTGAATATTTTCCAGACGAAATTAAAGAGTATTCAAAACCAAAAGATATAATTTCAAAGCCTAAAATTCCTCTACCCGCAGAAATTCTCTTCGACATAAACAGAATTCCAGAATTACTGATTGAGGATGATCTAATAATTCATGAACTAGTCCAAGGTCATAAGGATGAAACTTTAGGCATTGTATATTATGAGAATATTAAATCTCCAGAGCCAAATAAAATATCAGTAGACAACCTTGATGATGTATTGTCAGACAATATTCTGAACGGAATTAAAAAATACGGATTTTCAGGATTTTTACCATTTCAAGAACAGTCAATTCGTTCCATCATAAAAGGAGATGATTGTATTATTTCTGCACCTACAGGTTCTGGCAAAACCGAAGCATTTAGTATTCCAATATTGCAAAAAATCTCACAAGATGCGGTTCCTGGAGTATTCGCATTATTTGTTTATCCGCTTAATGCACTAATTGATGATCAGGTATCTAAGATAACTAATCTAATAGACAAATGTGGATTAAAAAACAAGGTTTCAGTTTACTCAATTCATGGTGGGCAAAGTTCTGAATACAAAGATATGGTTATTGCAGATTCAAGTAAAAAGTCATTAATTATTGCAACAAATTTTGATTTTATTAACTATCATTTAATTTTACAAGACAAAAAATGGAATGAGTTATTTAAGAATGCAAAAATAATTGTAATGGATGAGGCCCATTCTTATTCTAGTTTTCATGGGTCTAATGTTTACCATGTATTAAATAGAATGAAGAGATACATGGGAAAGGTTCAATATGTAGGATCATCTGCAACACTTGATAATTCTAAGGAATTTTTTTCAAACATGTTTGATTTACCTGAAGAATCATTTGCATACATCAAAAGTGAGATTCGTCGAAAACATAACATGCATATGTTTTTTGTTATGCCAAGAAAGTATGGACAAAGGATTACAATGGAGATGATTGCATCCATATGTTTTAAAAATAAATCAACACAATTGATCTTTAGCAACTCACATAATGATGCAGAATTTCTTGCATCTAACATAGAGGAGGCAAACGATGGAATTAAAATTCAGATACATCGTGGCGGATTAGATCAAAATAATAGAAAATTACACGAATCTCAGATGAAAGCAGGCGAATTAGATGCCTTATCATGTACTCCTACATTGGAGTTGGGGATTGATATTGGTCATGTTGATGTTGTTATCTCTGCGTTTAAAAATGAGTATGATTCTTTTGTGCAAAGAATTGGTCGTGCCGGAAGAATGGGACAGAAGTCTTACGCCATATGTGTTTTTGATCCAGATGATGCAGTATGTCATTATTTTGCGCGACATATTGATGAATATTTAACACAAGATCACATTATACCAATTAATAAGAAAAATCATATCATATCTGATAAACATATGGAGTCAATTGAAATTGAAAAGGAGGCAATTACAACTAATGATAAATCCCAGTTCTTTGATTTTGCAAATAGTGTGAATCTTAGGGGATCATCTGGAGAGATTTCAATATATTATAATTCAAAAAAGATTGGTACCCGTGCAGTCCCGATAGGATATTATCAATTACATCAAAATGCATTGTATCACTTTAATAAAGAAAATTACGAGGTTACATCTCTAATGAAATCCCAAAGTGGCGCAAGGGCATATCTAAAAAAATCAAATGAAAGACAAAAAAGAACCATGCCAATAGTTAAAACATCAATAATTCAATCATCCGAAAAAAATGCTGTACGGCGACAAATTGTTGTAAAATCAAGAAAAATTTTACTGCGCTATGGAGTAATTGAATTAAGTAGAACAATAACTGGATATCTTAAAGGAAACTATAATGAGTCAACTGAAAACTTTGAGACGTATAATGGTGCCAATGTTTCGTCATGGAGGAACTTTAATTGGAAGTCAAAGCATTCAGCAGTAAGTATTACCATTCCTTCAGAGTTTGTTTTAAAACCCGGTGGTTCTGAGCAATTATCATCTGATTCCAGGATTCATACTATATCTCATGTGTTTATCAATGCAGCAAAAATTATCACAAAATCTGAATCAAGTGATATTGATTCGTATTATGAAAATGGAACCGTATACCTGTATGACAACTCATCAGATGGGTTCAACGGATGCAGCAAAATAGTCTATGATAATTTTGAGAAGATTCTTGTCACATGCAATTCACTGCTTTCTGACTGTGGTTGTCCATCTGACCCTAAACAAAGAAAGTTAGTTGAGCAAGGAGACATTTGGGGAGGGTGTCCGAAATGTACTTTTACCACAAATTACTGTCAGACTAAAAACAAGGAATTAACAAAGAAGGGTGCTATGGAGTTTTTTTCTGTATTTTTGTATCTGCGTAACTAGGTACCAAGTTTGTATCTAGAATAGGGGGTTTAGGCTATACGAATAGAGAAATGTAGGTTTTACATAAATTCTGAAAAAAACCTCCACAAAGATCACTAGTGTTTATTGGTACCCTCGTTTATAATCCACTGTTCTTTTAACATTTATCTTTCTAGGATAGTTTCAAATTTGATATTTCTGATTTGAATAATGTGTCTTAAAGTGGCACCGATGAGGAAACCCTAGGAAATTTTAGAATGTAGATTTTTGTTTAATAATAATTTAGTCTCGAAATAATCCTCACATCCAACGTCTGTAGTAGAAACTAAAATATCATCTTTACCTAGTAGTGAACCTAGCATATTTCATTTGTATTCTCACCGCTATACCAAAGTCTTAATGGAATGATAATCTTTCACATGTGAATACGATGGTTTTTGAAGCAATCATGTTCTTGGCAGTTTTGGTGATTTCATCCAAAGCTTTAGGTGAATTAATGCATAGAATAAACCAACCTACAATAATCGGAAATGTTCTCGCAGGAATCATCGTAGGACCTGCAATGTTTGCAATAGTTCAACCTGTTGAAGCGATTGAGCTTTTCGTAAGCATAGGAGTATTTTTCTTGTTTTTCTTGATTGGATTAGAAGAGATCGATTTACCTGGATTGTTTCGTGTACTTCGTGGAAGGTTGTTTGCAGGATCTGCTGTTGCATTTTTGGGTCCGTTTGCAGCTGCAGGTCTTTTTGGAATTGCTCTAGACATGGAGTTTGTAAAGGCATTTGCCATTGCAAGTGTGATTGGTGCTTCAAGTCTGGGAGTAACTGCAAAAATTTTGACTGACATGGGTAAACTTCGTTCCACAATAGGCCTTGAGATTTTTACAGTAACAGCAATAGTAGAATTTATCGCAATCATTCTTACAAGTGTCCTAATACAGGTAAACCAAAGCGACAGTCCACAGGTAATGGACTTTGTCTGGTTGTTTTCAAACATGATAATATTCTTTGCAGTTGCAGGATTGCTTTCTGTTTTTGTTCTTCCAAAATTTTTCAAATTCCTGAAAAAGTACTTGCGTGCAAAAGAGGTGTATTTTGGAGTAGTAATTGGTATGATCCTACTTGTTGCATATTTTGCAGAGATTAGTGGAATACATGGTGCCATAGGGGCGTTACTTTTGGGAATTGCAGTATCCCGAATGGATAGAGAAGAATATCAAGAAATATCACAAAAAGTCAGCGTTTTAGGCTATGGGATTTTCATCCCCATTTTCTTTGCAGGTATTGGACTTCACTTTACTCCCGACTTTTTTGACATAGAATGGTGGATTATTGCAGTGTTTCTTGGAATAATTGTGGGTGTAAAATTTGGCAGTTCATATATTGCAGTAAGAATAGCAAAGATGAAGCCTGCATCTACTGTAGCTTATGGTGTCATGTCAAAAGGAGCAGTGGATCTTGCACTGATGTTGTCTCTCTTGGAATTTGATATGCTAGATGACAACTTGTTTTCGCTGTTAGTTTTTGGTACTCTTCTTACAATGATCATATCCAGTGTAGAACTGCAAAGAAGACTAAAGAAAGTTGTTCAGGTACAAATTGGTGTATCTGAGCTTAGCCTTCCTCCAAAATTTTTCAGGAAAGCAGTTTCAGACCTGACTGCAGAAGATGTACTTACCACATATGAAAAAATTTATGCTGACATTTCAATTGTTGATGCACAAAAGTATCTAGAGAACTCACCTGTTCAGGGAGTTTTGGTGTTTGACCGTAAAGAAAACATGGTAGGAGTTATTTCAAAAAAATATTTACAAACTCATCATAAAAAGAAAAATGATTCTGTTGTAGCTGATGTGATGTATAAAAAATTCCCTGTAGTAATACCGAATGACTTTATATTTTCAGTAATTCAAAAAATGAATTCCTATCCTTTTGACATAGTTCCAATAACCTCACCTGACCACGAAAATGAAGTTGTGGGTGCTATAACCAATGAATCAATTCTTGCATCTTTGGATGAAAAGAATTCTAAATAAAACAACAAGAATCACTCTTAATATTTATTCTGTTGTTGTTTACTTAATTATAAAATACAATACTTTTCATGTGTTTACATATGTTATAAAAAAATACATGATAAACTATTTCTAGTTTAATTTCTTTTTTGCTTCCTATAGCAAGACGGCGGTTGTACCATTATTAATCAAAAGAGATATTGAGACTTTCACTTCTATTAGAAAAGGAGTCTTTCTGAAAATATCAAATTCAGTTGAATTAGGTGGCAAATAGTTTTTTGTAAACAGTTTCATTGTAAAAGAAGATGACTTTACTCTGAGGCTTAAAGGAATATGCTTGGGAGCATTGAGGTAATCAACGTAAAACAGAAATTCATTGTCTAGTCAAAGTGACTAAAGACATCAATTTTAGGTAAAGAATATTGGTGATGGAGATTAAATCTGCTGGAATGATATACTATTAAACAAAGAACTTTAGAGTTTGTCATAACATTAATTCTATTTTTGCCTAAAAGGTAAAAATAAAAAAATTTAATTTTATCAGCACAATAACCTATTTTCTCTTTTGATCAACTTCTTCTTCTAGTGACTTGATGCATTCATGACATATTACAGATTTATCTGACAAGTTACGAATAATATCATGATCTTGAAATACTGAATCATATGTTGCACCAATTACAATTTTGTTTGTCCATACTTGATAATCTTCTTTCTTTTTGCCACATACAAAACAGTTCATGAATTCTATAAAGTTAAAACAAACTTAAGAATATTTTTGGATTAGATCTTAAGAATTGTCTTACTCGGAATGGTCACATTTTGGACAATAATATTCTACAGACATGTTCTTTGTTTCATTACCTCGTCTTTTTACTTTTAGATTTTTAACATTCATCTCAACGTTACATTTTTTACAAATTCTTGTCATGATAAACATTCAATAATATTCAACTTAAGCATATTGATATAATTAAGATTTTTGCATTAATCAAAGATTTGGTACTTGTTGTGTTGAATAGTCATCTTTTGTACTTTTTTTAGATACATTGGGGTTGATTTAAGGCAGTATGTGATATGAGTCAAATATTCTATTTTGTACTGGACTAATTGAGATTGACTGGATTACTGTATTCTTTATACATAAAATGATACATAAGTGAATCATTTTATTAATTTCTTGCAAGAATTAATCACATCATAATTTAGATCAAGAGGCGTCTAAAATAAAAATAAATGATATAATTTCTTTATCTAATTAACTGTAATTTGAGCTGGAATTTTCTTTTTTATGTATTTTTCTAGAGTTTCTAGAGAATACTCAATTCCATGTTTTTTATTCATGTGATCCCAATAATCAAATATTATTTTTTCAATATTCCCTGTTGCGGCATAATCACAATCAAACCCACATTCATTACATCTGACAATGTTCATATCAGAAATATGGTCTAGTGAAATAAAAGTAGATTATTTCAAGCATGAATATTTGTTTAATTCTTTAATAAATTTTGTATATTTTTAAGCATATTCGAATTTAGAATCTATTTGTATGATTTAACAAAACGTTGTTTACACTATTTATTTCTCATCCTGATCTAGAAATAAAATTTGTTCATGATTTAATTACCTATACTAAATTAGATTGAGTAATTCTTTAGTCTTGACGATTTCAAATTTTTCCAGACAACTGCATTTTATACATTGACAAATAATCTTATAATTCATAAAATTGAATTTTATTGTATTTTAATAATTCATAGTTGATGAGAAAATATTAGCATTTAATTTTTCAAAAACACTGATCTTTTCTACAGAAATTCTCATACTAGGATCATATTCTACGTATTTTGATGATTTTTTTATAACCTCAAAAAGAGAAGAGTTTGGAATTATGTGTTTTTCAAGTTTGATTGTGATGTTCTCAACGGTAGTTTTTCTACTTTTAGCTAAAAGTGTGGTAAAACCATCATCATTTGTTTTTATCATATCCCATAACATGGTGACTGATAATTTCTCTTCGGGTTTTGATTCTTGCAAAATTTTGTATATGTTTTTTGATACTTGTAGTATCTTTCCACGTCCTTCTTCTGAGTATGCATGTCTTAGAAATTTGATACATTCTTTTCTGGTCATATCTATTTTCACAAGTGAATCCTTTTTGTCTAAGACAAACATTCGATAAAGATCCAGCATTCGAATGACATTTCCTATTTTTCGGTCTCCTCTGAAATGACCAGAATTGATAAACACGATGTTTGAGCATGCAAACTCCAATATGCAATCTGTAACAAAATTCCCAAAATTTGTAGAACCTTTTCTTAATTGTAGTTCTGTTGCATCAAGAATTACACCTGTTTTGAATTGCTTGATGATCTCTTTGGATTTCATTTTATCTATATGTCTCTCAAGATCTGACTCCCATTGTATTACCCTCTTTTGCATTTTTACTTCAGGATGGAATTTTGACAATTCTGTAGAACTTATTACAACTACTTGTCTTGAGAACTGTTCTATTTTTTTAAGATCAGAATATCTGGGAACTCCAATAATCTGCACTGTCCTACAATTTGATTGTCCTTTCAAAAGAATTGATTTTGGATTTTCTTTGTTATATCTCAAGACTTCGTTGTGATCGTGACCTCCAAGCAAGTATAAAAAACCATTCCAGTTTTTGGCAAGCCATCTTTCCAGGTTGACATCTTCTTTGTTACTCATATGCGATAAAATAATTAAATAATTAATTTCAGGATTTTTTTTGATCTTGGATATTGTTTGCTTTAGCGATATTCTTGCAGTGGTTGTTACAAAACCATTTTGTTTTGCTTTTCTGATTGTGGCTTTTCCAGCAACTCCTGTTATTGCTGCAAATGGTCTAGTGTGATTATTCTCAACTACTACATAATCTGAAATTTCCAGAATTTTTTTATTTTTTGGATTCTTTATGTTTGCACATATTATTTCAAATAATGCTTCAGACATTCTTGCTTTCAGTACATTTGTACCACCATCAAAGTCATGATTACCCAAAGTACAATAATTAAATCTACACAGATTTAAAACATCCATCATTTGACTTCCCTGAAAATAAAGACTCATGACTGAGGGATACAAAAAATCACCACCATGTAAAACAAGTACCGGGGTTTTATTTTTTTTAACGGTAGGGTTTGATCTTATGGTGTCTATCATAGAAAGAAATCTTGCAAATCCAGGAAGATCTATAATTCCATTTACGCTTGATTCTTCTATGAAATAAGTATCAGTGATATGAATCAAAATCATCTCTGGATTTTTGTCTAAAAGTTTATTGATCTTCTCAATACCTGATATATCGTTGGATTCCAACATCTTTATGTCTATTTTAGATTCAACATGCAATGATATCTTTATCTTTGTTCATTTTAATCAATAATTCACTGCATGTTTCAAATATTTTTAGATTCATAACTTTCTACTATCTACCAAAACATCTGCTGTAGGAATTTATTGTAAGTGTAACTCAAACTGTTTGGAATAAACAGAAAATATGCATTAGAACAGAAAAGATACTCAGTTAGCTTATTTTATAAATTTAGGAGGCAAGTATTGTATGTGATATGATTTGGTTTCTAATTTCTTCCTTGTATTCTGTACACTCAACTAACAATACCCCACTAGTCTTCGTCTATTGTATATCCATATTGTAGTTCCACGGAAATAAATTGGATTACCCTCAATTAATCATTAATTTTATTTTACGGTGTGGTTTTGTTAATTTTTTATCTATTTTCTCACATGGTGTTTTGAGCATTTATGGCAAGATCAGATATTTTAGAAAATGTTTTCATTATACTACATGTGTTCTTTTTTATAACTTGACGGATACTAAACGGTCCTGGAATTGTACTGATTGTTTTAGGAATTTTGATATTGAAAATGATAATTTTATGACAGCGTCTATTAATGAAACATATTCAAATTTAAAATGCGAGTTTTCTTAATTTATTATTCCTAAGAGAGTTGTCAAAAAGTGGTAAAGTTTGATTTGTTTTGTATGGATCCATTACAATTACAAGCCCCCGGGCATTGACACCTTCCTCGTTACAGTGGTATATGTTGTTCTTAGACCTTATCTTTTTTATTACAATTGGTTGCAAACAAGATGATGATAAAATGTACCACCGTAGAACCAGCTTACACCTCAAAACAAGGATG
>Ga0102947_1000919_pt1 | contig 10171 bp, 11 predicted proteins | sample SalPon2A_A_D2_MG_FD_78210 | JGI IMG/M metagenome (GOLD analysis project Ga0102947, IMG submission 78210) | Soil microbial communities from South San Francisco under conditions of wetland restoration - Salt Pond MetaG R2A_A_D2_MG | ecosystem: Environmental > Terrestrial > Soil > Wetlands | place... | reverse complement strand
TGTATATAAATATCTGAAGTTGAATTTTGTAAATCATAGTCTATAATTTTATTCATAGAAATATAGTCTCCTTGTATTTCTAATGGTCTTTGTTGAATTTTAATATTGTTATCAAAATTAGCGCGAACACTATCAATAATTGTATCGCTATCAGTATTTATTATTACTTCTTGAATATATTTAGAACTTAATAACGTGGTAAGTATCTTGCAGTATAAAGGCTGACCACAAAAATCTTTTAAATTTTTATTTTTTACTCTTTCAGAGTTTCCTTTCATTGGAAGAAGGGCTGTAATTTTCAATATTTAGTTTTTTTATGACTAATTTATGATGTGTAAATATTAATGATTTAATCAAGTCTAAATCATTATACTATCATTCCGGCAGCAACAGTTTCGTTAGTTGAGTCATCAACTAGTATAATACTTCCTGTAGTCCTATTTTCACGATATTCATCAACCATTAAAGGTTTTGTGGTTCTTATTTTAACTTTAGAGATATCATTCATATTTAAATCCTTATCGTCAGTGATTCTTCCTAAAGTATTGATGTCTATCTTATGAATAACTTCTTTAATCATTGCTTTTTGATCGTTTGAAGTATGTTTTATAGTATACTTTGCCCTTGGTTTGGCAGGATTGTTATTTAACCAACACAGCATAACATCAATGTCTTGTAATGCTCTTGGTTTATTATTTGATCTCACTATCATATCACCTCTACTTACATCAATATCGTCTTCAAGGGTTATCGATACAGACATAGGCGCATACGCTTCTTCTAATTCACCATCGAAAGTGTCAATTGACTTAATTTTAGATGTAAAACCTGAAGGCATTACAGTAACTTCTTGGCCTACTCTGAATATACCACCAACAACTCGACCAGCATAACCTCTATAATCAATAAATCCTTCTCGTTGAGGCCTTAAAACTGTTTGAACAGGGAAACGTGAATCTACCTTATTAATATCGCTACTTATATGCATAGTCTCTAAAGTATGTAACATTGGCGCTCCTTGATACCATGACATATTTTCTGAACGATTAACAACATTGTCACCCAATAAGGCACTCATTGGTATAAAGCGCACATCTGTTACTAGCATTTTTGAAGAAATTTCTTCAAATTCAGCCACAACTTTATTAAAAACGTCTTCTGAAAAATCCACCAAATCCATTTTGTTTACACACACAATAATGTGTGGTATTTGTAACAAAGAGGCAATAAATGCATGCCTTTTGGTTTGTTCAATAACACCGTGGCGTGCGTCAATTAAAATAGTTGCAACATTAGCGGTTGATGCTCCAGTTACCATATTGCGTGTATACTGTATATGACCATTCTTGTCTGCTATAATAAATTTACGTTTGGGGGTTGTAAAGTATCTATATGCAACATCAATAGTTATACCTTGTTCTCTTTCATCTCTTAAGCCGTCAGTAAATAATGCTAAATCAACTCCGTCGTGACCTTTCTTTTTACTTGTGTTTTCAATGGCTGCTAATTGATCTTCAAATATAGATTTCGAATCGTACAATAAGCGCCCAATTAAAGTACTCTTGCCATCATCAACACTTCCTGCGGTTGTAAAACGTAATAATTGATTATTATCTAATGCCATAATTTTTTTCTTATTAACTTTTTAGAAATATCCTTGTCTTTTCCTATCCTCCATGGCAGATTCAGAACGTTTGTCGTCACTTCTATTACCTCGTTCTGTTTGACGCATTCCTGCAACCTCATCAGCAATTTTTTGAAGTGTATCTGCATCAGATTCAACACCTCCCGTAATGGTAATATCTCCTAAAGTTCTAAACCTTATCTTTTTAGTAACGATTTCTTCATGGTCTTCTAGAATTAAAAATTCTGAATTTGGTATCCAAGAGTTTTGCCTCCAAACCACTTCTCTTTCATGGGCAAAATATAATGAAGGAATTTCTATATTTTCTCTTTTTATATAATTCCAAATATCCATTTCAGTCCAATTACTTATTGGAAAAGCTCTAAAATGTTCACCTTGAAAATGCTTTCCATTAAAAATATTCCAAAGTTCAGGGCGCTGGTTTTTAGGATCCCATTGACCAAAATCATCTCTATGAGAAAAGAAACGTTCTTTTGCTCTAGCTTTTTCTTCGTCTCGTCTACCTCCACCGATAGCACAGTCTATATTATTGGACTCAATTGCATCTAATAGTGTTGTGGTTTGTAGAGCATTTCTAGTAGCGTTTTTTCCTTTTTCTTCTGCTACGCGACCTTCATTAATAGATTCTTGAACTGATCCAACAATTAGTTGAGCGCCCAACTCTTTAATAATATTATCTCTAAACGCAATAGTTTCCGGAAAATTATGTCCAGTATCAACATGCATTAAAGGAAAAGGTATCTTTGAAGGATAAAATGCTTTTTTTGCTAAATGTGTAACTACAATTGAATCTTTTCCTCCTGAAAAAAGTATCACTGGATTTTGGAATTGAGCCCATACTTCTCGCAAAACAAAAATTGCTTCGCTTTCTAATTCATCTAAATAATTTAAAAAATACTTACTCATTTTTAGACTTTTAATTTTTCAGTTATAAAATCTATAATTTTATTGGCTGCTGCCTCTACTGATTCGTTTTCTGTTTTAATTTCTATGTCTGGATGTGTTGGTGCTTCATAAGGTGCTGAAATTCCTGTCATATTTTTGATTTCTCCAGATCTTGCTTTTTTATAAAGCCCTTTTATATCTCTACGCTCGCATTCTTCAACACTTGTGTTAATAAATATTTCGACAAAATTAACATCTTTAACGATACTTTTTATGTTTTCCCTATCTTTTTTGTAGGGTGATACAAATGCAGCCAGAACAACTAGCCCAGCATCTATCATAAGTGCTGCAATTTCAGCTATTCTCCTAATGTTTTCGGTTCTATCTTCTGGTGAGAAAGTAAGGTCTTTATTAATGCCTTTTCTAATATTGTCTCCATCTAACATGTAGGTCTTTATTCCGTTTTTGTAAAGCTTTTGCTCTACAACATTTGCAATTGTTGATTTTCCTGAACCTGAAAGACCTGTAAACCACAATAAAAAAGAATTGTGGTTATTAGATTTTTTTCTATCATCAACTGAAATCTGGTATTTATGAGGGATTATATTCTCTTTCATTTTACTTTTTAATATTGAAGAAAAGATTCCTGATTTTTCCTAATGGAATCTTTAGCCACAACCTTTCGTGAAAATAATAAAGTACAAATTTCGTAAATAATTCGATAAGGGCAATATATAACGCTATTTCGTCAAAAGCTTTAAGCACAGTTCCAGAAATAACAAAGGTCATTGTTGTTGCAATTACGCGCCAAGAAATGGTTTTAAATAGTGTTTTTCTTGCCGACAGTTTGCCATCTTTTAAAGCTCTTTGCCATGCTCTTTCATGAACATAATACACAATAAGCTTTATTAAGAACTCTGCTACACCAATTTTAACGGCATCATGAATACTACAATTTCCCGATAAACAGGTAATGGCTAAAACTATTAAAATGGTATCTGAAGTAGCGACTATTCGCCACGAAATACCTTTTATAATACTGCGTAGATGTGATTCTTTTTTGTATTTACCCATAGGGTTTAAGTTTTAGACACTAAAAACCATGGGTTTAACAGGTTTTCTTTGTTGTATAATAATGGTTGATTAGTTTCTTTTGAAATGACATCAATGCCAACCGCATTACATATTGCTTGTCCTGCAGCAGTATCCCATTCCATCGTTGGCGCATATCTTGGGTATACATCAGCATTACCTTCAGCTACTAAACAGAATTTTAGAGAGCTTCCTTTTGAAACAATCTCAACTTCGTTTCCGTTACTTTTTAATGAATCTACAAAATCCAGAGTCTCCTGACTCATGTGTGAGCGACTACCAACAACTTGTATTAATTTTGAATTTGACGTTTTTGGCTGAAGATTATTAGCATTATTTAAAACCTCTTCGATTAAAGCATCATGCGAATTAATTACTGATTTTAAAGCTATTTCGTTTTCAACATCTGCAAAATAAACAGTCTTAATAGCGGGAACATAAATAACTCCCAATATTGGTTTCTTGTTTTTTACTAGCGCGATGTTTACTGTAAATTCTCCATTTCGTTTAATGAATTCTTTTGTGCCATCTACTGGATCAACAACCCAACAAGTATCCCAGTTTTTTCTGACTGAATAATCTGTTTGTTTGTTTTCTTCACTGATAATTGGTGTTTTTGTAGGAATCAAATAGGAATTAATAATAGTATTAGCTCTTTTGTCTGCTTCTGTTAAAGGGGATTTATCGTCTTTGTATTCGACTTCAATCACTGAATTATAAACTTCCATAATGGCTTTTCCTGCTTTTAGTGAAGCTTGGATTGCAGTTTTTAAATGTGTACTAATTTTTAACATACCAATTATATAATTTATTAATACCTTCTTTTAATTCAACAGAATGTTTCCAACCCAAACTATTCAGTTTAGAAACATCTGTCAACTTTCTCATTGTTCCATCTGGTTTGTCTAAATTAAAAACTAACTTTCCTTTATACCCAATTGTAATTTTAATCATCTCTGCTAATTCTTTAATTGAAACATCCTGACCTGTGCCAATGTTTAAATGTGTGTTTCTAATTTCAGTCTCTGTGCTTGGATATGTATCAGAAAAACCTCTATTTTCCATAATAAATACACAGGCATCCGCCATATCTTCAGACCATAAAAATTCTCTTCTTGGTTTTCCGCTTCCCCAAATTTCAACACTTTCTCCAGTAACTCCAAAAGTTTTTAAATAGGCTTTTGCATTTTGTATAGTATCAATATTTAAGTCTTTTAAAATATCATCAAAATTTGATTCCTTTAATAATTTAGCAAGGTAAATCTTTCTTATGAGAGCAGGAAGCACATGAGATTTTTCTAAATCGAAATTATCATTAGGACCATATAGATTGGTTGGCATTACTGAAATAAAGTTTGTGCCATATTGTAAATTATAGCTCTCACACATTTTTATCCCTGCAATTTTAGCAATTGCATAAGGTTCATTTGTGTATTCTAAAATATCTGTTAGCAAATATTCCTCCTTCATTGGTTGAGGTGAATTTTTAGGGTAAATACAGGTGCTTCCTAAAAAAAGTAGTTTTTGAACATTGTTCAAATAACTTTGATGAATAACATTGTTCTGAATCATCATATTTTCATAGATGAAATCGGCCCTATAAACATTATTTGCTACAATTCCTCCTACTTTTGCTGCAGCTAAAAACACATATTCAGGCTTTTCTTTACTGAAAAAGTCAGCCACTTTTTTCTGATTTGTTAAATCAAGTTCTAAATGTGTTTTTGTAACAATATTAGAATAGCCTTTGGATTGAAGATTATTAAATATGGCACTTCCAACAAGACCTTTATGCCCAGCTATATATATTTTAGATGTCTTTCGCATTTAATATTTACTCAAAATAATTTTTGATTTTGTATCCGCCATCTTGTAAATACTGTTGCTTTTTCATGAGCCTTATATCACTAGACATCATATCTTTAACAAGTGCATCTAAATCATACTCTGGTATCCACCCAAGCTTTTCTCTAGCCTTTGTTGCATCTCCAATTAATAAATCAACTTCTGTTGGTCTGTAATATTTATCATCAATTGCGACAACTTCTTGGCCTATTTCTATTTGAAATTCTGAATTATGACAAGCTTTAATATATCCTTTTTCATTTGAACCTGTTCCTTTAAATTCTAACTCAACATTAATGTATGCAAAACACATTTTAACAAAATCACGGATTGAAGTTGTTTTTCCAGTAGCAATTACCCAATCTTCGGCTTCATCTGCTTGAAGAATCATCCACATCATTCGTATATAGTCTTTTGCGTGACCCCAATCTCTTTGAGCATTAAGATTGCCTAAATACATCTTTTCTTGAAGGCCTAAAGCTATTCTCGATGTTGCTCTGGTAATTTTTCTTGTAACAAAGGTTTCTCCCCGAATTGGAGATTCATGATTAAATAAAATCCCATTACATGCAAATAATCCATAAGCCTCTCTATAATTCACAGTAATCCAATAGGCATATATTTTTGCGACACCATAAGGGCTTCTGGGATAAAAAGGAGTAGATTCTGTTTGAGGCACTTCTTGTACTTTCCCATAGAGTTCTGAAGTTGAAGCTTGGTAGATTTTGGTTTTCTTTTCTAATCCTAAAATCCTAATTGCTTCAAGTATTCTCAATGTGCCCAGCCCATCTGCATTTGCAGTATATTCAGGTGTTTCAAAAGACACGTGTACATGGCTCATTGCGGCCAGATTATAAATCTCATCTGGTTGCACCTCCTGAATGATTCTTGTAAGGTTAGTGCTGTCTGTTAAATCTCCATAATGTAAGAAGAAATTAACATTTTCTTCGTGAGGGTCTTGATATAAGTGATCTATTCTATCTGTATTAAATAAAGAAGCTCTTCTTTTTACACCATGAACTTCATAATTTTTTTTTAATAGAAATTCACTTAAATATGCACCATCCTGTCCAGTAACTCCTGTAATTAAGGCTACTTTTTTTTGCATTTTAATTGCTTTTTATATGTTTTTATAAATGTTCTAGAAACAATTATCAAATTATTTTTTTAAAGGTTCAAATTTAATGCTTTTGAAATTGATTTCAACATATTAATTGTTCAAAATACTTACCACAACTTCATTAACACTATTTTGCCAATTACTTTGATTTGGTTGTGTTTTCTGTGATTTTGCGTTGTCTAATACGCTGTATAAAGGTCTTCTTGTTTTTGAATTAATCCTATCAATTTTAACTATCCATGAAGGATCATATTCGGGGAAATGTTTTGAAATTAATAAAGCATAATCATACCACGTGGTTTTGCCTTTAGCTGAAAAATTATAAATCCCGTATTCTGTGTTTTGTGTTCTAATGATCTGAAAAATAAATCGTGATAAATCATTGCAGCTAGTTGGCGTTCCTACTTGAGTTGAAATAATATTTAATTTATCACCTTGTTTAACTTTCTTGATTATTGTTTTTAAAAAATTATTGCCATATTTTGAATATAACCAGGAAGCTCTGATTATAAAGTATTTATCATGATTATTTTGAATATATTGTTCTCCTTTAAGTTTAGATTTTCCATACTCATTAATTGGATTTGGGTTATCTGTTTCTAAATATGGGCTTTTTTTAGTTCCATCAAAAACATAATCTGTAGAGATGTGAATTAGGGTTGTATTTGTTTTTTTACACGTTTTTGCTAAATTTTTTACCGCTTCAGCATTCACTTTAAAAGCAATTTTTGGAGACTCTTCCGCTTGATCTACATTAGTATATGCAGCGCAATTAATGCAATAATGGTATTCTTCTTCACTAAAAAAAAATTCAATTTCCTTTTGGTTTGTAATGTCTAATTCAGCTTTTGTCACAAACGTGAAACAATATTCTTCATTTAAATTTAAAGACTCGTCTTTAAGAGTCTTTCCTAGCTGTCCATTAGCACCTGTAATTAAAACCTTAATACTCATTTGAATACGGTTTCAAATGTAGGTAAGTGTTTATCTTTATTAGAGAGTGTAAGCTCTTCTTCAGGGAAATCCCAGTCAATTTTGAGCGTAGAATCGTTGTATAATATGCCTGCTTCAGATTCTTTATTGTAATAGTTATCACATTTATAAGAAAAAATGGTCTCGTCTTCTAATACCAAAAATCCATGAGCAAAACCTCGAGGTATATATAACTGGTTTTTTTCGATATCATCCAAGATAATTGAAAAATAATTTCCAAATGTGCCAGAGCCTACTCTAATATCAACACAAATATCCAATACTTTTCCCATAATAACTCTTACAAGTTTTGCCTGTGCATGATCTCCTGTTTGATAATGTAGGCCCCTTAAAACTCCTCGAGAAGATTTTGATTGATTATCCTGAACAAAATTTTTGTCAACTCCTGTAAGTTTTTTAAATGATTGATAGTTAAAGCTCTCGAAAAAATAACCTCTTTCGTCTTCAATAACATTTGGGGAAATTACAAAACAACCTTTTAAATAGGTTTCTTTAATATTCATTCTATTTTAATTGTTGAAGATATTCGCCATATCCACTTTTTAATAATGGCTCTGCCAAATTATTTAATTGTTCCTTATTAATATAGCCCATATTATACGCTGTTTCTTCTATACAACCAATCTTATAACCTTGTCTTTCCTCTATAACCTGAACAAATTGTGAGGCTTGCATTAATGAATTAAATGTTCCTGTGTCCAACCAAGCCGTTCCCTTATCTAATATCTGAACATTAAGATTCCCTTGTTCGAGGTAGGCTTTATTTATATCTGTAATTTCTAATTCACCTCTTTTGCTTGGTTTAATATTCTTTGCTATACTAATTACCTGGTTGTCGTAAAAATAAATTCCTGGTACCGCAAAATTTGATTTAGGGTTTTCTGGTTTTTCCTCAATTGAAATTGCTTTCATTTTACTGTCAAATTCTACAACACCATATCTTATTGGGTCATAAACATGATAAGCAAAAATAACGCCTCCTTTAGGGTTTATGTTGGCTTGTAATGTTTGTTGCAATCCTGAACCATAAAATATATTATCTCCTAAAATCAAGGCCACATGATCATCTCCGATAAAACCTTCTCCAATAATAAATGCTTCCGCCAAACCATTGGGTTGTTCTTGAATTGCGTATTCAAATAAACATCCATAATCTGAACCATCTCCTAACAGTTCTTTAAATTTTGGCGTGTCTTTTGATGTTGAAATAATTAGAATCTCTTTTATTCCTGCTGACATCAACGTTGTTAATGGATAATAAATCATTGGTTTATCATAAATAGGCATAAGTTGCTTACTCACAACTTTAGTCAATGGATAAAGCCTAGTTCCTGAACCTCCAGCAAGAATAATTCCTTTCATCTAATTTTTATATTTATTTATATACCAATCAACTGTTTTATCGATCCCTGATTTAAAGTTTTCTTCCGCTTCCCAGTGCAATTCATTTTTAATTTTTGTAGCATCTATGGCATATCTGAAATCATGTCCTGGCCTATCTTCAACAAATGTAATCTGTTTTTTGTAAGATTCTTTTTTAGGTATTTTAGTGTCAAGAACATCACAAATTGTTTCAGCTATATCAATATTTCGATATTCATTATCTCCTCCAATATTATATGTTTCTCCTTTTTTCCCTTTGTGATATGCTAAATCTATCCCTTTACAATGATCTAAAACATATAGCCAATCTCTAACATTTGTTCCTTTGCCATAAATTGGAATATTTTCACCTTTAATAGCTTTTCTAATGATAGTTGGAATTAACTTTTCTTCATGTTGTTTAGGTCCATAATTATTTGAGCAATTGGTTGTTACAACGTTAAGTCCATAAGTATGGTAATAACTCCTTACTAAAAAATCTGATGAAGCCTTTGATGCACTATAAGGACTATTTGGCGCATAAGGTGTTCTTTCGGAAAAAAGTCCTTTTTCGTCTAAACTGCCATAAACTTCATCTGTTGAAATATGGTGAAACCTACTATTTCTGTGCGCTTCTTTTATGCGATGAGGTGAACCCATCCAATTACTTCTGGATGCCTCTAATAAATTAAATGTTCCAAATATATTAGTTTTTATAAATTCATCTGGACTATATATTGAATTATCAACGTGAGACTCTGCGGCAAAATGAATAACACCTTCAAAATTATATTGATTAAATAATTTTTCAATCAATTTTCTGTCACAGATGTTTCCTTTTATAAATGTGTATCTTTCATTATTAGAAATTTCTTTTAAGTTGTCAAGGTTTCCAGCATATGTAAGACTATCTAAATTTACAATTTTAATACTTTGATGTTTGCCTAAAAAATATTCAATGAAGTTAGAGCCAATAAACCCTGAACCTCCTGTAATCAAAACTGTCATTTCTGCTATACTTTGTCTTTGTAACGCTCCAAAAATTTAAGGAATTCAAGTGCAATTAATATTGTAAAAACTAAAATTGTTAAAAAGCTACCATAAAGAACCTTTTTGCTAACAGTAAAACCTAAAATATCAGTACTAAAATCAAAAGTTCCTTCGTTTTGTACATTTGAAACTATTTCAATAATATCGGCTAAATCCTCCTTTTCTCTTTCTATTTCAAC
>Ga0102947_1000918_pt1 | contig 10172 bp, 9 predicted proteins | sample SalPon2A_A_D2_MG_FD_78210 | JGI IMG/M metagenome (GOLD analysis project Ga0102947, IMG submission 78210) | Soil microbial communities from South San Francisco under conditions of wetland restoration - Salt Pond MetaG R2A_A_D2_MG | ecosystem: Environmental > Terrestrial > Soil > Wetlands | place... | reverse complement strand
GCCAGCCCCAAGGCCAACCGCGGCTGGGCCGAGCAGGCGGAGTCGGAGCTGGCGCTGCAGGGCGTCAGCGTGCCGTGAGGTGGGCCGTCAGGCGACCTGCCACTCGCTCTCCTCGGGGCGGCTGGGTAGCTCCAGCTCCGGGGTGACCTCGATCTCCCGCTCGGCGCCTTCGCGCCAGTAGCGCAGGGTCACCGCTTCGCCGAAGGGCTGGCCGCGGACGGCGTCCAGGAAGCCCACCGGGTCGGTCACCGCCTCGCCGGCCACCGAGACCAGCAGGTCGCCCCGGCGCAGGCCCGAGTCGGCGGCGTTGCCGATGGCGCGGATGACCACCAGGCCGCGGCGCTCCTCCGGGATGCCGTGCTCCCCGCGTAGCTCCGGGGTGGGTGCGACCACGGTCAGCCCGAGGGCGCGCACCACCTGGTCCGGCTCGTCCGGGGCGCTGAAGTCGACATCCGGGGTTTCGTCCAGGATCTCCTGGGCGACGCGGATCGCGGCGCCGGCGCGCAGTGCCAGGGCGAGGCCGTCGGAGGGGCGGGCATCGACCAGCACCGGCTCACCGTGGCCGTTGCCGCCGGCGCCCGTCCCGCCCTCGACGTGGAGGCGGAGCAGGCCGTAGTAGGTGCCGCCGACGACGTCGTGGATCAGCAGCTCGTCCAGTTGGGCGTCCAGCTTCCCGAGCAGGTTGGCCATCAGGTCGTGGGTCATGGGGCGGGGGTAGTCCACCTCGTGGAGCGCCGAGGCGATGGCCCGGGCCTCCGCCACCCCCACCCAGATCGGCACGATCTGCCCGGTCTGGAGCTCCCGCAGCAGCACCACCGGCGAGGCCGACAGCCGGTCCCAGCCGACCGTGGTCACCTCCACCGGCCGGTAGTCGCCGTCCATGGGCAGCTCGCCGTTGGCGTCTGGAGAAGCGGTGCTGGCCGGCTCGCCCGGCGCGGTGCCGGCGGCGGGCTGGGCCGAGCAGCCCGAGCAGGCGGTGAGACCGGTGGCCAGCAGCAGGGCGATGGCGAGGCCGAAGGCGCGGAAGCGGGGAGCGGGGGAGGGGGGCATCTGGCACCTCCTGAAATCACAGGCATGCTGGAACATCGACGGAGCGCCATGGTAGCACCGCGCAGCCATGGTGTTCTGCGGCTAGCGCCGTGTCAGCAGGACCGCGTGGCCGACGAGGTCGCCGGCGGTGGCGGCGAGGACCACCGGCCGCAGCGGGCCGCGGTCGAAAAGCTCGGCGGGGAAGTACCGCTCCACGGCCTCCCGATCCACCGCCCACAGCCCGGCCTCCTCGTCCTGCCGGGCGGCGCCGCGCAGCAGCAGTTGGCCGCGGGGGGCCAGCACCCGGGCGATCTCCGCCGCGTACTCGTCCCGGTCCTCCGGTGCGATCGAGTGGAAGCAGCCGCGGTCGAGGGCGAAGTCGGCGCTGTCTTCGTCCAGCGGCAGATCCAGCACCGAGGCGTGGCGCCACTCCACCTCCACCCCGGCCTCAACGGCCCGCCGCCGCGCCAGCGCCAGCGCCTCGGTGCTGTCATCGACCCCGATCACCCGATACCCCCGCCCCGCCAGCCAAACGGCCTCCTGCCCGCTGCCGCATCCCAGGTCCAGGACCACGCCCTCCCCGGGCACCCGCCCCGCCGCCTCCGCCGCCACCAGCTCTCCCGGCACCTCCGGTGCTTCCCAGTGCTCCAGGTGGTCCCCGTCGGCGTAGGCCCGGTCCCAGAAGGAGCGGAAGGGGCGGTCGCTCACGGTGAGGAATCCGGCGCTTCCGGCGCTTCCGGCGGTGCCATCCCGGGCCGTGGGTAGGCCAGGACCGGTCCCGGCTGGGTGCCGACGTAGAGTCGGTCGCCGCTCAGGGCGAGGCCCCGGGGCAGGCCCGGCACCTCCAGTTCCCAGCGCACCTCGCCCTCGGCCAGGCCGAGCCCGAGCAGTCGGTCCTCGACCCCGACCACCACCAGGTCGCCCTCCACCAGGGGGCGGAAGGTGCCCCATTCGGACACCTCCTGGTGCTGCCAGCGGACCTCCTCCAAGGAGGGGGCGAGGCAGGAGAGGACGTGGGGGCCCGCGGCGCCGCCGTCCGGGCTCAGGCCGCCGCGCGCGGAGAGCGCCAGCACGCATCCGGGGGCGGCCACGAGGTCGCCGTAGAGGACGCCGCCGAGGTCGATGGGGCCGGTGGTCTCGCCGTCGCGGATGCCCAGCCGGTGGACCCGGCCGTCGAGCCCGCCCACCATCACGGTCTCACCGACCAGCGCGGGGTGGGCGTTGAGGCGCACCCCCAGGTCGCGGCGCCAGAGGCGGGTGCCGTCGTCGATGGCGTAGGCGTCGACGACACCGGACCGCCAGGGCACGATGACCTGGTCCTCCGCGAGGACCGGGTCCAGCGGCCGAGCGCCGCCCTCAAGCCCGGCGGCACCGTCGGCGTGCCACACGGTCTCGCCGGTGGCCGCGTCGAGCCTCACCACGTCGCCCACCTCCGAGGCGAAGAAGACACCGTCGTCCCGCACCCGCATGTCCGTCGTCACGCCCCGGGCGAAGCCTTGCTTCCAGCGCACCTCGCCGTCCCCCCGGGCGACAGCGTAGACGTACCCCTGGCCGCGGGAGTCGGTGCCCACGAGAAGGGTCTCCGCGCCCAGGTGGAACTGGCCGTGGAACTGCCCGGGCGGCTGGGAGTCGGCGGCGGTGTCGTAGGACCACTCCACCGTGCCGTCCACCGCGTCCAGCGCCAGCAGGCGGCCCGAGCAGGAGCCGATGTAGAGAACGTTCCCCGCGACCGCGGGGTCGATGAACACTCAGCCCCCGGTGTCGTGGCTCCACTCCGCCTCCACCGGCGCCGCCGCAGCGGCAACCTGGGCGGCCAGGGACAGGGTCAGGACAAGGCCGGCGAGGCCAGCAAGACGAGAGGGGGAACGGTGGCTGGCTGCGGTGTTGGGTAGAGACATCACACCTTCAGGTTACGTGACCAGGCCCGAAAAGGTCCATCTCAACCCCCCCAGTTCCCCGAAATGCCCACCCGATCAGCAAGGGGGGGATGGTCGCGCCTTCGGACTCCGCCTCTTTCTCCCCCGCCTTACTTTTTGACCCGGCGCGCCCCCACCGCCAATTTGGGCGGCCAGCCCCGTTCTGCAAGTCCGTCCGCTCCAACCGCCCTCCCCACCCCCCCCTCCGCTGGGGCGCCCTTGGTTCATTACCCTCCGCCGGCTCGCCCACCACGTCTCCGAACCCCGGTATGCGTTGGCCAGTTGGTTCCCAGGGGTGGGGTGGTCCTCTCTCAGGGGCGTGGGGTATAGCCCCTGAGAGAGGACTACCGCACCCCGCCGGCTCCCCGCCCCTTCAACCACCGCCCCACACCGTTCGTCGCGCCCACCCCGCCCTGCCACCGCCGCCCGATAACATCGCCCCCCGATGCTCCCCGTCACCTACCCCCACCGCGCCCCCCTCGTAGAAGGCCGTCTCCTGCGCCGCTACAAGCGCTTCCTCGCCGACGTAGAGCTCGCCAGCGGCGAGATCGTCACCGCCCACTGCGTCAACACCGGCCGCATGGAAGGCCTCCTCTCCGGCCGCCCCCGGGTCTGGCTCTCCCGCGCTGACAACCCGAAGCGCAAGCTGGCCTGGACCTGGGAGCTGATCGAGCGCGACGGCGTGGTCATCGGCGCCAACACCGCGTTGCCCAACCGCCTGGTCCGCCGCCTTCTCGAAGAACGACGCCTCCCCTGGCTGCCGAAGTACGACCTGGTCGAGAGGGAGCGCCGGTTCGGCGAGTCCAGCCGGGTCGACTTCCGCCTCTCCTCGCCCGGCGTCGGCCACCGCCGCACCACCTACCTGGAGGTCAAGAACTGCCACCTCCTCTACCCCGACGAGCGGGCCTACTTTCCCGACGCCGTGTCGCAGCGGGCGGCCCACCACCTGGAGGAACTGGCGGCGGTCCAGGAGCGGCCCGGCCTGGACCGGGGCCACGTCCTCTTCACCTGCCAGATGCCCGGCGCCAAGGCGCTGCGCCCCTCCGACGCCCACGATCCCACCTTCGCCGAGACGGCCCGCCGGGTGCGGGAGACCGGGGTGCGATTCTCCGCCATCGAGGTGGTCCACGAGGTGGACACGGCGGCGGACGGCGGCGAGGCCGAGGCGGTGGTCGAGGTCACCCGCCGGGTGCCGGTGGACCTGTCGCCCTACTCACCTCGGCGCATGCGCCGCTGGCTGGAGGAGGCGCGGCGGAAGGACGGCTAGGCGAACTGGCCGCCGCTCACTCCCACAACCACGCCGCCCCGCGGACGCCGGAGGAATCGCCGTGGCGGGGTGGCAGGAGCGGAGTATCGACCCGGTCGGAGAAGACGTAGCCGCCCCAGATCTGGGGCACGTTGGCGTAGAGGCGGCGGACCTTGGACAGGCCGCCGCCGAGGACGATGGCCTGGGGGTCCAGCAGGTTGATGACCATGGCCAGGCCGCGGGCCAGGCGGTGCTCGTAGCGCCGCAGGCTCGCCTCGGCGGCCTCGTCGCCATCTTCCGCCGCGGCGACGATCTCCTCCGGCTCCAGGCAGTCGCCGGTGGCGTCGGCGTGGTCGCACTCCAGGCCGAGGCCGGAGAGCCAGGTCTCCATGCAGCCCTCGTGGCCGCACCAGCACTCCCGGCCCGGGCTCTCGTCCCCCCGCGGCCAGGGCAGCGGGTTGTGACCCCACTCGCCGCCGATGGCGTTGCCGCCGGCCAGGGGGCGTCCGCGGTAGGCGATGCCGCCGCCGACGCCGGTGCCCAGGATCACCCCGAAGACCAGGTCGTGCCCCGCCCCGGCGCCGTCCCGGGCCTCGGAGACGGCGAAGCAGTCGGCGTCGTTGGCGATCTTCACCGCCCGCCCCAGGCAGGCTTCCACGTCCTTGTCGAAGGGGTGGCCGATGAGCCAGGTGGAGTTGGCGTTCTTGACCACCCCGGTGGCCGGCGAGATGGCGCCGGGCATGCCGATCCCCACCGACCCCTCCTCGCCGGTCTCGGCTTCGAGCTCGTGGACCATGGCGCACACCGCGTCCACCGTGGCGCCGTAGTTGCCGCACGGCGTGTCGATGCGCAATCGGCGCATCTCCTCGCCGTCGTCGGCGAGGGCGATGCCCTCGATCTTCGTTCCACCCAGGTCGATGCCGATGCGCAATGTGCGGTCCTTTCCGGAAAGTCTTCAGCCGAGCGAAGGGAGCGGGGCGGGCGCACTCGATGATGAAAACGCTGCGCTATGATCGGCGCGAGCGCGAAAACACCAGTTCCGAGCCCCTCCCACACCTGCTTGCAACCTGGAGGCCGTCATGAGCGATTCCGAGTCGGGCAATTCGACTCCCAGTCAATCCGCCCCGAACGACAGCGCAACGGAGAGCCCCGACCGGGGCCGGCGGAAGCCCGAGCCGTCGCGAAAAGAGCTGTCCCGGCGCTCGTTCCTCCGCGGCACCGCCGCCGCCAGCCTGGCGCCGCTGCTGGCCGGCGGGGCGGCCCGGGCGGCGGCCCAGGATCCCGATGGCGGCGAGGCGGACAGCGCCACCCGCACGGTCCACGGCGTTCCGGTCTACGGGCCCGGCCCGGTGAAGATCGAGCTGTCGGTCAACGGCGAGGCGCAGTCGGTGACGGTGGAGCCCCGGGTGACGCTGCTGGACGCCCTGCGCGACCAGCTCGACCTGACCGGCGCCAAGCGGGTCTGCGACCGCGGCACCTGCGGTGCCTGCACGGTGCTGATGGACGGCCGCCCGGTCTACGCCTGCTCCATCCTCGCCCTGAGCGCCCGGGGCGCCGAGCTGGAGACGGTGGAGAACCTGGGCACCCCCGCCGACATGCACCCGCTGCAGGCCGCCTTCGTCGACAACGATGCCCAGCAGTGCGGCTTCTGCACCCCCGGTTTCGTGGTCGCCGGCAAGGCGCTGCTCGACGCCAACCCGTCGCCCTCGCCGGACGAGGTGGTGCGCGGGCTGTCGGGGAACTTCTGCCGCTGCGGCACCTACGACGGCTTGAAACGGGCGCTGGCGGTGGCGGGCGGCTCGTCCACGGGAGGTGACCGTGGCTGAGTACGCATGGCCGAAGCCGGGGGACCGCCGGCTCATCGGAACCCGCGTCAACCGCCTGGACGGCCCGGCCAAGGTCACCGGCCAGGCGCGCTACACCCAGGACATCCACTTCCCGGACCTCCTCTACGGCGCCATCCTCCACTGCCCCCACGCCCACGCCCGGGTGCGCTCACTCGATACCGACAAGGCGCGCTCCATGCCCGGCGTCGAGGCGCTGCGGGTGGTCAACGGCCCCGGCTCAGAGATCCAGTGGGCCGGCGCCGAGGTGCTCTACCTGGCGGCGACCAGCGAGGACGCCGCCCGGGACGCCCTCGCCGCCGTCGAGGTGGACTACGAGGTGCTGCCCCACTTCGTCCGCGCCGTGGACCGGGACGAGGCGCCGGAGACCAAGGAGGCCCAGGCCGAGACGGTGGGCAACCCGGGCGCGGCGTTCCGGCGCGCCAGCCTGCACCACAAGGGCTTCTACGGCATCCCCACCATCTCCCACAACTGCCTGGAGCCCCACGGCCAGGTGGTGCGCTGGGACTCGGACGACGAGATGACGGTGTGGGCGTCGACCCAGGCGGTGACCGCGGTGCCCAACCAGTTCGCCGAGCAGATGGAGGTCCCCGCCGCCAACGTCCGCGCCATCTGCCAGTACATCGGCGGCGGCTTCGGCAGCAAGTTCTCCATCGACCGCTGGGGGGTGGAGTGCGCCCACATGGCCCGGGAGACGGGCAAGCCGGTGAAGCTGATGCTCGACCGGGAGTGGGAGCTGACCATCGGCGGCGACCGGCCGTCGGCCTACGCCGAGATCGAGCTGGCCGGCGACGACGAGGGCCGCATCCTCGCCTGGAGCTCCGAGTCCTGGGGCTCCGGCGGGCTGGGCGGCTCCGGCAGCCCGCCGCTGCCCTACGTCCTGGACGTGCCGGACCGCCGGCACCGCCACGTCTCGATCCCCACCAACGTCGCCTCGGCGAAGGCGTGGCGGGCGCCCAACCACCCCCAGGCGTGCTTCCTGACCATGGCCGCGGTGGAGGACCTGGCCGCCGCCGGCGGGCTGGACCCGCTGCAGGTGGTGCGCCGCAACCTGGGCCTCACCGGGCGGCTGGAGTCGATCTACCGCGACGAGCTGGAGGTGGCCGACGGCCTGATGTCCTGGAGCCGCCGCTGGCGCCCCCGCCCGACGCCGGAAGTGGTGGCCCGGGCGCGCCGCGGCGGGCCGGACACGAAGCGCACCGGCCTGGGCCTCTCCATGCACACCTGGGGCGGCCGCGGCCACCGCTCCAACTGCGAGATCTCCATCCACCGGGACGGCGGTGTCGAGGCGAAGCTGGCGAGCCAGGACCTGGGCACCGGCACCCGCACCGTCATCGCCATGGTGGCGGCGGAGACCCTGGGCCTGCCGGTGGATGGCGTCAAGGTCTCCATCGGCGACACCCGCTACCCGCCGTCCGGGACCTCCGGCGGCTCGACCACGGTGGGCGGCGTCTCGGCGTCCACCCGGCGGGCCGCGGTCAACGCCCTGCAGGCGTTGTTCGAGAAGGTGGCGCCGGAGCTCGACGCCGAGCCCGGCGAGCTGGCGGTGGTGGCCCCCGGCCGCATCGGCGTCGCCGGCGACCCGCAGCGCTCCGTTTCCTGGAAGCGGGCGGCGTCCATGGTCGGGCCGTCGCCGCTGGCGGTCACCGGCTCCAACCCCGGCCCCGGCGACCTCACCGACTCCGGCGTCGGCGGTGTCCAGATGGCCGAGGTGGAGGTGGACCTGGAAACCGGCCTGGTGGACGTCGTCAAGATGGTGGCGGTCCAGGACTGCGGCATGGTCATCGACCTGAAGACCGCCGAGAGCCAGGTCTACGGCGGCCTGATCATGGGCATCAGCTACGCCCTGTCGGAGGAGAAGGTGATGGACCCGGTGACCGGGCGCATGCTCAACGTCGACTTCGAGAGCTACGAGATCGCCGGCATCGGCGACGTCGGCGAGCTGGTGGTCCACATGATGGACGGCCCCGGCTACGCCGACCGGCCGGTGGTGGGCCTGGGTGAGCCGCCGGTCATCTCCCCCGGCGCCGCCATCGCCAACGCGGTGGCCAATGCCATAGGCGTCCGCGTGCCGTACCTGCCCCTGACCCCACAACGGGTGCTCGACGCCCTGGACGCCCGGGAGGGCGAGACGGAAGGGAGGAGTGCCTGATGCGCGCTTTTGAATACGCACGACCCGACACCCCGGAGCAGGCGGTGGCGCTGCTGGGAGGCGCCGGTCACGAGGGCCGCGAGGCGCGGCCGGTGGCCGGCGGCTCGGATCTGCTGGCGCTGGTCAAGGACGGCGTCGTCGAGCCGGGCCGCCTGGTGGACCTGAACGGCCTCGGCGCACTGGCCGGCGTCGCCCGGCTGCCGGCGGCCGAGGGAGAGGCGGCGGGCCGGCTGTCGCTGGGCGCCCTGACCACCATCGAAGATCTCGCGGCGTCCGAGGCACTGGCCGCCAGCCACCCGGCGGTGGCGTGGTCCTTCGGCCACGTCGCCAGCCCCCAGATCCGCGCCGTCGGCACCCTCGGCGGCAACCTCTGCCAGCGGCCCCGCTGCTGGTACTTCCGCCTCGGCTACGGCCTGCTGGCGATCGACGATGGCGAGTCCATGGTGCGCCGCGGCGAGGACCGCCACCACGCCATCCTGGGCAACGACGGGCCGGCGCTGTTCGTCAGCCCATCGACGGTGGCGCCGCTGCTGATCGCCCACGGCGCCGAGGTGACCGCCCTCGGGCCGGCGGGCGAGCGCACCTTCCCGCTGGCCGACCTCTACCGCATCCCGGAGGCGGAGGGGGAGAGCGAGCTGACGCTGGCCCCCGGCGAGATCCTGACCCGGGTCGATCTGCCGGCGGCGCCGGGCGGTGCCCGGGCGGCGAGCTACGAGATCCGCCACCGCAAGTCGCTGGACTGGTCCCAGGCGACGGCGGCGGTGGTGCTGGAGATGGCCGGCCGCCGGGTGCGCTCGGCGCGCATCGTGTTGGGGCAGGTGGCGCCGAAGCCGTGGCGGGCGGAGGCCGCCGAGGCGGCGCTGGTGGGCCAGGCCGTCAACGCGGAGACCGCCGCCACGGCCGCCGCCGCCGCGGTGGCCGACGCCAAGCCGATCCGCAGCAACGGGTACAAGATCCAACTCGCCAGGGCCGCCGTGCGGCGGGCGCTGATGCGGGCTGTTGAAGGGGAGGAGAGCTGATGGCTGAGAAGACCGGGAGCGCGACCGTGAGGAAGGGGCGGCAGGAGAGCTGTTCGTGCCTGCGCTGGAAGGGGATGTACATCGACGCGGAGCCGGACGTGGCGGTGCCGAATACCAGTGACGGGTTGTACTGGTGTGTGCACACGATGACGGTGTTGGGGCCGGATGGGAGGGTGGCGGATCGGGAGGCTTGTACTGCGGGGCGGGGGTGTTTTGAGCTCTGTGGGGACTAAGTAGATAGGGACGGCGCGGCGGGGCGGAGGTCGCAAGTCGCAAGTCGCAGGTCGCGGGTCGCAGGATGAGCCCAGGTAGGGGTGGCGCGGAACTTTGGGCCGGCGGGGTGTGTCAGTCCTCTCCCTGGAGCTCAAAAAGACACGCTCCTGGGAGAGGACCGACACACCCCTGGCACCGGGTGGCCAACGCAAACCGGGGCCTAGGACGTGGTAGGCGAATCGGCGGAGGGAACGGGACCGAGGGCGCCCCGGCGGAGGGGGAGGGGTAGGGGCGGTTGGAACGGGATCGACGGGCAGGGACGGGCTGGCCGCCCCAATTGGCGGTGAGGGTGCTGCGGGGCAATCCCCCTCCCGGGGACTGATTCTGTGAATCGGGGACAGGTTTTAAATCGGGGACAGGTTATTTATTACGTGCGGTAAATCGGGGACAGGTTATTTATTCGGCGTTCTCAAATCGGGGACAGGTTATTTATTACGCTGGTTAAATCGGGGACAGGTTATTTATTACGCGCGGTACATGGGAGGTTTTAAATCGGGGACAGGTTATTTATTACGCTGGGGGCTTGACGGGGGGGGGCGGGATTGGGCGGGGGGATGGGGGGTTTTAAATCGGGGACAGGTTATTTATTACGCGCGGTAAATCGGGGACAGGTTATTTATTACGCTGGGAGCTTGACGGGGGGGGGGCGGCATCGGGCGGGGGGCGGGGGGGCTTTGGGCGGGGGGACCGCCG
>Ga0102947_1000917_pt1 | contig 10181 bp, 11 predicted proteins | sample SalPon2A_A_D2_MG_FD_78210 | JGI IMG/M metagenome (GOLD analysis project Ga0102947, IMG submission 78210) | Soil microbial communities from South San Francisco under conditions of wetland restoration - Salt Pond MetaG R2A_A_D2_MG | ecosystem: Environmental > Terrestrial > Soil > Wetlands | place... | reverse complement strand
TCACGTCCACCTTCACCTGTTGTGAATGGCGGGCGTGGCATGCCGCGATGGCCTCAAGGTCGTCGGTGAACGCCGTGAGGAACGCATCCGCGTCGCCGCCACCCGTGCCGAGGGCAGAAAAGTGAAAGGGCGGATTGTTGGCGAAGAGGGCGGCGTAGGCATCGAGTTCAGCAAGGTGCTTTACCGGGATCACGAAGCGGGCCAGCATCCAGGCGTCCGGTCCCGTGCGATAGCGGGCAAAATGATGTATGGCCTCGTCAAGCCGTAACCCGGCTGGTGGAAAGAGACCGGCATAATCAATGATGGATGCCAGAAAAGCCTGGAGTGCAGGTGGGGTGAGGGTAGCAGGAGCAGCGGTCTGGTCGGTTGGCATAACGGGTAGATTGCGTCTATGAGAGAGCATTTTTTCCTCCCCAATCTCATAGATTCTTAGATTCCTAGACTCTTGTACTTTCAATTCCCAAACGTCATGCAACAGCAGGGGTTCGGGCTGGGGTGTTAACGGGATGAGAAAATCTAGATAGATTTGTAGCGGTTTGCTTGTAAGAACAAAGATGAGGGCTTACCTTTAAATGCTAATAATGCGACGCATTTCGTACTAAAACCCCACTTTCTCCTTCATAGCGACAACAAGACCATGAAGCGATTTCCCATTCTACTCGTCCTGCTCTTTGGCGGTTTTTTGCTGATGGGGGCCGACGGGTGCTCCAGCGATCCGAACGTCGAGGGAGCCAAGCTTGACCTGCGCAACAAGGATTATGACCGCGCCATGGAGAACCTTGACAAGGCGCTGGAAAAAGATCCGAACAATGCAGAGGCGCTGGAACTCAAAGGTCAGGTGCTGCAAGAACAAGCTTTTGCTACCAACGATGCCGCCGAGCACAGCCGCCTGATCGGCGAGATGATCGCGGCGTACGAGCGGGCCAAAGAGGCCAACCCTGAAGCCGTGCAGGACATCAACAACCGCCTCAGCGTGGCATATTTCAACGAGTTTCAGCGTGGCATCCAGGCCTTTAACCGGGCCCAGAATGCCGAAGATGGTACGGCTGAGTTCAGCAATGCGGCCGACTACTTCGAGAATGCCACGATGATCGAGCCGGATTCTTCCGGGGCCTATGTCAACCAGGCTTTCGCGCTCATCAATGCCCAGCGTAGCGAGGAGGCCATTGAAGCCTTTGAGGGAGCCCTCGAAAAAGGTGACCAGTCGCCCGACACGTACATCTACCTTGGCGATCTGTATGCGCAGTTCGACCAACTCGAGAAGCGCGTCGCGACCCTCGAAACGGCCAATGAGATGTTTCCAGGTAATGCCGATGTGCAGGCTCAGTTACTCAATGCTTATGTGAGCGCCGGGCAGATGGACCGGGCCATGCAGGTCTACAAGGATGCTGTGATGAATGACCCGAGCAACAAGCTCTATCGCTACAACTATGGTTCCCTACTGCTCGAAGCGGAAGACTATGCAGGAGCCGTCGAGCAATTGAGCGAGGCGGTGAAGCTCGATCCTGACTATGGCGATGCGCAGTACAACCTCGGGGCCGCCTACATCAACCAGGCCGTCGCTATCAATGACCAGATCAGCGCGATGGACGATGACCTGCGGGCCAACCGCTCGTCGATGTCGGAAAGTGATATTACGGCGACGGAAACGAAGATGCAGGAGATGGCGGAGCAACGCAAAGCGCTTTTCGAGAAAGCAATTCCGCATCTGGAGATGGCCAAGACGCTCTTTGAGGCTGAGGGCTCAGATCCCACAGGCATTTGTCAGGCCCTGTTCTCGGCCTACGTGCAGACCGGGCAGCAAGACAAAGCCGAAGCGCTGGCCGATTGTACGGGTTATGATCTGAACTAATACCGAGCCCTTTCGTAATCCCGCAACCCCGGGCTTCTGCTGTGAGGCTCGGGGTTGTTTTGTTCAGTACGCACTTTTTTAAACGGCCATCCCCTATGCAAGTACCAACCCTCGATACACCTACCCAGGAGCAACTACGCTTTGGTACCCTCGCCGTCCATGCCGGGCAGCAGCCAGACCCGACGACGGGTGCGATCATGACGCCCATCTATCAAACGGCGACCTACGTACAGGCAGCTCCGGGCGAGCACAAAGGGCACGAGTATTCCCGCGTCACGAATCCGACCCGCACGGCGCTAGAAGGCAACCTCGCCGCACTCGAAGGAGCCGGCGCGGCTATCTGTTTTGCCTCGGGCGTGGCGGCGCTCGACGCCATCCTGAAGAGCCTGCGTCCGGGCGATCATGTGGTGGCCTCCAATGATATGTACGGCGGCTCTTTTCGGCTGATGCGGCAGGTCTTCGAGCCCTTTGGCCTGCGCTTTTCCTTTGTCGATATGACGGAGATAGCCAACGTGGAGGCAGCCCTCCTGCCGGAGACGAAGCTGTTCTGGGTCGAGACGCCCACCAACCCGCTCATGCACATCGTCGATATCGAAGCGCTTTCCACCTTGGCAAAGGCACACGGGATCGATGTAGCGGTGGATAATACATTTGCTTCACCTTACCTCCAGCAGCCGCTTGCTCTCGGCGCGGATATGGCGATGCATTCGTCCACCAAATACCTCGGTGGGCACTCCGATGTGGTCGGGGGTGTAGTGTGTACGAGCCGGGAAGATTGGGAGGAGAAGCTGCGGTTTCAGATCAAAAGTGCTGGAGCAGCCCCGGCTCCGATGGACTGTTTCCTGACGTTACGCGGTACCAAAACGCTGCATCTGCGCATGGAGCGGCATTGCGAAAACGCCCGCCGCCTCGCCGATTTCCTCGACAATCATTCGAAAGTGGGGAAGGTGCTCTATCCGGGTTTGCCAGATCACCCTGGTCATCCCATCGCCCGCAAGCAGATGCGTGACTTCGGCGGAATGCTCTCCTTCCAACTCGCCGACGACAATATGGACAACGCGCTCAAGGTGCTGACGGGAACCCGCGTCTTTGCTTTGGCCGAAAGCCTGGGTGGGGTTGAGAGCCTCATCAACCACCCTGCCTCTATGACGCATGCCTCGGTGCCTCGCGAAGAGCGCATCAAAGCAGGGCTGGCTGATACGTTGATCCGCCTGTCGGTAGGCGTGGAGGACGGCGACGACCTGATCGAAGACCTCGACCGTGCGCTTGCTTCGGTGTAGATAGCCTACAAATGAAAACCGGGTTTCACCAGGTCGCGGTATTCAGGATGTCGCAGGATGAAGGCTTTCACGAAGGGGCACAGCGGCATAACCGTAAGGCGCTGGGTGCGGGCATGATCCAGCGCGGTGCGGATGAGCTTGGTGGCAAGTCCCTGGCCTTCCAGTTCAGGAGGCACCTCGGTGTGCGTAAAAACGATCATGTTCTGCTTGGTCAGCGTATAATCGGCCAACGCGAGATAATCGCCTACGCGAGCCTCGAACCGATGCTTCGCTTCGTTGTTTTCGATGGGGATCTGGTCAAGCACGAAGTCCATGGCGGGTTTTAATGGGATGCGATTCGTTGTCGGCGCTCAACTTAAAACAAACTACCGTTGTTGTCTACTACAGCCATAGAAACGATCAGCGTCTTCGACATGCTCAAGATTGGCGTGGGGCCGTCGAGTTCGCACACGCTTGGGCCGTGGCGCGCCGTGCAACGCTGGGTCGAAGACCTGCGCGAGGAGGTCGATCTGGCGGCTATCGACGCCATCCGTATCAACCTCTACGGCTCGCTAGCGCTGACCGGGCGCGGGCACTGCACCGATCAGGCTATCTGTCTGGCACTCCTCGGCTACGATCCCGAGACCGTGCCCGTCGAATCCATCTCCAAAATTATTGATGACCTGTGCCAGGAAAAGATCATCAATCTATCGGGTGAGCGATCCATCGACTTCGATCCGGTCGCCGATATTGTCTATCTGAAAAGCGAGCGGCTGCCGTTCCACGCCAATGGCATGACGTGCAGCGCCACGGTAGGCAACCAATTGCTGGAATCCACCTACTACTCGATAGGGGGTGGCTTTGTCGTGAAGGAGGGAGAGGAGGCTGGATCCGGGTGGATTGCGACGCTTCCTTATCCTTGTCAACAACCCGCCGAATTGCTTGCCCATTGCACCCAGAATGACCTGTCGGTCGCCGAGATGGTCTGGGCCAACGAGCAGGCGTGGCGCAGCAAGGAGCAGGTGCGGGTCGACATCCTTCGCATCTGGGACGTGATGAAAAACGGGATCTATCGGGGCTGCCACACGCAGGGCATGCTGCCGGGCGGTCTGCACGTCAAGCGGCGGGCCTTCGAACTCAACGACCGGCTTCTCGGCGAAGTGCCCCGTGACTATGCGAACACAGATGCATGGATTGCGACGTTGCAACAGTTGAAGCCGGGCTTCAATCAGGTGATGAAGTGGGTCAGTTGCTTTGCCCTGGCCGTCAATGAGGAGAACGCCAGCCTGGGGCGCGTCGTCACGGCTCCGACGAATGGGGCCGCCGGGGTTATCCCTGCCGTGCTCCTGTTTCACGTCTGCTTTTCCGATCAGGAAGTCACCGACGACGACATCGCCAACTTTTTGCTGGTCGCGGGCGAGATCGGGTCGTTCTTCAAGAAACGGGCTACCATCTCTGCGGCCATGGGTGGGTGTCAGGCAGAGATTGGTGTGTCTTCCGCGATGGCAGCAGCGGCGCTGGCCGAAGCGCTCGGCGGTAGCGTGGCACAAGCGCTCATGGCTGCTGAGATTGCCATGGAGCACCATCTGGGCATGACGTGCGATCCCATCGGCGGGCTGGTGCAGGTGCCGTGCATCGAGCGCAACTCGATGGGCGCGATCAAAGCCATCAACGCGGCGGGCCTCGCATTGGAGAGTGATCCAGCAGCGGCCAAAGTCACGCTCGACGAGGTGATTCAGACGATGTGGGAGACGGCGAAGGACATGAGCAGTAAGTACAAAGAAACCTCGCAAGGTGGCCTCGCCGTCAACATTTCCGTACGCGTTCCCGAATGTTGATTGATTCAGATCGATACACTATGCATCCTGCCCTGGCACACGTTGAGCACCGTCCGTGGCCCATCCCGGCGCACCGGTGGACGTGGCGACAGTCGTGGCTGGATTTGCTGTTTGCGCACTGGCCCATTTCGGCTGCTGCACTGCGACCCCTCGTTCCCGAGGCGCTCACCATCGACGAATACGAAGGGACTTCCTGGATCGGTGTAGTCCCGTTTCGCATGAGCGGCGTGATGCGGCGACCATTGCCCGATCTGCCGTGGATATCGGCATTTCCCGAGTTGAACCTGCGTGTGTACGTTACTTGCAAGGGGAAACCCGGTGTCTGGTTTCTGAGCCTGGATGCAGCCAATCCGCTGGCCGTGTGGGCTGCCCGTCGCTTTTTTCATCTACCGTATTACTGGGCGCAGATGACTATGGTAGAGGAAGACGATCAGTTCAAATATGACTCCACCCGCCGCGATGGATCGGTGGCGTTTCGTGCTGTTTATGGTCCAACGGCTGCGCCTTTCATGGCTGCTCCCGATACACTGGAACGCTGGCTCACGGAGCGGTATTGCCTCTACGCTGAATCGCCCAGAGGCACGCTGTATCGGTGCGAAGTGCATCATGTGCCCTGGCCTTTGCAACCGGCCTTTGCGAATATCGAAACCAACGAACTGTTGCAGCCACATGGGTTGTCAGTAGCAGGTAAGCCGCTGCTACATTTCGCCCGGAGCCTGGATGTGGTCGTCTGGTCGCCCGAAGAAGTTTATCTGTGAGTGAGCAAGGTCTGAGTCTATGTTTTTCCCGCTGCCTGAATTGCTGACTGCCGAGGTGGGTTTTCGCACGAATGACGAGGTGATGCCCGCCATCCGTGCAGCCTGCGCCGCCAATGCCGACCTCGCCACGTTCCATCGCCTTGGAGAAAGCGAAGAGGGCAGGCCGCTTTATGGCATTGTGCTGGGCAACGGTCCGCAGACCGTCAGCCTTATCGCCGGGGCGCATGCCGATGAGCCGGTGGGCCCGGAGACGTTGCGCACGCTGGTGCTCGAAGGATTGCGATGCCGGGACGAATGGGAAGCGCTATGGTCTACGTTTCGCATGGTCATCGTCCCACACATCAACCCCGATGGCGAGGCGCGTAACCGCGCATGGATCGAACAGTGGTCTAGCCTCGACGCGTATCTGCAACACGTTGACCGCGAACTGCCAGGCCGCGACCTGGAGTTCGGCTTCCCCTCGATGCGACAGGAAAACCGGCTGGTGGCAGTCTTTCTCCGAAAGCACGCGCCGATGCATCTGCACATGAGTCTACACGGGATGGCGTTTTCTGAAGGCGCGATGTTGCTCATCGAGCGGCACTGGGCAGGAGAATGCACGCAGACCCTGCGCAATGCCTTTGCTACGGATGCAGAGAAGGCGGGCTTGCTGTTGCACGACCACAACCGCAAAGGGGAGAAGGGCTTCTTTTACATAGAGCCGGGTTTTACGACGACGCCGGAAGGAGCCGCCATGCGCGCCCATTTTCAGAGCCTCAGCGATGAAGACATGGCGGCGCGGTTCCACGATAGCTCCATGGAGTTCGTCCGAAGCCTCGGCGGCGACCCGCTCTGTCTGGTGACCGAGTTACCGTTGTTTCTCATCGAACGCCGTGTGCCGCATGAAATGGGATATCCCGCAGCCTACCTTGCGTTCAAAGAAGTCTTGCCGGAGTGCAAGCTTCGAGCGCAACAGGGCAAGGCGATGGACGCCTTAATCGAGCCGTTCAACGTCCAGGCTTTTGACCTCCGAGTGGCCATCCGGCTACAACTGACGAGCATGCAATTGGGCCTGGAAAGGGTTTCGAGCTAGAAAAGGGTGTAAAATCACGTTACAAGGTTTAGCTTTTTGTTAAGTTCAAGGTTTGGAAGCGCTTACGAGGGTTAAATAATTTGACGCTGAGAAAATATGCCGTACTTTTTAACCGCAGTATCCTGTCAAGACCATTTCAACTTCACCCATACCGGGAACCATACCATGATAAAGAAGAAAGTTAGTCCCCAAGGCAAGTCCGTACGCGTTACGTTTGCCCTGCCTGCCGAGACCGTCGAGAACACGGCGGCCGTCGTCGGCACGTTCAACGAATGGGACGTCGAAGAGGGCACGATGAAATTCGATGCCAAGAAAGGCATCTGGACGAAAAGCATCTCGTTCAAGCCGGGCGAGACCGTCGAGTTTCGCTACTTCGTAGACGAGGGCCAGTGGCTCAACGACGAAGAGGCCGATGAGACCGCTGCCACGCCATACTTCAGCGAGAACAGTGTCCTCGAACTCTAAGCATCACCATATGCTAGAAAAAGGGGCCTTCCATGACGGGAGGCCCCTTTTTTGTTGGCTTAGCCAAACAATAACTTGACGACGTACACGGCGATCAGCATGGCTGCGAAGTCGGCGGTGAGGCCAGCGGGAACGGCATGGCGTGTCTTCTTGACGTTGATGGCTCCGAAGTAAACCGCGATGACATAGAACGTTGTCTCCGTCGAGCCAAACATCGTGGCAGCCATCTTCACCAGCAGTGAGTCCTCGCCGAACTGGTTGATCATATCCAGTACAATCGCTGCCGAGCCAGAACCCGTGAGCGGGCGCACAATCGCCATCGGGATTACTTCGGCGGGGATGCCAATCACTGCAAGGACGGGGCGCAGGCCGTCGATGAGAAAGTCCAGGGCACCAGACGCTCGAAACATGCCAATCGCAAACAGGATGGCGACGAGGTAGGGGATAATCATCACCGCCACCGAAAAGCCTTCCTTCGCGCCTTCCACAAATTCCTCGTAGACGGGCACTTTTTTATACATCCCGTACAGCGGAAAGCCAACGATGATGAGTGGCAACACAAACGCGGAGACGTAATCGATAATCAGTCGAACGGTTTCCATAGAGCTTGGGAGTCAGAAATGAGATTAGGGAAGAGGGAAGGGCCCATGGGGAATAGGGGAAAGGAAGAAACTTGCGATCCGACGGGTCATTCTTCGGCAGCATCCTCGGCGTCGGCCAGGCGATTCGGATCCGTTTCCCGGTAGCGTTTCATCCGACCCAGCAGTTTCGTCATACCAATGGCAATGAGGAGGGAGAGGCCCGTTGTAATCAGGATCGAGAAGAAAAGCTGGTTGACTTGCAATCCCATGATGGCGACGAGCAGCACGGGCGGCACGATCTGCACACTCGCCGTATTCATCGCCAGTAGCATCACCATTGGATTCGTCGCCGTGTCATCGGTCGGGTTGAGCTTTTGTAGCTCTTGCATGGCCTTGATGCCCAGCGGTGTAGCAGCGTTGCCGAGGCCCAGCATATTGGCTGAGAGGTTCAGCACGATCATGCCGATGGCCGGGTGGTTCTTCGGGACGCTGGGAAACAAGAGCCGGATGAGCGGCTGTGTTACCTTGACGAGGCTGTAGAGCAGCCCGGACGCCTCGGCGATCTGGAGCAGGCCCATCCACAGGGCAATGCCGCCGATGAGGCCCAGTGCCAGCGTCACCGCTGTCTCGGCAAAGTCGAATGCCGCCTGGGTAATGGCGTTCAGCTTGACCCACCGCACCGGTGAGAACGTGACCGTCGTAGCAAGCAGCGAATCGCCCTGCACGTTGAACGGGCCGATGACGCCGCGCAGGTCATTGTCTCGCGAAGAGGTGACATCGCGGATGGTAGCGAGCGGCTCCGGCACCGACACGCCCTCCGCAAAACGTAGTTGCCGTCCTTCCACGTTCTGCACCAACAGCCCTTCGTAGGAGGCAGCCGGTTCGCTCTCGACACCATAAAGCGACTGAAACGTTGCCGGGTTGAGCACCACGTTCACCGGCTGGCGGCGGGCCTCGGCCTCGTAGCCTTCGGGGAACATTACCGTGACGGGGAGCGGTGTGGCATTGCGATAGGTGTCGTTGGCGTAGTCGCTGATGTCGGAGATGAGCGCGAAGACGAGGCTGAAGACAATCAGCCCGCCCCAGATGTAGTTTAGCATATCGGCTCCAGATTGGATGGTGAGGCGTTACGGGGAGCAATCACAGCCAGCGGCTTGCGCGGGCCCGCGCTTCCTGTTATTATGCCCCGCAACGTACAGGGCACCGGGGACTAAATCCAGCACCTTTCATCCAGGGCTTTACAATGAACACACGTCTGTTACAATGGGCAGGGCTTTGGGCGATGCTGGTTTGGTTGATGGCCTGTGGCGGCGAGACCGAAACAGCCCAGCTTCAACCTATGCAATTCGCCGTCGATTCGACCCTGTTGGGAACGATGGTCGAGGATGCAGACCTTGGTTTGCAGTTTCAGCCGCCTAAGGGATGGGAGGCCCTTGCAGAGGAACAGGTCGATAGCATTCGGTTTGCTACACGGACTGAGGAAGTAGAACGGTTGCGTCCAAAGCATGTGTTTCTCCACCCCGAGCAGCGCAGTGTGCTCACCGTATCCACTCTCCTGCGCGATACCACCGTTACCTTCGCGGAACAAATGGCGTCTTACGAACAAGCGTTGGCGAGCCAGTTTCCAGAAGGTGCAGTCCGAAGAGCGCGCTTTCTGAAGGACAACATCCCGGTGACGCAGTTCTTGATCCAGACAGGAGAGGTAGTCAACTTCAAAATTATTTTATTTGAAGCTGTTAATAATCTTCCGCAACTGGATTACCTTGTGCCGCGCAACCAATACCCGCAGACGGCCCGGTCCATCGAATCATCCATCGGTTCCCTTTCGCGGTTTCCCTGAATCCAATCAAGCTACTCGGAGGCATCCATGAAGCAAAAGATATGCACGTTCCTGTTCACTGCTTTTCTACTGTGCACCATGGTGGTCTCGTCCGGCTGCCAGGCCCACCAGCATGTCATCGGCAATGGCGGCGGCGACGGCACCGAGATGGAGGCGCGCCAGTGGTATGTGTTGTGGGGTCTGGTTCCCATCAATGATGTCGACTCAAGTGAGATGGCAGCAGGAGCCAGCGATTACACCATCGACACGGAAATCACGCCCCTCGATTTCGTCATCAACCTTTTTACTGGCATTGTGACGGTCTACTCCCGCACGGTTACGGTGACGAAGTAAGGCGTATAGCCAGCATGGCTACTCAACAGGCGAGGTACCCACGGGGTGTCTCGCCTGTTCAGGTGCGGTGGCAAGCAGGCCGTGTGCTGCAATGGCCTCGGCGAGTAGTTGTGCCACAACATCATGGCCCAGCACCGAAAGATGATCGAGGTCGAGGAAGAGCGAGTCCGGTGTGAGGTTGTT
>Ga0102947_1000916_pt1 | contig 10182 bp, 7 predicted proteins | sample SalPon2A_A_D2_MG_FD_78210 | JGI IMG/M metagenome (GOLD analysis project Ga0102947, IMG submission 78210) | Soil microbial communities from South San Francisco under conditions of wetland restoration - Salt Pond MetaG R2A_A_D2_MG | ecosystem: Environmental > Terrestrial > Soil > Wetlands | place... | reverse complement strand
AGTTTTTCTCCTGCCTGATACAATGATTTTTCAGTAGTTACGAACAGAGGAGATGTACTTAGAGTGTCATTTTCTGGATCGGCTGAGACTTTGAAGAAAAGAGAGGTGCTCTCACTGCTAGTCGATACTTTGATTTTGTAAACTCCAAAATTAGATTTGACTACATCTTTTCCCGTATTGACTTTGATATTCTGTACTTTTTCTGCGACAGGTGCAGTCCAAGACCAAGAGAAACGTTGATTATCAATAGAGGCTCCAGAAAGAACTTTTGTTCCATCAGGTTTTGTCAACGTAATAGTTACAGAAGCAGCGCCTGTAGGAGGCATGATTCCAGTTAAATGAACAGTTTCACCTAGACCGTAAACATCTTTATCAACAGATATTATTGCTCCATTTTTCAAATCAAGTGGGTTAATTACAGAAAATGTTTTTGTTGCAATATGATTTGAAAATTGAGATTTTATGACATAGTTTCCTTCTGTAAATATACTTCTTGTTACATCTAAATTAAGCAAATAATTTCCGGATGTTTCAGGAATTGCTGTAAAAACATATGCAATAGCCACATCATTGCTATATTTGGTTTGAGTCCCAGATAAGGCCGTGATCTTCAAAGGGGTTCCATCTTCATGAGAGATAGAAATTTTTACAGGTACACCGGTTTTATAGCTTGAATTACTGAGTGGATCTTTTATGAAACCACTAATAATCATTTTATCTCCAGGTTCATAAACCTCTTTATCAGAATTAACTGTCAATGATGAATCAGAATCTACAAAACTTTCAGGATTGGAAACTGCATGGATAATATGGGTTGCAGTGCCAATACTTTTTGAAACGGTGATTTTATAATCACCTAATCGTAATTTATTATCTGGAATTGTAAAACTGTAAGTAAATGACCCATCACCCATAATTCTCACACCATCAGAAATCTTAAATCCAGAATTGCTGCCAGTAGAAGAACTTCCTATCGAAGATTGTTTTGTTTGAATAATCTCCAAATCCAAAGTGTTAACCCATTGCTGATTTAGTCTACCAGTAATTTTGACTTGATCACCAAGAGCATAAGCAACCTTATCAGTCCAAATTGAAATTGGTACAGATTCTTTAATATCCTCGACTACATCAAAATTAACAGAGGCAGATTTACCTGAATATTCAGCATAAATTTCATAAGTTCCATAGACTGGAGTTACTGTAGACACATAGAAAGTAGTTTTGAATTCACCATTAGTAGGATATAAATTTCCAGTAGATACAACTTTGTTGTTAGAATTTTTTACAATCAATTTCATTCCCTCGAGAGGGATAATGTTTGAAGCATTTCCAGTTATTGTAACTGATTGCCCTGGAATGTATTGCGAGTTATCAGTGAGTATGCTAAGTGAGTCTTCAGCCTTTATTACTTGATCAGGAATTTCATAACCTACAGAAAAGTCAGTACTAGCATGTGCACCGGCATATGTGACAGATACATTGTATATTCCTTCATAAATTCCTAAAACTTGTCGTAGACTAAGTGTTGCTTTATAATTAAGATTAAGATCTGGATACAGGGTTATGACCTTGTTAAAATTTGGACCAGTGATAGTGATGGTAATTTGTTGAGGTTGAAAATATGGTTTCACGGTAAAAACTTGTTCAGACACACTACCGCGAATTATAGCAGTTTCACCAAACAGATAAGAGTCTTTTTCAGATGAAACAGTGACAATAACATCATTTGATTCTTGAGTATCAACAAATTTACCATTAGATGAACCAGCAGTTGATTTTGCGAATTTCCAATCATTTAAAGTATCCAAGTCATATCCATCATAGATTCTCTGCCAAGATGTAAAATCATTTTTGATGTCCGTAATTATTGGAGTTTTATCAATGACAACACCATTTTTATCTCTAAGTTCAACAGATTCATTAGAATCAGTGAACCAAAGATTTTGATAAGAATAGGTTAAAAATTGTCCAGACTTAATTACAGTTCCACTTGGTATGGTCATTGTTTTTTTCAAAACTGTAGTGGAGGCAATTTTCCAACCACCCAAATCAACATTAGCGTCTGTAGGATTGTAGAGTTCTACCCATTCAGTAATAGATGTTGAATCATTTCCTGGTGGATTGATATCCACTTCATTGATTACGACATGATCAGTGGTTTGAGCATATACGGGTACAATAATTCCCACAAGCAAAAAAAGGCAAAACACTAAAGGTAGATTATGATTCATTATTACTTCCTGATAAGATGATTTAAAAGCCTCATTTTAGAATGGAATTGAGGAAAAGTTGAGCTTGTTGTTAAAGTTGACCTCAATTGCATGACTTTTTGTGGGTTTTTCATATCTAGATTACAATTTTTTGGTATTTAGATGACACGTAGGATTGATCCGAATAGAAAAGGCGCTAAATATTTAGCTAAAATCAAAGGATGGGTAAAAAACCAGACTCAGTCACATATTTTAATCCAGTAAATGAAACACATTCAAAAGTCTGAATTCCTTTACAATGATCTAATTTTATCCAAGCATCTCATCAACAAGTACCTTGAATGTTCCATATGGCTGTGCGCCAGTTATCATTTCAGCTTGTCCCACTTGAGGTATTATGATGAATGTTGGAGTGGAGCGCGCTCCTGCATCTGATGCAATCTTTTTGTTGTCATTTACACGCTGTTCGTATTTTTTAGAGTCAAGGCATTCATTGAATGAACCTATATCAAGACCGTCAATTCCAGTTACCAATAATTTTAGATTTTCCGAATTTGCCCAGCCATCGTTTTCATGACCCTGGTTTGCATATGCAAAATCATGATACTCCCAGTATAGATCTTGCTCTGCTGCACAATAACTTCCAGCATGTATGGTTATAGAATCTGGTCCGATAATGGCAAAGTCAACGTAGATGAGACTTGCCTTGCCTGTTTCAATTAGGTTTTGCACTATTGCGGGTTTAGTATTCTCATTCCATCTCTTACAAAATGGACATTGATAATCACCAAATTCCACAATGGTGACAGGTGAGGATAGATCTCCTAGAATAGGGGAGCCACTTCTTGTATCTAATGATAGTTTGGTGGCTCTAGGATTGTCTGCCTTGATTAAATCTGGATTCATTGCAGCTGCAGTAATACCTACAGCAATTACTACTGCAATTATTCCAATTATTATGAACTTGGTTTTTGAGTTTTCAGAAGGCTTTGTCTTTCTGTTTCTCTTTCCCATACCATCAATTTGTTGTGGGTATTAAAAGAATTTATCCAAAAAGAGTCAATTTTATGCATTATTCTCTTACAAATTATTGAGATATTGTGTAAGTTTGTTCAACATGATTCAGCATAAAATTATCAGATTTGGAGTTGGTGTAGGGATAAACTTTAATCATATTTTTTAGAAAGTAAGAATCTATAACTATCCAAAAATAATGAATCCCAATAATATTGTACTACAAATGTTAGTACCAATAGTCATTAGTTTTCTTCGTGAAGGTTTGTTCAAAGATCAATCAAATCTTTATTCGGTTACAGTGATAGTTCCCTTAATGTCAGGGTGAATTGAATAATAGTAATCAAAAGTATCCAGTTTATCTGCCACAAACATAATTGATTCTGATTGAAAATATCCAAGATCTTTTGTATGTACATTAAATTCGTCAATATTCAGATTATGTTTTGAGGGATTGTTAGATGGATTTAGATCTTCATTGATCAAATGAAGTTGAATAAGATTTCCTATAGATAGAGAAATTGGAGGTGATATATCTTGAGATCCGATATGTTTACCTCCTTTAGCATATTGATAATGATAATTTCCAATAGAAGAAAACACTGCTTTTAAAAATACATTTGATGAGGATGTAAAAATAAAACTATCAGAATTAACAGGACTAGAAGAATTTAGAGCAACAGATCCTATCAAAATAATACCCATGCAGCAATACATACTGAGATAATCGTTCCTCTGGATATTTTAGATTGTTTTTTTCTTTTGCAATAACGCACAAGTGATTCATTAACATATACGTAATGATTAACAATGTTAAGGAACCACTATAAGGAAAAGTTTCTAAAAATATTCATGGGTTTGGGTGTAAAAATTACAATATTTGCAATCGCAGCAATTCTTGTACAGATATTTGGTATTGTTTTATTGTAATTATTTCTCTCAATCATAGATTTGAATATTGTTGAGAAATTACTCGTTACGATCAAACTTTCTAATGAGTATTTCTTGATAGTTTCGGGTAAAGCTCTGAATTGGTATAAAGAAATATTTCTAGTGTCTGCGATTTTACATCCTCAATTTGATTTGTATGTACATAGACATTTCCATTATTGTTGTAGCCACATATCTTAAAACGATAAAAAATAATCTAATTTTTTAGTTTTAAGGCATGTAAGAAAATTATTCTTTGGAGTAATCACAATTTGAACAGATCTTATTTGTAATTTTAGAACCACATTCCATACATATGCCCTCACCCACATCAGCATGTATGGATTTACGCTTTTTCCCAACGTATAGTTTAATTCCAAAATACATAAGAATTACGATGATAGCTGCATAAACGGGGGCCATGAATGGAATCAGACCAATCATAAATAGAAAGAGACCTATAATCAAAACAATTTCTCGCCTTTCAAATTTCAATAAAATCAAAATGATGTCAAATCGATAAAAACATGCCGGAGCTCAGTGCCATTAGTTTACTTCATTTTAAAGTCATTACTCTAACTCATCCTCATTGCTCGGCAATTAATCTAGAAAATAATTTCTTTATAAGATAACAAAGTGGTGGGATCGGAGAGATTTGAACACTCGACCTCTGCGTCCCAAACGCAGAATCATACCAAGCTAGACCACGATCCCAGTATGCCATAAAAATTGCCCAATTTAAGCTTCACAGATAATAATTTGAGCAAATTTTGAAGATATTATTACTATTTTTAGAGTTTTAAGAAATAACATGTATCAATCTGATGGATCGTGATAATCTCAATCTTATGCCAATAAAATTTACTATCATTTCATGATTCAGATTTGATTGATCACGACATGTATGTGACTATAATTATAAAGGCAGAATCTATACTCACCTAGAAAGTAAATAGATTAAAAAGATCATTCATCGTAGATAAAAAACTCATTAGTATTGAAATTTCAGTTAACATATGACAAAAAAAGCCATCATACTTCACAAGAAACTAAAGGGTAAAATCTACATTGAAAGCAAGATTTCCAAGATAACAAATGAGAATTTGCAACTCATTTACACTCCAGGCGTAGCAACAGTATGCAAGGAAATTCTTAACAATCCCAATCAAAAATATCATTTAACCACCAAGGGAAATAATGTTGCAATAATTACTGACGGGACTAGAATCTTAGGACTAGGTGATATTGGTCCGGATGCAGCATTGCCTGTAATGGAGGGAAAGTCAGTGTTATACAGAAAGTATGGAAAAATTAACGCTTATCCAATATGCCTTAGCACTACTGACAAGAAAAAAATCATCGATACAATAATTGCGATAGAACCTATGTTTGGTGCAATAAACCTAGAGGATATTGAATCACCAAAGGTGCTTGATATTTCAAATGAAATTGTAAAAAAACTATCAATACCAGTGTTCCACGATGACAGACATGGAACAGCGATTGTGGTTCTAGCAGCCATGATAAATTCACTAAAAATAATAAGCAAAAAATTATCAGAGATCAAAGTAGTAATAGTTGGTGCAGGTTCTGCAGGATATGGTATTGCTAAACTACTAAATTTTGCTGGCTGTAAAAACATCATTGTGTTAGACTCCAAGGGGGCAATACATAAAAAAAGAAAAACCAACATGAACAAATACAAACTAGAACTTGCACAATTTACAAATCAAAAAGAGGTAGGATATCTTGAGAATGTAATAAAAAAAGCAGATGTATTCATAGGGGTATCTGGAATCAAGAATCTCCTAAAACCTAGAATGATCAAAGAGATGAACGGAAGTCCAATAGTGTTTGCACTTACAAACCCCGAACCTGAGATAGATCCTGATATGGCAAAAAAATATGGTGCAAGTATAGTTGCCACTGGAAGCTTCAGGTATGAAAACAAGGTGAATAATGCCCTGGTTTTTCCGTATCTGATGAGGTCAATACTGGATTTGAAGATACAAAAGATAACTTTAGAAATATTATACGTTACTGCTTTAGCAATTGCCAATACCGTACCAAAAAACAAGATTACCAAAAATCACATAATTCCCTCAATCAATCACAAAAATCTACAAAAAAATATTACCAAATCTTTAACAAATATCTAGCAGATCAAATCTTGAATTTGAAAGATTGAGCCTATAATTTGAGGGTAAGATTCTTTGAAAAAATTTAATCCAATGATTTTGTGAATTTGTTAAACGACAGTAATATTTTTACGGATAAATCCATTGTGGTATGCATGTATATATCAAATAATTTTATTACTTCCATTCGCATCTTGGTGTATCGCTGACAAGAATTTTGTTTGAACATTTTGGACATATTTTTAGGCATATCATTTGTTCTAGTTGTTCATTTGTTCTAGTTGTTCATTAGTTAAGATAACAGAATTAGATGTAATTTCACAGGTACAGATTAGCAAAAAATCATACGTTAGATTTATTGGGATTAAACACCTACGGTTCAAAGTAAATATATGAATTTACAACATACTAGTTCCATATAACATGCACTAGAACAATGAGATTTCTTCTAGGTTTTAGGAACGTGACTTGTTTTGTGAAATTATGTTAACTGGTTTAGCATAATTCATCTGTATTTGTACCTGTAAACACGGTAAATTTTATCCTGGTCATCTGAATAATGCTGTAATGGATAAACCAACTCGTCTGTCATGTCTGAGAAAAACTCTTGCATGTAAGAGTCTAGTTTGTCGTATGCGTCTTGGCCTACTATGATCTGGTTTGGCTTTGCCAAATTTTGAATCTTTGATGCGACATTCATTGTAGGTCCAAGCAAATCAACGTATGCCTTTTGTTCATCTGCACCATATCGGACTACAGTGTTATTCCCAAAATCAATACCAATTTTTATGCTAATCTCCGAGAGTCCCACTTTTTTAATTAATATTGGATTAATCCCTTGTTTCACCACCTTTATCATGGACTCTGCACAGCCTACCGCATTGTATATTGCAGGTATTTGGTTTGTCTCGTTTTCTGCAAAGTATCCTATAACTGCATCACCAACAAATTTTAGAACATATCCATGAAACTGCTCAATCACGTAAGACATTTCCTGAGAAAAGGAGCTTATAATTATAGATAATTTGTCTGGTGGCAATGTCATGCTCATTTTTGTAGAGCCGACAATATCCACATAAAGTACCGCCATATCTATTTGCCCAAACACATTTTTTCTCAGAAATTTCTCAGATGAATCAATCACTCTAGTGTATTGATATCCTTTTTCCAATGCCTTGTTGATTCTGTCTCGCACATTTTTTATCAGCGTGTCCGAATCAATTGTTTTATCGGGATCTTTGCTCAAAAGCATGTCTATTATGTTAGGAGATTGTTCTTTGGCCGGTTTGAAACTCATTGATTTTGTAACATATTACTAGTATATACAAATAATTTCCTTGTATTTTTTCAAGATTATTTTTCCATCGATTCCGAAAAATCATGTTAAACAAAGTAGTCAAGATGACAACCGAAAACTAGTGCTAAAGTATTTTATTAGATCACTTTATGATATAGACTATTAATAGAAAATATATTTTACTTGAAAAATTTTATTTGATATTTTACAATATTCTTTCTAATCTTGGGATATTCCCAAATATTGGAGTGCTCTATAATCAATTTCTTTTCATTTAATCATGGAGATGAATTTGTGACAATTTGTACATTCGTACATATCCTTGAGTCCTGCCATCCGGACTTTAGCATCATGAGGACATGTATCTTGTGTAACCATACTATGTGCCAAAATTGTTATTCAAAGCTCCCAATGACAATCATAATTACATCCTTTTTGACAAGGCATCCTCTCGTAGTCAGAGCATATTTTTTGATTCCATGATTGCATCATATTCATAATGTCGATAATTATTTCACCTTAATTAACCTGTAATTGAGGAAGCTCTTTAAGCGAATATGATGTAATGTAAATAACGTAGTGGTGTGAGTTTGCATATCTGTAAAGAGGGACTGAATTAACTACTCAGTTACGTACAATTATTCATGATAAAAAAACTATGACGACAAAAAGACATACAGTAGTTATATGTTCATGAGATTACACCTATTTAATAAAAAACAAGTTATATTGAATAGATAATCCAATTGACACTAAATTAGATGAGGTTTATTACTTTGTATTGCTCATATTATATTGAAACGAAAACAAAATTAATTCTAAAATTATTTTCTGAAAACTTTGACACGGAAGCAATTCTGTTAGAAATAAAATAAACTTGATATAACTAACATGGTAATATTTTTTTGGAAATAAGGATCTAAACTATTTAATTTGAAAACAACATCAATAAACAACTACAATATGAAATTAAAGTTGTTATATCTTTAGATTTTTATTTTTTAAAGTACAATCTATATTTTGATCTAACCTTAAACCTTTGTATCTATTTCTAATGGTCACTTCAGTTACATTTGCAGCTTCTGCAATATCACGTTGAGTCTTGTCCTCACCATTTTTTACACATGATAGGTATAATGCAGCGGCAGCCATACTCATAGGATCCTTACCTGCAGATTCCTTGTGTTCTTGTGATACTTTAAGAACTTTGACTGCATAACGTTTTGTCTTTTCTGTAATGCCAAGTTTGCTAGCAATTCTTGCAACACATTGGATTGGATTGACAACAGGTATCTTTAGTTCCAGTTCCTGATGGAGTAATCGATAACATTTGGCAATCTCTTTTTTTTTGAGGTTGCCTGCATCTGCAACATCCTTTAGTGTTCTAGGTGTTTCAGCATCCCTACATGCCGCATAAAGTGCAGATGCAATTAAAGGAGAAATGCTACGCCCCTTGATCAGGTTTTTCTCCAATGCTTTTCTATAAAGATACGCTGCTTTCTGAACTACAGCGTCTGAAATGACTAGTTTGTCTTTTAACCTGGATAATTCACCAAAAGCCTGTCTAAGGTTTCTATCTGCAGATGCGTTAATCTTACTTCTATTATCCCATGTCCTTAACCTTTCAAGAGTATTTTTCATAACAGGTGTGAGTGGCCTTCCAGTAGAGTCGCGATTTATTGGGTTGATAATCGTGGCAAGACCTTTGTCATGTATTGCAAGTGATGTTGGAGCTCCTGTTCTTGTAGGATCTGTTCCTCCTTCTTTTGAAAATGATCTCCATTCGGGTCCGGAATCTTGTAATGTTTCAGAAACAACATAACCGCATTTTCCACAGAATCTTTCCTCGGTTACATTGTCGGTCAACATTTTATTTCCACAACGTCCACAGACCGTATCTGCATTGATAATTTGTAGTACCAAAAATATAATCAATCTTTATGTGTATGTCGCACATAAGAACCTCTTGTTCAAAGGTTTACAAAAAAACATAGTATCTGAATGTTGTGAGTACAGTACTCATTATTTTAATGAATTAATATCAAAATTAATGTAATGCACACATGTTAAAATTTAATTAAGCATTTGTAAATCATTTTCTAATTTCTTTGTCACACTGTGATGAATATATCTAATCATCATACAAACTTTCATATTCCCTATTACAATGAATGCAGTTTCTAAAAGCCATGCATCATGTACACATTCATAGTATAAACGATAAAATAATTAGTTAATAAAATATTTTTTGTTTGTTAATATGAATAAATACAAATATTTTTGTTGTCTTACGTCTAAACTAAACTTTTTAAATTTATCATAGTCATAAAATTATTTTTAATGAAATAAAATAATAGTAAAAGAATGTATCCACAATAAAAAAAATAGAATAATTTTTAAACATTAATTATTAAAATTTGAAAAAATTATTTTTCATTTGTATATTGAATTTATTTAGATTATGCTTAATCCCCGTAAAAAGAGGGTTGCTAGTTTATTTTTGTGTTTTAGCTGGTTCTTCTTTTTTAGGTTCTTCTTTTTTAGATGGTTCTTGTTTGTTGTCATTGCCTACTGTTATCGTGGCAGGTGTGTT
>Ga0102947_1000915_pt1 | contig 10192 bp, 7 predicted proteins | sample SalPon2A_A_D2_MG_FD_78210 | JGI IMG/M metagenome (GOLD analysis project Ga0102947, IMG submission 78210) | Soil microbial communities from South San Francisco under conditions of wetland restoration - Salt Pond MetaG R2A_A_D2_MG | ecosystem: Environmental > Terrestrial > Soil > Wetlands | place... | reverse complement strand
GGTTCGTCTTCCGATGGTGACGGTGCAGGCGGCAGCGGCTCCGACGGCGGTGCAACCGGCAGCGGTGAAGGCTCCGGCAGCGGTTCGTCTTCCGATGGTGACGGTGCAGGCGGCAGCGGCTCCGGCGGCGGTGCAACCGGCACCGGTGAAGGCTCCGGCAGCGGTTCGTCTTCCGATGGTGACGGTGCAGGCGGTAGCGGTGCCGGAGGCGGTGCAACCGGCAGCGGCGAAGGCTCCGGCAGCGGTTCGTCGTCCGATGGCGACGGTGCCGGTGGCATCTAAGGATTGCCGCATACGGTTCGTTTGAACCGGGAAGTAACGAACGGCGCTACGAAACGTAGCGCCGTTCGTCATTTATGGCTGCCGCTTTCGTGCAGCTTTCCAGGCTCCCTGTGGTTCGCAAGGATCCGCTGCGGCCTTATTCGTTCGCAGATAGCCTGAATCACGGATGGCATCATATTGGAAGCCGGTACACCATCTCCGATCCGGCAGGAGAGCAGGCGGGGTTTCGGCAAGCGCAGACCGTGCCTGCAACTGAAGCATTGGAAGTTTGCCGGCAGGGCATTCAGCGAATGGAGTATGGATTTTGGGGTTCATGGCGGCGATCCGGCAATGGCCGGGGGAACGCAGTACCCTCTAACGGAGTTCGACGCCGGTGTTTCTGGTCGCTTGACGCAATTTCAAGATTTCCAGGAACTTGTCGGTGACTGTCGCCGCAACCGCCTGGTTTCCGTCGCGGTTCAGATGGCCGTCAAAGCGGAAATAAAGGTCTTTCCCCTGCCGATAGGCTTCGGCCAGATCGTCCAGCAGCGGTATCCACCGGAACCCCTCATTATCCGCAAACTGCTTGAATTCCGTATCGATACGGGTTGGGTCAATGCCCTCTAACTCAACGTGCCGGGCCTCGGCGAGCACCTGGAACTGCTGGGGTATGGACAATACGAGGAACTCACATCCCTTCTGTTGACAAAATCGGTGCGCCCGCGACAGAAGTTTGCTCGTGTCGCGAAATTGCTCCGTGAGCATTTTTCCCGGAGGCGAAGCGAAGTACGGACGGCGTGCGGTCATCATGTAAAGTCGCGTAAAGGCCAGATCGTTCGCCATCAGGATGCGTTTGAGTAGCGTGAGGGTATGCAGGCTTGATTTCTTGCCCGATGCAACCCGTACCCCGCTGTCGCGTTTTGGCGGCGTGTCAGGAGTTCCGGTTTCGGTGCCTTCAGATATCGGCTGGTTTGTGAACAGGTCATTCGGCAGAAACACAAAGACGACGATGTCCGGCCGGTACAGGTCGTAAATCCGTTCCAGATAAAGTGCTTCCGTTCGCGTATCGAAGGCGGGGACGCCGGCCTTGATCAGTTCAACGTTTTGTCCCGCATCCCGCATCTCCTTTTCCACCTGAACCGGCCAGATGTCGTCATAGGCGTTGGATGCACCGAACGTGAATGAATCGCCAAGCAGCAGGATGCGTGTCACGGTCGCCGGCTTCTGAGGCGAATAGACCGACCGGTCGCGGAAGCCCTGTTCGTTGATCTTGTATTCCACCGAAAATTCCGGGCCTTCAACGCGTGCATGAACGTTCGGCTGGTTGACGTGTCCGACAACATCGTCGCGCAATCCAAGCGATGCGCCGGCAAGGTAGGTCGTGCGAAGATTCTGTGGTGCGAAGATCCTCGTAGCGCCCTCCAGCACAACGAACAGCGCCGCGGCTATCGCAAGGCTGACCAAGGCATCGCGCAGAAATTTCGTTAATTTCATGTTTTGGGTCTCGCAGTCGTACCTGAGGCGGGTCTTATCGGATCAGCTTGCGACTTCTCGCCTGGAATGATGATTGTGAGCACCATTTTTTGGCATGTTTTTCCGCCAGATAGAAGGCCTAATTCATGCTGGCGAACTCGCGATTTGATTGCTATGGTTAACAAACCTTCCAGCTTCTTAACCTAGCTTTTTCATCCATATTGACTTGAATTGGCGGCGTCACTAGCGTCTATCTTAATACGAAATTAACTATCCATATTTTGTAGAGTGCCGAACGCGGAGCGTAAATTTGTCCCTTCACGAAATGTATGAGCGCGAGAGTGAGCAGGAGGAAAGTTCCAACCGGAGTTTCGGCCTCGTTGTAGGCGGCATCCTTGCGCTGATCGGTGTTGTACGCATCGGTTTGCATTGGGACGAACCGATTAGTTGGCTCAACGGGTTTTTGGTCGGCGCCGGGGCTGTGCTCGTGGTGCTTGGACTGGTGGCGCCGGGTTCTCTCACCTTGCTCAACAAAATGTGGATGAAGCTTGGCTTGCTGCTGGCCAAGATCGTCAATCCGATTGTGCTCGGGTTGATATATTTGGTCGTTATCGTCCCTTTTGGCCTGATGATCCGGCTGACTGGCGGCGATCTGCTGAAGCACAGGTTTGATCCCGAGGCGCAGAGCTACTGGGTTGAGCGTGATCCGCCGGGGCCGGATCCGGAATCGATGATAAATCAGTTCTGAGGCGACGTCCTCGGAAGAAAATCAATACGAAGCGATTCATTATCTGGAGTGCTAGGATGTCGATGATAACGGAGCTATGGCGGTTTATTCGAGCCAGGAAAAAATACTGGCTGGCGCCAATCATTCTGCTGATGGTCATATTTGGCGGATTGATCGTGATCACGCAGGGCACTGCGGTCGCACCGTTTATCTACACAATTTTCTGATCAGCGGACTTGCCTGATTGGACGTTTGTAGCCGGCGATTTCGGTCGGCCGGAACCCCTGTTGGAGTGAAACATGCGCATACTCGGCCTGTCAGCCTATTATCATGACAGTGCGGCGGCTCTGATTGCCGACGGCGAAATTGTCGCCGCGGCACAGGAAGAGCGGTTTACACGAAAGAAGCATGATCCCGGCTTTCCGACCAAGGCTGTGGAATATTGTCTTTCTGAAGCCGGAACCGACCTCGGCCAGGTCGATTATGTCGCTTTCTATGACAAGCCGTTCCTGAAGTTTGAGCGCCTGTTGGAGACCTACCTGGCGTTTGCCCCGCATGGCTTCACGTCGTTCAGGATGGCAATGCCGGTCTGGCTCAAGGAAAAGCTGTTCCAGAAACGCCTTCTGAAAAACGAGCTCAAGGCAATTGCCGATGTTCCTGGCCTGGAAGAGAAACTTCTGTTTGCCGAGCATCACCAAAGTCATGCCGCGAGCGCCTTTTTCCCCTCGCCGTTCGAAGATGCCGCCGTCCTGACGATCGACGGTGTAGGTGAATGGGCAACGACCAGTCTCAGTGTCGGCCATGGCAACGAACTCACGATGTTGAAGGAAATCCATTTCCCGCATTCACTGGGTTTGCTCTATTCGGCTTTCACCTATTACACCGGTTTCAAGGTCAATTCCGGCGAATACAAGATCATGGGCCTGGCGCCGTATGGTGAGCCGAAATATGCCGATCTGATCCGGGACAACCTGATCGATATCAAAGAGGACGGCACGTTCAAGCTGAACCAGGACTACTTCAATTATTGCACCGGCCTGACGATGACGAATGGCAAGTTCGATGCCTTGTTCGGCGGGCCGCCGCGCAAACCTGAAGACCTGATTACCCAGCGCGAGATGGATCTGACCGCTTCGGTTCAGGCCATAACCGAGGAGGTGATGATCCGGCTGACACGCGGGATTGCGAAAGAAACCGGCCAGAAAAATCTGTGCCTGGCCGGCGGCGTCGCCCTGAACTGCGTCGCCAACGGGAAAGTTCTCCGCGACGGCGCGTTTGAGAATATCTGGATCCAGCCTGCGGCCGGTGATGCCGGTGGCGCACTCGGTGCGGCGTTGTCTGCTTATTATGGCTTCAAGGGACAGCCGCGACCTGCGACCGACAGGCTTGACCGGATGCAGGGCAGCTATCTGGGGCCGGCGTTCGGCCAGTCCGAGATCGAAGCCGACCTGAAATCGGCCGGCGCCGTTTTCAAGGTTCTGGACGAAGACGAAATGATCGATAAAACGGCGCAGGCGCTGGCGGACGGCAAGGCTGTCGGCTGGTTCCAGGGCCGGATGGAGTTTGGACCGCGCGCCCTCGGCGGCCGGTCAATCCTTGGCGATCCACGCTCGGCGAGCATGCAGAAGACGCTAATCCTGAAGGTCAAATATCGTGAGTCCTTCCGGCCCTTTGCGCCGTCGGTGCTGCGCGAGGATGTCTCCGACTGGTTCGAAATGGATTGCGACAGTCCGTACATGCTGCTTGTCACCGACGTGGTGAAGGAAAAGCGGCGGGCGATGAGCGCGGACGAGGAGGAACTGTTCGGTATCGACAAGCTGAATGTGCCGCGTTCGGAGATCCCGGCGATTACGCATGTCGATTATTCCGCCCGCGTCCAAACGGTGCATGAGGAAACCAATCCGCACTATTACAAGCTGCTGTCTGCCTTCAAGGCCAAGACGGGGTGTCCGGTTCTGGTCAACACCAGCTTCAATGTTCGTGGGGAACCGATAGTCTGTGACGCCAACGATGCGTTCCGCTGTTTTATGGGCACGGACATTGATCTTCTGGTCTGCGGCAATTGCGTTCTGGAGAAGGATGACCAGGATCCGGCCCTGAAGATCGATTATAAGGATGCTTTCGAGCTGGACTAACCGGCAGTCCCCCTGTTCTCGCCGGGCGAACGGCCGGAACGTGCTTTCGCCATTTTCGGCGGCAATGCCTGCCGCACGACATGCCGTTACCGGGCCCGTCCTTGACCTCGGCGCGCGATAGCGCAACCTTTGTTTGCTGAAGATCGGCTAATGTCGGGTAACTCTCAGCAGTGCCGGGTAAACGGATAGCGCCAGGTAAACGGAAAGCGAATGCGCGTGAAGCGAATGACACAGTCCGTCGTATTGCTGTTGTCGGTCGCTGCCGTGGCGATGCTCCTGTTTGGCGCCTTTCAAAGACCGGAATTTCGGACGGGCGCCATCCCTGACGCCGGGCAGTTTTCAGCCTGGGCCTATGCAGGCGATTATCTTCCCGCAAAACTGCCGGACGGCCGGCAACGGGCTTTTCCGACGGCGGAAGGGTTCGGAGCGGCGGCCAAGGGCGGCCGCGGCGGGCAGGTGATCTATGTCAGCAATACGAACGATGACGGACCGGGGTCCCTGCGCGCCTGTATCGAAGCGTCCGGTCCTCGCAGTTGCGTTTTCCGTGTCGGCGGCACAATAACCCTGAAGAAGGGCTCGCTCGTCGTTCGCAATCCCTTCCTCACGATCGCCGGCGAGACGGCGCCCGGCGGCGGCGTCGCGATCCGGAACAGCCTGACGCAGATCCGGCCGTCGGTGGAGATACTGACGCACGATGTCATCATCCGCCATATTCGCCTCCGCCCCGGACCGCATTCGGTGAAAGCGTGCTGTGCGGGTGCGCTGGGCATGTATACGCGTGCCGCCACCGATATTATGCTCGATCATATTTCGGCGAGCTGGGGATCGGACGAGACGGTCGACTCTGAAGAGGCGACCAATTTCACCTGGCAATGGGGGCTGGTGGGTGAACCGCTGCTTAACGGCGGCCCGGGCAAGCACAGCCGTGCCCGCAACATGCTGTTCACCAAGGGCGGCAACATCACGGTACACCATTCTCTTTTCGTGCATGGCCAATTTCGAAATCCGCAGATATTCATGCAGAACCCCGGTTCAGTTGCCGATGTCGTCAATAACGTCATGTACTCTCCGAGGTGGCAGTATGTCGTCAGCTTTGGAGACCGGTGGACGCACAGCAATGCCAACGTGGTCGGAAACTACAAGATTGCCGGCAAGAACCTTGTCGACGACCACCTGGTTTACCTGTTCGAGGAAGGCGGGCGCTTTGGCCATTCGATCTTTCTGAAGGACAATTACGACCAGCCCTACAGAACCGATCCGGCGAGGCCGGACCGTCTCGTGATCGCCCCGGAATATTCGCACTATCTGGTGGAGAAGCCGTTCGATGCCCCGGCCGTTCGAACCACGTCGCCTCAGGAGGCTTACGCGGCCGTACTGGCCAACGCCGGCGCGACGAAGCCGGAGCGCGATGCGGTGGATACCCGTCTCGTTGGCGATGTCGTGAACCGGCGCGGCAAGCTGCTCAGAACCGATCCGGAAGATGTCGGCGGCTGGCCCACGCTGGAAAAGGGAACGCCCTACGGTGATGCCGACAAGGATGGAATTTCGGACAGTTGGGAGCTGGCCCATGGCCTCGACCCGGATGATCCCGACGATGGTCAACTCGATCAGGACGCGGACGGATGGACGAATTTCGAGGAATTCCTCCATGAGCTGGCTGGGGATTTGCCGGCGCAGTAGACATCCGGATGGGTCAGCAATATCCGCTGGCGATAACGATGCCACATTTTTGTATCGAGCGTCGGCCAACACAATGTCGATCGCATCCGCACCATGATCTTTGTCCAATCGGGATCGTGATGGCGCGTTGGCAGCCGTCTCTTTGAACGAACAGCACGCCGAAATCCCGTTTTAGCGGGTGCTCGCGCATGATAGTGAAATTGCCCGCCAGGGAAGATGATCAGCCAGCGATGCGCGTTGCTGCAGCGCAGGCGCCGCCATTGCTCCGGATGAACCGGGCATGTCGGGTCACCATTCCGAACCCGGAACCTAGCCGGCGTGTTCCGGGTTCAAATTCTTGCGGGGAATGATGATCTCCGAAGGAACACTTTTCTTTACCCTTAGGGCAGCCAGCCTGTCCTCCCGCACTATCGGGCAACGCTTGACGCCTTCAATATGTTCGTAGTTCGGCAGCAAGACATGGACGATATCAAACAGGCCGTCCACGTCGCCTGCCAGAGCGAAGCGGTGAAGTTTCGCAAAGCAGTCTTTCAGGGCCTGCAGAGGGACGGGATTCGGCTTTGCCCCCAAAACGCCCGGGATCGGCGAGCGGACACGCTGCTCTTCGGAATCAAACAATTCCTCGTACAGTTTTTCACCCGGTCTGCTGCCGACGATCTTGATCTTGATGTCTTTGTCGGGCGTAAACCCGGCCAGCCGGATCATGCGACGTGCGATATCAATGATTTTGACGGGCTCGCCCATATCAAGGACGAAGATTTCGCCTTCCCCGACGCGTTTTTCATACCCGTAGGCGGAAGCCTGCAGGGTTAGTTCGACCGCTTCGCGAATCGTCATGAAAAACCGCTGCATCTCGGGATGGGTTATCGTCAGCGGTCCGCCATCGGCGATTTGCCGCTGGAACAGTGGGATCAGGGAACCGCTGGATCCCAGCACGTTGCCAAACCGGACGGTCATGAAACGCGTGCCGCCCGAGGCACTCATGCGGTCAATGTCGAGCGCCTGGCAATACAGTTCAGCGAGGCGTTTGGTGGCGCCCATCACTCCGGTGGAATTGACGGCCTTGTCTGTCGAGACCTGCACCATGGCCAGAGCATTGACGCGTTTTGCGGCGTCGGCGACGTTCATTGTCCCGATGACGTTTGTCAGAACGCCTTCGCACGGATTGAGCTCGACGATGGGAACGTGCTTCAGCGCTGCGGCATGGAAGACGAATTCCGGCCTGTGCCGATCGAAAATCTCGTTGACGCGGTGGAAGTCGCGAATATTGCAGATGTAATTGTGAACCGGGATATCGTTGTTGGCTTCGTTCAGCTTGCAATCGATATTGTAGAGATTGAGTTCGTTGTTCTCGATGATCACCAGCTCCGCCGGCTTGAGAGCCGCGACCTGTTGCGCCAGCTCGCTGCCGATCGAACCGCCGCCGCCGGTTATGAGAATTCGGCGATTGTTCACCAATTGCCGAAGTGCCTTGCGGTCAAGCGCGGTCTGCGGACGCTGCAGTAGATCACTCAGTTCGATGGGGAGCAGCTCAAATTTCCGGTGCTTACACGTACTGCGCAACTCCGTCGGCGGCGTCAGCTGCGATACGGCGATACCGAGTTTATCTGCTTGTTCAATCAGATAATCAGCATTTGGATTTCTGGCACCATTGGCAAAATCGGTGAAAATCAGATGGTGCGGCCGCTTGTTGCGGGCTTCGAGGTTACGCAGGATGGTCTGGAATTCGCTGAAACTGCCCAGTACGGGAATGCCGCGCAGTGTCAGTCCCCGCTTTTCGGGATCGTTGTCCAGGAATCCGACCGGCATGTAGCTGCAATTCGGATCGCGCTGAAGCGCCCGCAGATAATGATCTCCGGAATTACCGGCATCGACAAGCAGCACCGGCACGGTTTCGTTGGCGGACGATTTTCCGAACATCCGTCTGCCGGTCAGCGTCTTCAAATCGTCCAGGCGGAAACTCAGGCGCGTGGCGACGAGCAAACACATCAAGACGAACATTTCGATGGCTATAACCGAGCGCGGGATCGTCTCCAGCCGCGTAAACAGGAACATCAGGAACACGAAAATGAAGGAGGCGAGCGCAACCGCTTTCGAGATTGCGATTACGTCCGGTATCGACGCATACCTCCACTGCCGGCTGTAAAGGCCGCTCAGCGGGAATACGATCGCGCAGATGACGATGAACACGGGTACGGCAGTATACAGCACTGTGTACTGATCGAGAAAGGCGCCACTTCCGACCCGGAAGAAATGGGCAAGGGACAATGCCACGCCGCACAGGATCATATCGAGCGCGAAGAGGACGCCGTGTCGCGACAAACTCGCAAAAGCGAATTTGAATGCGGCCATTAAGCTCGTAAAAGACATCGATGTTTCCCCGATATCGTCTGATGACAAGGTTGGTTTAGCCGCGAGCGGCTAAATGCCCGATGCAACACTGGAAGGACCAGCATGAAAAATTGAGTTAGAAAGGTGCGACGGTTGGGTCCGTCGTCAGCTGAACAAACTAAATCCGGTGATTGGATCCGTTTATTCCCGATGCAATTTCCTACGCCGGAAAATGCACAAAATTGTGAAACAGGAACGTATTTGTACGCGCCAGTCTCATGCCTTTCATTTTTCGCTGTAGCTGACTGCCCGTATGCAGGGCGGATGCCCGAGCAAAATTTGACACAGGACAACCCAGTTGCCGCAAAGGAACTTAAACAAACAAAAAACAGGCTCACGACATTACAACTCAAGATGGTATCTTTTAGTAATAATAATTCTAGTAGTTGAAGTCGCCGCAAACATATTATGGACGCAATTTAGCACAAAAGCAAATAACGATTCGAACATATCGTTAACCATATCGGCAAAGCCGGCAGTGCCGGATTAACCATTCAAACTGACCTGTTTCGTTATTACAATCAATAACTTAAACTGCTTATCGGAAAATTGAATTCCGGTAGCGGAGGGCGTAACAATTCGTCCCTTGCTTTGGGCCGACTTTGCGACCTAATTGTGCCGAAATTCCATGATCCTTAGGCCAAACCAGCTATTGATTCGGTCGTCTTCGTGAATTTTACGATGCAAACAGGGTGTTGCGGGATACCGCGAACGCCTGGTCTGCAGGAAGTCAGACGCATCGTTTCGACGACCGTCTCCAAGCCGGATTGGACGCCTTGAGCGCGCGAAGCTGATCGCCGACGACCGCAGGACCGGCATCTGGGCCGGCATGGCCGGTTATCAGGGTGCGTGGATTGCAGGTCACATGAGAAATGTCGGTTTGATGGACCGCAAGATCCATGCGAGCAAAGCCCCGATCGCGGTACCCGTGCCATTGGCCAGCAGATCCGCTGCCTCTCTTTGGCGACCTGTATAGGGTTGCAGAAATTCGATGGTTGCTCCCAACATGACAATTGCGAAGACAACGATCAAAGCCGTGCGGTACGACTGGCGCTGAAGAAGCGCCATGACGGTGAGCAGGCCATAGGCTGCGAGATGGAAGACCTTGTCGCTGCCCTGGCCGGCATCCATAGGCGGAAGGGGCATAAGGGATCCGGCGATTATGGCTATCGACAGGCTGATGGCGACGAGGTCGAATGAGCGGTTTCGCAATATCGATAAATTGAGATTCCGAACCTGTTTGGACATTTCTCTTCGCCCTTATTCGGAATCCGGCCAAGTTGCCAGATCGCGATTGATCAGCGAGCCAAGTTTCTCCCGTTCCGGGGCATAGAAATCCACCAGGCGCGCCCTGAGCTCGTTCGTCAAGGGCGGATAGTCAGGGGATTTTGCAATCATCCCATGAACCGCCTTGAAAATGCGATTTCCGCGAAAAGGTGCGGCAAGGGGTTTCAGGATCTGCAGTTTTCGCTTCAGGGACGGATGGATGGTCGGCGTCGACTTATCCTTCACCTTGGTGGCCAGC
>Ga0102947_1000914_pt1 | contig 10206 bp, 9 predicted proteins | sample SalPon2A_A_D2_MG_FD_78210 | JGI IMG/M metagenome (GOLD analysis project Ga0102947, IMG submission 78210) | Soil microbial communities from South San Francisco under conditions of wetland restoration - Salt Pond MetaG R2A_A_D2_MG | ecosystem: Environmental > Terrestrial > Soil > Wetlands | place... | reverse complement strand
AATGCAGCCCCCTGCTCATGTCGTGTTAGAATGAACTTGATCTTAGAATCTGCCAAGGACATCATTAAATCTGCATTTTCCTCTCCAGGAATTCCAAAAATGTATTCCACTCCTTCTGCCTCTAAACACTTTACTAAAAGATCAGACGCTTTCAAAACCTAATCACATCCTCGAAAAAAACAATAATCATTGATCTCCATAGTATGATCCAGTTTTAAAATTTTGAATATCAAACTTTTGATTTCCACCACAATAGAAACAAGGCAAGTTTATCTGGAAATCAACTCCATACGCAATCACAAAAATTTCTCGCTAAAAATTTCTTTGAATAACTTTATTGATATAAATTGCTTTTTGGAGGAGTAATGGTTCATGTTGGATAAACATTATCAGATTACCCTTTAAAAAAATTTCGTACGATCCTTTCAAAAAACCTGATTTAGTATAATTTCTACATCCCATAAAAAATAATTATCGACTTTTTTTATTATTTATTTCTCAAAACATTAAGGGCTGATCCTGCCTTAAACCAATTGATTTGAGATTGGTTGTAGGAATGATTTAGAATGATTTCATCAATTGTACCATCCTTGTGAGAAATTTTGCAATTTACTTGTTTGTTAGGTTCAAAATTGTTTAATCCAATAAGACTTATCCTATCATCCTCCAGAATTTTTTCATAATCATCTGGATTACTAAAGGTAAGAGCCAAGATTCCTTGTTTTTTCAAGTTTGTTTCATGAATTCTAGCTAGGCTTTTGGTAATTACAGCTGCACAACCTAAAAATCGAGGAGACATTGCCGCGTGTTCTCTGCTGCTTCCTTCGCCATAATTTGAATCACCAATGATGACCCATCTCATTGATTTTTCTTTGTATTGCCTTGCAATGGTTGAAAAAGACTCCATGTGGTTGTTTAAGATATTTTTTCCTTTTCCTACCTCATCATTAAAGGCATTTACAGCACCTAAAAGCATGTTATCACTGAGATTATCCAAATGGCCTCTAAGAGAAAGCCAAGCACCTGCAGGTGAGATATGGTCAGTTGTACATTTTCCTTTGGCTTTTACCAAAATTGGAATTTCTTCAAAGTCTTTACCATCCCATTTCTCAAATGGCTCTAAACGTTGCAAACGTTTGCTGTTTGGATCAATAATTACCTCTAGGTTTTCAGAATTCTTCGGAGGTGCAATGAAAATTCCATCTGGTCTAACAAAACCATCTTTTGGTATTTCAGGGGCAGATTCTGGCGGATTCAATTTGAATTTTGAACCATCTGCTGCGGTTAACTCATCTATCAAAGGATTAAAAGATAATCGACCACCTAAAGCAAGAGCAACAATCATTTCTGGACTTCCAATAAAATTTAGAGTATTACGATGACCATCATTTCTTCCGGGAAAATTTCTGTTAAACGATGTAACAATTGTATTTTTTTCATCATCATTTAATTCGGGCCTACTCCATTGACCAATGCAGGGACCACAAGCATTTGCCAAAACAGTTGCTCCAATTTCTTTTAAAGAATCCATTTGACCGTCTCTTTCAATGGTTCCTCTAATTTGCTCAGATCCTGGAGTAATCAGTAATGGAATTTTGGATTTCACACCTTTTGATTTTGCTTGTTCAGCTAAACTTGCTACTCTTGACATATCCTCGTACGAAGAATTGGTGCAGCTTCCAATCAGAGCCACCGATATTGAATCAATGTAATTTTTAGACCTTACATCTTCAGATAAATCAGAAATTTTTCTAGCCAAATCTGGGGTATGTGGACCAACAATGTGGGGCTCAAGGGTAGAAAGATCGATTTCAATAATTCTATCAAAATATTTTTCGGGTTTTTCTTGTACTTCAGAATCTGCGATCAATAATTCCTTATTGTTATTTGCAAGTTCTGCAATTTTTTCACGATTTGTATATTTCAAATAAGTTTCCATTCTTTCGTCATAAGGGAAAACTGAACACGTTGCACCAACTTCTGCTCCCATGTTTGCAATGGTTGCCTTTCCGGTGCAGCTTATGGATTTAGTTCCGGGACCAAAATATTCAATGATTGAATTTGTTCCGCCAGATACAGTAAGTTCTTCTGCAACTTTTAAAATGATATCTTTGGGGGCAGTCCACCCATTTAATTCTCCAACAAGTTTAATCCCTATTCTTTTTGGATATAGTAATTCCCAAGGGATTCCAGCCATTGTTTCTGCAGCATCCAATCCACCTACACCAACTGCAATCATTCCTAAGCCACCTGCATTTGGAGTATGTGAATCAGTCCCAATCATCAACCCACCAGGAAATGCATAGTTTTCAAGGACTACTTGATGAATAATTCCTGCACCAGGTTTCCAAAACCCGCAACCATATTTTGCAGCAGCTGATTGTAAAAATTTGAAAACTTCGTTATTTTCATCTAAAGATACTTTCATGTCCGTGTCACCTTCAACTTTAGCTCGTATCAAATGATCACAATGAACTGTTGTTGGCAATGAAGTCTGTTCAAGTCCTGCCTGCATAAATTGAAGCATTACCATTTGACCAGTTACATCTTGTAGTGCAACTCTATCTGGTTTTAGAAATACATAATTTTTCTCACTATCAAGATTTTTGTCTGAGATTTCGTCTAAGTGTCCTGAAAGTATTTTTTCAGTGAGGGTTAATGGTCTTCCAACCACACTTCTATATTTTTCAATATTTTGCTTTAATTTATCATAAACATCTGATACTAATTCTGGGGTAGTGTCTGTTTCCACAAATATTAATGAAATTGACCCGAATTTATTGTTAATTCAATTTTAACAAATTAAAATCAACAGGCATGGCATTTTCTTAACAATTATAAGCCATACACGATACAATAATTGATTATTGGGAGGTTTAGAAATTAAAATGAGGTGTTTAGTTGGTCAATAAGGGTTTTCCAAAATTTGGAATGTCTCAAGCAGGAGCATTTGTAGCAGCTTTAAAAAATTACAATTTACCCGATTTCATTTTGGTTTTAGTGGCAAAAGAATGTAAATCTGATCTTCTTGAAAGGGGGAGAATTGATGATAGATTACAAAGCATGAATGATGAGGCGTTAGAACTTTTACACAAAGTATTTGTGGACTGTCAAGAAGATGATGCAGGTAAATATGCGCAATATAGATTCTTCGCATATGTGTCAAGCATGTACCACAAATGTGAGGTAATGGTAAATGAATCAATTCCTGGTGCAAGCGGCAAGAATCACAAAATTCCGGTGGCAGTAAAAAATAATGGAATGTATATTGCCGTTGCCTACAACAAAGCAACTGGGAATCCAGTGAACAAAAAGGAGACTGCAAGATTCTATGAGATGGTAGATGATATTAAAAAAGGGGATCATGGAACCTTGTTGACAGATGCAATTTATGGATCTTCTGTTGGTTTTAAGGGGGATGCTCTAGTTGAGTTGGAAAATTTGAATAAATCAAGAACAGATGATCCAGAAAACAAACTTGATTTTAAAACTGCTAATTTTGAAAATAATATTTATTCTGTAACCAAGTGTTAGAAATTTTTTAGTTTTCAACTCAAGATAGTTGGAATTTATTTTAAGCTTTATTTAATTGGCAGATCCGTTGTATCTATTGTAAGAAACATTGGCTTTCCTTCGGTTTTTTTAAAATCCACTCCATATTGTTCAAAGTAAAGGTCAGAGAAAAGGTGTTTTGTCCATATATCATGAACAATATCAATAAATTTTTTATGATTTAGTTGTCTTAACATCTCATGAGCTATTTCATGAGATACTGTTGTACAATTTTTTTCAGCCAAAAATAATTTGTCATTAGGGTCCTTTGGGATTTGCCACCACACCATTCCAAAGTTTTCGGAATGGTATCCGTCACACGTACAGTCAGTCCAAAGGGGTCTAAAATGACAAAGATAAAAATGATAAATTTCTTTTCCTCGTTGTTCGTGATCACGGATTAAAGTTGGAGTGTCTAACTTTTGTAGAACACTTCTAGGTTTTGTTATTAATTCATCGCATCGAATTTCAAAATCTAATCCAAATTTTTCTTTAATCCATATTTTAAAAAATTGACTCATTTGCAGTATATATTCAAATTCTGCTTTACGTTTATCACGATCTTCTTCTTTTACAACAAAAATAAAATGTAAAATCATAATAAGAAAAAGGGGTGTGTTATGTTTGGCCTTCTATTCCCATAAGGGTTAGTGTCGATCGAATCTTCTCAATTTTTCGGATTTTCCAAGTAATTGTTTCACGTAATTTTTCAACGGTATCAGATTCAATCTTGGCCAAAATATCATATGCACCAAAAGTTCCATGAACTTCTTTTACACCTTCTAAGCCCTTTAGTTGCTGTATTATAGCCTCTTCAGAACCTAGTTCACAGTTTATTAAAACATAAGCTGTTGCCATAATTCAGATTAAACAAATCGACTATATCAATAAACCGATTACAGGGGGGTTAATTTTGAGAAATTTTAAGAATACTTTCCCAAATATCTTTTGGTACAGGCATTAAAGATAATCTAGATATACGTACTAACTCCCAATCTTTAAATTTTTTTTGATTTTTTATTTCATCCAAAGTTACTGGACGTTTTAATGGTTTTTTGTATTTTACATCAACGACAATGAATCTTGGGTTATCTTCTTTTGGATTTGGGTATGGTTTGGAGATAACTTCCATAATTCCAACTGCTTGTCGTTCTGTACCTGTATGATAAAATAACGCTAGGTCACCCACATTCATATTTTTCATGTGCTTTAAAGCAAGATTGTTGTGAATGCCATCCCAAATTGTTGTTTTATCTTTTTTTAGTGTATCAAAATTATATCCTCTAGGCCCGCTAGGTTCCTGTTTTGCTAACCAGTAATTTACCAATTCTTTTTTCTATGGTAAAGTGGTTGTTTTATTTCTTTGATTATTCAAATGTCCCCCGGTTCTGACTCGCACAAGATCATTGGTATTTTAGCCAAAACCTCCTTGGGTTCTGAAACCGGGGTCGCCCTACATGTAGCATACCTGGGTGAATTAGAAATCATCGGTATCAATACGATCGCATCATCCTAATCCGTCTGTATGCCTGCTCTTGGGCGATTAATTATTGATTTAGTCAAATATTAATCCAGATAGGCTAATTTCAAAACCCACAACCGGAACCCGTATTTTATAATTTTCAATTGTTTTAGAATTAATTTCCCCGATAACACCAATTCTTTTTCCATTGACTAAAATGGACGCTGCTCGACCATTCTCAAAAGTTTCATGATTGGAAGTTTTGGTTTCTATTTCTAAATTAAATCCGGTTTTTAGTACTGCCTGTAAAATTGATTTTATTTCAGTAAAATTAGCTTCTTTATGTGCACACACGGCAGCAAAATTTGTTTTTTCATTAATGGGTTTATTTTTAAGAAATATTGTTCCAGTTTCAAATAATTTTTGAGGGTATGATTCATGGATATTTCTCGAAATGTTTTCTAACAAACCTGGGAGAATAGAATCTCGTAAAATAGTATGCTCTTGACTTTTGGAATTTAGTACTGCAATAGGATTGTTTGATTCTCTGTTGGTCATCTCATAAAGAATTTTTTTACTAGTTAAACTAGAGTTTAATCCTTCAAGATATCCAAGTCCTACCATTACTAAACTAAGTGTTTTTAGTTGGGATGATATTGGATGAAGGGTTCCCAATGTCTCAGATTGAGAAAGGATAGGATCTAAATTTTCAATTCCATAACCTAATGCTACTTCTTCAACAATATCCATGGGACCAAAAATATCAAATCTATAGGGAGGAATTGTACATACAATGTTTTTCCCTGTTATTGAGGCATCTAATCTTGACTGTTTTAAAGAAGAAACAATCTTTACAATTTTGAGCTCTAACCCCAGTGATGCATTGATTAATTGGGGGTTTATAGAAATTTTTCTTGATTCAAATTTTGGGGAAGAATTTTTTGCTCCATAAATATTTGTAGATGTTAAAGCAAAACCTGCAGCCTGAAGAATAGTTGCTACAATAGAAAGCATATTTTCTGCATCCTCTTTGCTAATTCCCGTTACTTCCACGAAAAGATTTTTTGTTTTTGTTGTAACAGTGGTAACTGCAGCATTAACTATTGGTGGAAACGAGACTGTTTGGTTATTTGAATCGATTATTATTGGAACTTGAGAAGCATTTGCCAAAATATTTCCATATTCCTGCCCAACCTCTGTATTTTGCAAAATATCTGAAATTGTGCTTTCTTTATTTGAGTTAAGAGGGACAAATTTGTGATTTCGGTTAGTTGTAGTGTATGATAATGGAAAACAAATCTTATCTAAATCATGAATTCCGATAGAAGATTTTTTTCTTTTTCTTCCAATTCCAAAATGAAGATCTTCTTGCATTGTCATAAACTGTTTGATAATTTTATCATCAATTTTTCCATTCTTGGCAATTATTCCTGTAACAAAAGGTCGTATTTTTGTGACTTTGGAATTTACATTAATTTTGTATTCCTTTGAATTTTTTATTTTAATTTTCAAAGAACCAGTTTTGATTCCTAATAGTCCTTGAAGACCTAAAGCTATGCCAAAATCAGTAGAGTAATCAGGTCTATTTGGACTATATTCCACTCTTACTAGATCTTTATCTTCTGATTCTACATCTAAACCCAGAAATGGTAATGATTCAGAAATTTGTTTTTTTGATACCTTTCCGATTAATTTCTGAAGTCTAGAATAAGAAAGTTCTACTACTGGCATTTTGTAACACTCCTAAGCCAACCCAAGTTATTATTGTAAAATTCACGTACATCATCCAGACCATATTTTAACATGGCAATTCTTTCTATTCCTCCTCCCCAAGCTAAAACTGGTTTTTTTATTCCCAGAGGTTTTGTCACTTCTGGTCTAAAGATTCCCATACCAAACAGTTCCACCCATTTCCCCAACCGTTCATTAAACACCATTGTTTGTAGAGATGGTTCAGTGTAAGGAAAAAATGTTGGCCAGAATTTTATTTTTGTAATTCCAATTCTGCGATAGAATTCTCTCTGAATGCCCATAAGATTTCGTAAATTGGCATTAGCTCCTACCACTACTCCTTCAATTTGATTAAATTCAACTAGGTGTTTGTAGCTGACTTTTTCATTTCTAAAAACACGGCCCAAGGAAAATACACGAGCTTCATCGGGTTTAATTTCTGCAAGATGTTTAATGGTTATACATGTAGTATGAGTTCGAAGTACCATTTTTCTTGCTTCGTTAATATCCCAATGGTACCGCCAACCTTTTTTGTGATATTTTGAAACATTTCTAATTTGTTCTGCAGTTCCAATTTTTTTTGATGACAGGCCATCAAGATAAAATGTATCTTGCAATTCTCTTGCAGGATGATCTTGGGGAGTGAATAAAGCATCAAAGTTCCAAAAGCTTGGTTGAGTCATATTCCCTAAAATTTCAGTGAAACCAAGAGTGACAAAAATTTCTCGAATTTCATCAATTGTATCTTTTAGAGGATGGGTTCTTGCAACATAAATTTCCGGTACCTTTGCTTCTACATCTATTGCACTGGAATCAGAATTTGTAAAATCCAAATTTTGTGCATTCTCTGTTAAAGAAATTTCTCTGTTTTTAATAATATGCTCAATCAAAAAGTCGGGTCTTTTCGACAAACTTGCAAGATCAATTTTGTCAATTTTTGTTTCTGGAACACTATCTTGCCCGATTTGTTGTAAAGTTTTTTCCCCAGGAATAATTGAGGGATAATTTTTGAGAAAGATTTTCCCCTCAGCTGATTCTAACCAATTATTTTTCTTGGCCAGTCCCATTGCTGGACCAAAAATAGGTCCAAGTTGTTTTTGTAATTCTGATATATCCATTGGATTTTTTTTAATTAAATCTAAAAGTCTTCTTTCCGGTAATCCCTTTCGTAGTGATTCTATTCCATTTTTTCCTAGGCTAAAAATTATATTTTTTGTTTCATTTACAGTGGCTAATTCTTTGAGTTTTAGCCACTCGATTCCGCGTCGAATTTGGTCTGGGGAAAGTTGCGTAATCTTTTCCAGTTTTTCCGGAGTTAGTTTTGATTCAATTTTTAATACAGAAATTATTTTTTTTTCAATTTCATGAAAAACTTGGGACAATAGCAGAAAGTTCGAAAAAGACTTTTTAAACCTTAACCTAAGTGAAATTGAATGTCACCCGAGGACTTTATTGTAACTCCATGGCATGTTGAAGGAGATATTGATTATGACAAATTAATCAAACAGTTTGGTACTGAAAAAATTTCCTCAGAAATTCTTGATAGAATAAAAAAAAATACCAAAGAGGACCACTTTATGCTCAGGCGGGGAGTCTTTTTTTCTCATAGAGAAATGAATAGAATTTTAGAGGATTATGAAAATGGGACGAAGTTCTTCCTTTATACGGGGAGAGGGCCCTCTGGTCATACCCATATAGGACATTTAGTACCTTGGGTCTTTGCAAAATGGCTTCAAGAAAAGTTTGATGTAAATATGTACTTTCAGCTTACTGACGATGAAAAATTTTATGCAAAAACAAATTTAACTTTGGAGGATACCAAAAAATATGCATATGAAAATGCATTGGATTTTATTGCACTCGGATTCAAACCAGAAAATACCAAAATAATCATTAACACCAGAAATATTCAAACGCTTTATCCGATTGCAGCAGAGGTTGCAAAAAAGGTAAATTTTTCAAATACCAAAGGAGTTTTTGGATTTACAAATGAAACCAATATAGGAATGATATTTTATACATCACTTCAATCAGCTCCATGTTTTATAGAAGATAAACCAGTTTTGATTCCTTTAGGAGTAGATCAAGATCCTCATTTTAGGATTACACGAGATGTTGCACCAAAAATAGGAAAACCAAAACCTGCTCTAATACATAATATTATGATTCCAGGATTAGAGGGTCCTGGAGGGAAAATGTCAGCTTCTAGTGAGAATGGAACAATATACACAACTGATTCCCCTAATATTGTAAAAAAGAAAATTAACAAATATGCATTTTCTGGAGGTCAGCCAGATATCGATCAACATCGAAAATTAGGGGGCAATCCAGACATTGACGTATCATATCAATACCTAAGAATATTTTTTGAGCCAGATGATACTAAATTAAAATCAATTCATGATGATTATAAGTCAGGAAAAATGCTCACCGGGGAATTAAAAGGAATTCTTATAGAAAAAATTAATTCATTTTTAAAAGTCCACCAAGAAAACCGAGAGAAAGCAAAAGATCAGATCAGCAAATTTCTTTTTGAAAATAAATGAAATCTAGAGTAAGTTGTGAAGACAAATACGAATGTCAAAAGCTAGCCAGGCTAATTTTCATTAAAGAATCCAAAGAAACCTACATTACAAAAATTCTAAACATAATTAAAAATGAAGTAGTACTTGAATTGAAAGACAAATCAGCCCACAGTGTTCTTTTAAAGGATACGATTCAAGTAGAAGTTTTTGCTGATTTCATTCAATCAGTATTGGAAAAAGAGCATAAAATCATTTCTACTGAAATTTTTGAAAATGATATTGAAATTATAAAAGGATAGAAAGCGGATTTATACTAGAAAAAAATTTATTTTACAAAAACAGTATAGATAGCAATAATACCAACTATCGCAATTAGACTTAATCCTAATGCTTTAAAGTCGCCATTCATAATTATGATTCAAAATTATTATAATTAAAGTGTTAATAAATTCTCAGGTTTGATTCCAATGTTTATCTTGGAAAACGGTTTTTCTTTTTCTTAAAATCTTTGGTTGTTTCTTTTCGTAAAGTAGGTTTTTTGAGTTCATTGCAATTTAAACAAAGAATTTTTAGTTCTTTTCTTGCGAGGTCAGGATCGGAAATATATTTTCCCCATGACGATGCAAACCCCCCTCTGCGAACACTATCAAAGGAATCCTCATCAATATTGTGACTAATCCCTAGGGCACGTTCGTCTTTGAATCCACAATTCATGCATACTTTACCACCAAGAATTTCGAATAATTTTTCCTTTAAGGTATTGTAGAATTTGTCAGAACCACCTGAATAAAATGTCTCTTGTTTTTTCAATGATTTTAATTTTGTTGATTTTGAGCTATAATCTCCCCTCCTTGGACGTGAATCTTGATATTTGGAATATCTTGAACCTCTGTCATTTCTGGAATATCTATCATTACCTGAATCTTGAGATTTATT
>Ga0102947_1000913_pt1 | contig 10222 bp, 10 predicted proteins | sample SalPon2A_A_D2_MG_FD_78210 | JGI IMG/M metagenome (GOLD analysis project Ga0102947, IMG submission 78210) | Soil microbial communities from South San Francisco under conditions of wetland restoration - Salt Pond MetaG R2A_A_D2_MG | ecosystem: Environmental > Terrestrial > Soil > Wetlands | place... | reverse complement strand
TCTGATTGTAGAGTCAGGGGGAGGAGTTTTGATTGAATTTGGCGGTGGACTCTTTGTTTTGGTAAATTGATTCTTATCCTTCCCAAAAAATAATTACAAAATAACCTAAATGCGGGTTTACAGGTTTAGTTTGATGGTATCAGTGTATTGATGTTAATTTCAAAAGTTCAATCTTTGAGTTCTATTTTTTAGTATAGCAAATGAAAAAGAGAGAGAAATTCTCTATGCATCTGTTGGAGTTGAATCACTAAATTCTTCATCTAGTGCTTCTGAAAGAGCCAATTCCCCAGGTGTCTCAACTGTAGTTAGTTCCTGCCCCTCAGTGGTTGCTATCTCAACTTTTGGTAGTTCTTTATCCTCAGTGGCGGGCATTTCAACTTCTGGCGCATCAATTTTTTTTGTTGTGTCCTTTTTTGTTGTTTTTTTAGTTTCTTTTTTATCGGATGCCTTTTTTGGTTTCTTTTCTGCATCTTCTGGATCCATTACTCCTGCCTCACCCAAAGCAAAAATTACTTCTTCTTCGGGATGATGAGGACTATCTACCATTCGTGCAATTCTCTTTTTACCGGATTTCTTAAAGTATATTCTATAGGTACTTGTGTGTGCAACAACATTACCTCCAATTGGACGAGTTGGATCTCCAAAGAAAACATCAGGGGATGCCATGACTTGGTTTGTTGCAAGTGCAGCACAGTTGTAAGTTTCTGCAATTCTAGATAGCAGATGAACAAAATGATTTAGTTTTTGTTGTCTGTTTGATAGTGTGCCTCGTCCCAAATATTCAGCACGGAACAATCCAACTGCAGAATCTGCAATAATTAATTTGATATTATTTTCTTCAATTAGAGGACCAACTTCTTCAAGAATTAATGTTTGATGTGCGCTGTTGTATGCACGTGCAACAATGATATTATCAAGAACTTTTTGTGGATCCATTCCGTTTGCATTTGCAATTGATACAATTCTTTCTGGTCGGAAAGTATTTTCAGTGTCAATGTATATTGCTCCACCTTCTAGTCCACCTTCTTCTTTTGATTTTTGGACTTGAACACACATTGTAAGGCACAATTGTGTTTTTCCACATCCAAATTCACCATAAACTTCAGTGAGTGCTTGTGTTTCAATGCCACCATCAAATAATGTATCTAAGCAATTAGTACCAGTTGTAATTTTGCCAATATCTTGTCTTCGTTTGTAGATTTCACTTGCACTGACAAAGTCTTTAGAGATTAATCCACCCTCAACTAACTGTTGGCGTGCTTTATTGACAATTTTTTCTGCTGTGTCTTTTTCCATTCCAGTTATATCTGAAATTTCTACTGGACCTCTAACAATTAGATCCATAATATTGTGAATGCCTGCGTCGGCTAATTTTTTTGTAGTTACAGGACCTACACCTGCTAAACTATCTAATCTTAAATCTTCCATACGGTATAGTACCGTACCAGTACTTTATAAGCTTACTGTTTTAAGAAATGATCGTGAGGATATAGTTAAAATTTATGAAAATTGTTTATCGTCTCTTTCTTCTTTGTCCAGGCTTGTTTTGTCCTGGAAACCTACCCAAAACAAATCTTTTTTTGAAGTTACTCTTATTTCTAAGGCTGGAATTGGTGCCAGTAATTTTTCGTCCCTCTACTTTAGGGGTTTGACCTCTAACTTTACCTGCTTTGGTAAGAGAACCGTGAGTTGCCATGATTAAACCTATTAGTATTGGAATTTATGTATTTGGAAATTAATAGTATTTTGCCTTAACTTTCTCTATGACTAGCTCGTGTTCCCGACTTTTCCGCCTTGCATATTTTTCCATTGCGCCTAATGGAACACCACCAAGGGATCTTGCAATGGCATTAAAGAAGTATCTTTGAGGACCTTTAGAACCAGTTTTAGTCATGAACTTTTGGATGCCGTATTTGAAATTGTGTTGCCAAGTTTTGTATAACACACCTAATTGTGCAGGAGTCATTTCACTTCCGATGTTAAAGAAATCAGATTTTTCTAGCAATCCTATTGGAACAAATGTGAGTGCAGTAGTAGTGAACATCGAACCTGGTTGTTCATTTTCTAATTCACTTATCAGGCGAATTGTTTCCCATGAATCTTCTGGGGTTTCATCATTATCCAAGCCCATAATCAAAGTAAAGGCAGGAATCCAATAATCCTTATTTAGGGTTTTGACTCCTTCTTTTACAACCCAGTGCCATTCTTCGGGGGAATAAGGAGCTAGTTTTCTGTCTGCATACTTTCCAATTAGTCTCAAGCTACCAGTTTCAAATCCAGCCTGAACCCCAATCATGTTATCGGGGCCAGATTTGATAATTTTTGATAAATTTGGAATTAGTCTTTCATCTGCAATGGCTCCTGCCAAAGTTCCATGAGTTGGATTTGTGTGTGCTACTCCTGTTGACATGATTGCAGTAAACAGTTCTTCAAGGGCTTCACGATTTGGCTCCATTCCCTTTGCAGTTCGTGGGTCCATTCCATAAACAAAAATATCGTCACTATGTATCCAAGCAGATTTAGAACCACCCTTTTTCAAATTAATTTCAATTTCTTTTACAACCTTTTCAGGGGGATAGTACCGTAATGATCTTAAAGTTACATCACAGAATTTACAACCTCTGCCACATCCTCTCATTACCTCAACCATTCCGTGCATACTTGGCTCAATAATGTCTGGAATCTCCTCAAGGTCTGGCCTATCCCAGAAATTTACAAATCTTCCATGAATTTTTTTTCCGTTTCTTTCAAATTCTTTAATGTTTACCTTGAAATCACTTCGCTTTCTGAAAGGATCCATATTTTCGAAATCGCCATTAATCAAATAGTTGAAGAATCTACCAGCATGCCCATCTATTTCTGGTGCAATTCCTCCTAATTCTCCTTCTAAAATGGCATAAATTCCAAATTCCTCAATTTTTTCAGGATCGTAATTGTATTGCCAAGTACCAGAGGCCCCCGAAATTACTTTGGCTTTACTTCCTGTTTTTTGTTTAGCTACCTTTATTCTGTGATGTAATTCCGTGTTGTATAATTCATCGTAGGAAATTTGTTTTCGTCCGTAGGTAAAAGTCATGGTTACAGGACCCATTCCAAGGGGATCCATTTCATATGTTCCAATTACTTCAGTTTCAGGACCAATAAATTGTTCAATATAATTTGGATGAGCAACAACTACTTCATCTCGTCGGAAACCATCTCTTAGCAGGCCAGCTTCAAGTTTTCTCAGCCCATACGGAGCATAGTTTGCAACACCATTGGTGTGAGGAATGTAATTACAAATAAAGTCAAAGAGAATTTTTGGGGTAACTTGATTTTTCATAATTTTGTACCAAAAACTGTTTTTATCTCGGTGAGGATCAAGTGCTGGCGCACAACCAAAAAATGTTGCCAAGGATAAACCACGGTACGGCGACATCAGAGTTCGGTCTGCTGTTAGAACAATTTTTGGAGTTCCCATGTCCTTCATGGCAATAATTTCATGATTTATTTTAAACCTTGCTGGTCAAGTCTAGTATTTTTCCAAAATCCCAGCCTTATTTCTGTAAAAATGACCAAATTCTTGGTTTGATAAAAGATGATCACCTTCAAAAATGGTTCCATCTTTGCATACCAAATCTGCACCTACACAACAGCTTCCACAAATTCCCACGCCACATTTCATCATACGCTCAAGACTTGCTTGTACGAAAATACCGTTTGAATGTGCAAGCTTTACAGTCTTGTACATCATTTTTTCGGGACCACAAGTATAAACTGCATCAAATTTTTCTTGGTTAATCAATTTTTCTACCAAGTCAGTTACAAACCCTTTTTCTCCGTAAGTTCCATCATCAGTTGTAACAATCACCTTATGTGAATTGTTTTTCAATAATTTGTTGGCCAAATCTTCAAAAAAAACTTCATCTTTATTTTTGGCCCCAATTAAAAGTGTAACATCATTATTGGGTTTAACAAATGTCAGTAATCGCATCATTGGTACAAGACCTGTTCCACCTCCAACAAGCAAGAGTCTTCCTTGTTTTAAATCAAAAGAATTTCCGTAAGGACCTCTTATTCCAATCTGCTGTCCTACTTTAAGATTAAACAATCCTGTTGATGCTAGTCCATGTTTTCTAACAGTAAAGGCAGCTTTTCCGGTTTTTTGAGATATCATTACACTCATAGGTAATTCATTTATTCCAGGAATCCACACCATAGCAAATTGTCCCGCTAGAACATTTGACATTATTTCATCTGAGAAAATTATAGTTCTAACAGTTGGTGTCTCATCAATTACCTCTTCAACTTTACAAATTGTTGGGTGATTAGGATTTCTTGGCAAGTCCTACAATCTCCTCAATTTTAGAAATTTCTTTTTTTTTCATGTATCGTAAAATTCCATTATTGATTTCATCAAAAATATTCATCCAATTATCTCCAACTGCACTTCCTATTTGAATTGCGGATGCACCCCCTAGGAAAAATTCAATTGCATCTTCCCAGGTGGATATTCCACCGCATCCAATTATTGGAATATTGTATTTTGATGAAATTTCATAAACACAGCGAAGAGCAATTGGTTTTATCGGCGTTCCAGAAAGACCTCCAAATTTGTTACTTAGAATTGGTTTTTGGGTTTCAACATCTATTGCCATTGCTCTTACTGTATTAATGGCTGTGATTGCATCAATTCCAGATTCAATGGCTACACCAACAGTTTCAAGATAATTTGTTGTTCCTAATCCTACCTTTGCAATTACTGGGATGGTTGTTGTTTTTTTTACGACACTGACAATTTTTTTGACTAATTCTGGATCGTCTCCAACTTCTAATCCAACTTTGGCCACATGTGGGCATGACAAATTTAATTCAAAACCTGCTACCTTACAATTAGCAAATTCTTTTATCATAAATTCAAAATCTTCCGGATTTGAGCCCACTAGACTGACAATTATCGGAACCTCTGTGTTAGATTCAATCATTTTTGCAAAATTTTGTGCCCCAGGGTTTGACAAACCTACTGCATTAATCCACCCTCCCCCGTTTACGCTGAAAATAGTTGGATTTGGATATCCCTCCCATGGTTCCTTACTAAGTGACTTTGTAACTACTGCTCCAGCTCCAGATTGGTAGAGTCTGTTAAAAACTTCCAAAGAGATCCCCAAAATTCCTGAGGCAAGCATAACGGGACGCTCTAGAGAAATTTTACCAACTGAGGTACCTAGATTGATTTCCACTCTGAATCATACATGTAGATTTGAATATAACAGTTGAGTCAGATCCAATCTGTTACCTTTTTTAAAGGAGACCTTGAATCAACTATTCATGTATTCTGTAATTTTAACAGAATTTGGAATCTCAGTTTTCAATGAAGAAAAACTTGAAAAAGCATTTCCATTTTCGAATCCAGTAAAGGATTATCTTTCAGTTAAAAATAAAGAAATAGGATTAAATGAATTAGTCAATTTTTTAAGTCCTCTTCAAAGAGGAGTTGCAACCAATGATTCGTCTTTGGTTAATTTGCTAAAAAAAAATTCTATTGATGCACAGCTAATGGAAGAGGAAGAACTAGACCAGATTCAATCTTCCAAGCCTCAAATAATAGTAGAATCAGGATATGCCAAAAATATTCCAGAAGTACTCGATAAACTAAGAGAGTTTGCAATTGGATTATCCTCCACTAAGGTTACCAAAGTTTCAGAAAGTCCAGACTTGCACATAATTCAAGCTATTAATTCTCTTGATGAAATTGATAAAATTGCAAATGCTATAAGTTCAAGACTAAGAGAATGGTATGGATTACACTTTCCAGAATTAGAAAATGTAATTGACAGTATCAATGGATATGCCCAAATTGTGCTTGCAGGAAAGCGAGACTCTTTAACCAAAAAAGTTTTTGAGGATGCAGGATTTCCAGATTCAAAAGTAGAAATGTTATCCTTAGTCGCCTCAAAAAGTAGGGGAGGAGATATTTCGGAAAAAAATTTGAAAATTGTTCAAGTTATGGCAAAACAAATGCTTGAACTTCATGAGTTAAGAAAAAATTTAGAAGATCATGTAGAATCAGAAATGGATGTTGTGGCGCCAAACATTTCAGCCATTCTTGGACCTGCAGTAGGAGCAAGGATTCTGGGGCGAGCTGGAAGTTTAACAAAACTTGCATCAATGCCTGCAAGTACGGTGCAGGTAATAGGAGCTGAAAAAGCCCTTTTTAGATCTTTAAAAACTGGAGCTCAACCACCAAAACATGGAATATTGTTCCAACATGCAATGGTCCATGCTGCCCCAAGATGGCAAAGAGGGAAAATTGCAAGAGCAATTGCTGCAAAGGCTGTAATTGCAGCACGAGTTGATGTTTATGGAGAAGGGCTTAACGAGACTCTCCTGGAAAAACTCGACATTCGGGTTAAAGAAATTGGTAAAAAATACGAGAAACCATCTGAACGAGAACCAAGAAGATTAGATTCTACTAGACAAGATTTTGATAGAAGAAGTGGGGGATTTTCACAAAGGAATAGAGAAGACCCTAAGAGAAATGAAAATAGATCAAGAAGAGGTCATCGAAATTCCAAACCAAATAAGAATAAAAAGAGAAAAAAGTTTGGAAGAAGATAATCAAAAATTTTTCTGGATTAAATCAGAAGGAATTAAAAAATTAGCCACTGAAAATTTAGTGGAAGGAAATCAGGTTTACAAAGAAAAATTAATTACAAAAAAAGGGATAGAATTCAGACTTTGGGAACCATTTAGAAGCAAATTGGCTGCATCAATTATGAATGGATTAGAAATATTTCCATTTCAAAATAAATCTAAAGTTTTGTATCTTGGTGTTTCAACTGGAACTACTGTTAGTCACATTTCAGATATTGTTGGAAATAGTGGTATTATTTTTGGTGTGGAACATGCAAGTAGAGTAGCAAGAGATTTTTTAGATAGAGTTGCAGCTTATCGAAAAAATATTATCCCCATTTTACAAGATGCAAGGAAGCCCAAAGAATATTTTTCTATTTTTGGTAAAGTAGACGTAGTTTATGTAGATATTGCACAGCCAGATCAAACTGAAATAGCCATTGCAAATTGCAAAATGTTCCTAAAAAAAAATGGCCATTTATTTCTGGTAATCAAAACCAGGAGTATTGATGTAACAAAATCACCTAAACAAATCATAGAAGAAGAAATTCAAAAAATAAAAAAAAAATTTGATATTTTACAAACTATTGATTTACATCCATATGACAAAGATCACGCAATGGTAATAGCCAAATTTCATTCATAGGTTTTATCAATAATTTTTTTAGTTGGTTTCCAACTTTTACGTACAAATTTAGGAATGGTTTTTTGGGTTTTGTAATATTGCGTTACAAACTTGATTGTTTTAGTATCAGAAGGGTATCCACTACCTATGTTATGATTTTTTCTAAGACGAGCAATTGCCCTATCTCTAGTAACTTTGGCCAAAATGGAGGCAGCAGAAACTACGATAAACCTAGAATCTGCGTGATGATAAGATTTAATTTTATTATTGTTTGATAATTTAGATATTTCTTTTCCGAATCTTTTAGGATTTACATCACAGGAATCAACGAAAGATGTATCAGGTTTTAGTTTTGTTACAACTTTGGCCATGTATTTTGCCTCTAACTTGTTCAACCCATGTTTTGCTACGCTTGTGTCAATTGATTTTGGAGAAATTCTTAAAACATAATAACTGTCAACCAAGGAAATTATTTTTTTGTAAAGTTCTTCACGTTTTTTTGGTGTAAGTTTTTTTGAATCTTTTACTCCCAAAACAGAAAGTTTACGAATTTTTTTTTTATCTATTGAAATTCCTGCAATAACAAGAGGTCCTAACATGGAACCTCGTCCGGCATCATCTATACCACAGATTTGCACAGATTTGGTCAAAGAGTACAAGTATTAAACCATTATACGTACATAAAAAATAGAAAATTCATTGCAAATCACCACGGATTTCTTTGAAGAAATTGTTGAAGGTAAAACCAAATTAATGGTTCCGAAAAAATCAATTTCAGAAAAAGTACCTCCAAAAGAACCAGCTTTTTTTAACCCAAAAGCCCGATTGACTCGAGATTTTTCGATTATTGCATATGGAGCTTTCTTGAAAAATTTTGAGGGGCCAAAAATTTTTCTTGAAGGATTATCTGGAATTGGAGCAAGAGGAATTCGAGTAGCTAATGAATTAAAAACAGACAAAGTAATTCTAAATGACTTAAACCCATCTGGATTGGAACTAGCAAAATTTTCTGGAGAATTAAATAATTTACAAAATGTAGAATTTTCTGAAAATGAAATATGCCGATTTTTTAGCCAATTTTCCCAAAAAGGAAGTCGTGCGTCTATGGTCGATATTGATCCTTTTGGTTCCCCTGCTCAATTTTTTGACTGTGGACTGAGAGCTACTATGCATGGTGGAATATTATCCTGTACGGCCACAGATTTGCAAGTATTAAATGGGCTTTTTCAAAATGCCTGCGCAAGAAAATATGGAGGAGTACCCATTAGAACCCAGTTTGGAAATGAAATTGCAATTAGGTTAATCCTTGGATGTCTCAGAATGGTTGCAGGGAGATTGGGCCTTGAGATTATTCCCCTTTATGTAGAAAGTAATTTTCATTATTACAGAATTTATGTTAAGGTCAATAACAAACCAGATCAAGCAGTAAATTTAGGATATATCACTCATTGCAAAAATTGTGGTCACCGTAAGATTGTGTTTGAAAAAATTAATTACTGCGAATTATGTGAGTCTCCGAATAATAATGCAGGATTGTTATGGATTGGTAAGATTTTTGATAAAAATTTTGTAGAGGAAATGATTTTAAAAATAACTGAATTAAATGTAGACAAAGGTTGTGAAAAAGTCCTGAAAAAATGTTTAGTAGAATCAGGAATGCCCGGACTTTACTTTACCTTAGATGAAATTGCATCAAAAATGAAATCTTCTCCTCCAAAACTCGAGAACGCAATCAAAAATTTGCAAAAAAATGGCTTTTTATCTAGTCCTACTTCCTTTTGTCCAACGGGTTTTAGAACAAACGCCAACATTAAAGAAATTATTAAAATATTTTCAGATTAACCCGTATATCCTAAACAAACAATGTATAACTCGCTACTTTGTTTTCTGCTTGCAGGAGGTTTTGTAAGATTTATTCTAGTAAATTTTTTCTTTACAAAATCCCTAAACTCCATTGAATATTCTCCATCGAAAATTTTAAAGACTGCATTTCCTTTATGCATGAGAACTTTATCCATAATTTTTGTACAGTTATAGTTTAAAGAAATTTGTTTTGCATGATCAACTGTCCAGTTTCCAGATACCTGTGGAGAAAGATCACAAATTACTGCGTTAACTTTTCTACCAAAATAATCCAATATTTCGTCTATGATCGATTCATCTTCAATATTGCCTCGTATAATATGGGCACCAGGAATTTCTTCAACATAAGACAAATCAATTCCCATCACTTTTCCTTTGTTACCAGAAAGTTTAACCGCCATTTGAGTCCATCCACCTGGAGCACAACCAAGATCTAGCACATAAAAGCCAGGTCCAATAAGACGGTATGATTTATTCAGTTCTTTGAGTTTGTAAGTGGCTCTACTACGGAATCCTTGCTCGTGGGCTAGATTTCTATAATAGTCTCTTCTTGCGTCTTGTAATCTCATTTTGCTTTTGTTGGTTTTTTCAATTCAGCAATTACCCAATCCTCAATTAATTGACATGTTTTTGGACTAATTTCACCCTCAAGAGAACATTTCTGTTCAACTGGACATACAAGACATGGAGCGTTCTCAATAGATTGAGTGCTTATTGGAGTTTTCTTTAAAATTAATTTATAAGTCCAACGACCCTTCTCAAGAATTTTTTCTCGGTATATTGTACCCATTCTTTCCAGTTTTAACGCAAGACGCGAACCATCTCTACTGGTGAGTTTTAATTTTTTCCACAATTCACTTTGGAACATTCCATCAGATTCTTTTTCAGCTAAAATATCACAAACTCTTGCAGTCAATCTCTCCATGTCAACTTTTTCAATTTGAAAATTTTCAATTTCGTTATCGGTTAATTGTTCTTCTAATTCTTCTTCTAGTGTTTTTTCTTCTTCACGTTTAATTTCTGCCAGCTCTTTCTTTGTAAGTTTCTTTGGTTTGGGGGGTTTTTCTTCAGTTTTCTTTTTGGTTTTTTTTGCTTTGGTAGGTTTTTCTTCAGTTTTCTTTT
>Ga0102947_1000912_pt1 | contig 10229 bp, 6 predicted proteins | sample SalPon2A_A_D2_MG_FD_78210 | JGI IMG/M metagenome (GOLD analysis project Ga0102947, IMG submission 78210) | Soil microbial communities from South San Francisco under conditions of wetland restoration - Salt Pond MetaG R2A_A_D2_MG | ecosystem: Environmental > Terrestrial > Soil > Wetlands | place... | reverse complement strand
GGGGTGGAGGGGGCGGTGGCCACCATGGGCACGGCGCTGACCCCGGAGCAGGCGCGGCTGGTGGCGCGCTACGCCGAGGAGGTGGTGGTGGGCTACGACGGCGACAAGGCCGGCGAGAAGGCCCACCGCCGGGCGCTGCCGATCCTCCTGTCCCGCGGCCTGGCGGTCCACCGCGCCCGCTTCCCGGACGGCCACGACCCCGACTCCCTGCGCCTGGAGGTGGGGCCCGAGGCGGTGGTGGGGGCGGTGGCCGGCGCCCCCGACGCGGTGATGGAGGAGATCGTGCGCATGGCGCCGCCGGAGGTGCGCGGCGAGCCCCGGCGCCAGGCCAAGGCCGCCTCCGACCTGGCGGCGCTGCTGGGCGAGATCCCGGACCGGGTGCTGCGCTTCACCTACGGCCGCCGCGCGGCCGAAGCTCTCGACCTGCCGGTGGAGCTGGTGATGCAGAAGATGCCGGGGGAGACCAAGGGAGGCGGCGGCCACGGCGGGCCGGGGCGGGGCGGTGGCAGGGGCGGCAGCGGCGGCGGCGGCGGCGGCCGGCGCGGCCCCGGGCCCAGCGGCGATCCCGGTCCCGGCGCAAGCCAGTACGGTGGCGGCCCCCCTCCCGGCCCCGGCCCGTGGGACGACGACCCGCGTTTCGGCGGCGCGCCCCCGGGGGTGCCCGGCCGCGCCCCCGGCGCCCCGCCCAGCCCGGTGCGCAGCCTCGAAGAGCACGCCCTGGAACTGCTCCTGGCCGGCGAAGGAGTGCCCGATCTCGGGGACCTGCCGCCGGAAGAAGTCTTCCTCGATCCCCAATGCAGGAATATTTACCGCGCCTACTACGATCTATATCAACAGAGCGGAGGTTCCCGGTCCCCCCAGCCGCAAGAAGTCCTCGCCACCCTCGGCGAAGGCGGCGACGCCGTGGACCGGATCGCCCGGCTGTTGATGGAAGGCGACGACTCCGCCTCCCGGGGGCTGGCCGCGGCAGAGAGCCTCGCCAAGTTGACGCGTCGCTGGTGGCAGACACGGCTGCGCGCACTGTCCCGCGATATCGCCGAAGCGCAGCGCCAGGGAGACGGCGCACGCCTCGAGAGCCTTTTGAAAGAGAAGACGGAGCTCAGCCAGCGCCTGCACCGGCGACCCTGAGCCGGCCCCCGCGCCGGCGCGCTCCGCACATGTCCGTTTGAGGAGGACCCTTTGGCCAAGAGCAGCACCAAATCCAAGAGCAAAGCCGGCAAGGGCAAGACCACCGTCGAGGCGGTGGAGCAGAAGTACCCGGCCGTCAAGCAGCTCATCGAGCTTGGCAAGGAGAAGGGCTACCTTCTCTACGACGAGATCTACGAAATGCTCCCCGACGAGGTCATCGGCCTGCCGGACGAGCTGGACGACATCTACGTCGCCTTCTCCGACCTCGGCATCGAGGTCATCGACCGCCCGGAGCGCTACCAGAACCGCGACGACTTCGACAGCGGCACCGACGGCGACTTCGGCAAGAAGGAAGAGGACGGCAACAACGTCCAGCTCGCCGCCCACGAGAAGACCAACGACCCGGTGCGCATGTACCTGCGCGAGATGGGCACCGTGCCGCTGCTCGACCGCGAGGGTGAGGTGGAGATCGCCCAGCGCATCGAGAAGGGCGAGTGGCTGATCTACGAGGCGCTGTGCGAGAACAAGGTGGTGCTCCGGGAGCTGCTGCGCCTGAACGAGTTGGCGGCCAAGGACAAGGGCGTCCTGCGCCAGTTGATGGACACCGACCCGGACGAGAAGCTCGACGCCAAGGCCACCGAGCGGATCAAGAAGAACCTCAAGATCTTCGCCTCCATCTCGGAGAACGACTCGGAGATCCAGAAGCTCCGCAAGCGCCAGAAGCGGTGCAAGGAGGGGGGCGAGAAGTACCTCCAGATCGAGCGCGAGATCGACCGCCTGGTGGCAAAGATCGCCAAGGACATCCGCTCCGTCGATTTCGGCCTCCAGGCGCGCAACCGGATGGTGGATTTCCTGAAGGAGATCGACCGCCAGTTCGGCCGCTTCGAGCGCGACATCCGCCGCGCCCAGACGGCGCTGAAGCGGGAGGAGAACGAGCAGCTCCAGGCGCTCCACCGGCGGCGCATCGACAAGTACCGCACCAAGATCAAGGGGCAGGAGGAGCGCTACGGCACCACCCACTCGGAGGTCTCCGCCACCATCGAGAAGATCCGCGAGGGCGAGGCGGTGTGCGAGCGCGCCAAGGAGGAGCTGATCGTCGCCAACCTGCGCCTGGTGGTGTCCATCGCCAAGAAGTACACCAACCGGGGCCTGCAGTTCCTGGATCTCATCCAGGAGGGCAACATCGGCCTGATGAAGGCGGTGGAGAAGTTCGAGTACCGGCGCGGTTACAAGTTCTCCACCTACGCCACCTGGTGGATCCGCCAGGCCATCACCCGGGCCATCGCCGACCAGGCGCGCACCATCCGCATCCCGGTGCACATGATCGAGACCATCAACAAGCTGACCCGCACCAGCCGCAGCCTGGTCCAGGAGCTGGGCCGCGAGCCCACCGCCGAGGAGATCGGCGAGCGCATGGACCTGCCGGCGGCCAAGGTGCGCAAGATCATGAAGATCGCCCAGGAGCCGATCTCGCTGGAGACCCCCATCGGCGAGGAGGAGGACTCCCACCTCGGCGACTTCATCGAGGACAAGAACGCCACCTCGCCCATCGACTCGGTGATCTTCACCAACCTGAAGGACTCCACCCGCTCGGTGCTCAAGACCTTGACCCCCCGGGAGGAGCTGGTCCTGCGCATGCGCTTCGGCGTCGGCGAGGACTCCGAGCACACCCTGGAGGAGGTCGGCCGCAGCTTCAACGTCACCCGCGAGCGCATCCGCCAGATCGAGTCCAAGGCGCTGCGCAAGTTGCGCCACCCCACCCGGGCCACCAAGCTCAAGCCGTTCCTGGAGACCACCTAGGGCGGCAAGAACCGACGCGGCTTCCAGGGCCGAGGCCCCGGCGGAGGTTGACGCCTCCGCCCCTCTGCCCTAGAATCGCCCGTCCGGGGTCAGCCCGCGCACCCCGCGCCCGCGGCATTGAGCCAAGGGCCCCAAGCGCCGGCACCCGTTCCTGGGTAGCTCAGTGGTAGAGCGGTCGGCTGTTAACCGATTGGTCGGGGGTTCGAATCCCTCCCCAGGAGCCATCATGAGGCCCGCCCGGCGAAACCGGGCGGGCCTTTCCTGTTCTTGCGCGCCGGAGGGGGAGGTGGCACGCGTGTGACACCTGGCCGGTTACTCCCGTACGACCGGGTATGAGAACCGATCAGTCCCGCACCACCCCGACCTCCCTGTTCCTCCCCGTCCTCTGCGCCATCCTCCTCCTCGGCGCCCCGTTGGCCGGCGCCGACATCCGACCCCTCGACCCCGTCACCCCCGTCATCCCGCGGCCCGACGGTCCCCTCACCTGTCCCCAGCTCTCGGCCGGCGATGGCGGCTACGTCGTCGGCTGGCAGATCGGCCTCGGTGACGACGACGCCGGCCTGCAACTGCGCCGCTTCGATGAGCGCGGCCGGCCGCTGGCGCCGGCGGCCGACTTCGGCCCCACCGCGGTCTCCGGCGACGCCTGCGCCGACCTGGCGGTGGTGGCCCAGCCCGACGGCGCCGCCCTCGCCTTCTGGCGCAAGACCGCCCGCACCGGCCCCTTCGCCACCATCGAGCACCAGATCTTCGCCACGCCGGTGACGGCCCCGGGTGTCGCCAACGCCTCGCTGCCCGCCACCGGCGATGGCGGCGGTCTACCCAACGGCGTGGCCGCGGCCGGCCTCTCCGACGGCACCACCCTCGGCTCCTGGCGCGACCCCTCTGGGTCAAACCGTCTCACCTCCCACCTGTTCGCGCCCTCGGGGCAAGCGCTGGCCGCCGCCGACGAGTTGAGCGCCTGGGAGGAACCGCAGGTGGCGGCCCTCGCCGGCGACCTGTTCCTGGTTGCCGGGATCAGCCAAGGGGACCCGGGGGCCGCCGGCTCCCTGGCCGGTCGCCTGGTGACCTTGAGCGGTCCGGTCGGGGAGGCGTTCACCCTCGCCGACCAACCGGCGCGGGTGGCGGCCCGCTCCCAGGCCGGTTTCGCCGCCGCCTGGGCCGACCGCAACGACCTGGCGTTCCGCCTCTTCGCCAACGACGGAACCCCCGTCGGCCCGGTGCGCAAGGTCTCGCCGGAGGACGGCTCCACCCCCTTCCTGTCCCCCGGCTTCGACGTCGACGAGGTGACCATCGCCTCGGTGCCCATCGCCAACGGCGGTCCCGACGTGCTGGTCCTCGCTTGGCGCGAGACGGCCGGCGACAGCCGCCAGCTCTTCGCCCGCACCGTGGCCATCGACGGCAGCCAGCGGGGCCCCAAGGTGGCCATCGGGCCGGCCGGCGACGAGGTTTCCGCGGCGAGGATCGCCAGCGCCTCGCCGGGCAGCTTCCTGGCCACCTGGTCCGACGGCAGCGACGTCCTGGTGCGCGCCTTCGCCGCGACCCCGGGCTCGACCCCCATCGGCCTCGACGGCCGGTTCCGCATCTCCGTCACCTGGGAGGACTTCCAGGGCAACCGGGGCCTGGGCACCCCGGTGCCGTTCTCCGAGGACACGGTGGCCTTCTGGTTCTTCCGCCCCGGCAACCTGGAGCTGATGGTCAAGGTCCTGGACGGGCGGACGGTCAACGGCAACTTCTGGGTCTTCGGCGGTGCCCTGACCACGGTGGAGTACACGCTGACCGTGACCGACACGGTCACCGGCGCCGAGCGGACCTACGAGAACCCCTCCGGCGAGCTGCGAAGCTTCGCCGACACGGCGGCGTTCCCCGGCGACCCCTGACCCCCGCCGCCGTGGGGCCGGTGGGCGGAGCGTCGGAGGGGCGATGTAAGCTGGCGCCATGCGCCGATCCCGCCCCTCCAACGCCCGCCGCCTCCGCACCGCTCTCACCGCCACCGGCCTCACCGCCACCGCCCTGTTGGCCTCCTGCCTCTTCGCTCCGGCGGCCACCGCCCAAGCCGACGCCCGGGCAGCCGCCCGGGCGGTGTTCCAAGCCAACCTCCAGGCCATCGCCGACCGCGACAGGGAGGCCTATCTCGCCACCTACCTGCCCGGCGACGCCCTGACCCGGAGCGGCCCCGACGGCACCGCCGTGATCGGCTTCGAGGCGTTCGCCGCCCAGGCCGGGGAGGGCTGGCCGGAGGTCTTCGACGCCCAGGAGCTGACCCTGGTGCCGGTGGCGCCGGGGGTGGTCTACGGCAGCTACCGCTACCGCGTCGCCTACCGCGGCGAGCCGGGGGCCGACGGCACGCCGGCTCCCCTGGACGAGGTCACCGGCCGCTCCGAACGGGTCTTCGTGGAGACCGCCGACGGCTGGCGCATCGCCGTCACCACCGCCTTCGAAACCCCGCCGGGCACACCGCCGCCGCCCCGCGCCCTGGTCGGCGCCACCCTGGTGGACGGCACCGGCGGCGAGCCGGTCGCGGACGCGGTGGTCCTGATGCGGGACGGGCGCATCGAATGCGCCGGCTCCCGCGCCGACTGCCCGCTGCCCGACGGTGTCGCCAGCCTCGACCTGGCCGGCCGCTACCTCACCCCCGGCCTGATCGACGCCCACGTCCATTTCAGCCAGACCGGCTGGGCCGACGGCCGGCCCGACGCCCTGGACGCCCGGGCGACCCACCCCTACCCGGAGACCATCGCCGACCTGGAAGCCGAGCCGGAGCGCTTCTTCCGCTCGCTGCTGTGCTCCGGGGTGACCGCGGTCTACGACGTCGGCGGCTACCCCTGGACCTGGGACCTGCGGCAACGCGCCGAGGCCGACACCCGAGCGCCCCACGTCGCCGCCGCCGGGCCGCTACTGGCCACCGTGGACCACTGGCTGAACCTCCCCGCCGAGCGCCAGTTCATCCACCTCGCCGACGCCGAGGCCGGGCCGGCCGGCGTCGACTACCTGGCCGCCCAGGGCACGGACGGCGTCAAGCTGTGGTTCATCGTCCCGGGCGGCAGCAGCGTGGAGGGGCTGCTGCCGGTGGTGGAGCCCGCCGCCGCCGCGGTGGAGGAAGCGGGCCTCCCCTTCCTGGTCCACGCCACCGGCCTGGCCGAGGCCAAGGCGGCCGTCGCCGCCGGTGCCGACGTGTTGGTGCACAGCGTCGATGAAGAGCCGGTGGACGACGAATTTCTCGACATGGCGGCGGAGTCGGGCGTCGTCTACGTCCCCACCCTCACCGTCTTCCGCGGCTACCTGGAGCTCTACCGGGCGGCGGCGGCCGGCGAGGTGCCGGAGATCGACGACCCCAACGGCTGCGTCGGCCCGGCGACCCGGGCGCGGCTGGCCGCCACCGCGGAGCTGGAGCCCTCGGTCACCGCCGACTTCGACGAGGCCCGCCTCGCCGGCATGGCGCGCCGGGTCGCCGACAGCGAGGCCACCGCCGCGACCAACCTGGCCAAGGTGGTGGCCGCGGGCATCCCGGTGGCCATGGGCACCGACGCCGGCAACCCGCTGACCCTCCACGGCCCCTCGGTCCACGCCGAGCTGGAAGCCATGCAGGCCGCCGGCATGACGCCGATGCAGGTCCTGGTGGCGGCCACCCGCAACGGCGCCCGTGCCCTGGGCCGCGACGACCTGGGCACGGTGGAGGCCGGCAAGGCCGCCGACCTCGTGGTCCTCAGCGAAGACCCCACGGCCAACGCCACGGCCTTCCGCTCCATCACCCACGTCATCCGCGGCGGCGAGCTCCGACCGGTGGAGCAACTGGCGAGCGTCCCCAAAGCCGTGCAATGAGGGGTGACCCGCTTCAGAGTGTCTTCAGCAAGCGGTCATAGTTGGCGTGGGAGCCGATGAAGAACCAGGTGGCTTCCCCGCCGCGCAGCACACAGACGGCTCGATAGTCCTTACTGATCCGGGCCGAGTACACGGGCCGGGTACCGTGGACCTTCTTGAATTGAAGGCCGGGATATGAAGGGTCGGCGGAGAAAAGCCTGAATGCTTCTCGGGCTCGGTCCTGGACGTCGGCGGGGAGCTGAGCGAAGGCTCTGCGGAAAGACTTCGTCGTCTGCGAAATCACAGAGAGGAGGGGTCGAGCGCCTCGGTTTCGCCGTGATCGACCTCATCCAAGGCTTGATCCGCCAGCTTGGAGAGCTCATCCTGGGAACCTTCGAACGCCCGGGACCAACGCCTCTCCGACTCGATCTCCGCCAACAGCCAGCCGGCGACCTGGTTCTGTTCCGCCTCCGGCAGGTCCGCCGCCGCTCGAAACGCTTTTTCCAATAGCTCGGTCATCGGCTCTCCTTGCGATCCATTCTAACCCGCAGACCCTCCGGGACACCTTGCCCCACCGCCCTTGCCCTCCACAAAGGGCGCTCCCCCGGCTGATATGATCCCCTCGGCCCCGCGCCCCCTCCGGCGTCCCGGCCAAGCTCCCCGTCCCAGGCCCCAAAACCCACCCCGGAGAAGTCCCCATGGTCGTTGAAACCGGCCGGACCGAACGTCCGCAGCCTACAGAGGAAGCCCCCTTCGACCGCGAAGATGCCCTCCTCGACTACCGCATCGCCGTGCGCAGCCGGGAGGCCAGCCTGCTGGGGCGCAAGGAGGTGCTCACCGGCAAGGCGAAGTTCGGCATCTTCGGCGACGGCAAGGAGGTCGCCCAGGTGGCCATGGCCCGGGCCTTCCGCCCTGGCGACTGGCGGGCCGGCTACTACCGCGACCAGACCTTCATGATGGCCCTGGGGCTGATCTCGGTGCAGGAGCTGTTCGCCCAGCTCTACGCCAACCCCGACGTCGAGGCCGACCCGTCCTCCGCCGGGCGCCAGATGAACGCCCACTTCGCCACCCGCTTCATCGACGACGAGGGACGCTGGAAGGACCAGGTGGAGCGCTACAACGTCTCCGCCGACATCTCCCCCACGGCGGGCCAGATGCCGCGCCTGGTGGGTCTGGCCTACGCCTCCCGGCTGTACCGCGAGGTGCCCGGCCTCGACGCCGAGGAGTTCCGGCGCTTCTCCGACGGCGGCCGGGAGATCGCCTTCGGCACCATCGGCAACGCCTCCTGCGCCGAGGGGCTGTTCTGGGAGGCGATCAACGCCGTCGGCGTCCTCGGCGCGCCGCTGCTGATGTCGATCTGGGACGACGGCTACGGCATCTCCGTGCCCAACGAGCACCAGATCACCAAGGGCAACCTCTCGGAGGTGCTGTGGGGCTTCCAGCGCGGCCGTGGCGACGACTCCGGCTACAACCTCCACACCGTCTCCGGCTGGGACTACCCGACCCTGGTCCAGACCTACGCCGCCGCCGCCGACAGGGTGCGCCAGGACCACGTCCCGACGCTCCTCCACGTCGTCGAGCTGACCCAGCCCCAGGGGCACTCGACCTCCGGCAGCCACGAGCGCTACAAGAGCGAGGAACGGCTGGCCTGGGAGCGGGAGTGGGACTGCCTGGTCAAGATGCGCGCCTGGATGGTGGAGGAAGGGATCGCCGGGGGCGAGGAGCTGGACGCCTTGGAGGCGGAGGAGAAGCAGCGGGTGCGCGACGAGCAGCGCGCCGCCTGGGACGCCTACCGCAAGCCCATCGACGAGGAGCGGCAGCGGGTGCTGGCGATGCTCTCGGAGGTGGCCGCGGAGGCCGGTGGCGAGGCTGAGGAAGAGATCGCCGGCATCGCCAAGGCGCTCGGGCGCAAGCCCAGCCCGTTCCGCCGCGACCTGGCGACCGCGGCCCGGGAGGCGCTGCTGGCGGCCCACGTCGGGGACGCCGCCTCCCGCGAGGCCGGTTCCGCCTTCCACAAGCTGGCGCGCTGGGACGAGGCCCAGCGCGACGCCAACACCGCCCACTACGACGCCCACCTCCACGCCGAGGGCGCCGGCCTCCACGGCGATCACGGCTCGGCCCTCCACGTCGAGGCGGTGGCGCCGCGCTACGCCGACGACGCCGAGGAGGTTGAGGAGGTCAACGGCTTCGAGATCCTCAACCGCGCCTTCGACGCCGCCCTCGGCCGCCACCCCGAGCTCATCGCCTTCGGCGAGGACGTGGGCAAGCTGGGCGACGTCAACCAGGGGCTTTCCGGCATGCAGGAGAAGTACGGCCGGCTGCGCGTCGCCGACACCGGCATCCGGGAAGCCACCATCCTCGGTCAGGCCATCGGCATGGCGATGCGGGGGCTGCGCCCGGTGGCCGAGATCCAGTATCTCGACTACGTCCTCTACGCCATCCAGACCATGTCCGACGACCTGGCCACGCTGTCCTGGCGCAGCGCCGGCGGCCAGCGCGCCCCGGTCATCGTGCGCACCCGGGGCCACCGCCTGGAGGGGATCTGGCACTCCGGCTCGCCCATGGCCGGCCTGCTGGGCCTGCTGCGCGGCATGTGGCTCTGCGTCCCCCGGGACATGACCCAGGCCGCCGGCATGTACAACACCCTGCTGGCCGCCGACGACCCGGCCCTGGTCATCGAGGTCCTCAACGGCTACCGCTCGAAGGAGCCGGTGCCGGAGAACCTGGCCGACTTCCGCCTGGCGCTGGGCGAGCCGGAGGTGCTGCGCCAAGGCGGCGACGTCACCGTGGTGACCTACGGCGCGAGCTGCCGCATCGCCGCAGAAGCCGCCGAGCAGCTCGCCCGGGTGGGGATCGAGGTGGAGATCATCGACGTCCAGACGCTGCTCCCCTTCGACCTCCACGGCCGCATCGTCGAGTCGCTCAAGAAGACCAGCCGCGTCGTCTTCTTCGACGAGGACGTCCCCGGCGGCGCCACCGCCTTCATGCTGCAACAGGTGGTGGAAAAGCAGCGCGGCTTCCTCTGGCTCGACTCCGAGCCGAAGACGGTCACCGCCCGGGCCCACCGCCCGGCCTACGGCTCCGACGGCGACTACTTCTCCAAGCCCAACCGGGAAGACCTCTTCGCCGCCGTCTACGGGCTGATGCACGAGGCCGACCCGGGCCGCTTCCCGCTGTTCTGGCGCGACGAATCGGACGACCGGTGAGCCGCGGCGGGCCGGTCCCCCGGGCCACCCCTCGGGCGACGCGCCGCCCCCGGGGGGCCTGACGTCCCGGCCCATGCTGGCCCGCAAGCGCATCGACATCGGCACCGGCGACCTGCTCCGCGGCGTCGCCTGGGTCGCCCTCGACCCCCTCGCCGGTGATCGCCGGCGGGACGCCGCCCAACGAACCGCCGAAGCCCTCCTCGGCGAGCGCTGGGCCGGGGAAAGGGGTTTCGCCGCTCTCTCGGTGCGCACCGCTTTCGACCTCTACTTGGCGGCGCGCGCCTTCCCCGCCGGTTC
>Ga0102947_1000911_pt1 | contig 10241 bp, 8 predicted proteins | sample SalPon2A_A_D2_MG_FD_78210 | JGI IMG/M metagenome (GOLD analysis project Ga0102947, IMG submission 78210) | Soil microbial communities from South San Francisco under conditions of wetland restoration - Salt Pond MetaG R2A_A_D2_MG | ecosystem: Environmental > Terrestrial > Soil > Wetlands | place... | reverse complement strand
ATTACTCCAATCATTACAAACACAAGTCAACAAATACAATATCGACAAAGTAATACAGGCGGGTCGAATACAACAAGTATATTTATGCAAGAATATGTCGACGATGTATAAATTTAACTAGATGATGTCAATGACCCTGAAGCACCGTTTGAACAGCCTCGAACAAACCAACTTGTCGAGGTCGCTCCGAAAATTTCAACCCAATCACCGACACCTGCTCCACTTGAAAAGGTTAACGTATCGGCTGCATCAACCGACAAAAATTGATTCCCAATCAGTGAATTGCGTTGGATACTACCGTACATATGATTGGAACCCGCGTTTGTTACAATAGTAAGCGTACCACCACTATCCGTCTGTATAAAAAATCGATAAAACAGACCCGCTGAGGCCACCGGTAAAGTAATTGCGTAGGTACCAGTAGTAACTGCATACACCGTACCACTGTTTGCAGCCGTTAGGACCGTTGCACCCGTGATTGTTCCGCCTTGCAGTGTTGGACCAGCTAAAAAAAACTGATGCGTACCAGGTACTCCAATACGAATTTTGTTACCCTCGTTGCTGCTAGCCACATCCACACTAGTCCCGATAATAATATTATTATTACCGGTTGTCAATGTATTTGCAACATTATCACCGATTAAAATCGTATTCACAGATGAAGTAACGTTGAGCCCCGCAGCGTGACCAATCGCTATTGTTTTAGATGCAGTATGATTCAACAAAGCACTGCCACCGATGGCTATACTTCGAGAGCATGAATCAGCATTCAACATTGCACTATTTCCAAACGCAATACAATTTTGCATGTCGGTAGAATTTCCCATGGACTGAGACCCGAAAATCACATTGCCAGTAGAGCCACTCGCTGAAATATTTTCCCCCGTTCGATAACCCCAAGCGGTATTGTTAGAAGAATCGCCAATCAAATACAACGACCTGAAACCCCCTGCAGTACAATTGGTCGCGGTTGTCACGTGCTGCATAGCTTGATTTCCAAATGCGGACAACTGCGTGGCAGTCGCGTCTGCTTCCTGCATTGCTAGATTACCAACCGCACAATTATCGGATCCAGATGTTACAAACACGAGCGTGTCGTTGCCAAGAGCTATCGTGCGTTTGCCAGTTGTAATCGATGCTGCTGCATTTATCCCGAGGTTTACAACCAAATCTTGATTAATAATTACGTGAGCAGCATCTACAATTGCCTTTTCACCAGAACTCATTTCAACTAAAACACCCCCATTCACCTTCAAATAAAATAATGGGATACCCTCCGGTCTATTTCCCACATCTGCATGAAACGTTTCTATGCTGGGATTGTATTGTCCGTCGTTTTCGAAATCGACGGTTCCATAACGCAACACTTCGGAGGTTGCGTTTAATGTTACGCAATTTTTGACAACCATTTTTTTTATCTAATCAAAAAAAAGTTACCCTCTCGTTTCTCTCTTTTTTTTCTCTCCTTTAATTTGATAGCAAGAAAAAAACGATTTATTAATAGGAGAAGAAGAAAGTAAATTATTTTTACTTTGATTCTCAAAGAAACGCTTGTATTCTCGTTTCATACAAACAAGCAATTGAATTCATTGTTTGTTGTCCATCAATGCAGCGTCTCGTTTTGCCTTTTTTCTTCGATACGAACGATTGCCGCGATTTAATAGCAGTTTAAATTCCATTTCACCGAGAGACCTGACAAAATTGTGTAGACATTGGCCCAGGCGTCGATGTTCGAATTTAGTCAAAAAATAAGTTGTTGTTGTTGGAGTTGATGATGGATTCTCAAGATAACGAAAAGTCAGCTCTCTTCTGAAAATGTCGAACGAAACGAAACAGGTTGACCATCGTTTGTGTTTGTCATCACTCAAACCCTGGAACAGCACAGTGTAAGAATGTAAATTCCCCATGTACAAATAAAATGTTGAAGTCTTGTTAGATAACAACGAAGCCAACGCCGTAATTTCGTTTCTGTTTGACACACCCTTCACTTGTTCTACTGGAATACTGTCATTGTCCACACCAGGTATATGTCCTTTCAGCTTCTGAAAATACAAATAGACTACTTTCACTTCGTTGTTGAATCGCCGCATGTGAAAGGTGAGTTCGACATTGAATGAATCGCGCGTTGAATGTGTTTTTCGGTATGAGAGATACATCGTGTCTGGAGGAGGTAAACAACGAAAAGGCGGATGATGATGATGATGAATTGATGGTTGGGGTAAATAATAGTAATAATGTTTTTTTTTTCAGTTCGTTTTTTTTTATCATAAATTTTATTTGATTTACTGTTACTACTGCTATGTTTTTATTTACACATTTCTCCTTTTTTTGATTGGGTCGCGATCATCATCATGGGAAATACCACACAAAGGTGTCCCAATATGATGCGTGTCATGATCCAGCGAACGAATAACACCCGCAACACCAAGAAACTTATTTTACGCAACAACTCCCGCGTTGAAATTCGCTACACAGTGTGTGAACGTTTTCTTGTGGGGCAAAGGCTATGTCCGTCTGGTGGAAATTCGCAGAAGGATGGCGATACAGGATATGTCGATCTTTACCCCGATGCTCTCGATGGAATTCAATTTGGTACACTACGACCAGGCCACGTTACTAGTTTCGAGTTTTTAAACTACGTCTACTACGTATCGATGCGAATACAACAGGCAGCAACTGGCGATCTTGTGATGCACAGGACAGTCCAGCTCCCGATCGAATTGTGTGTGGATCATTTAAACGCGAATGATGAGCCTGATGATGATGGATGCTGTTGATGCTGTTGTTGTTGGTATTATTTGTGGTGGACCGTGAAGTGGTGGTGGTCACAATCAAAGGTAAAAATGTACTCGCATTTTGATTTGGATTCAATATAAACGTCGTTTTTTTTTCAAGAGTTGATCAATCGTGTCAGTTTCCTGTTTTCTTTTGGCAAGAGTGCGTTTGATCATTAAGTCGCTAGATGTTTTTAAACGTTTTTTCATAAGACGAAGTTTTTGCTCGCTATATTGAAGCTTTTTTTCACTGGTTTTTCGAGGTTTTCCCCAGCGCTTGGTTTCAGAATGTATCTTTGTACTCAGTTTTTTATGATCTTTTTGAAGTTTGTGAAGACTATCAATAGTTTGTACATAACGTGCTGCAAACGGTACGGACAGATTCTTCACTCCCACTCCTCTTCGTTTTCTTGTAACACGCCGTGACGATGATGATGACGATTGTTGCTCCCAGGAGGTTGCTATTTGTGATTGAAGCTCTCCTTCGTCGCCGCATTTTGTTAAAATGTCAACAACGTTTTTTAATTCACTCTGTTCGAGATGTGAATGTAGTAGTGACACCAACGAAGCGGGTGTAAAATTTTTGGTTAGTTTTTCGTCCGCTATATTGTCGATATACTCATCAACAGTCATGGTTGTTTCACCACTGCCGCTGCTGTTACTACCATTGCTACTTCTATCGCCGTCAAAAATAATATTCTTGTTTTCTTGAGAACTATAAAAGTGCTTCAACATGCGTTTAATCTGAGTAGGTTTACATGGTTTGAACTCGACTACACGATCTACACGACCTGGTCTCAAAAATGCGGCGTGTTGTTTCCGAAGTAGATTCGACATATCGTTTACCGTTATGAACAATAGACGCCCGTGTGATTCTGTGAGTCCATCAATTTCATTCAAAAGACATGATTCAGTTAAAGAAGACTTGCGATCGTATGCATTTTTGAATAGATCGCAACGATCAAAATCTTCGAAAGCGAGAAGATACGGCTTGTTCTGCGTATAGTGAGTTATCGAACTCATGATATAACGAAACTCAGCGTCTGTTGTGATTAATCCAAAATCGACTCGAAATATCGGAAGATGATAACTGTTTGCGATGGCTTTGATGATTGTTGTTTTTCCAGTACCGGGAACACCATTTAACAACCAACCTCGTTTATACGGAATACCCTTTGCATTATACCATGCTTCGTTTTCCATAAAAGTACTTACGTCATCAAGCAATTGAGATTGAATTTCGTCCGAGACTATCGTGTTGCTGAGTGTTGTGCTACTTTTCACACAAATACGCATCCACTTTGGGGAATTTGGTTGAACTTGAACTTGATTAAATTTTCCTTCGTCTTCATCCCAATGGTGTGTCTGTTTGCTTTTTTTTTGTAACTCAAATTTGTTGAGAGAAGGTACATAAACCTCCAACAATTCAACACTTTTGAGACTGTAAATTGTTTTTACGTATTTTTTAAGCTGCGTCACACTCAGTGTCCACGATGACAGAACAATCAAAACCTGGTGTTGGTTTTCGCCAACAATATCCTTCACAGACACACCTGGATACAAAAAACGTAACCAAGATTCTGTCGTTAGTTCAGATTTACCATTGGCTCGTTGCAATCGAATTTGGATTTTTTCTCCTTCGAATGTTTCGATAATCGAACTGTGGAAACGAGCATTTCTTAGCGAGCATGTGAGATCATTGTTTTTTGCTGTGAGATTCGACACTTGCAAACGCTTGGCGTGTTTTTTTACAATATATTCCTCGACCTTTTCGAACAAACTACAATTTTCCTGTATAATAATCGAATTTGGCTGTCGCATAGACCTGCGCAAAATGTTACTAAACGTAGGTAGCTTTTTATAACACGTCAACACGATATGACTTGCAAATCCAAGACTGACAGTTCGCAGTACAGACAATTCTGGGTTGACGCGTGAAAGGAACATACTAAACAATGCTCCAACGTTCGCAGAATTTTGCGACAAATATTGAAGAAACATGTTTTTTTGTGCTTTTTTTCTATATTAGTGTGGTCTTTTGGAGGTCTTACGCCTCGAAGAATATAAAAAAAAATCCAATAGATCACATTTTCCAGCTCACCAGACCCAAACCCAGCCATCTCCTTCCCCTCCTCCCCCTTCCCACACCTCCTCCCTGATCCATCTCCATGTTGTTTGTTTTTATGAAAGAATTTACCAAAAACACAAGAAGATTATTTTAATTGGATTGGGCATCTTTGTTATGTGGTAAAACTGGGTTGGGGAAAAGGGAGGGAGGGAAAAAGAAAAGGTGGTTGAACTTTATTCTTTGTTACTGTATAGATAAAAAAAGTTCGTTTTTTTTAATTGCGCATTTTTTACCGCTTCTTATTCGCATCTTTCAACAGATCTCGCGACGCTTTCTTTGATTGTTTTTTGAGACGGCGATAATGAAGACAAGCAGCAACGGCAGCGACAACAGTGGGGGCGTTGGAAACCAAGCTCAAACCACCAATAGTGGCGGTGGCGGTTTTGACGCGAAAAATAATTGTAGTGCAACAGATGACGATTGTCGGATCACTGGTGTTCGCAGTCGGGGACCAAAGCCATTGTGTGTCGGGCGTTTTCAAGAAAACTCGAATTCATGCTCGTCGTCATCGTCTGCACTACCCATTCGCGCGCACGTGAAATGTTCAAACAGCGCTGCGATTGAGGGGAAATATTGCGTCGGTACGCGATTGTCGTGTTTCTATTTGCTTTGTGTACAATTCTTTTTTTTGGGAGGAGGGTGGTTTCTGTTTTTTTTCGGGGTTTTTTTGGGGGAGGTGGGTATCAATCATGTGGTGGTTTCTGTTTTTCAGGTTTTTTTGGGTGGTGTGGAAGGTGGTGTTTTTTTTTTGTGGTTTTGTACAAATGTTCTTTTTTTTTGGTACCACGTGGCGATGGGTGGCGGGGTATCCCTATTTTTTTGTGTTGACGATGATGATTGGTTGGGAAAGAGAGGAGGTTTATCTTTGTTTTTTTTTTGTGTGTGTTTAGAATGTTATTTCTCTCAATTCAAGCGTCAATGTCCTGCGTGTGGAAAGGATCTGGGGTTCTTCCAGAAAACCAGCAAACCGAAAACACCATCAACAATCTTACTTCGTCATCTGGTGTATGAATGTGAGAAACAAATCTGCTCCGAATGCCGTCGTAGTACGTTTCTTTCTTTCTGTTGTTTTTTTTTATGTTTCTTTTGACTTCCATTTTTTTTTGTAACTTTCGGAGGGACGGGGTGTTGTTTCTTGTTTGAGAAGAGGGTGGGTGATTTCCTCCGCTAAAAAATTGGTGTTGTTTTTTTTGTTTCTGTGTGTTTTTGTGTGTGTGTGATGTTTCGATTTTTAGATGGTTTGGATTACAAAGAGCTACGTCTCTGTCGGAAAAAACACGCCGAAGAACATCGGTTGTTCGAGGAGCGACAAAAACTCATCGAAAAGGCAAACAATGTCAAAAACACAGTAAATCTAAATGATCTGTCGCCCGAACTTCTAAGCAAAATCGGAGATTTAATAGCTGAACACAAAAAAAACAAATCACAAGCGCCATCAACTCGTGTAAGTAGCAACAACAACAACAAAAGTACCAGCAGTGGCAGTACCAACAACAACAAGAATGATACCGGCGAAAACGACAACAGCGACAATACCACCACCAACAAAAACAATAGCAGCAGCGGCAGCAGCGACAACATTGATAGTGGAAGTGCAGGTGGTGGTAGTGGATGTGGCCTTGGTAAGTCAGTGCTGGCGTTGTCCCACCCGTTTATAACACCACAGCCGTTTGCTGAATTAAATTGCCCGAATGTAGATAACTCTGCCCCCTACCCGTTGGACCCCGTAACTGGGCTCCCGTTAGGCCCCGAAACTGGGCACGAGATGTTTTCACCCCTCACACGTCCCATTTTACAACGACAACCAGTGCTTACCACACCGCCCCCACTATTTGCTCCAAACTCAGAAACATCCCCTAAAAACACCAAGAATCTGTTGAACGGCCATCTTCCAGGTTCTTCTTTTTTTGAGGGTAGTGAATCTTCTTTTTTGAGTTCGCTTTCTTACCCTGTTATGTCCACCACAGCCCAATCAGACACAATTGGTTCGCGGGTACGACAAAGATTGGATCCATATGATTCATTGGATTTGTTACTATCGGTAGATGGAAGTCAACCACTCGGTAGTGGTAGTAGTAGTAGCAACAGTGCTAGTGCTGGTGCTAGTGCTAGTGGTGGTGGTGGTGGTGAAGGTGAGAATAACAACGGAAACAACGACAAAAAGGGTGAAGGCAAACGCAGTGGTCTTGGAAAAGGAGGTATCGGATTGCAGATTAAACCGAAACCAACTGCAGTTTTCTATATGTCAGACGAGGAAGAAGAAGACGAAGACGAGGAGGATTCGGAAGACGAAGACTATCAACAGGAGGATTCGGAAGGAGAAGACAAAGGCGGCGCGCAAAAGGAAAAAAGGAAAACCAGAAACAGTGTCAACAAGGCCAGCAACAATAGTGGTGGAACTATTGGGAATACGCGTAAACGCGCAGCGGGTGGCGGAGAATTGAATGGGAAAAAGAGCAAGCGTCACCAACCCTAGAATTCATTGTTTTTTTTTTTCACTTTTTTTTACCGCTGTTGTTATCCGCGTTCTCTTTTTTTTGTCAATGAAGTTTTTTTTTGTAAAGCCCATATTAAACTCAAAATATCGAATTATTTTGTTGTATTTGATCATTAAAAAACGTTCTTCGCTGGGTTGTTATGCATATGAATAGGTTGCTTACGCGATAAACTATATTTTAATGTTGAACACAAAACGGCCGAAACACAAGGTTAGGTTTGATCTCCGGGAACAAGTTATTGACTGCCCACGCCCCGAACCAGTTAGTGGTGGGTATGTAATAAGAGAAGATGAGATTAAATGCCCCTCTGTAACAAACAAACCCCGTAAATCTATTCTCAAATCTCGACCACAGTCTTCATTCACCGTGTATCCTTCAGCAAAACTGCCAAAACCACAAACTCAGGTTCCTTTAACACCAGCATTACCTCAGATAACGGAACGACGAACGCAACCAATACAACCACCCCCACAACCACCACAACCAATACAACCACCTCCACAACCAACGCAACCACCTCCACAACCAACACAACCAATACAACCGATATTGCCAAAACGAACAAGATTAGGTTTACCAAGACCTATATTTGTTGCAGACGGAGGGAAATCATCCCTATTACAACCAAGGCGAACATTTTCGCGTTTTAGGAGACCCACATTTGTCACGGATGAAATAAAAACCCCACCACGCCCTCCGCCACCACCACTCCCACCAATATTTCCTCCACGTCCCTTTGGTGTGACCGAATTTTCCCGAGGATGTAAGCAAGACATAAAAAGTATCCGAAAGAGCTGTGAAAATAGGAGATGGTCGATTCAATCCAAGCGGCTCGGTTCCGGTGCTATGGGTACTGTATATGTGGCCTGTGTGAGTAATACGACGAACTGTACCTATGTTGTAAAAATCCAAGAATTGTACACTGGCGGCACCTGGTCGGAAAGTGCATTCTACAATGAAGTATGTATTTTGCGTCAGCTGAAAAAAACAAACATTGCGCCAAAAATATATGATGCTTGGATTTGTCGTGGTAATGGATATATTATCATGGACAAACTTGCTGGTAGCATGAACCAAGTTTCCGCGAGACTTATTCCTCTTGAAAGAAGAGGAACACCGGGTTACGACTATGGAAACAAAATTCGACAGAATTTATACAGGAAAGCACGGGTAAAATTAGAGCAATTACATAACAAAAACATTACTTTTGGTGATTTACATGGGGGTAACATATTGGTTAGTACGATGAATTTAACAGACCCCAAAATAGAGGTATTTTTTACTGATTTTGGCTATGCAGTTGACTGGAATGGGCGTTTAGATCAAATAGTGGAGTACATACGCATCCCAAATATTTATCACGAACGCTTCAAAAAGCCAACTTCTTTTGAGAGAGCCAAACGTCTAGACAAAGTTTTACTGAGGCGTATCATTCTCGAAGAAATCGCCGGACAAAAGAAATTTGACGGTCTTTTAGAACATCCCGAGAACGACTATTGGAAAGTCTGAAAACTCAAAACTAAAACCATCACCAAATCTTTTTTCTTCTTCCTCCCCCCCTTTTTTTGATTCTCCTCTTTTTTTTTGTGGTTAAACCAATAGTATTTTTTTGTTGTGTTGTTACCAAAAAAAATGAACAACAAAAAGCGAAAGGCACCTTCTCCTTCTGAAGCCAAACAAAATCGTACCGAAAAAAAAACAAAGACAGTAACACAAGGACAAGAAGACAAAAATAACAGTGAAAATGCTGTTTTAACAGCAGAAAAGTGTTATTATTTTGCTTGCCCACATTGTAGGGGAGGTGTCGAAGTTGAACACAATCAAGTTAATTGTACTATTTTTCGACACGGCCGGTACATATCGAGTGGACAACAAGTAAATCCACACGCTTCTAAAGAACAGTGTGATAATTTAAAACAGACAAATAAAATATGGGGGTGTGGTAAACCGTTTCGACTAGTTAAAAAGAATGATGGAACACACAGTTTTTATATTGTTATGAAATGTGATTATATCTGATATTTTCCCTGTTCTCTTTGTTTTTATTGGAGTTTTTTTTTAAAATGTATTTTTTTTGCTCATTTTTGTTTATAACAAAAAGATGGCGACGTTTGGTGAAATGTATGGTTTCTATAGTTTTGTTGGACAAGACGAGACACTATCATATGCTATTGAAGGGCCACATTCTGCTTTGCCCGATGGTTGTCGTGACTTTACAAACACAATGAGAGAGGGACAAGAGGTATCAACTTTCTATATACATAAGGTCGCTCTTCAAGCTGCCAAAGAGGGTAATATTAATCTTTTAAAAACTATAAACCATGGCCTCGAAAGATATGGCCAACTTTCTGTAATGGACGAAGCAGCTAGAAATGGCCAACTTTTGATTATGAAATACGCACACCAAAACCATTATCCATGGGATATAACAATAACGGGACGTTGTGCAGAAAACGGTCATATCAAATGCTTGAAATATGCACACGAGAACGGATGTCTCTGGGATAGCTTGACGTGTTCAAATGCTGCTATGAACGGACACTTTAAATGTTTGAAATATGCACACGAGAACGGATGTCTCTGGGATAGCTCGACGTGTTCAAGTGCTGCTATGAACGGACACCTTAGATGTTTGAAATATGCACATGAAAACGGATGTCCATGGAACGAAGAGACAAGTGAAGCAGCTGCTCGTTCTGAAGAAATTGCTTGTTTGAAATATGCATGCGAGAATGGTTGTAAATGGTCAATAGTAATGTTAAAACTTGGGGTTAGCTGTATTTCTGTCGCACGTTATGCTAAACAACGCGATAACATGAAATATCTTATACGACTAGAAGT
>Ga0102947_1000910_pt1 | contig 10242 bp, 11 predicted proteins | sample SalPon2A_A_D2_MG_FD_78210 | JGI IMG/M metagenome (GOLD analysis project Ga0102947, IMG submission 78210) | Soil microbial communities from South San Francisco under conditions of wetland restoration - Salt Pond MetaG R2A_A_D2_MG | ecosystem: Environmental > Terrestrial > Soil > Wetlands | place... | reverse complement strand
GACCAGGGTGTGGGGGTGGAGGCGCCAGACCTGGAGGAAGCCGCACCCCACCCAGACCACCGCCGAGGCCAGGGCCGCCAGGTGGGCCGCCGGCGCGCCGCCGAGGCAGGCCACCGGGCGCATCGCCCCGCCACCCGGGCCGTCCCGCCGCCGGCGCGGGGCAAGCAGCGAGAAGGCGAGCAGGAACATCCCCCAACCCGCCACCAGGAGCCGCGCCGCCTGGGAAAAGGTGATGGCGCGGAACGGCGTCAGCAGGCGGGCCAGGACCTCCGTCGGGTAGAGCACCGCCGACTGGCCGTTGCCGAGGAGCGCCGCCCCCGCCCCCTGGGCCGGGTTGAACAGCAGGTCCCGCCGCGCCGCCTCGCGCCACGGGATGAACTGGCTCAACGGGTCCAGCAGCAGCGGGTTGGCCGGTTCCTCCGCCGCCATCATCGCCTCCCGCTCCGGCTCGACCCAGGGCGGCACCCCCTGGAGCATCGGCGTCGGCGCCAGGGTGGTGCCGGGGAGGAAGCCCTGGACGGTGAAGCAGAGCGGCAGCAGGGTGAGGACGAGGACGACGAGGAGAGGCGGCAGGAAAGACGGCCGGCGGCCCGGGGCCGCGGCAGGAGTTGGAGCGCCCCCCCAAGGCCGCCCCAGCCAGCCGGCCAGCAGCGCCAGGCCCAGGGCCAGCGCCCCGTACAGTGCCCAGAGGAGGATCAGCGCCACTGGGGAGGCTTCTTGTGCTCCAGGACGTGGGTGATGCCGCGCTTGCAGTCATCGGTGGTGCGGGCCTCGGCGTTGACCTCCTCGGCCAGGTCCAGGGCCGCGTCCAGGTCCTTGCCCAAGAGATCGAGCAGCAGCGCCTTGGTGGCGGCGATGGAGGTGGACGAGCCGTTGGTCAGGATCTCACCGGCCAGCTCCCGGCCGGCCGCCTGCAGGGCTTCGCCGACGGACTCCGCCTTCTCCACCTCGGCGCTGGGCAGCACCCGGTTGACCAGGCCGACGCGCTGCGCCTCAGCGGCGCTCAGGAAGTGGGGGTTGAGCAGCACTTCCCGAATGTCGGCGCCGCGCAGGCGGAGCGGCAGGAAGGTCGCCACCAGGGCGGCGACGAAGCCGATCTTGACCTCGCTGTAGAGGAAACGGGCGTCCTCGGTGGCGAGGACGAAGTCGTGGGCCGTGGCCACCCCGCAGCCGCCGGCGACGCAGGCACCGTGGACCAGGGCGATGGTCAGCGCCGGCTGGCGCAGGATCGACTCGAAGAGGAAGCGCAGGGCGTGGGAATCGCGCCGGTTCTGGTGCTGGCCCGCGTCGCGCAGCGAGCGCAGGTGCTCCAGGTCCGCGCCGGCGGAGAAGTGCTTGCCCTCCCCCGACAGGAGGATCGCCCGCACCCCCTGCTCCAGCCAGTTGCGGCTGTAGACGCCGACGATCTCGTCGATCATCCGAGGTGCCAGGGCGTTGGCCTTCTGCGGCAGCACCAGGCGGACCCACAGCAGGTCGTCCTCCCGGTCCACCTGGATCATCTCGAAGCCGCCCTCCCAGCTCATGGCTGCACCAGCTCTTCCGGCACGTCCACCATCATCTCCAGCAGGCCCTGGGCGTGGGTCTTGCCCTGGGCGTCGTTGATCAGGCTCTCGGTGCCGCCGCCGCCCAGGGAATCGTGGAGGATGAAGTTGTAGGCGTTCAGATTGGGGACGTCGAAGCGCTCCACCTTGCCGCGGCAGACCTGGGCGAAGTGCTTCTGGACGCGCTCCGCGGTGACCTCCTCGCCGAGCACCCGGTAGAGCTCCGGGCTGTTGGCGATGAGGCCGACGTTGGAGGCGTCGCCCTTGTCCCCGGAGCGGGCGTGGGCGACGCGTGAGAGCTTGACCTTCATGACGGGGTGTCCTCGTTGCGGTGGCTGTGGTGACTGCGGCGACTGCGGGGGCCCGGAGCTGCCGGGCCGATGGAAAGACGGACGGCGCCCGCCAGCGCCAGGACCGCCGCCAGGACCAGGTAGGTGGTGGGGCGGGTGAGGAGCGGGTGGTGGAGGGCGGGGAGGGCGGCGCGGTAGCCGAGGTCGAGGATCTCGCCGTGGCGCTCCACCAGGGCGGCGAAGGCGACGAAGCCGAGCCCCTGGGTGATGAGCGCCGCGCCGGCGATGATGCGCCCGGCCCAGCCGACGTCGTAGGTGACCCGCAACAGCGAGGCGTGGGCCACCGCCATGACGATGGCCCAGCCGGCGAAGGCCAGACGGTTGGCCAGGGCGCTGGCCACGAACCCGCAGAGGAGGACCGGCAGCAGGCCGAAGAAGAGCGGCGCGTACCAGTAGGCCAGCAGGCTACGCCGGAGCCCGGCGGTGGGGACGCCGTCGCCGGACGTGCCGGAGACGGGGACCGCCCCCTCGCGGCGCACCGTCGCGCCGGCCATCAGGACTCCTCCACCGAGACCTCGATCCCCTCCTCCACTTCTTCCCGGGCGAGGAGCGCCGGCCAGTAGGCCACCACCTGTTGCGCCTTGGGGCGGCCGCCGGCGAAGCCGGTGACCCCCGGCGGGCCGGCGGTGATGAGCGGCGCGATCTCCTTGCCGAAGCGCTCCACCTTGGCGCGGTCGGCGTCGCGCACACCGAGGCGCAGCACCACCTCCGGCGGGTCGTCCGCCGCCGGCAGGACGCCGGGCAGGGTGGCGCCGGTGCCCAGCAGTTCCTCCGAGCGCTGATCGTCCGGGAAGGTGACGCCGGAGCGCTCCAGCCGCTTCCACACCACCTCGGCGGCGAGGCGCGCCTTCTCCACCGCCCGCGGCCCGGACAGGGTGATCTGGCCCGTCGCCTTGTAGCCGGCGAGGTAGGAGGCGGAGATCTTCAGGGTGCCGGTCCGGGGACGGCCCTTGATGCCGCTGACCCGCACCCGGTCCGGGCCGGCGTCCTCCAACTGGATGGAGGTGAAGTCGGCCACCACGTCGGGGGTGATGTACTCGGCCGGCGGGCCCATCTCGTAGAGGAGCTGCTCGGCCACCGTGTCCACCGTCACCATGCCGCCGGTGCCGGGGTGCTTGGTGACCACGAAGCTGCCGTCCTCGGACGCCTCGACCAGCGGGTAGCCGACGTTCCACAGGTCCGGCACCTCCCACCAGCGGCTGAAGTTGCCGCCGGTGCACTGGGCGCCGCACTCCAGGATGTGACCGGCGATGGTGCCCGCCGCCAGCCGGTCCCAGTCCTCCTCGCCCCAGCCGAACTCGTAGGCCAGGGGGGCCAGGGCCAGGGCGGTGTCGGTGACCCGACCGCAGAGCACGATGTCGGCGCCGCCCTCCAGCGCCTCGATCACCGGCCGGGCACCGAGGTAGGCGTTGGCCGAGCTGAAGCGGTCGAGGTAGGGGAGGATCGGCTCGCCGTTGTCCATGTTGGTCAGCGGGTGGCCCGCCGCCACCAGCTCCGGCAGCCGGTCCAGGAGGTCGTCGCCCTCCACCACCCCGACCCGCACGCCGTGGACGTCGAGCTCCCGGGCCACCTCGAAGATCTGCTGGCGGCAGGCGTGGGGGTTCAGGCCGCCGGCGTTGGAGAGGACGCGGACGCCCCGCTCCTTCAGGTCCGGCAGCACCCGGCGGACGAAGTCGATGAAGTCCGTGGCATAGCCCAGGTCCGGGTTCTTGAGCTTCTGCCGCATCATGATCGACAGGGTCACCTCGGCCAGGTAGTCCATGCCGATGTAGTCGATGGGGCCGCCGCGGAGAAGCTCCACCGGAGCGTCCACGTTGTCCCCCCAAAACCCCTGACCGTTACCTACTCTCACAGTTTTCATAGGAAGAAAGAGACTAGCACGCCACCCCCTGGGCCGGGCCCCCCGGGAGCCGGGGGTCGGCGGTGGATTTGCATGTAGATGTCAGTAGGTCGCACCGCAACCAACCACGTCCGCGGGACGGCTTCCAACCGAAAATCCCACAGCAGCAAACGAGACCTGTCATACCGATTGAGACACCGAAACGTCTGAAGGAGTTTCCATGAGCACGAAACAAGAGCTGATCGATGGCCTGAACACCGACCTCGGCTTCGAGTACGCCGCCGTCATCACCTACCGCACCTACGCCAGCCAGATCCAGGGCCAGACCCGGGTCGAGTTGCGCGGCTTCTTCGAGAGCGAGATCCCGGACGAGTTGAACCACGCCCAGATCCTGGCTGACAAGATCGTCGCCCTCGGCGGCACCCCGGTGACCGAGGCCAAGCCGGTGAAATCCGCCGACAACCCGAAAGAGATGCTGCAAAACGCCCTGCAGGACGAGAAGGACACCATCGAGCGCTACGTGAAGCGGCGCAAGCAGGCCGAGGAGGTCGGCGAGTATGGCCTGGCGGTGGATCTGGATGACCTGATCTCGGACGAGACCAAGCACCGCGACGAGATCAACATGATCCTCAAGCGCTGGGACCAGGACTGAGGTCGAGTGGGCAGTAAAGGCAGGGGCTACCGCACCGTCCGGGTGGACGGGTTCGAGGTGCTGGTGGGCAAGGGGGCCAAGGACAACGACCACCTGACCACCCGCCTCGCCGACCCCCGGGACCTGTGGCTCCACGCCGCCGGCTACGCCGGCAGCCACGTCGTGGTGCGCAACCCCGACGACCTGGCCGAGCTGCCACCGGAGGTGGTGCGCCGCGCCGCCGAACTGGCGGTGTGGCACTCCAAGGCCCGGGGCGCCGGCGGCAAGGTGGAGGTCCACGTCTGCCGCGCCGGTGACGTCAAGAAACCCCGGGGGTTCCCGCCGGGCAAGGTGGTCCTGAAGCGCTGGGACGCCGTCAAGATCTACCCCCGCGACCTGAGCGCCGAAAACTGAACCCGCGCCTGGGAAATGGCGCGACCGACGACGAAAGACCAGGCCCCACCATGCTCTACGAGAAGCTCGACCCCGGAATGCAGGAGATGGTGGACACCTACGCCGATCGCCTGCGGGACCTCTCCTGGCCGCGGCGCTCCGACGCCCTGGCCGAGGCTTCCCGCCCCTTCGGCGAGGCGCTGGGCGAGGAACACGGCGACGACAAGGCGCGGCTGGCCAGTCGCGGCTTCGTCACCGCGGTCCTCGAACGGCTGCCCGAGGACGAGGTGGACGACCCCCACCAGGCGATCCTCTTCCGCCTCTCCCTGAACCCGCACCACCAGTCCGCGGCGGAGGCGTTCCTCGCCGACCACCCGGAGGTGCGGAAGTTGGTGGACGCCGCCATGGGTGACGACGACGACACGCAACCACCCCCCATGAACTGAGCCCCCACGAACTGAGCCCCCACCATGCCCGATCTGATGAAATGGTTCCCGGTCACCCCGGCGGAGGCGCTGGGCGCCTTCCTGTCGGTGGTCCTGGTCTACGCGACCATCCTGCTGCTGACGCGCCTGTTCGGCCTGCGCAGTTTTTCCAAGATGTCGACGGGCGACTTCGCCATGACCGTGGCGGTGGGCTCGCTGTTTGGCACCGCGGTGGCCAACCCCAACCCCACCGTCGGCGTCTCCCTGGTGGCCTTCATCGGTCTCTTCGCGGGCCAGTGGCTCATCGCCTGGGCTCGCACCCGGAGTTCCCTGGCCAGCCACGCCGTGGACAACGAGCCGGTGCTGCTGATGAAGGGGGAGACGATCCTGCACGACAACATGCGCCGCACCAACGTCAACGAGGCCGACCTGCGGGCCAAGCTGCGGGAGGCCAACGTGCTGCGCCTGGAAGAGGTTCAGGCGGTGGTCTTCGAAACCACCGGCGACATCTCCGTGCTCCACTCCGCCGATCCGACACCGGTGGAGCCGTGGTTGCTGGAGGGCGTCATCGGCGGTGACCAGGCCGCCGGCGAAGAGGTGCCGGGGAGAGGCTGAGAGCGCTCCCCCCGGGGCCGGCCGTGTCAGGCTGCCGAGTTGCAGGCGCCGGCGGTCGATGCCGGCGTCATCAGCGGCGGGGAGGCCAGGTCCAGCAGGAAGGCCGGCGTCTCGGCCGTCCCGTCCACGCCGTCCACACCGGTTTCCGAGAGGCTGTTCAGCGACAGGTCACAGGCACCGTCACACGCGCCGACGTAGGTCTGGCAATCCTGGTAGTTGCCGTTCCAGTCCACGCACCAGGTGCCGCAAGGTTGCTGGCAACACTCCATGATCGTGCAGGAGATCGTCGGCGGACCGGCGAAGGCGGGCAGGGTGACGGCCAGGATCAGGGCGAAGGCGCACAGTGTGGGCAGGGTTCGACGCATGGGTGGTCGTTCCTTTCTCGAGACGGGGCCGCCTCGGAAATGCGTTCATAAAGTTTGAGATTGCGCATTGCTCTCTACCCACAACTAGTGCGACGCGGCCCGCCAGAAGGGACAAACCCGGGCGGCCGGCCGGGTCGCCGGGAATCGGCGACGGTATACTCGCCGTTCTCGCCGAGACCCGTTTTCCCACCCGAGGAGCCCCGCCGTGGCCAGTACCATCGAAAGCCGACTGAAGAAGGACGAGCGCTACGACAAGCGCGCCGAGCACTGGCGATCGTCCATGCAGGAAATCGAGCGCCAGGAGGCGGAGTTGCGCCTGGGGGGCGGTGAGAAGCGCCAGGACAAGCAGCGCAAGCGGGGCAAGATGACGGCCCGGGAACGCATCGAGGCGCTCACCGACCCGGACAGCGACTTCCTGGAGCTGGGCCTGTGGGTGGCCCACGGCTTCTACGAGGAGTGGGGTGGGGCGCCGGCGGCGGGAGTCGTCACCGGCATTGGCCGGGTGGAGGGCCACGAGGCGGTGATCGTCGCCAACGACGCCACCGTGAAGGCCGGCGCCTGGTTCCCGCTGACCGCCAAGAAGGTGCTGCGGGCGCAGGAGATCGCCATGGAGAACCGCCTGCCCATCATCTACCTGGTGGACTCGGCGGGCGTCTTCCTGCCCTTGCAGGACGAGATCTTCCCGGACAAGGAGCACTTCGGCCGCGCCTTCTACAACAACGCCCGGCTCTCGGCCATGGGCATCTTCCAGATGGCGGCCATCATGGGGTCGTGCGTCGCCGGCGGCGCCTACCTGCCGATCATGAGCGACGAGTCCCACATCGTCGAGGGCACCGGCTCCATCTTCCTCGCCGGCTCCCACCTGGTGAAGGCGGCCATCGGCGAGGAGATCGACAACCAGGACTTGGGCGGCGCCAACGTCCAGGCCGACATCTCCGGCGTCGTCGACCACCGCCACCCCGACGACGCCTCCTGCATCGCCAAGATCCGCAGCCAATTCGCCCAGCTCCCCCGGGCCGAGAAGGCCCCCTTCGCCAGCCGCGAGCCGGCGGCGCCGACGGCGCCCGACGCCGAGGAGCTTTACGGGGTCATGCCGCTGGTCAAGAACCGCCCCTACGACGTGCGCGAGATCCTGGCCCGCCTGCTGGACGGCTCGGAGTTCGACGAGTTCAAGGCGACCTACGGCAAGACCATCCTCTGCGGCACCGGCTGGATCGGCGGCCGGGTGGTGGGGGTGGTAGCCAACCAGCGCTCCATCGAGGCCCAGAAGACCGGCTTGAAGGCGTCGGACAAGGAACTCCAGATCGGCGGCGTCATCTACTCCGAGGCGGCGGACAAGGGGGCGCGGTTCGTCGAGCTGTGCAACCAGAAGAAGATCCCGTTGCTGTTTATCCAGGACGTCACCGGCTTCATGGTGGGCAGCCGCGCCGAGCAGGGCGGCATCATCAAGGACGGCGCCAAGATGGTCAACGCGGTGGCCAACTCCACGGTGCCCAAGATCACGCTTTTCACCGGCAACAGCTTCGGCGCCGGCAACTACGCCATGTGCGGCAAGGCCTACGGCGCCCGTTTCCTCTACGCCTGGCCCTCGGCCTCGATCTCGGTGATGGGGGGCGAGCAGGCGTCGAAGACGATGCTCGCGATCCAGCTCAAGAACCGCGGCGACGACGTCAGCGACGAGGAGAAGGAGACGCTGCTACGGGAGATCCAGACGAGCTACGACGAGGCCATGGACCCACGCTACGCCGCCGCCCGCCTATGGGTCGACGCCATCATCGACCCCGCCGAAACCCGCCAGATCCTGGCCCGCACCCTCGACCTGGTGGCCCACAACCCCGACGTCGCGGAGTTCCGCACCGGGGTGTTCCAGACCTAGGAACTCGTGGAATCGACGAGCTATCCTGCTTAGGCGTAATTAGATCCCTTTACCTACTTTTCGACACCCTCTACCTTCAGCAGGTGTTCCCTCGCTCGCTTAAGAAGCCCAAAGACGTCGTTTAGCTCAAACTCGTATCCCGCACCGGACCTAGATGGGTAGATTTTTAGAACTTCACGCCCATTTCGATCTAGCCGTATTTCTCCCCACTGCTCGTCACCGCCCAGAAGCTCCGCGTAGAGGTCATCCCGATCCTTGTGGGAAACGATGTGATACGCAAGGTTTTTCTGCACCAGAATCCTCCTTACTTTAAAGACGGCTCCCTGAAGCCGATGAGTTCCGTACCATCTGCCGTAAACCGCAGCGCACGACCATCTGACGCAACCGCATCAACAATCGCAATCTCTTTGCCATCCACCTTCATAAACCCCTTAACCAGCTTAGTGTTCGAGTCTGACAGGATGTCGTCCACCACTTTCTGCCCTTCCCTGTTCAGAACTGAAGCCTTCTTGCTGGTTGCCTTGAAAGCGCTTCCCAACCGATCCGAATGCTTCTGCAGCGCCCGGCCTGCGGCCGTTAGTCTGTTCTTGCTGGCTTGACTAGCCGCCCGAAGCAGAGTTGGCTTAACCAGAGCACGACCCACAAAACCGAGACCCCCGCTTTTTGAACTTAGCGTCAACCCGGCTTTCGCAATCAGAGACAAACCGATCCGAGGTCCCACCGCCATCGCTGTAGGCCCGACACCAGGATCTGACATCACGGCTCGCGCAACAGCTACCTTGGTCGGAGAAGTATTCTCCGGTGGTTTCCAAGCCTCTCCATCCGGGTCAATGTACTTGAGCGGATTGCTAATCGTATAGGAATACCGATTCCAACTTTGCGGGAGCTTTGGTCGAACACTCCGCTTTGTTGGATCCACACTGAGATACCGTCCCAGTCGGAACTCGTAGTACCGCGCGTGCTGGTAATCCAGGTCATCCCCGTCCCCGTAGTCGTAGAAGTCCCGCTCGTGGCCGGTGAACTTCATCACCTCCGCGTCCTGGTTCCAGTAGGTGGCCTCTTCACCGTAGGGGTAGTAGGCGTGGTAGGCCATCTTGTTGCCGAACTGGTTGGTGATGAGGCGCGGGGTGCCCAGGTGGTCGGGGTGGTAGTGGTAGGTGGTGCCGGCGCCGTTGCGGGCAGCCAGCAGGCGGCCGTTGGCGTGGACGTAGTCGCGCTCGACGCTCCAGCCGCTGGGGCCGGAGCGGTAGTCGCGTAGCACCTTGCCGTCCAAGTCGCGGAGGGTCCAGCGGGAGCCGGTCCAGTGGTAGCTCCACAGGCGCTCGTCGTCGGCGGTGTAGATGAAGAGCCGCTCGTCGCCACCGGAGGTGGTGCGCTTGGTCACCATGCCCAGGGCGTCGTACTCGAATAGCGTGCCGTTGTAGTTGGTGATGTTGCCGGCGGCGTCGTAGGTCGAGCCCACCAGGCGGTTGGTGGAGGAGTCCTCGGGCACGTTGACGCCGCCCAGGCTCTGGATGTTGCCGAAGGGGTCGTAGCTGTAGGTCTGGGTGAGGTAGTTGCCGATGTTGGTCTGGTACGCCCCCACCTTGGCCTGGGTCAGGCGGCTTACGCCGTCGTAGGCGTAGCGGGAGGTGCCGATGTAGGTGATGTTCCCCGAGCCGTCGTACTGATAGGTGCCGGAGTCCCAGTTGGAGTTGGCGCCGGTGGTGTAGATCCGCCCCGGACGGGCCATGCCGGAGCTGTCCACGGTCTGCTGATCCACCACCCCGTTGCCGTGGGTCGTGCTGGCCGGCATGCCGTTGCCGTGGTAGCTGAAGGCGCTGGCGTAGTAGGCGCCGGTGGTCAGGTCCTGGATCGAGGTCAGGTACTCGCGGTGATTTCCGTTGAAGTTGAACTGCACCCGGCGCGGGGACACGGCGCCGCACCCATGGGTGCACTCGGGGTAGTCGACGTAGTTGAGGTTGCCGGCGTCGCGCCAGGAGAAGCCCTGGGTGAAGCCCTCGATGGGCGAGCCGCCGAGGTAGAGCTGGGTGTCGCGCCGGCTCACCGCGCCGGCCTTGCCGGCATAGACGTAGGTCTCTTCGAGGCGGACGGTGAACGGGGTGCCGTTCAGCACGATGTAGTTGTAACGGTCCGCCGTTTTGAGCTGCCCCTTGCGCAGGTCGTTGCTACCGTTGCTGGTGCCGTAGCTGAACTCCTTCAGCGG
>Ga0102947_1000909_pt1 | contig 10265 bp, 11 predicted proteins | sample SalPon2A_A_D2_MG_FD_78210 | JGI IMG/M metagenome (GOLD analysis project Ga0102947, IMG submission 78210) | Soil microbial communities from South San Francisco under conditions of wetland restoration - Salt Pond MetaG R2A_A_D2_MG | ecosystem: Environmental > Terrestrial > Soil > Wetlands | place... | reverse complement strand
TTTCGCCGGACCAGTGCTCTGCGGCATCCAGGATCATGTTGACTACCGCGGGCGCACCGCATAGCAGGGTGACCTTGTGTTCTTCGATTCGGCGAAGAATCTCGGCGCCATCCACTTTGCGCAATATGATGTGCCGACCGCCCATGGCAGTCATGGCATACACCATGCCCCAGCCGTTGCAATGAAATTGCGGCAGGGTATGCAGGTACACATCGCGTTCGTCGACGCCCATGTGCCAGCCAAAAGTCGCCGCGTTCAGCCACAGGTTGCGGTGCGTCAACTCAACGCCCTTGGGCCGGGCAGTGGTGCCGCTGGTGTAGTTGATGGTGGCGATGGCGTCTTCGTCTGCCGTCCAGGGGATGGGTTCGACATCGTGTTGGTAAAGGATTTGATCCGATTCTGCGCCAATGATGAAACGGTGTTTCGCATTCACACCACCAAGTGCATCTTCCAATTCCGGGTCGATCATCAATACTTCAGCGCCGCTGTGTTCCACGATGTAAGTCACTTCTTCAGCCACCAGCCTGAAGTTGATGGGCACCAGGACTCGGCCAGATCCGCTCACCCCAAAAAAACTGGTCAGCAGGCGCGCCGAGTTCTGGCTGACGATGGCGACACGGGCGCCCTGTTCAATGCCAAGGGCATCCAGGCCGGCTGCCTGGGCCCTGGCCAGCTCCGCCATCTCGCGGTAGGTTTTGCGGCCCCAGGAGGTAGCGGGCTGGTCCGGCTCATCGACAAAGGCAATGCGATCCGGGTAAACCTGTTCCGCCCTGCGCAAGTGGTCGATGATGGTCAGTGGGACTTTCAAGAGTCAGGCTCCTGCTGGCAAGGTTCCAGGTTTGCGCGAACGTAGTCGGGAAGGTCTTTTTCATCCGGTACCGGGGTTGGCAGGCCATCGTCGTCGAGCGCCACGAACTTGAATTTTCCCTCGGTGACTTTCTCGCGCTTGTAAATCCGGTTACGGCGTACCCAGGCTTCAACGTCCACCTGGACAGACGTGCGGCCCACTCCGACCACTCGCGTGTAAACTCCCAGAATATCGCCTACTTTTACGGGGCGAATAAAACTCATGCGCTCCAGCGCCACCGTTACGACCCGGCACTGGGCACGCTGACCGGCACAGATACCTGCCGCGATGTCCATCTGCGAAAGCACCCAGCCACCAAAAATATCACCTGCCGGGTTGGTATCTGAGGGCATGGCTTGCGTGCGGGTGGTGAGGTTTCCTTTGGTCTCTTCGGACATGGCAACGTGATCGGATGGGAGAGAACCTCATTGTAGTCAACCTGATTGCGCCAATGCCAGTTCAGCGGCGCGGCCAAATCATCCGGGTGGCTTCAGTCTGCTTGCCAGGTAGCCGGATCGATTCGGTAGTAGGATTTGAGCGCTTCGAACAACTCCTTGTGGTGTTTTGCCATCTGCTCAGGCTTCTCGAAAAAGGTTTCCGTGGCCACGGCAAAAAATTCCGCTGGATTGGTGGCGCCGTAGTGATCCATCAGGGAGCGCCGTCCGCGGATGGTATCGCGCTGCAGCTCCTCAAATTCCGGTGACAAGGCGCCTGCCCAGCTTCGATAACTGCTGGCTCCGCCGAGCAACGGCGCGCCATCGGCCGTGCCCGTTTCGCTGTCCAGCTGGTGGGCAAATTCATGCAAAACCACGTTCTGCCCATCGACAAAATTTCGGGCACCTCTCAAAACAGAATCCCAGGCCAGGATAACCTTGCCGTTTTGCCAGGACTCACCCAGCAAGTCCCGGGGACCCGCGTTCACCAGGCCCGCGTCATCCCGCCCCTCGTGCCGTGCGATAAAGGCCGTGGGGTAAACAATGATGTACCGCAGGCGGGGATAGACTTCCGAGCGCCGGTTCAGCAGCAGCATGCAGGCTTCGGCGGCAATGGTGACGCGGATTTCATCGGTGATTTCCAGGCCGCCGGCCCCGGTGAAGTGTTTCTGGTGCAGGAACTGCTTGATCAGGCCGCGCAGTTGCAGGCGCAGGGGCATGGGCAATGAAGGGTAGATCTGGATATTGCGCTCAACGATGTCGATCCATGCCTGCGGGAAGGGTGCCGCGATGGCGCGCTTCAGGCGGTATCGGGGTATCCACAGCGCCAGCACGATGGCCACGGCCACCACGGCGAGCATCAGCCAGGGCAGTAGGTCGTTCACAGTACGGCCACGCGGAGCAAAGGGTTCAACTGTTTGCCAGCATCCACTTGCGCAATCGATTGGAATCGCCGAACGGGGTCAGCTTGCCAAAGGAGTTGAGCAGTACGATGGAAACCGGCTCACCTTCAATAACGGCTTGCATCACCAGGCAGCGCCCGGCTTCGTTGATGTAACCGGTCTTGCTTAGCTCGATGTCCCAGGACTTGTTTTTAAGCAGGCGATTGGTGTTGTTGTACGTCAGCGGCCCCCGGTCTGAAAACGGGTGAACCGTAATGCTCTTCGTGGTGCTGGCCTCGGTAATCAGCGGGTAGGTTTCGGCAGCCTGTACCATCTTCATCAGGTCACGGGCGGTGGCCTGGTTTTCCACCATCAGGCCGGCGGGATCAGCGAACGCGCTGTGCTCCATGCCCAGTTCCGTCGCCTTTTCATTCATTTTGGCCACAAATTTGCGGGTCCCACCGGGGTAAGTGCGCCCCAAAGCGGAAGCGGCACGATTTTCCGATGACATGATGGCGATCAGAATCATCTGGCGCCGACTTAACGTGGCGCCATAGGAGAGGCGTGATCCGGTCAACTGTACCTGGTCGCGATCGCCGTTGGTCACGGTGATTTTTTCATCCAGGTCGAGCCCGGAATCAATAATCACCATGGCCGTCATCAGCTTTGTGATGGAGGCGATGGGCCGAACCGTGTCAACGTCCTTGCCGTAGATTAGCTTGCCGTTCTCATCCACCACCATGGCAGAAGCCGAGCGCAGACCAGGGTTTCCCTTGAGCTGGGTAAAGTGGGAGGCCACAGCTTCGCCGGTTTGTGTAAAACCCAGTCCGATCAGCAGAGCCAGGGTGAGGGCACGCGTCATTTGTTTTTCCTCTTATATATTTCTGGGTTTGGCGCCAATATGCCGCTCGCCGCGCTGCTTTGCCAGTTCAATCTGCTTTGCCCGTTCCAACAGCCCCTGGCGCTTTTTCTCCGTCAACCGGTGATGACAGCGCGGGCAGGATACGTGTAATTCGAACAGGGGGGATTCCCGGTCTGCTTCGGTCAGGGGCATGCGGCAGGCCGGACAGACTTCGAAATCGCCCTCTGACAGGTCGTGATCCACCGTTACCCGGTTGTCGAACACGAAACAATCGCCTTGCCACAGGCTTTCGTTTGCGTCCATGGTTTCCAGGTAGTTGAGAATGCCGCCGTCCAGGTGATATACGTGCTTGAAGCCCTGGTCCAGCAGGTAGGACGTGGCTTTTTCGCAGCGGATGCCGCCGGTGCAGAACATGGCCACATGCTCATCCTTTTCCGGGTCGAGGTGCTCATTGGCCCATTGCGGAAAATCGCGAAAGGATTCGGTATTGGGGTCTTCGGCGCCTTTAAAGGTTCCGAGGTGGTATTCGTAGTGGTTGCGGGTGTCGATCAGCCGGACATCTTTGCGCTGGATGAGTTCGTTCCAGTCCTGTGGCTGTACGTACTCGCCGACGTTTTTCGCCGGGTCTAAGCCGGGCACACCCAGGCTGACGATTTCTTTCTTCAGCCGGACCTTCATGCGGTAAAATGGCTGCTCGCCGGCCCAGGATTCCTTGTAATGCAGATCAGACAGGCGCTGGTCCTGCCGCAGCCGCTCAAACATGCGGCGCACGCCGGATTCCGGCCCGCTGACGGTGCCGTTTATGCCTTCTTCAGCCAGCAGGATGCTGCCCATCAGGCCCAGGTCTTCACAGCGTTGCTGCAAAGGTCCTCGAAGTTCATGGTAATCCGGTAAAGCCACGAATTTGTAAAAAGCGGCCACCAGGACCTCGTTTTCTTCCCTTTGAGGCATGCTCATCAGCGTGGGATACAGTCACCCCAGTCATAGGGCAGAGGTTCTATCAGCTGCGCCGGGCTGGTCAGACCCTCCACGTTGTGGATTAATTCTTTTACCTTGCCCTCTTCATCAAGCACGAATTCCATGGAAATATCCGTGTACGCATCGGAATAAGTGAACACGGTGTCGGATCTTTCCTGCATTCGCCAGGGTGAAATTTCAATCCACAGGGGTCCGGCAAGCAGCTTGCCATCGCAAGAAACCGTGACATACAGATAACGCTCCGCCCGCCTTTTGTTCAGAATGCCGTACTGGCCAGAGTAGCGTTGCAAATCCTCGGTGGCCTGGCTTTGGCGGCGCTCCCGTGCCAATCTGCGCATGCGTGTTTTATCGGAGCTTGCTGCTTCGGGCTTGAATTCTTTCTTGCTCTTGGTGCTGCTCAGGTCGTCTGCCTCGGTGACCTGCTGGCTCCAAGCGGCGCCTGCCGCCAGGCACAGGCCCAGGCACAAGCTTAGGCAAAGTGCGGCTCGAACGAAGAAGCTTGGCGTTTCGTACAGGGCTATGGCTACAATAATCCTGCTCAACATGGGAAGCGTCCTGGCGCCTGCTTACTCTTTCACAAACATCAGGGTAAATCGGTCGGTGTTTCCGGTTACTGTTTTGCGGCCAACCTCGTACTGCAACTCATCATCCGCGCGGTAGTGAAGATCAGAAAAAGCCACCAGGCGGAATCCCGCCGACTGGATTTCATGGATGGTGAGTACCGGGTCGATGCGACGACGGTTTTCCGGATCATCAGGCTGCATGTGCCGGCGCGTGTGGTCTACGACCGCGTAAAAGCCACCGGGTTTCAGTGCGTCGTAGACGGCCGCGTTCACCGCAGCACGACCTTCCGGGCCGAAGTTGTGGTAATTGCGAAAGGTGAACACGATGTCCGCATCCGTTACGCCCAGGCCATCGGTTTCGATTACGTAGAACCTGGATCCTTCGGGGCGGAAAATATTGGCGTCTTCAGCCACGATCTGCATGTTTTCGAATCCTGGCTGACCCGCAAAGTTTTCCTTGACCCGGCCGGTGCCAAGTGCGACATAGAATTCCCCATTCTCTGCCAGGGTGGGCGCCAGCAACTGGGTGTACCAGCCGCCTCCAGGAAACAGCTCGACCACTTTCATATCATCCCGCAGGCCGAAAAACTCCAGCGTTTCCACCGGCATGCGATTGTCGTCTCGCGCGGTGTCAGCCTCGCTACGGCTGTCTGCAGCCATTGCCGCCTGGATTTTTTCGCGGGTTGCCGAGTAATCGTCTGTGGATTGGGCCATCGCACTGGCTGCGAAAGCCAGTATCAATACGCTGATAAGAGTTTTCATGGTGGTCCTCTTGGGGTTGTTTAACATGTATGCCGGGGAGCATAGCAAATTTTGCCCCTCGTCTTCCTGCCTGCAGGCACCAAAATGGCTGCGTGTACAATAATCTATGACCCGGAAACAGTTTATTGTTCAAAGGAGGTAGCCATGGCCGGAGGTTGGGCCAAAGACGGCGCCGTTCAGGACCAGATCGACGCCAGTGTGGAGGACGCGGTTAAATTGGCGCGCAGCCGCCTGGCACGCGGTGAAAGCCGGCGTGATTGCGAGGAGTGCGGGGAGAAAATTCCCGAGGCAAGACGTAAGGCCGTGCCGGGTGTTCGATTGTGCGTCAACTGCCAGTCACAGCTCGATGCTGAACAAGGCAACAGTGCTGGTTTCAACCGTCGTGGCAGTAAAGACAGCCAATTGCGCTAGCGTTTGGGGCTCCCCGTGTTCTTGATGCGCCGTGTGGCTGCCACCAGTTCCCTCGTGATTTCCGGTTCGTGTGAGGAATGTCCGCTGGCTGGAGCAATGGTGTAGTCCAGTTCCACCCAGACTGCGGCCAGGTCCAGCAAACTCTTGACCGGGCAAACGATGTCGTAGCGCCCGTGCACCGCAAAGGCGGGAATGTGCTGAATTTTCGGCACCTGGTCCAGCAATAAAGAATCGGGCCGGGGTCCTACATTGCGGAAATAATGTGCTTCAAGCCGGGCCACCGCCCAGGCCGTATCCGCTTCGGCAAAATGGCTGCTGAACTCCGGATTAGGCAGCAAGGTGCAGCAGGAACCCTCGTAAACCGACCAGTGCCTGGCGGCTTCAAGAGCCAACTCCCGGTCTTCATCGTTCAGCCGTTTCCAGTACGCTTCCAGCAGGTCGCCCCGTTCCGTCTCGGGAATGAATTCGTTGAAGGTGTTCCACAGCTCCGGTTGAATTTTTCCCACCTGGTACAGCCACCAGTCGATTTCTTCGCCACGCAGCAGCCAGATACCTCGCAGCGTCAAGCTTTTGCATCGCTCGGGGTGCGATTGCGAGTAGAACAGCGAGATAGTGCTACCGTAAGAGCCGCCGAACACGTGCCATTGCTCAATGCCCAGGTGCTCTCTCAGCTGTTCAATGTCGCGGGTGGTGTCTTGCATGGAGTTATTGCTGAGCTCGCCCACCGGGCGGGACCGCCCACAGCCGCGCTGGTCAAACAGGACGATGCGAAAATGTTCCGGATCAAAAAAGCGGCGGTCGGTTTCTGTGCAACCCGCTCCCGGGCCACCGTGTAAAAACAGGATGGGCTCGCCGTCCGGGTTGCCGCATTGCTCCCAGTAAAGGCGGTGTGGCTCCTCAACGGGCATCGCGCCTGTCGCAAAAGGCTCGATTTCCGGGTAAAAATGCTCATTGGCCATGCAGGCCTACTCCTTGAATGTGACGATTTTATCCAGCGCTTCCTTGCCGATTACGGGTACCTCTGCATCCGCTTGAGGATACCCCGCAACGATGAGCATGTAGGGTCTCTCATCCTTGGGGCGGCCCAGCAAGCTATTGAGGAACTTCATCGGGCTGGGTGTGTGGGTAAGTGTAACCAATCCCGCCCAGTGCAGCGCTGCGAGCAGAAAGCCGCAGGAAATACCGACGGACTCAGCCGTGTAGTAGTTCTTCAGCCGCTTGCCGTGCTCATCGTAGCTGAATTTTTTCAGGAACACGGCAATCAGCCAGGGCGCCGTTTCCAGGAAGGGCTTGCTGTCATTGGTGCCCAGCGGTTCCAGGGCGCGCAGCCATTCCTCGGAAGCCCGGTGCTCATAGAACTCTTTCTCTTCGAGCTCTGCCGCCAGGCGGATTTTCGACTTCAGTTCCGGATTTGCAATCACCACGAAATGCCAGGGCTGCATGTTGGCGCCGCTGGGGGCCGTTCCGGCTGCTTTCAACGCATCCTCGATGATTGATCTTGGCACCGGCCGGTCAGAAAATTCCCGCACCGTGCGGCGTTGTCGAATCTGCCTGTAAAAATCATGCGCCGCCTGCTGCATGTCGGGCAGTGATTTTTCAGAAAACACCAGTGGTTCAAATGGCCACTTGCTCATCAGTTTGGTCCTCATTCTTAAGCTACGAAGAAGTCGGCGCATACGACAATCGCCTCAAATCCGGCGCCAGGTAAACGTATATTAAGTTTAAACAGCAGAACCGGCAGCATAGCCGGAAGCCCAGGCCCACTGGAAGTTGAAGCCGCCGAGGTGGCCGGTCACATCCACAACCTCACCAATAAAAAACAAGCCTGGCGTGCCCGACTCCATGGTTTTGGAGGACAGTTCACGCGTATCAACCCCTCCCAACGTCACTTCGGCCGTGCGATAGCCTTCAGTCGCAGCCGGCCTTATCGTCCATTCCTGTAATTGCCCGGCAAGGGTCTCCAGATGTCGGCCGGACCAGTCGGCCAGGGGTTTTTCGGCAAGATCGCGCCAGAACAAGATTTCCAGGCGGGCGACGAGTTGTTTGGGTAAACAATGGCCCAACCGTGTGCGCAACAGAGATTTTGGGTGTTCGCGCTTCATCGTTTTCAGCTTTTCCCCCGCATCGCAGCCCGGCAGTAAGTCGATGCTTACCGACTCACCAGGCTTCCAGTAGCTGGATAGCTGCAGCACGGCCGGTCCACTCAGGCCGCGATGGGTAAACAGTAAATCCTCGCGAAACGAAGCGCGTGCGTTCGAAACGATTACTTCACAGGAAACTCCGGACAAGCTGCTGCTGAGCTCCTTCAGCGAGTCGGTCAGGGTAAAAGGCACCAGTCCGGCGCTGACGGGCAGCAAATTCAAGCCGAATTGACGCCCAAGCTGATAACCAAAATCCGAACCGCCCAGGCTGGGTACAGACAAGCCCCCGGCGGCAACCACCAGGGAAGGCGCCGAAAAATTCCCCTGGCTGGTTTCCAGGTGAAATCCATCTGTGTGGTCAACGCAATGGATGTCGCATTGAGTTCGCACCTCAGCGCCGGCCGTCCTGCATTCTTCCAGCAACATGGCGACGATCTGTTTGGAGGATTCCTCACAAAACAGCTGCCCGCTCAGCCCGTTGACCGTTTGCTTCTCGAAGTACTCAATCCCGTGCCGTTCAACTAGATCGATAAAGTCCCACTGGGTGTAACGGCTTAGCGCGCTTTTGCAGAAATGCGGGTTGGCCGATATAAAGCGCTCCGGGCTGATGTGCAGATTGGTGAAATTGCAGCGGCCCCCCCCGGACATGAGGATTTTCTTGCCCACCTTGTTGGAGCGCTCCAATACGAGCACACGGCGGCCGCGCTGGCCGGCGGTCAGCGCACACATCAGCCCGGCGGCGCCGGCGCCGATGATGATTGTGTCGAGTTTGGAGCTGGGCATGCTGGGCAGGATAGCAAGAACCTTATCGCTAAAGTGCCAATGGTCCGTGTTCATTGGTGCCACTAGGCCGCCCAGGCGCTGGCGTAAGTTCCCTCCAGGGGACGCGCACGAGCACATCCCTGTGGCGCTTGGCTTGAAACATCCCTGTTTCAAACACCCCTGAATGAAACTTACCCCATCCCCTGTGCTCGCTCGGTGCCTCAGTCTCGGCGTGGTGGCACCAAATTATGGCTTCAGGTTTGTTTTCTGAAGGGCGCCAGAAGGTGGGCCAGGTAGTGCTCGGCGATGGGTTTGCCGGGTTCTCCGTAGGATTCGGGCCATTGTCCTTTAGGGCTGTGGTAGGTGCCGAAAAGCAGATCGATAAAGGGAAGGGAGACGGCAAAGTTCTTGTCTTTGCATCCCGCATCAAGCGTGTGGTGCCAGTGGTGGAACTTGGGTGTGCTGATGATCTTCTGCAGCGGCGCGAACTCGAAGCGGAGATTGCTGTGGATGAAGACGGCCTGCAGCGCAAGGATGGGCAGGTAAAGGTTGATGGCCTGGTTGGTGAACCCAAGCAGCACCAGGGGCACCAGGCTGAGTGAACGCGTGACGAGAACATCCACGATGTGCAGGCGTGAACCGGCCAGCCAATCCATGGCCGTCACGCTGTGATGAATTCGGTGAAAACGCCAAAGCAAGGGAACACGGTGAAAAGCGCGGTGAACCCAGTATTGGGCAAAGTCGGTGACGAACATCAGCAGGAGAATCTGCACCCAAAGCGCTTGGCCGGCCACGGCTTGCTGCAGCGGGCTCAGCGACACATAGCGCTCAAGAACCTGGGCTGGGACGAACAGGGCCACCACGATCAAACCGTTGAACAGGTGATTGGCCACGTAATGCGTCAGGTCAACCTGCCAGCCATGGCGCAGAATCCCCTGCCCGGGTTTCAGTCGGAAAAACAGCTCCACGTTGATAAACAGGGCCGCCATGAACACCAGGTCCAGCAGTACCCAATCCAGGCTGAGGTAAAAGCGGGGCTGCTCTATGGTGTCGCTCAGCGGCACGTTTGGACCACCGGCCAGCCAGGCCAGCAATACGCAGCCCAGGCCCAGGAGCGCTTGTGGTTTCAGGCGCGAAAACAGCAGAGCCAGAACGGAAAACAGGCCGGCCGCCATCAAGGCCGTATACAGCAGGGCGCGAACCTGGTGCTCGTCGTAAATGGCGCGCAAGCGTGGGGTGGTGAGGTATTCCGGGAAGTGAAAGGCGACCACGGCCAGCAGGCACATCACCCCCAGGAAGGCGGCCAGCCAGGCCATGCCGTCTGTAAAGGACGATCTGATTTTCAAAGTCTGCAGACTCACTGACGGTTTCTCTTCAGGTGTTGCGCGGCCGGGTATGACTAATTACTGAGTGACTGGATGATCGCCTTGTAGCGTGGCGAATCGCGCAGGGAATCCATGTCCGGATCGTTTTCGATCCAGCTGCGCGAGCGGATGGATCCTTCGAGCAGGTCGAGGGCCTTTTCCGTTTCGCCCATTCGTGCGTAAAAACAGGCCATGTTGTAACGTGTTGGCGGATCGTCTGGCGATAATTTCAGCGCCTGTTCTGCCCATTGCTTCGCCAG
>Ga0102947_1000908_pt1 | contig 10266 bp, 7 predicted proteins | sample SalPon2A_A_D2_MG_FD_78210 | JGI IMG/M metagenome (GOLD analysis project Ga0102947, IMG submission 78210) | Soil microbial communities from South San Francisco under conditions of wetland restoration - Salt Pond MetaG R2A_A_D2_MG | ecosystem: Environmental > Terrestrial > Soil > Wetlands | place... | reverse complement strand
TTGGTCTCAGCCGAATTCAGATTAAAAAAAACGCTCGAGATCCTGTCTAATTGCCGGCCTGAAAATTCCAATGCCTCAATCGTATTCTGAAATGTAGGTTTCTCGGGATTTGAGGTGATAGCGTTGATCTCTTTACGCGCGCCTTCCATAGCCTTGATAAAGGCCGGCAAAAAGTGTTCATTTTTAATCTCAGAAAAGGGCGCCTTATCAAAAGGTGCTAAAAGTGGGTTCATTACCGGGGTTATTCCTTTGGAGTCGAGAGTCATTAGTAAACAGATATGAATTATAAGTTAGGGATTGGTGTAAAGGTACATAGAAATGAAGTTTGGCAGAAGGCACTTCTGTTGCGATACGCAGGGGTTATAAAGCGCACATTACTTATTGTTTTTGCGAATTTCTTCAGCGCCTTTAATGACTTTTTCCTTCAGTCCTTCTTTATAGAGGATTATCTTGTCCAGTACGCATTTATCCTGGCTTCCAATGATCTGGGCTGCTAAAATCCCGGCATTTTTCGCTCCATTCAGTGCTACAGTTGCCACCGGAACCCCACCTGGCATCTGAAGGATAGATAATACGGAATCCCAACCGCCCATGGAGTTGCTGCTTTTTACGGGAACTCCAATTACCGGCAGGGGTGACAGGGATGCAACCATTCCCGGTAAGTGGGCAGCCCCCCCTGCTCCGGCAATAATGACAGCATACCCACTTTTGTGGGCATTCCTACTAAAGTCGAATAGCTTTTCAGGCGTCCTGTGAGCTGAAACAATATCCACATCAACTTCAATATCAAAACCTTTCAGGATATCCACGGCCTCCTGCATTACGGAAAGGTCGCTTGTACTACCCATAACCACTGCTACTTTTTTCATAAATTTCCAAAGTTTAAATACATCTGCCCGTCTGTCTTCCATAATCAATAGAGAAGCAAAGGCCGGCTCCCGTTACCCCTGACAAAATTCAGGAATCTGGGAGGGAGCAGATATGATTTACTCACTGATCACTTTAATCGTATTTTTAACCTGTTCAGCAATCCTCCTGGCTTCCTCCATATTTTCATGCACCACCGTCACATGGCCCATTTTACGGAAAGGGCGGGTTTGCTTTTTTCCATAAATATGGGGTGTTACGCCGTTCATTTTAAGAATGTCTTCGATATTTTCATAGACCACATCGCCGGTATGCCCTTCCGCACCTACCAAATTTACCATAATTCCGGCCAATTTACTCGCAGTCTTGCCAAGTGGCAACCCCAATATGGCCCTGATGTGCTGTTCAAATTGATTTGTATAACTTGCTTCAATACTGAAATGCCCGCTGTTATGAGGTCTGGGAGCTACTTCATTCACTAATACCTGCCCGTCACTTGTCTGGAAAAGCTCTACGGCGAGGATCCCAATATGCGCTAACTCCCTTGAAATTTTTAAGGCTACTTCCCTGGCCCTTTGTGCAATTATTTCACTTACCCTGGCAGGACAGATGACGTATTCTACCTGGTTGGCATCCGCATGAAATTCCATCTCCACCACAGGATAGGTGACCACTTCCCCGCGGGTATTTCGTGCCACGATGACCGCTAATTCCTTTTGAAAAGGGATTAAATGCTCTGCAATACATTCTACATTCGGCAAGCCCCGGAGTTCCTCCGCATTTCGTACCACTTTCACACCCTGGCCATCGTAACCAAACTGAGCACTTTTCCATACAAACGGAAATTGCAGCCCTCCATTTGCAATGCTGTCTTCAATTTCGCTGGTATAGGCAAAGCGTGCAAATGGTGCTGTTGGAATACCGTGATCGGTATAAAACAGTTTTTGGGTGGCTTTGTTTTGAATAATTTCCAGGGTCCTGGTAGGGGGATAGACCTTTATCCCCTCGTCCTCCAGTTTCTCCAGGGCTGCAATATTGACATTTTCTATTTCAATGGTCACAATATCTGCCTGCCTGCCAAAGCGGTATACTGTATCAAAATCCATTAAATCCCCCTGAACAAATTTATTGCAGCTGATTTTGCAGGGAGCGTCTGCAGAAGGATCCAAAACACAGGTTGAAATATCCCATTTTCGCGTTTCGTACAATAACATCTTGCCCAATTGTCCGCCCCCTAATATTCCCAGTGTAAATGAAGATGAAAAAAAGTTCATACGTGATGGATTTAAGCTCCTGAAAGCGAGGTCACCAAAGCAACAAAAATAGGGCTAAATCTCATAAACGCACGGGTGAGGCGTAAAAAAGAGAAATCAAAATGCTATCTTCGCACTTCCGTAAGAGTGCAATCATTGATAAAGCTTAAAGACAAACAATTTATTCCTTATCTCAGCGAAGAAGAAATTCTTGCGGCTGTAAAAAAAATAGCCACGGAGGTAGCAGAGGACTATAAGAATCAGGTTCCAATTTTTGTTGGAGTGCTGAACGGGGCCTTTATGTTTGCTTCCGACTTTTTAAAATTTTACCCTTACCCCTGTGAGGTGTCCTTCGTGAAACTGAGTTCTTACAGCGGGTTGACTTCTACGGGGATTGTGGAAACCTTGCTCGATGTTCCTGACCACATAGAGGGTCGAAGCATTATCATCCTTGAGGATATCATCGACACGGGTCGTACCTTGCAAAAACTGGTGCACCTTTTTTCCGGTACCAATGTAAAGGACTTCAGGGTCGTCAGCCTGTTTTATAAGTCCGAACTCTACAACGGAGAGTATACCATCGACTATTTTGGGATGGAGATCCCTGATAAGTTCATTGTGGGTTACGGGCTTGATTATAGGGAAATGGGCAGGAATTTAAGGGCAGTATACCAACTAAACCAAAACCAAATGATAAATATTGTCTTGTTCGGTAAGCCGGGGGCCGGAAAGGGTACCCAGGCTACTTTTTTAAAGGAAAAATACAATCTGCAGCATATTTCCACAGGAGACGTGTTCCGTTACAATATTAAAAACAAAACCAGATTGGGAAAATTAGCACAATCCTATATGGATAAAGGCGATTTGGTGCCCGATGAGGTTACGATTAAAATGCTTCAGGACGAGGTTGAACATCACCCGGAAGCAAGCGGGTTTATTTTTGATGGTTTCCCCAGAACGACGGCACAGGCAGAGGCATTGGACAATTTCCTGGAATCCAAAGATATGCAGATCGACGCCACCATCGCCCTGGAGGCCGATGATGAGGTCCTGATCCAACGTTTGCTGGAAAGGGGAAAAGCAAGCGGAAGACCCGATGACCAGGATGAAACCAAGATCCGAAACCGCTTTGAGGAGTACAATGAAAAAACAGCCCCCCTAAGGCAATACTATGAAGCCCAGGGGAAGTTTCACAATGTGAATGGAATAGGGGGGATTGATGAAATTACGGAACGCCTGATAATGGTGCTCGATTCACTAATGGCCGTTTAACCAGGCAGTAGTCGGAGGGCGTATTTGATGACCCATGGTACATATAGATTTACAGCCCTATCTGGAAAACACGCTGGTGAAAATAAGGCCTTTGAAACAAGCCGACTTCGGGCCCCTTTACCAGGCTGCCTCAGATCACTCAATCTGGGAACAACATCAGGATAAGCAGCGCCATACCCCGGATGGGTTTACAAAATTCTTTAAAGAGTCACTGCATTCAAAAGGTGCATTGTGTATTCTGGATGGCACTACGAATGAGGTTATAGGGAGTTCCAGGATGAAAATCATTGATGAAGACGATAAAGTCGTGGAAATCGGATGGACTTTCCTTATGCGCAAATATTGGGGGGGAGAATACAACCGGGAAGTAAAGAAAATGATGATTAACCATATCCTGAACGGTGCTGAGAAAGTCGTTTTTTATGTCGACAAAAATAACATACGATCCCAAAAGGCGCTCGAGAAATTGGGTGCGCTAAAAATGAACTTTCCGGGGGCATCCTGGGTTTTGGATAAGGAAAATGGATTGACTTATGTAATTGCTGAAAAGATCGTGTAATGGAAGCCGGGGGTCCGGTATGGCCCGGATTTCCGTAAACCTCCTGCACAGAAACCGCTTAAACTAAAAAAATGACCGAAGGTAATTTTGTGGATTATGTGAAGGTTCATGCAGTTTCCGGCAACGGTGGCAAGGGTTCGACGCATTTGCACAGGGAAAAGTACATTGACAAAGGCGGTCCCGATGGTGGTGATGGTGGCCGGGGAGGTCATATTATGGTACGTGGAGACAAAAACTTGTGGACCCTCCTCGGGTTCAAATTTAAACGGCATTTTAAGGCAGGCCACGGGGAGCACGGGAGCAAGAACAGGAGTACCGGTGCGGATGGCACAGATGTGTACCTCGACGTCCCTCTCGGCACTGTTATTCGCGACGCTGATACGCAGGAAATCTTGTTTGAGATTACCCGGGACCACGAAGAAAGGGTTGTTCTTGAAGGGGGTAAGGGTGGCCTGGGCAACTGGCATTTTAAAAGCGCAACCAACCAAACACCGAGATATGCACAGCCGGGGATACCTGGCAGTGAAAAGCAATTGATCCTGGAACTAAAGGTTTTGGCAGATGTGGGCCTAGTAGGCTTTCCCAATGCCGGTAAATCTACTTTATTATCTGTACTCACTTCTGCAAAACCCAAAATTGCAGATTATGCGTTTACCACTTTAAAACCCAATTTGGGGATTGTGCAGTACCGGGATTTTAAAAGTTTTGTCATGGCCGATATTCCAGGAATTATTGAAGGCGCCTCGGAGGGAAAGGGCCTCGGCCATTACTTCCTTAGGCATATTGAACGCAATGCCACACTATTATTTCTTATCCCGGCAGACAGCATGGATATTGGCAGGGAATATGAAATATTATTAAATGAACTCCGAAGATACAACCCTGAACTGCTAGATAAGGACAGGCTTGTAGCCATTTCCAAAAGCGATATGTTGGATGAAGAACTCATGGCAGAAATGCGCCCGGAACTGGATACTGCACTTGCAAAGATCCCGCATATATTCATCTCTTCTGTATCTCAATTTGGACTACAGGAACTCAAGGACCGCCTTTGGCACATGTTGAGCGATTAACCTGCCAATTTTAGCACAACAGCACAAATTTTCAGTATTTTTATGGAAATACACCGGATATGAAAGGTCTGGGTTATATCTTACTTCTTATGTGCCTTACTGCCTGCGGCACGGTGCGGGTAAACTATGACTATGACAAAACCACAGACTTTTCAAATTATTCAACCTATAATTACTACCCGGAGATGGAAACCGGTATGAGTGATCTTGACATCAATAGACTCTTACAGGCGATAGATTCCACGATGCAGCAAAAAGGGATATTGTTTTCGGAAGAACCAGAATTTTTTATCAATATTCAAAGTCGCGCTTTCAGAAACCTTCAAAACAGCTCTGTGGGTGTTGGGGTCGGTGGCACCGGCCGCAATGTGGGTGGTGGTGTTTCCATAGGATTGCCGATCGGAAGGCCGAACGTGGAAACAGAAATTATCTTTGACCTGGTAGATAGCCAAAAAGACGCCCTCATCTGGCAGGCGGTCAGTGAAAGCACATTCAGGGAAGGTGCCTCTCCAAGTGTTAAGAAAGAGAAATTAAAGGAAATTGTGGCCAAGGTTTTTTCCAGGTTCCCCCCATCAGGCAGGAATTAAGGGTACTTTACAGGCCTGTTTTTACCGGTAATCCTGGATTTCACAGGTAAGGCTGAGGCATTAGGCATAAAAAATGGCGGTTTTTGTCAAAAAACCGCCATCGATCCGTTTTTGTTAAAGGTGCTATGCCATAAGGATTCCCTGATACCTTTCCTTGTATCCATACAGCAAAACAATGTTTAATACCAGGAGCACTATGCCCATAACGATTCCACCCTGATCAAGGCTGGCATGATAGAGCACGGCATTAACAGAAACACTCATCAATACAAGCATCATTAGCGCTCCGTATTTGTTGATCAATAGGGATAAGCCTGATAGTACTTCCACAATGGCCACCAGCGTAAGTGTTCTGGTGGTCATAAGGGCTTCCCAATAGCCATGTGCGGCTTCAGGAGGCGGGGGAGGATCCATAAAGTGAAATAATTTGTTGCCGCCAAAAAATAAGAGCGCCAAACCGAATACAATTCTCAGTACTAGAAAAACTTTTGAATTCATAGGAACTGGTTTAGTTGTTAGACTATTAAAATTACAGAAAAATCATATCATCGGTCCGTATATGGCAGAAATGTTAACCCATGGCCACTAAATTATCGTATAGCCTGTTGATAAAATCGGGGGAACACCTGGGCATGTGCCATGCCAATTGCAGAATTTAGGCTGGTAACGATGGATTCTTAGAGAGGGCTTAATTTTCACTGCCAACCGATACCCTTACCCCTGCACTGTGACTGCTAAACTCCGGGGCATACATACTTTGGATGGTCGAAATCCCATTGCTGAAATCACCGGCGTTATTCACCCGCAGGTCATATTCAAAAATGAATACCCCTTTTGGCAGAACATCAAAAAAGAAATTGGTGCTGGCATCTTTGGTGCTTTCATAATACCCCAATCCATCCTGCCATTTGTACTGCGACAGCACATTGACGGGTTCCAGCCCCGCGGCCCTCATATCTTTCATATGGACAAACTCCATTGGCCTGTCCGCCCTGAGTTCTATCCTCACGCGTACCAGATCACCTATCGCCAGATCTGTGTTTGCAGTGATCTCCGAAATTTCTTCGCCGGTCGCTGTGTTTTCCTTCAGAAAAAGTTTCTTTTTCAATTGCAATGGAGTTTCGGCGGATATTATTTTATCCAGATCTTCAAAGTACTGCCAGTATAATGCACCCCAGGCGATACCAGCCCCCTTTTTCCGCATCTCAACTTCGGCCATTTTTGGCGATATCTCCGAGGGTTCCCATGTGGTCTTAAAATAACCGCTGCCCGCTTCAATCTTTACATTCTCAAGCTTTGAAGAATTAATTTCTTCACCCCCAATTCGTATTTGTACAGCCTCATCAATAGGTAACCAGTCATTTCCCTGTAAGAGAAGTGCATAAACAGCTTCTGTTGTGGCCTTGGTGGTTCTCCAATGATTGGTTTGTTTGTTTTTGAGCAACCAGATCTTGAGATTGTCAATGGTCTCCGGCTCATTTGCTATTTCCGAGAAGGCTTCTATCAAAAGTGCCTGCGTCTCAATGGGGGCCTGATACCAATACCAGGAACTGCTGTTCTCCTTCCAGTACATCCCCAGATCCTCACTGGTGATGCTGTTCTCTTTCAGGGACTTCAATATCTTGCGAGCCATGGTGTGCTCACTCCTTCTGTGAAGGGTAAGCGCTAAAAGTCCTTTGGAATAAATGTTTTTGTTCACCCAATACTTACCTGCCTGGGCCAGGTAGTAGCCTTCCATTTCCTTCACTTTGTCGCTTGCCGGGATATCCATAAAAAAGCTGCGCATATAGAGGTAATGGATCTGCGTGGTACTCAAATGATCCTGAGTTAAATCCTTTGAAAATATCTTCATTTGTTGGTATTCTTCCGCAAATTCATCATCCAGATAGGAAATGGCCCGGCTGACCATTTGCTTAATTTCACTTTCTTCCCGGCTCGCCCCCAAATTATTCAAATGGCCAAGTCCGGTTATGATATGTTGGGTGATATACCTGTTGTCCGGACCTCCCTTGAACCACGCCCATGCCCCGGACGACATCTGGCTGTTTTTTAATTTATTGAGCGCCTGTTCCTGTCCGCTTCTCAGGGTATTGAGGTCAAAGAGCAATGCAATGCGTTTTTTCTGTTCAGTTTCCGATACTGCGTCCCGCAACCAGGGCGTCTCCCGAATCAAAAGTGATTTCAGTTCCTCGTTCTTTTCAAGATTGCTGAGCAGGACCCCCGAATGGGCCCATTGATCAAATACTTCCCGGATCCTGGGATTTGCGTTCGCAATATGACTGGCCAATGTATTGGCGTAGTACATCGCAAATAGCTGCTCGTTGCAATCATAGGGGTATTCCATGAGAAAAGGCAACGCCTGCACGGCATACCAGGCAGGGTTTGAAGTAACCTCCAGGCTGAGTTTGTGTTGTTTTAGCGTCGGAGAAAAAGGTTCCTTCATTTTTTTCAGCGTATATGCCCTGGTCTGATCGCTGGCCACCCACATCGGTAAGGTTTCGGTAATCAGGATACGGTTGGTCAGAACGGGGAGTACGTTCTGTTCTCCATCGCTGTAATCCCCGGCTTTGGCAATTACCTTATATTGAATTGCCTGCAGGGTAGCGGGTATTTTCAATTTCCAGGTAACAAGGCTGTTCCCGAGAGCGTCGACTGTGAATATTTTTTCGCCAGCATCCGGGATCTCTCCCCTGGCACCCGCGGAGCCATCCATATTGATCGGATTCACCAGTATTTTAGCGCTAACTTCCTTCCCCGAGATAGCATCGAACAATTCCAATTTGGCATTCCCTGAAAGTTGTTTCCCTGTGAGATTCGCAATTTTTGCACGTAACATTATTTCATCCCCTTCCCTTAGAAATCGGGGTGCATTTGGGATCACCATTAATTCCTTTTGGGTCACTGCCTGCATGGTCCTGACAGAGCTCTCCAGGTTTTTTGTATGTGCCAAAAGCTGCAAATTCCACCGGGTCAGGGCCTCCGGAGTCGTAAAACTAAATAAGACATTACCTTCGTTATCCGTTTTTAGTTGCGGAAGGAAAAATGCCGTTTCCTTCAGATTCTTCCTGATCTGAATTCCACCTGATGTCCCCTCTCCGGCATCTGTTACATCCGCATCAGTATTTTCCTGGTCCCCGGCACTATTCAAATCATTTTGAACCGTTGCAGAAGATGTTGTGGCAAAGGCAACATCTTTCCCGGGCATGGATTCTTCAGACAGCTCATCCATCCGGGCTAGCTCCATTGCCACTCCCGGTGCGGCGCCCTTCATCACCATCTGGTTCCCTGCATATCCGAAGAACAGCCCGAACCTGTCAAAGGAATCATACAACTGTTGAAAGATACCGGGGTAGGTAATACCTTCATCGAAAGCGCTGAAATAACGGGTGCCAAAACATTGGTGCCCCTGGGTCTGGCTATAAGAAGGATAGGGAGGCCTGCTGAGGGGGTTAAAACTCCATGAGTGCCCTTTAAAAGCATCCAATGAAGCGTCGTACATGCCCGCCAATACTTCCGCAGCCACTTTATCCCCCCCGGGTCCCCTGATATTGAAGGACCAGGTCTCTATTGTCCCCGGCTGCAGTTTGTCCCGGAAGGTTACCGTTTCTATCTTCAGATCGGTGGTTGGGTAGGGAACAGCAATGGTTACACTACCCGAATAATGGGCATTAAAGGCCGGGAAGCTATAGTTTATGGCAAACCCTCCCAGATCAGCCGGTCCTACCGGGATGCTGATCGTTTTGCTGTTTTTACTGAGTTGTATCAATTGCTTTTCCACTATTTTTCGGTCTTTTTCTATAAATACGGTCACAATGACATCCTCCATATTTGAGGACAGTTTTAGCTGTACCTGATCGCCTATCTCGTATGTTAATTTATCAGCACGGATATCAAACAATTGATTGTCTGCCAATTGTTTGTCTTTCGAACTTTGCAATGTGGTCTGTACAATATCCTTGATTACCTGCCCATTTGGGTCCCTGGATTCCAGTTCAATAAGGTAGGCCCCGGAAGACCATTTTTTGATATTACCAAGGGCTATTTCATGGTTGTTTTCCGTATTGAAAGGGGTTTCCCATATTAATTTGCCCCTTTTCCAATGCTCGGTCAGATGTTCTTTATCAAATGCCTCGTAGGGAAACAATTCTTTGAATTTCTCCGGTGTAAACGATTTGTAGTCTGGTGAAGGCCAGGGGCGTGTTCTAAGTACATAATCAGGGGCCTTTAATTTGAAGACCCTGACAGTACCGCTGGCATTGACAACCTGGTCATTTAAATTGGTGGTTGCGATGGTGAGTTTGGTGCCATTATCGTCCTTGTTAATAACAGAAGGGGCGGAAAGTGTAGCGGTCATTGTATGATAGCCAACACGCACCAGGGTGGTGGTACTGCTGGTTTCCCCATTGATATCAGTAACATCTGCGGTCACCTCATAATTAAATACCAGCATGCTATTTCTTGATGCCTTGTTGTCAGGGATTGCCTTAAATACAAGTTCAAATTCACCGGCTGTGCCGGTAGTGGTTTCGCCATGGGCAATTTCCTGTGGGCTGCTTTCGATAATGGGCCTGCCCCAATAGTGCCATCGCGGGTAATGCACTATCCGCTTTACCCGGTACACGACCCTGGCATCCGACACCGCGCTTCCGGCATAG
>Ga0102947_1000907_pt1 | contig 10267 bp, 6 predicted proteins | sample SalPon2A_A_D2_MG_FD_78210 | JGI IMG/M metagenome (GOLD analysis project Ga0102947, IMG submission 78210) | Soil microbial communities from South San Francisco under conditions of wetland restoration - Salt Pond MetaG R2A_A_D2_MG | ecosystem: Environmental > Terrestrial > Soil > Wetlands | place... | reverse complement strand
GCTGTTTGTGTACCGCGAGCGTCTGCTTTACACCACCGAGGACAAGGTCTGGCTCGCGTTTCTTTTATTGATTCCGTGCACCATGCCGTTGGGCATCTTGTTTGGCGGCGACACATCGGCCATGATGAGCGAAATGATTGCGTGGACGATGGCGGCCATTTATTTCCCTGTCAAGGAAGCCTGTGCGCGGTATGAAAGAGGTATCCCGGCGATATTGCTGGTGCTGGCCCTGGTTGGCCTCGGGGTGGCGCTACGCAATGCCTATTTTTTCAGCCAGATCTTGAGCGATGCCACAATGGCCTGGCAGGTTGCCACAGGCCGTGTAGCCTCGAATGACCATTTGATGATGGTCAGTTCACTCTTTGGGTTGGCACTGGTCATTGGGGCCCGGCGTGGTTGGCACTTTACATTGCTGCTGGGCTACTTTCTCATCGCCTTCGCTGGACTAATTCTGACGCAAAGCCGGGGCTACTGGGTGTCGTTTCTGCTAGGTGCCGGTGCGATGTTTTTGTTCGTAGATGCTACCTATCGGAAGCGTATGTTGTTGCTGGGTGTGCTTGGCATAATTGCCTTGCTAGGCATCGGCTTCGTGTTCTTTAGCAGCTACATTGAGTTGATGTTGGGAGGCATCATTAAGCGATTTTCTACCCTGCAAACGGCGGCTTCGTCTGATCTTTCGCTTGTCAACCGCTTCCGTGAGACGGCAGCAGTATGGCCTAAGATTGTTCAAAACCCAATTCTGGGCTATGGCATGGGTGTGCCGTATACCTTCTACGATATCGCGCATGAGGCCACGGACATCGATGCTTTTGTCCATAATGGCTATGTAGGCCTCTGGTACAAGTTCGGGCTGTGGGGCCTGGGTATGGTGCTTTTCTTCTGGGCGCGTTCCATCTGGCGAGGTTTTCAGGCGTTTCGGTTGCAGGGGGTATCGTACTGGTTGCGGATGGCCGGGCTGGCAGCGAGCATCAGCCTGGTGGCATTTACGCTCTCTACCATTACGTCCAATCCCTTTTATCTGAAAGATTCAATCTTTGTCTTCAGCGTGCTTGCGAGCATAGCGGTGGGGGCCTATCACCGAGGATGCATCGTGCAGCACACCAACTCGGTTCATCGCCTGTCGGAGCCATGATGCAAAAACGAAGGCTTCTGATTAATGCCCTGATGGCGGCAGTGCAAGTCGTTGTGGTGGGCGCTTCGTTTGTGGTGCTCTATGGTTTTGTAGAGCGGACACTCGGCATCGCGCTCTTCGGGGTATGGGCTTTGGTGTTGGCCACGACATCAGCCAGCGGTGTTGCAAACCTTGGTCTGGGGAACAGTGCAGTCAAATTTGTCTCGATGTATCTGGCTCGGGACGATGAGGTGCGCGTGGTACACATCATTCAAACAACGGTGCTTACGCTCGGAGTGATCATGGGCATTGTATTGGTAGCGTTATATCCTCTCTGGACCTACCTTATTGAAGCGGCCCTGCAAGCAAAAACACCGGAATTAATCGATGAAGCGCTGACGGTACTTCCCTATGCGCTGGTCTCGCTGTGGCTGACCTCTACCGCAGGGGCTGTGCTCTCCTGCCTCGATGGGTACCAGCGTGTGGATCTGCGGAGTGGGCTGCTGGCAGGGATGGCGCTGGTCTATTTGGGATTGGTGTTTGTGCTGGTACCGGTCCATGGTCTGGTAGGTTTGGCGATGGCACAGGTGGCGCAGGCCGCGCTGTTGCTGGTGCTGGCGTGGGTGGTTTTGCGGCACCTCGTGCCTGCCTTGCCGCTGTTGCCTTATCGTTGGCACCGCGATGTGTTTAAAGAGATTCTGGGCTACAGTCTCAGCTTCCAGGCTATTTCTGTTACCAAGTTGGCTTTCGAGCCGCTCACGAAGTTTCTGGTGACGTTCTTCGGTGGAGCCACTGTGACAGGGTATTTTGAGTTTGCCTATCGCATGGTGATGCAACTTCGTGCGCTCATTGTCACGGCACATCAGGCCATTGTGCCTACCATTGCCGATTTACAGGAGCGGCAGCCGGATCTCATCCGCGACTTGTATGCGAAGTCGTTTCGGTTGCTGGTTTTCATCGTAGTCTTGTTGTTGCCTTTTTGTATTGTTGCTACGCCGCTTATCTCCCGGTTGTGGCTGGGCTCGTATGCGCCGCCCTTTGTCCTCTTCGCTACTCTTCTGTTTGTGGGTTGGTTTTTGAACATGTTGTCGAACCCGGCCTACTTTGCCTACCTCGGGATTGGGCGGCTTCGCTGGAATGTGATGGGGCATCTCGTGACTGGCGTGCTCAATGCCGGGCTGGGTACGTTGTTGGGCTGGCAGTACGGTGGGACGGGTGTCGTGGTAGGGTTTGTCATTGGATTGCTTGTGGGTAATCTCATCACGGCGGTGGCCTACCAGCATGAATACCAGATCCGCCTTTCCGATCTCTGGCAGAAGGAAAGTTTGGTCCTGGGTTTTGCTGCGCTGGCAGGTCTAGCACTAGGCTGGTATGTCTATGTCCGTTTTGAAGGATCCTGGCCACTTGTTGTCCTCCTTGTTGCCGTGCCTTTGTGTTACCTCGCGGTCGTCGTTGTACCCCTGTGGCTTCATCCAGTCCGTCCTCAAGTTCAGTCTTGGCTCACTACGATCCTGCTACGTCAGGTAACCTCCCCACAGATGCCGGGAGAGCAATGAGCGTTGTGGAGCCGCATATCCTGCTGCTAGAATTGTATGCTGGTGGGCACCGGGGGCAATACATCCGCCAACTGGTAGAATACTGGACCGCGCACGCGTTACCGGGGCGGCTCACAGTGGCAATACCTCCCGAGTTCTTCGATATCCATGCAGATGTGCAGGCTGTGCTTGAGGACGCGAAAAGGGTTGAGGTGGTGATCCTGAATATGCCGGATCGCGCCGCGGTGGCGGCCCTATCGGAATGGCGGAAGAGTCGGTTGTATGGACGGGTTTTGCGCACCGTAGTAGCCCAGCTACGGCCCGACCACTGCGTGTTGCTCTACTTCGACCATGCTCAGCTGCCGCTGGCGTTGGACTTGCGGTTTGCATTTCCGGTTACGCTTTCGGGCGTCTATTTCCGCCCGTCTTTTCACTATCACCGCTTGGGGGGGGGAGCACCCGCCTGGAAAGAGCGGCTGCGCGACTGGCGAAAAAGGATTCTGCTGTGGGCGGCCCTGCGCAATCCCCACCTTACCTACATCTTCAGCCTTGATCCTTACGCAGTGTCCGATATTCAGGCGCTTAGGGGTGGCGCGCAGGTCGTCGCTCTGCCCGACGGGATCACGCCGCGCCCGGCATTGCTGTCGCCAGACGCCCAACGCCAGCAGTGGGGGGTAGCAGACGGGCGTAATGTTGCGCTCATGTTTGGCGGGATCAATGCCCGCAAGGGGATTCATGAGGTACTGGCAGCCTTGCGGTTGCTACCGTCCGATATCCAGCAGGCATGTTGTCTCATCGTCTCCGGGCACATTCGGGAGGCCGAGAAGGAAAAAATTAAGACGGGCATCCAGCAGGTACAGGAGGTGACGGCAGTACAGATCATTGTAGACGACCGTTTTGTGGAGGAAGAAGAAATTCAGGGAATGGTAGCGGCGGCAGACCTTGTGCTTTTGACCTATCAACGTCACGTCGGATCAAGTGGGGTGCTCGTCCGGGCAGCGCATGCGGGTGTGCCGGTGCTTGGTTCTGATTATGGACTTGTGGGCGAGCACCTGCGCCGTCGCCATCTGGGATGGGCAGTGGATGCTGCGTCGCCGCAAGCCATTGCCGAAGGGTTGAGGCAGGCCCTCACCGATCTGTCTGTGCTGTCCTTCGATGAGGAGGAAGCGGGTCACTTTGCCGAGGAACATACGGCTTCAGCTTTTTCAGCAACCATTTTCAGGCATATTTGCGAAGCAGCAATCAATTAAACGGATTGTGATATAGGCTGAAGTTCTGAATAGATGGCCTTTGCAGATTCGATAACTAAACGGGTTGGTCTAGGCGAGGGGGGGGCATCCATCAAAAAAGGAAAGCTGTCATCCCGAGCTTGTCGAGGGATCTCCCGGAGAATGGCACCTTGCTCGGGAAGATCTCTCCACTCGCGTTGCTCGGTCGAGATGACAAATAGGCTTTTCTGGGCTGTTTTGATCGTTGCGAATTATGACCAACCCTCACCTAGCTAGCTCCGCCTGACCAGCACCTGTTGATCCCGGGCGACCGGCTTTGCCTGTCTCGTGGCCCCAGGGTGAACCGGGCACGTCCGGCTATCGACCTGGCCTTTCGCTCGGCCGCTGTTGCCTACAGGGCGCAAACCATCGCCGTTATCTTGAGTGGGATGCTTGACGATGGCACGGCGGGGCTGCACGCTATTGAGCGTTGCGGGGGTACCACCATCGTACAAGATCCAGATGATGCACTGTATGACGAAATGCTTGCACGTGCGCTGGCGTGTGTCGAGGGAGACCACACGGCACCCGTCTCTGCTATTGGCGAAATGCTGAACCAGTTGGCCCAGACCCGCGTGCTGTCGCAGCCGCCCGTTCCAGAAGACATTGTACTGGAGAACCGATTCGACATGAACAATACTGACGATCTTGCTCAAATGGACCAACTGGGGAGTCAGGTGCCGCTGGGGTGCCCCGATTGTGGCGGTCCGCTGTGGGAAGTCAAGAAGACCGGTCCGGCTCGTTACCGCTGTCACATCGGTCATAGCATGACCGCCCGAACGTTGCTGACCCGCCAGGACGAAGAGGTGGAGCACACCCTGTGGATAGCGCTCCGCACGCTGGAGGAGAAAGCGCGCATGCAGGAAAAGCTGCTTCGGTCACATGAAGCTTCAGGGCAAAGCATGCTTGTCACCTCGTACCAGAGCCGGGTACAGGAAACGCGGGCCCATGCTGATCGTCTCCACTGGTTGCTGTTTGAGATGAGTGCAGTCCATGATGTATCCCGCACAGCCTCCTAATCCATCACCTTGTCGCTCTGTGGTGTTCCTCTCGTTTGCCGATGGTCCAGCCGCCTAAACTCTACACCGACCTCGCCAACTGGTGGCACCTGCTCTCCTGCGTAGAAGACTACGCCGAGGAAGCTGCCATTTACGCGCAGGCGCTAACGACCCACGCCCGGCGTTCCATCGACACCGTCCTCGAACTCGGTGCGGGCGGTGGCAACAATGCCTTTCACCTGAAAGCATCATTCGAGATGACGCTAGTGGATCTCTCGGAGGCTATGCTCGCGCAGAGTCGGATCATCAACCCGGATTGCGAACACCACGCAGGCGACATGCGCACCGTCCGCCTGGGCCGCACCTTCGACGCCGTCTTCATCCACGATGCCCTTGCGTACCTGACGACGACCGACGACCTTCGCCGAACGATGGAGACGGCCTTCGTTCATTGCCACAGCGGCGGTGTGGCCCTTTTCGCGCCCGACCACATCCAGGAGACGTTCCAACCGTCCACCAATCACGGTGGCTACGATGGTCCCGACCGGGGCATCCGCTACCTCGAATGGACCTGGGACCCGGACCCGACCGACACCACCCACCTCACCGATTACGCCTACTTGCTCCGCCTCCCCGACGGCTCCATGCGCGTCGAGCACGACCGGCACGTCAATGGGCTGTTTTCCCGTCAGACCTGGCTGGAGGCTATCACCTCTGTAGGCTTCGAGGCGCAGGTGTTGCCCTTCGAGCACAGCGAGGTGGAACCGGGGACAATGGAATTGTTTCTGGGGCTCAAACCGTAGCGCCCGCCTTGTCTCGACACGGCACCTATGTTTATGGTTTTATAACGTCACGCCGTGTGAGGCATGAAGGAGGGGTGTCACAGGTGAGGGCTATTTTGCCCTGTCATTCTCTCTCACCTCACCCATTTGAATCATGAATGCACCTGCATCTGACACCTTTACCGCTACACTCGTTATCACCCCGGAGCAACTTTTGGAGCACTGGCAGGGCCATCGCCGGTTGACCCGTCGCGTGATCGAAGCGTTTCCCGAAGATCAACTCTTTAGCTTCACCGTTGGCTCTATGCGTCCCTTCGGGGTTATGGCGCTGGAGATGTTCAATATGGCCGTACCTACCCTCAAGGGGGTGATCACGGAAGAATGGGAAACCTCAGACAACCGGGGTGCGCTTCCCAAAGAAGAACTTCTCCAACGCTGGGATGAGAGCACGGAGGAGATCAACACCCTGTGGCCGCAGATCCCGGCAGAACGTTTCCAGGAGACCATGACGGCTTTCGGTCAGTGGACGATGCCCGTCTATGACCTGTTTTTCTATCTCATCGACAACGAAATCCATCACCGGGGCCAGGGCTATGTCTACCTGCGTGCGCTGGAGATCGAGCCGCCCTTCTTCCCGGATCGGAGTTAATTCGTAGAGTAGACGATAGACGATGGCATGATGCATCGTGCTGTTTCAAAAGGTCGAATTTTGTAAACCGGGTTGTGGTAGCCTTCCCAAAACACCGGCGTTGTGGGGAGCGGAAGGCGGGAAGTAGAGGGCGCAAGAGGCGTTTTTGCTTCCGCCTTTCGCTCCCCGCTCTCCGAACGCCACGCCTGGGAAAGCGCCTTGGACTAAAGATGCCTTGAACCTGTACTAGCCTTACTACCGTCCGTCGGCATACATTACATGTCCACCTCGCGTTTCTTCACGAGAAACAGCCCTTCGCCCCGGCTGCTCACGGCGATGATGCCGCTCTTGAAGTACGGATAGTTGCTCCACGAGCCGCCGAAGCCTGGCTCATCCTTACCGGGCACGGTGTCGAAGTAGCCTACCACCTGCGGGCTCACCGGATCGGAGATGTCGAGGATGCGCAGGCCGCTTTGGTAATTTGACTGATACATCAGGTTGCCGCGCACATAGAGGTTGTGGTCGCTGGCTTTCGTGTCGAGCATGAATTCCTTCACCAGTAGCGGATCATCAAGGTCTTGCACGTCCCAGATCAACGTCCGCGTCTGGGGCACGCCGCCGCTGAGTTCGTCCAGTTCGTCGTTCATGTAGAAGTAGCTGTGGTCTTCGGAGAGCCAGCCCTGGTGCGTGTAGGCGAGGTTCGGATAGGTGGCGTGGGCCAGCGTGGTCGGGTTCTCCTTGTCAGTCACATCGGCAATGATGAAGGACGAGCCGTTGGAGTTGAAGCAGATCTCCTTGCCCTGGTAATCAGCGTCGCGTCCGTGGTAGACGACGCACTGTGAGTCATGCGTGCCGCCCGCGTCCGGGTGGGTGAAGCAGCCTGCAAACGTTGGGTTTTTCGGATCCCGGATATCGATCATGTGGAGTTGCCCACCGCACGTCTCGCCGCCGGAGCGGTTGCCCACGGCATAGGCAAAGCCGGTCGCCTCGTTGATGACGATATTGTGCGTGCTGTGCGTCCCGCCGTAGTGCGCGGTCTCTTCAAAGGTCACCGGCATGTCGGCCTCCGGCACGTCGCGTAGTTGCGTGAGGTCGAAGATCTGCACCCCGTGCGCCTGTGCGCCATCGGCGACGATGAAGGCGTGGTCTTTATAGACTTTCACGTCGCGCCATCCACTGCCAGGTGACCCCTCGGTCTTCATCAGTTGGCCGACGTAGACCGGGTGGAACGGGTCGCTGATGTCGACGAAGGCGGTGCCATCGGTGCGGGCCTGCAAGACGTATTCTGTGCCCGTCTGCGGATCTTCCCAGCCCCAGATATCGGTCATCTTCACGCCCCGGCTGTCGCTCAGGTCAGAGACGGAGAGGAAGGAAATCAGGTCTACCTGATCGCAGCCAAAGACATCCGCGGTGCCTTCTTCGCAATCAACCTGTTCGCCAGAGATCGACTCGAAATGATCTACCTCGCTGATGAGCGTGCTGGTGGGCTGCCAGGCACCGGTCGAAGCGTCGCGCTCGTAGACGGTGGCAATGCCCTCTTCGTAGTCTGCCCCCGGCGATCCGATGACCGCCACGTTGCCGTGCATGGCCAGCCCGGTACCAAACCCTCGGCTGCTGCGCTCGTTGGCGGGTTCGATAAACTGTACAACGGCTTCCGTTCCCATCTGGAAGGCTGTGACTACGCCCGTCCGCGCCGCCACAAGTAAGCTGTTTCCTGAGGCGGCGAGGCTGCTGCCTACACCCCGCACCGGTCGGGCACCTTCCTGTTCGGGGGTGTTAACGTCAATCCGCTCAAGTTCATTCCACCAGTGGCTCTCGCCTTTTGCAAAGACGAACACGGCCCCACCGGGGTTGAAGCCAGGGGCTCCCACGTACAGCCTATCGTTCTGCACCGCCAGCGTTTGCCCGAAACTGCTACGTCCGTTCAGGTCAGCGCTGCTTAAGCGGTCAGTCTGCTCCCATGCACCGGAAGCGTTGCGGGTAAACACATAAACGACTCCTTTCTGTTCGTCAGCACGGTTCGCCCCGACCAACACTTGATTCCTCCACGCTGCTATCGACCAGCCGAATCCTTCGTCGTCGGCGTCTGTCTTCAGTACAGCTTCCTCCTTCCAACGCATACCGTCTTTGCTAAAGACATGCACGGCACCAGCGCCGCTGCCATAGGAGGCCACCGCGATGTGGTCGCCAGCGATAGCAATGGAGCCGGTGCGGTAGCCGCCCCGTTCGTACGCCCCACCGAATTCAGCTCCTTCGGCCAGCGAGGAAGGCGAAAGGATGCCAGTTTCTTTCCAGGCTCCCGTTTCGTCTTTTTCAAAGACGTAGGCCGCCTGTGCGCCGGGTGCTGCGACGACGAGCAGGCCCTCCTGCATGGCCAACGAACGGCCAAAAGTGTCGCCGAAGGTGGCATTGGAGGCTTGCATGCGGGCGGCCTCCATCCAACTTCCATCGCTGTCGCGTTCGAAGCGGTAGACCGTGCCCGCTGGTTCTTCGCCACGCGGCCAGCCTACGGGCGCGGAGCCGACAAAGATGGCCTGCTCGCCGACCACCACGGCTCCGCCAAAGCCGAGTCCAGAAGCAGCCGCTTCCGAATACATTGTTTGTCCAGCGGCGGACTGGACCAGGAGCAGCATCGCAACGAGAAAAGTCAGGGCGTAGCGCGTCATCGTACTAGGGATCTTGGGTGGTGGGCTATAGAAAGAGGGGACAGATAGTATACGCATTTTGTAGATTGGCAAACAGGCAACCTGTTGTTTTATTAGCAGCACGAGTACCAAATGAAGCCTGGAGGTAATTACCTATTATTGCGAAGACGGTAGCATCTTTAGTGAGTTTTGCACCATGTTGCGACGGACGGCCTGATTGACCCAACGCTTTCTGGTTTTTCCGTATCTTGCTGAAAGGCAATAGCGGGGAGGAGCCTGCCTGCTTACTGGCACTTCCTCTCCTGTTGGAGTGCCTGCATCGCACGCATCCTTTTCACCCCTTCTGTTGTGCGTCGTATGTGCTCTACAAAGAGAACAAGGGAGTTCATCTCCTGGCGTGGCCTCGTGCTAGGCGCGCTCATGGCACTGGTGCCGTACATGGCATCGGCCCAGGGTGCGCCCGACTATGTGGCCCATCCCGACTACGCGGTGCGGCAGTGGACGGTGCGCGACGGTCTGCCCAACAACACCATCAACGACCTCCTCCTTGCCAGCGACGGGTATCTATGGCTTGCCACCAATGAGGGGCTCGTACGCTTCGACGGGGCTCACTTCACGGTCTTCAACAGCACCAACACCCCCCAACTACCGAGCAACCGCTTCAATAGCCTGGCCGAAGAACCCGCAGGCTATCTCTGGATCATCTCAGAACAGGGAGGCCTGGTCCTCTATCGTAAGGGCCAGTTTACAGGGTTCAATGAAAAAGCGACCACCAATGGTCAGAGACTTAGACCTCCCGTATCGGCCGACGGCGTTGCAGATACCGTGCTTATCGGGATGGAGGCCGGGATCGTGCGCTACACGGCAGGCCGCCTGGAACCCTATCGGCGCGATGTGATCGCCGCTGAGGTAACGGTTATGGAACGGGATGTAGACGGACGGCTCTGGGTATATGCCCTCGGTTCTGGGATACATTGCTTTGAGGCAGATGGTACCGTTCGGCAGATCCCCCTTCCAGACAGCCTAAGGGATTCGTGGTATGTTCGTCTTCTCGCAGATCAAGCAGGCCGGATGTGGGCACAGGAGCGTAGTCACATTTTTCGGATCGACGGAGATCAGTTTGAGCGGATGCTCGACGGCGCTAGCCTGGAATATGCAGACACAGAAGGGGGCATCTGGGGCAATTCGGTTGCGGAGGGGTGGTGGCACTACGATTCATCGGGGGTCTCGACCCTCTACCCCAAGAGCGATAGAATGGTCGCTGAGAGCATCTTAGAAGGACCAGATGGACAGCGTTGGC
>Ga0102947_1000906_pt1 | contig 10292 bp, 8 predicted proteins | sample SalPon2A_A_D2_MG_FD_78210 | JGI IMG/M metagenome (GOLD analysis project Ga0102947, IMG submission 78210) | Soil microbial communities from South San Francisco under conditions of wetland restoration - Salt Pond MetaG R2A_A_D2_MG | ecosystem: Environmental > Terrestrial > Soil > Wetlands | place... | reverse complement strand
TTCTCGTAGGCGCCGACCAGCAGCCCCATCCCCTCTTGGCGCAGGTAGTAGCCCATGTCGTTGTCGTGCAGCAGGGGCAACTCGCGGCCCAGGGCCTCGATCTCGGGGATGCTCTCGGTGACGAAGTACTGGTGCTCCATGGGCATCAGCGGCAGCTCGATCCCGGCCAGCGCCGCCACTTCGCGGCCCCAGAGGCCGGCCGCGTTGACCACCGCCTCGGCCGTCACCGTGCCCTTTTCCGTGACCACGTCCCAGCCGCCGTCTGGGCGCGGGTTGGTCTCGATCACCGGACAGAAGCGTTCGATCTCGGCGCCCATCGCGCGGGCGCCCTTGGCGTAGGCATGGGTGACGCCGCTGGGGTCGACGTGGCTCTCGTTGGGCTCGAACATGGCGCAGCGCACGCCCTCGAGATTGAGCAGAGGGTTCATCTCCTGCGCTTCCTTAAGGCTGATCATCTCGAAGTCGATGCCCAGGTAGCGCGCCTTTGAGCGCTGCAGGCGGAGCTGGTTGCTGCGCTCCTCGCTGGCCGCGAGATAGAGGCCGCCGACGTTGTGAATGCCGCAGGATTGGCCGGTTTCCGCTTCCAGCTGCTTATAGAGGTTGATGGTGTACTTCTGCAGCTTGGCGATATTGGTCACGTCGTGAAGCGCGTGCATGCCGGCGGCGGCGTGCCAGGTCGAGCCGGAGGTCAGTTCCGATCGCTCGATCAGCAGTGCGTCGCTGCAGCCGAGCTTGGCCAGGTGGTAAAGGACGCTGCAGCCGACAACCCCGCCGCCGATAACGACGACTTTCGCATGAGACTTCATTCCGCGTTTCCCTATAAATACGCCGACAGGCCGGCAGGGATGATAGATCCCCGCTTCGGCCATTCGATAGTCTCAAAACGACCTGCGCTGATATGAAATCGTGCTTAGCTGGACGTGCCTTGGGCGCCGGCCTGGTTCCAGCCCATCTCGAAGTCGCCGTTGTCGTCGCGGCGTTCGATGCTGCGCGGCGAGAAGATCTCGGTGGCCACCTGGCGCATCAAGCGGTCGAAGTTCGGAGCGTCCGCCGTCGCGGCCTCCGGGGCGAAGCCGGAGATCGAGGCCACCGCCGCGCCGCCGTTGCAAAAAGCGACCATGACGGACACCTTGTCGCCCGCGCTTTCCGCCCGCGGCTGGTCGGGATTGGCGCAGATCCGCCCCGACGCGGCGGCGGGGGCCGGATCGAAAAGGACGATCACCTTGTAGGGCGAGCTGTAGTCCGCCGGCCTTTCGGTGACAAAGGTCAGGGGCCGGCCGCTGAACTGGGCGTCCTGCAGCGCCGTGGCGATGACCCGATCTGCGATCTGGGCTTGCTCGCCGAAAGGATTGCCGATCACCTGGGTGTAGAGCGGACCGTGCTTGGCGACGTAAGACAGCATTGCCGGCTCGTAGCTCGGATCGATGTAGGCGGGTGTGGTTACGACAACACTGCTACAGGCGCCTAGGACCAAGGCGCCGCAGAGGCCGGCGGAGGAGGCGAGGTAGCGTCCCTTCATGGCTATAGTCTCCGTAGAAAGGTCGAACAGGCTCCTATTAAAATGGCGATGCTGCGCTGTCTTGGCAAGATGGGCCGGCAAAGAGCGCCCTAGACGTCGATGTCTTCAACGAAGCGGGCGTTGTCTTGCAGGAATTGGAAGCGCAGCTCCGGTTTGCGGCCCATCAACTGTTCGACCAGCGCCGCGGCGGCCTTGGTTTCCACGTCCGGCTCTTCCTCCGCGGCGGCTTCCAGGGTGACACGCAGCAGGGTGCGCCGGGCCGGGCTCATGGTGGTCTCCTTGAGCTGGCGTGGCGGCATCTCGCCGAGGCCCTTGAAGCGGCTGATCTCGATCTTGCCGCGGCCGGTCAGTTCCTTGGCAACGATGCGCTCCTTGTCCTCGTCGTCGCGGGCGTAGAAAGTCTTGCCGCCCTGGGACACGCGGTAGAGCGGCGGCTGGGCCAGGTAGAGGCGGCCGGACTCGATGAGCCCCGGCATTTCGCGATAGAAAAAGGTGATCAGCAGCGAGGCGATGTGCGCACCGTCGACGTCGGCGTCGGTCATGATGACCACCCGGTCGTAGCGCAGCTTCTCCAGATCGAAGGCGCCGCGGGTGCCGCAGCCGAGGGCCAGCGTGATGTCTGAGATTTCCTGGTTCGCCTTGATCTTGTCGCTGGTGGCGCTAGCGACGTTGAGGATTTTCCCGCGCAAGGGCAGCACCGCCTGGGTCTCGCGGTCCCGGGCCTGCTTGGCGGAGCCGCCGGCGGAATCGCCCTCGACCAGGAAGACCTCGGTGCCGCTCGCCCGATTTCGCGAGCAGTCCGCGAGCTTGCCCGGCAGGCGCAGCTTGCGGGTCGCCGTCTTGCGGCTCTGCTCGCGTTCTTGACGCCGGCGCATCCGCTCCTCGGCACGCTCGATGAGCCGCTCCAGCAAGACCCTGGCGCGTTCCGGGTGGCCGGAAAGCCAGTGGTCGAAGTGGTCCTTGATGGTCGATTCCACCAGGCGCTGGGCGGTGGGCGTCGCCAGCCTTTCCTTGGTCTGGCCTTGGAATTGCGGGTTCTTGATGAAGACCGAGAGCACACAGCAGGCACCGCCCAGCAAGTCCTCGGCGGTCACCTGTGCGGCCTTCTTGGCGCCCACCATCTCGCCATAGGCTTTAAGGCTCCGCAACAGGCCGCTGCGTAAGCCCTGTTCGTGGCTGCCGCCGTCGGGCGTGGGCACGGTGTTGCAATAGGAGGTAAGGAAGCCGTTCTCATCCGCCGGCCAGGTGACGGCCCACTCCGCGCGGCCTTCGTCGTCGGGGAACTGGGCGTCGCCGGCAAAGGGCTCCGGTGTCAGGGCGCGGCGCTTGCCGAGCTGCGCGGTCAGGAAGTCCTGCAGGCCGCCGGGAAAGTGCAGGGTTTCGCTGGCCGGCGTGTCGTCCTTATCCGTCAACAGCGCGGGATCGCAGGACCAGCGGATCTCGACACCCCGGTAGAGGTAGGCCTTGGAGCGTGCCATGCGGAAGAGCCGCCCGGGATGGAACTGCGACTCCTTGCCGAAGATGTCCGGGTCGGGATGAAAGGCGATGGAGGTGCCGCGCCGGTTCTGCACCGCGCCGCTGTCCTTCAATTTGCCGGTCGGCGCGCCGCGCCGGTAGTCCTGGCGATAGAGGCGGCGGTCCCGCGCCACCTCGACGGTGAGCTCGTCGGCCAGCGCATTGACCACGGAAAGCCCGACACCGTGCAGACCGCCGGAGGTGGCGTAGGCCTTGTTGGAAAACTTGGCGCCGGAATGCAGCGTGGTCAGGATGACTTCCAAAGCCGACTTGGGCTTGAATTTGGGGTGGGGCCCCACCGGAATGCCGCGGCCGTTGTCGCGAACGGCGACCCAGTTGCCCGGGTTCAGCTCCAGCTCGATCCGGCTGGCGTGGCCGGCGACGGCTTCGTCCATGGCATTGTCCAGCAGCTCGGCCACCAAGTGATGCATGGCGCGTTCGTCGCTGCCGCCGATATACATCCCCGGCCGTCGACGAACCGGCTCCAGGCCCTCGAGAACCTCGATGTCCTTGGCGTTGTAGTCATCGGATGCGGCCTCTGCCGCCGCGTTCTTAAAAAGATCAGCCATGGCGCCCCTAATGCGACTCCTAAAACTCTCGCCGACAGGGCGCAGCTTCTACCGCATTGCGCGGTCGAAAACCAGGCCTGTTGAGGCGTGACCGCTCGATCATGTAGACTACACCATCCGAAGCCACGATATCTAGATAAAGCAGGGCTTCCCAGCGGCGAAAGGACGATATGTCTGACAGTAGCGGGCACCCGCGCGGTGTCCTTGCGACGCGCACCCTGGCCATGCCGGGCGACGCCAATCCCCAGGGCGATATCTTCGGCGGCTGGGTTATGTCGCAGATGGATGTGGCCGGCGGAATCACCGCCATCCAGCGCAGCGGCGGTCGGGCCGTGACGGCGGCGGTGGACGGCATGAGTTTCCATCTGCCGGTCTACGTCGGCGATGTCCTGGCGGTCTATGCCGACATCACCACTATCGGGCGGAGCTCGATGACGGTTCACGTGGAAGCCTGGGCCGAGCGGGGCGTCAGCGGCGAGGCGGCGAAAGTCACCGAAGGCACCTTCGTGTTCGTCGCCATCGACGAAAGCGGCCGGCCGCGGCCGGTGCCGAACGAGGTGCCGAAATGAGGACCTGGGTCGCGGCCATCGCAATCTTCGGGGCCTGGCTGTCAGTGGCCGAGGCGGATCCGCCCGAAATTCTTTCGGTTCGGGCGCTCTTGTTGCCCGAGGGCAGCTGGCAGTTCGACGTTCGGCTGCGTCATCCGGACGAGGGCTGGGATCACTATGCAGACCGTTGGGACGTGATGGCGCCCGACGGCCAGGTCCTTGGCACCCGCGTCCTGCTCCATCCCCACGTCGAGGAGCAGCCCTTCACTCGCGGTCTTTCGGGCGTGGCCATACCCGACGAGATCGCCGAGGTGACGCTGCGGGCGCGCTGCAGCCGGGACGGCTACCAGGGGAGCCAGGAATTTACGGTCACGCTCGAGCGCTGAGTAAAGACCGGGCAAGAAAAAGGGCGCGGAGCCTTTCGGACCCGCGCCCAAGAGCACAACAAGGAAGGTTAGGAGGAGTAGTACATCTGGAACTCCACGGGATGAGGCGCATGCTCGAAGGTGTAGACCTCTTCCCATTTCAGATCCAGGTACCCTTCGATCTGGTCCTCGGTGAAGACGCCGCCGGCGAGAAGGAACTCGTTGTCCTCTGCCAGGGCGGTGAGGGCGTCGCGCAGGGAGCCGCAGACCGTGGGGATGTCCTTGAGCTCTTCCGGCGGCAAGTCGTAAAGGTTCTTGTCCATGGCATCGCCCGGATGGATCCGGTTGGCGATCCCGTCGAGGCCAGCCATCATCATCGCCGAGAAGGAGAGATAGGGGTTCGAGACGGGATCCGGGAAGCGAACCTCGACACGCTTGGCTTTGGGGCTCTCGCCATAAGGAATACGGCAAGAGGCGGAACGGTTCCGTGCCGAGTAGGCCAAGAGCACGGGTGCCTCAAAGCCGGGGATGAGGCGCTTGTAGCTGTTGGTCGTGGCGTTCGAGAAGGCATTGATCGCACGCGCGTGCTTGATGATGCCGCCGATGTAGTAAAGGGCCGACTCCGAAAGACCGGCATAGCCGTCGCCCGCAAAGAGGGGTTTGCCTTCCGACCAGATGGACTGGTGGGTGTGCATGCCCGAGCCGTTGTCGCCGGCCACCGGCTTCGGCATGAAGGTCGCGGTCTTGCCGTAGGTGTGGGCGACGTTCTGGACCACGTACTTGTAGACCTGCACGTTGTCGGCGCTTTTGGCGAGCGTGGCGAATTTTAGGCCGAGCTCGTGCTGCGCGGGCGCCACTTCGTGGTGATGCTTTTCCATAGGCAGGCCCATTTCCGACATGATCGTGACCATTTCGGCGCGGAAATCGGTTCCTGAATCCACCGGCGGCACCGGGAAATAGCCGCCCTTGATCGGCGGCCGATGGCCCATGTTGCCGCCGTCGACCTCGCTGCCGGTGTTGTAGGGGCCTTCCTCGGAATCGATCTTAAAGAAGGTGTGGTTCATGTCGTTGGCGAAACGAACGTCGTCAAAGACGAAGAACTCCGGCTCGGGTCCGCAGTAGACGGTGTCGCCGATACCGGTGGCCTTCAAGTGGGCTTCGGCGCGGACCGCGGTGGAACGCGGGTCGCGGGAATAGAGCTGACCGGTCGCCGGGTCGACGATATTACAGAAGAGAATGAGCTGGTTCTGCGCAGCGAAGGGATCCATGACGGCCGTGGAGAGGTCCGGCTGTAAAATCATGTCGGACTCGTTGATGGCTTTCCAGCCGGCAATGGACGAACCGTCGAACATGATGCCGTCGCCGAGCTCATCTTCGCCCGTGGCTTCCGCAAACATGGCCAGATGCTGCCACTTACCGCGCGGATCGGTGAAGCGGTAGTCGACGTACTTGACGTCTTTTTCTTTGATCAGCTCGAGAATGGCTTTCGGGTCTGACATGATTTCTATTCCGTTCCTGTGATGCGTTGTAAAAAGAGTGAATCTGACGGCACCTAAAGGGCGTTGGGACCGCGTTCGCTGGTGCGGATACGAATAGCCTCGTCCAGCGTGCTGACGAAGATCTTGCCATCGCCGATACGGCCGGTGTGTGCCGCCTGGAGAATGGCTTCGATGGCACGCTCGACCAGATTGTCCTCGATCACGACCTCGACTTTCATTTTCGGCAGGAAGTCGACCACGTATTCCGCGCCCCGATAGAGCTCGGTGTGTCCCTTCTGCCGCCCGAAACCCTTGGCTTCGGTCACCGTGATGCCCTTGATGCCGACTTCATGGAGCGCCTCTTTGACCTCGTCCAACTTGAAGGGCTTGATAATGGCTTCGATTTTCTTCATCGCTTCCGGACCTCTAGACAACGGTAAATACGGCGGGCGCCAGTCTGGCATGAGAGGAAGAAGCAAGTGTCGTGCCAACGTCCCTCAGGCCTCGGGACTCTCGGTGCAAAAGTGATCTGAGACAGCCAATCCGGGGCCTGCAGCCGGCGAGAGCTCGTCCGACGGACATAGGTGTGATTAAAAAATAGGCAATCTGCACTTATTTGAGGCATACGTCGTCGTTCGATCCACAAACATTGCTGCGGGAACGGCTTGACGGTGGAAAGGGACGGCGTATAAAGACGCCGGTTATGGGGTCAGCGCCCCCGCTGGGCAGACCGATCAAGGGGTCGCACACGCCCGGTTCTTTTGCGCCCGGTGGTGGCTGTAGCTCAGTTGGTCAGAGCATCGGTTTGTGGTACCGAGGGTCGGGGGTTCAAGTCCCCTCAGCCACCCCAAATCCTCTTTCATCCGACCCGGAGAGATAGGTAACAGATTGCACCTGAGACATGGGTGACAGTACATGGCCGGACCGGGCGCATCGTCGCGCGCCCAGGCGGATGCCAGGCGGCCTGCAAAGCCCCCACTTGTTAACTCTAATCTTAACCGCTTTTTTAATGGCATTGCGTGTTTCATGGCCTGGAACACGTAAGTAGGAGCGCGCAGGCATGAGCGTCTTGCAGCAAGAGACCGGCGACGTGGTTATCGCCACGTCCGACAAAGCCCTCGACGACAACGACCATGTCGCCCGTGGCAACGGCGATTACCAACAACAACTCGCGGAGTGCCTGCGGCGCACCCTTGGCCCGGCTGCGGCCATTAGCGCCTGCCAAGCCTTGGGCTGGGACGGCGTTATCCGCTACCTTGTAGCGCCGGATTCCCATCCGGCCTAGGCCGGGTCCGGATGCGCGAGTCGGGCCTGGCAGTCGGCCGCGACGCCGCGTTTGCGCCGTCTCGAACAGGCCGCGTCCCTCGACTTGTTCATAGCGGGGATGAAAACGGCCGCCTTTGCCCGCTTAAAGGAAATTTTTGTGGTTTTCTCTATGAGTCAACTATTTAAGAGGCATTCTTAATTGGCGACTTATATGACGTCTCGCTGAACAATGTTGCAATGCATCAATTTTTGTTGAAATTGCCTTCTCGACTTATTAATACTCTCTTCATGAGTAGCAGTGAAAAAAATTCGAAACCCCAATCTGATCGCGTTTACGAAGCGAAACAGCGGAAGTGTCTCAAGTGCCGTTCTGAGTTCCTCAGTGAGTGGCCGGGGGAGCGCGTCTGCAAGGCTTGCAAATCGACCAGTGCCTGGCGGGACGGGCTGGCGGCTTAGGCCGTTTTGACAGCTTCGCCGGTGGGACCTGGGCATGACCTCGGGTTTAGTTGCCCGAGGTTATTGTTTGCTTGGGTCTCGCGCATTGGATTCCACGGCGGTCGAGCTTTCATGAAGCCCGGCCAAAGCGGTGTCTGCGGTTTTTTTGCAAGACTGCCCGAGAGCAGATCCGTCAAGCGAGACGGATCGCCGCTCGCACCGGAGCAAGGGACAGCGGTAGGGGAGACGGCGGCCGGCACTTGTGTCGCGCGCCACGGACCACTATTGTCCGGATTCCTTGATGTCTGTTGACCTTGCGGGCGCAGAATGACGCTTCTTGTAACGCGATTTTGCATGGTCGTGAGTCTTGCCGCGATGCTTCTCGGCAATGCGACGCTCTTTGCGCAAGAGACGGGGCAAGCGGGCGCGCCCGACGAGGCGCTGCCGGACCGCCGCGCCCTCTATAAAGAGGGACTGGCGGCCTACGACGGCGGGCGCTACGACCGCGCGTACGTCCTCTGGAAACCTTTGGCCGAGAACGGTTACGCGGCGGCACAGTACAGCCTGGGGCGGCTCTTCGAACAGGGCGGCGGCTCGATCCAGAGCAACCCCTTCATGGCGGCCCTGTGGTATCGCCAAGCGGCAGCCCAGGATGTTGCCGCGGCCCAAAACAACCTTGCCATCATGTACGCCCAAGGGCGTGGCGTACCCCTGAACAAGGGGCGGGCCGTCGAACTATGGGACGCGGCGGCGGCCAACGGCCATGTCGTGGCGAAATACAATCTTGCCCTCAGCTACTTCAACGGCGATGGCGTGCCGGAGGACAGGGCCGCCGCAATCGCCTGGTTCCGAGAGGCAGCGGCAGAGGGCGTGGCCGATGCCCAGTTCGCCCTGGGTCAGCTCTACCGCGTGGGCATTGCCGTGCCGGAGGATCCGGCCTTGGCGCGCGGTTGGTACGAGAAGGCAGCGGCGCAGGGGCACGACGATGCCCAGGTTGCTTTCGATGCCCTGGCCGAGGTGGCGCCGCGCTACGAGGTGGAGGAGGCCCCCTTGCAGACCGCGGCCGCCCCAGCCGAAGCATCGCCCGAAGACGCAAGCGTCGAAGTCGGGGAAGCGGTCGAAGTGGAGAGGCAAGCAAATCCCACAACCAACGCCACGGACGAGGACACGGCTGACACTGAGGAAGCGGCCCCAGTGATCGCCCCTCCCGAGACCGTCGAAAGGGACATGACCGTCGAGGCCACGCCGCTCGAGACAGCGTCTCCGGCGGATGCGCCGCAGGTCGCGTCTTTGGCGCCGGCGGACGGCGCACTGCCGACAGCGGCCGCCGATAGGGACAAGGGCGACGACAGCGAAGACGAAATAGCCGCGCTGATCGAGACGGGAAGCGGCGACAGTTCTGCGGCCGGCGCGGCGGAGCTGCCGCCGAAGCCGCGCCGCAAACCCAAGGACATCCAGATCGCCAGCACTGCAGCGGACCCGGCGGTCGCCGACCTCGTGGAAACGCCCGAGGCGGCGACGACCGAAGGCCGCTTTACTGTCTGGCTGGCAACCACGCGAGAAAAGGACGAAGCGGAGCGTTTTTGGGGCCAGGCCCAGGGCAGCTATCCGGAAATTTTTGCCGCGGTCGGCAAAATTGTAGAGCCGGTGGATATTGCCGGCGCCGGCGCCAACTATCGGCTGCTTGTCGGCCCGCTACCGTCCTTGGCGGCCGCTGCCGCGATCTGCCGGCAGCTGCGCGCCGAGCAGGAAGCGGCCTTTTGTATACCCCGGTCCGATTGAGGACCTCGCTTCGGGGCGAAGCCACCGCCGGTGACCGGAGCGGCCATGACCCAGTGTTAGGACCGAAAGCGTGACCACTCTCAAGGACTCCATGAAATCCGGCCGGCCCGCGACCGGTTGCTGGCTCTCACTCTTCAGTCCGCTGGCTGCGGAAATCGTCTCGCAAGCCGGCTACGACTGCGTCATGATCGACCTGGAACACGGTCCGGGCTCGGTTTTGGATGCCATCGGCCAGATGCAGGCGATCCAGGGCCGCGATTGTACGGCCCTGCTTCGGGTGCCGGAAAACTCACCGGTTTGGCTGAAAAAGGTGCTGGATGCCGGTGTCGGCGGCGTCATGGTTCCGGGCGTCGATTCGGCGGCCGAGGCCGAGGCGGCGGTGCAGGCCTGCCGCTATGCGCCCAAGGGCCTGCGCGGCATGGCCGCCACGGTGGTCCGGGCGTCGAACTACGGCGCCGATTGGCAAGACTACATCGGCCGGGTCGAAACGGACCTGCTGGTGATCTGCCAGATCGAGTCCCAGGCTGCGGTCGAGGCCGCGGCGGACATAGCGTCCGTCGAGGGCGTGGACATGATTTTTGTCGGCCCCTTCGATCTCTCGGCCTCGCTCGGTTATCTCGGGCAGCCCGATCATCCCGAGGTGCGCGCGGCCATCACGGCGGTGGAGACGGCGGCCAAGGCAGCCGGCAAGCTCTTGGGGGCGATCCCGACGCCCGCCCGCTCCGCCAAGGAACTCTATGACGACGGCTACGACCTGGTGCTGGCGGATAGTGACGTGGTGCTCTTGCGCGAGGCGGCGGGTCGCGGCTGCAGGG
>Ga0102947_1000905_pt1 | contig 10293 bp, 5 predicted proteins | sample SalPon2A_A_D2_MG_FD_78210 | JGI IMG/M metagenome (GOLD analysis project Ga0102947, IMG submission 78210) | Soil microbial communities from South San Francisco under conditions of wetland restoration - Salt Pond MetaG R2A_A_D2_MG | ecosystem: Environmental > Terrestrial > Soil > Wetlands | place... | reverse complement strand
TTCTGGGTGCTGGCGGCCGATTGCGCCATGTTGGGCTACCTGGGCGCGAAGCCGCCGGAGGGCGTCTACGTCGTGCTGGCCCAGCTCGGCACGCTCCATCTCGGTAAGCAGCAGGTTCAAATGCCCTTTCGTGCTTCGCGGCGGGATACGGGTGAGCACCTTGTCATCGAACAGCGTCAGGCCCACGGCATCGCGCTGCCGCACCATCAGGTAGGCCAGCGACGCGGCGAGATAGAACGCATAATCCAGCTTCGTCACACCCGACGAGGTATAACCCATCGAGTGGCTGATGTCCACCAGCAGGTTGAGGCGCGTGTTGGTCTCGTCCTCGAATTCCTTGACGTAGTAGCGATCCGAGCGGGCGTAGAGCTTCCAGTCCACATGCATCAGGTCGTCGCCGGGCATGTACGGGCGGTACTCCATAAAATCGACGCTGAAGCCTTTGTAGGGACTCCGGTGCAGCCCTGCCACGAACCCCTCCACCACACCCCGCGCCAGCAACTCCAGGTTGGAGATGCGCGAGAGGACATCAGGCTGTATGAAGCGGGTCGCCGCCTGCATCATTCAATTGCGGATTTTGGATTGCGGATTTTTCTTTTCATCTCTCTTTCCTCATTCACTCCGCAATGCTTTCACAGGATTTGACAGCGCGGCTTTGATCGACTGATAGCTCACCGTCAGCCAGGCGATGAGGAGCGTGGCTCCGCCCGCCAGCAGGAACGGCACTGGGCCAATGGTGGTGTGGTAGACAAACTTGTCGAGCCACTCGGCCATGGCGAAGTAAGACACCGGCACGGCGATGATGAAGGCGAGGCCGACAAGCGCGGCGAACTCCTTCGAGAGCAGCATCACGATGCCGGGCACACTTGCGCCGAGGACTTTGCGCACGCCGATCTCCTTGGTCCGCTGCATGGTCATAAACGAGGCAAGCCCGAAGAGTCCCAGGCATGCGATGAAGATCGCCAGGAACGTCACGTAGCGCACCACATCGCTCAGGTTCTGCTCGCCCTGGTAGATCTCGTTCAGGTCGTCGTCCAGAAAGCTGTACAGGAACGGGCGGTTCGACACTACCTGTAGCCACGTCTGCTCCATGAAGCTGACGGTTTCGGATACCCGCTCGGGGCTGACTTCGGCGACGATGGTGAAGTAGTTGGGTGGGTTGATGCGGAACAGCATCGGCGATATTTCGCGGTACATCGGCTCGAAATGCAGATTTTTGTAGACACCGATGACACGGCCCTGGATGACTTCGGTGTTCTGGTTGTCCTGTATTCCGGTCCGCCATTCAACCTCGGCCCCTACGGGATCGCTCAAGCCCAGCAACTCGACGGCTGCCTCATTCAGCATGAACGCTTCGGTCGAGTCGGTGCTTCGGTTGGCGTCGAAGGCGCGACCGTCCAGCACTTCGATGCCCATCGTCTCAATGTAATTGTGGTCGATATCGACAGTGACAGCTTCCTGAAATTCACCTTCCTGCATGGCATCTGTGCGGACGCGATTGATGCCGCGCAACTGGCCGGGAACGTTCGAGGCGGCAGCGACCTGCATGATGTTGGGATGCTGCTCGTATTCGCGCTTGAGCAAATCGACCACTCGCTCGCGCTCGTCTGGGGGCAGTGGCAGCGGAACCACCATGCGTTGTGCCCGCTCGAACCCGGCAGGCGCGTTGCGGATAAAGTCGATCTGGTTGTAGATGATGGCGCTGCAAACCAGGAAAATGATGGACACAGCGAATTGCGTGACGACAAGCGCCTTCCGTAGCGTCGTGCCCCCGCTCGCCTGGAACGTGCCTTTCAGCACCGTCACCGGGCGGAACGCCGAAAGATAGAGCGCCGGATAGCTGCCCGAGAAGATACCGACGAACAACGTAATGCCGAGCAACACCGTCACGATTAGCGGATCGGCGAACGTGCTCAGCCCCAGCGATTTGCCTGCGAGATTGTTGAACACGGGCAAAACAAGTGCAGCAATCGCTACGCCCACGATCAGCGCAAGAATCGCCAGTAGCATCGACTCGCCAAGAAACTGTCCGACCAAGTCAGACCGCTCGGCCCCCAACACCTTGCGCATCCCCACTTCCCGCGCCCGGTTGGCACTCCGGGCCGTAGCAAGGTTCATAAAGTTGATGCACGCGATGATGAGCGTCAGCAACGCAATCGCGGAGAAAATGTAGATGTAGGCAATGTTACTGTTCGTCTCAATCTCGTTGAGCAGACGCGAGTGCAGGTGAATGTCCGTCAGGGGCTGGATGAACAGGGACTGGACGAATTCGCGGTCCTGGTCGCTGGTGTATTGCTGAAAAACCGCAGGCACCTGCGCCTCCAACTCAGCGATCTCCGTGTCTTTACTCAACAGGAGGTACGTGTAGAAAGCTGTAACTGTATAGTTGGTAAGGAATTGGTTAGCGTTCGGCCCGAACTGCTCACGCAACGTGGGAATGGATCCGAGCAGATCAAAATGAAAGTGCGACTGGTCCGGCACATCCTTGATGACACCCGTAATTTGCAAATCTACCACATCGGGCGCGAATTCAATACCGAGTGTCTGCCCCACAATGTCGGTCGTGCCGAAGTATTTCTGCGCAGCGGTCTCGGTAAGCACCACCCGATGGGGCCCCATCAGCGCTGTCGCTGGGTCGCCCTCAATGAACTCGAAGGTGAACACATCAAAAACGGTCGAGTCCACCCACATCAGATTTTGCTCACGGAAGCGCTCGTCGTCTTTCACCAGCCAGACCGACCCGCCGAATGGTTTCAAGAGCCGTGCCGCCTGCTCAACGTCCGGCACATCCTTGATGAAGGCCTGCGCCCAGCCGCCTCCCACACTCGGGTACTGAAATGTCCGGTCGCCCGACTCTGTCTCCACTGCCAGGCGCACGATGCGGTCGGCGTTGTCGTGGAAGCGGTCATAGCGCAACTCATCCTGCACGAACAGCAGAATCAGCAGGCAGCACGCGATGCCGAGTGCCAGCCCCAACACGTTGATGACCGCATACCCCTTGTGCCGCCCCAGATGCCGCAACGCGATTTTCAGGTAGTTTTTGATCATAGCTCTCAGCTTTTAGCCGTCAGCTTTCAAGGTGAAGGAACGGTCTGTTTTCAGACACTGAAAACTGACCGCTGATCGTTATTATTCACTCCTTAGCGCATTTACAGGATTTGCCAGCGCCGCCTTAATCGACTGGTAACTCACCGTTAGCCACGCAATGAGTAGCGCCAAACTGCCTGCCAGGATAAACGTACTCATGCCTATGTTGATATGGTAGGCAAACCCATCGAGCCAGCGGTGCATGGCGAAGTAGGCAACGGGCACGGCAACGACGAAGGCAATACCCACCAGCAGCGTCACTTCCTTCGAGAGCAACAGCACAATGCTGCTAACAGAAGCCCCTAATGACTTGCGCACGCCGATCTCTTTGGTCCGCTGCTCTGCCGTGAACGACGCCAGCCCGAACAGGCCCAGGCAAGCAATGAACACGGTCAGCACCGCGAAGAAGCCAAGTAACGTACCCAGCACCGCCTCACCCTTATAAAGTTGGTCGAAGTCTTCGTTGAGGAACGAGTAATCGAAGAGATAGCCGGGCACCATCTGCTCCCACGTCTGACGCATGGAGGCGATGGTGGCCGGGATGTCGTCGGTCTGGATACGCACCACCGCGAAGAACCAGAACTGCGTGAACCCCATGATGGTTGGCGCAATGGGTTCGTGGACGGACTGACTGTGAAAATCCTTCACCACACCGACAATCTGCGCGGGCGGATTGTTGGCATTGCCCCCCGTAAACCGCATTTCCTTGCCCACCGCCTCCTGCGGGTCGTCCCATCCAAACGACCGTGCCGCCGTCTCGTTGATGAGAAACGCCCGCGTAGAATCGAGGCTGTATTCCTTCGACAGATCGCGCCCGGCAGCCATCTCCATACCCATCGTCTCTACGAAGTCGAAGTCGGTGGCATAGAGCTGCACCTGCCAGCTTGCATCCATCGGAGCCTCCTCTGGGCGCACGGTGGCCTGGTTGATCAACCCGGCTGGAACGCTGATGGACGCCGACGCGCTGAGCACATTCGGGTCGCGCAGGATGGCCTGCTTGTAGGCCGGAAACAGGTTGCTCGGTGTCGGGTCGGTAAGCTGAATGACAACGACGCGTTCCTTGTCAAAGCCAAGCTTGATGTTGCGAGCATATTCCATCTGGTTGTAAACGATGGTCGTGCTGATGATCAAAATCAGCGAGATGCCAAACTGGAACACGATGAGCGTCTTGCGCAATGTGCCAATGCCGCCTGTGCCCGTGCGGGTGTCGCCTTTCAGCACTTGGGCCGGGCGAAACGCCGAGAGAAAGAAAGCCGGGTAGCTACCCGCCAGCAAACCAGCAAAAAGCGTCACGCTGAGCAAAAGAAGCAAGAAGCCTGGCTGCATGATGTCGCCGAAGCTGATGACTTTGCCCGTCAAGGTATTGAATGGCGACAGGGCAAAGACGACCATCACAAGTGCAATCACCAACGCCACCAAGGCCAGCATCATCGACTCGCCGAGGAACTGCTGGATCAGGTTGCGTCGGTGCGCACCGACGACTTTGCGCATGCCCACCTCCTTCGCCCGCTGCGCCGACCGTGCCGTTGCGAGATTCATGAAGTTGACGCAGGCGATCAGCAACAAAAACCCGGCAATGGCGAGGAAGATGTAGACCGTGCCTACTTCGCCGTTGGCTTCGATCTCGTTTTCCAGATGTGAATGCAGGTGGATGCTTGTAATTGGTTGCAGATAGGCCCGCGGCTGCACGCCGCCCTGCAAGGCATTCGGCGGCACATGGGCTTCGATGAAGGCCGGAAATCGTGCCTCCAGTGTGGCAGGATCGGTCCCTTCTTCCAGCAACAGATAGCTGTAAGAAAACGGAAAGGGAGCCGTGAGCGCGTTGAGCAGATACAATTGGTTCGGGTCCTCCATCGACACGAACGACGCCAGAAAATCGAAGTGGAAATGGCTGTTCTCCGGCATATCCGCCATAATGCCGGTCACCTCGAAATCGTACTGGTTGTCCAGCGACATGATTTTGCCGAGTGGATCTTCCCCCTTGAAATACTTCTCTGCCATCGACTCAGAGATAACAACCGTGAAAGGCGCGACGAGGGCCGTCTGCGCGTTACCCCGCGCCAGGGGAAGGTCGAACATATTGAAGACGTTGGAGTCGGCAAATGCCCAGCGTTTCTCTGAGAAATGTTCGTTCTGATAGCTAACCATCCACGTCTGGCGCGGCGGTTTGAAACGCACGGCCTGCTCCACTTCGGGGAATTCCTCTAGCATCTGCGTCGTCCACACCGGCGGCGATTGTGCGGTACGCTGCGTCCCCTCGCCTGCCTCAATGTCCAGCGCGATGCGGTAGATGCGATCGGCGTCGGGATAATGCCGGTCGTAGCTAAACTCGTCCAGCACGTAGAGCATAATCAGCGTGAAACACGCCAGCCCAATCGCCAACCCGGTGATGTTGATCAACGAGTACCCCTTGTGCTTACGCAGATTCCGCAACGCGATTTTTAGGTAATTTTTTAGCATGGATACTATCCTCGTCACCCAGGGTTAAGGGGGATGGGAGTTTGGGAGGCTGGGGGTTGAGCGGGTTTTCCAACACCCGCCTCCACGACGTTTACACCAGACCAGAAGCGGGTTCGCGCACCTGCTCAAGCAGTCGGTCGATGATATCCTCGACGCTCACCTTTTCCGACTCGGCGTAGAAGTTGGTCAATACGCGATGACGCAGCACAGGATACGCCAGCGCTTTAATATCCTCGATGGCTACATTGTAGCGCCCCCGGAAAACAGCGCGCACCTTACCGCCAAGCAGTAGATATTGCGTGGCTCGCAATCCGGCTCCCCAGCCCACCCAGTTCTTGACAAAGTCGAACGCGTTCGGATCGGTGGGGCGGGTGCTGCGCACGAGGTTGACGGCAAACTGCGCGACGTTCTGCGGCACATAGACTTTTTTGACCAACTGCTGAAACGCCAGAATATCGTCGCCGGAAAGCACCGTTTCGAGGTCTTCCTGATCGCGGGAGGTCGTCGCCATCGCCACGGCCAGTTCTTCTTCAGCAGAGAGGTAGTCGATGACGATGTTGAACATGAAGCGGTCGAGTTGCGCTTCGGGCAGCGGGTAGGTGCCTTCGAGTTCGATGGGGTTTTGCGTGGCGAGGACGAAGAACGGTTTCTCCAGCACTCTTCGCTCGCCGCCAGTCGTCACCTGGTATTCCTGCATCGCTTCGAGCAGGGCCGCCTGCGTCTTGGGCGGCGTACGGTTGATCTCGTCGGCCAGGATGATGTTGGCGAAGATCGGTCCCTTGACAAAATGAATCTCGCGGTGCCCCGTTGAGCGATCATCTTCGATAATCTCGATGCCCGTGATGTCGGCAGGCATGAGGTCGGGCGTGAACTGGATGCGTTTGTATGAGAGATCCAGAATCTCGCCCAGTGACTTAATGAGCAGTGTCTTCGCCAGCCCCGGCACACCCGTAATCAGGCAGTGCCCGCCTGCAAACATCGCCATCAGCACCTGTTCAATGACCTCCTCCTGCCCAACGATGCGCCGCCGGATCTGGCTGAGGATCTGTTCCTTGCCCTGCTGCAAGCGCTCCAGCATGGCTTCGTCCGAGGGTGTCGGTGCTCCGTTCGTGCCGTGGTTGGTCTGTTCCATAGTCCGGGTTCGTAAAACGTGAAACGTAAAACGTAAGGGTGCTAGTCGTTGGTGTAGAGAATTTCATGGAGAAAACTGGCTTCCTCCAGGCTGGTTGCCTGTACATCTTGATGAGACAGGCTGCCATTTACTTGATACGGCTGTTGCTGTTCACGAATGGTGTGCTGCCGCTGTTGCGGTACCATCGCCAATATCAAGCGGATGATTTCAGATAACACCTGCATACGATGTGCTGCCACAGCTTGGCCTAATACATGACGCGCATCATAATACCAAGTACGGCTTTCGCGGGCGGAGCCAAGTGCATATTCGTAAAAACGCGCGCGGTCCTTTCCCGTACCACGCGAGTAGCCTTCTGCCAGATTAGCCCCCACAGATCCCAGAGAACGGTATAGCTGATCTGCCAGACTGCGTGTGCGTCGATCCTGCATAAGTTTGGTCACATCATACCATCCCATCTCGGCAGCGAATAAGCTCAGCCGATAAGCCTTCATCTTCCACAAGGAATCCAGCCTGATCTCATCTGGCACCGATAATACCCACTCCTCATAGCTTGTCGGCTTCATATCGCTCCTCGCAGTTTACTACTTAGAAATAGCACATTGCCCTCATCAAGCACTCTTACGTTTTACGCAATACGTTTTACGCTAATGCGTCAGCGCGTACATGACGAAGTTGATGCCCATCTGAAAGCTGATCGTCGAGGCGTCCTCGAAGTTCTGGTCCGGCCATTCCCACCCGTCGCCGATGTCCTGGTTGTAGTTGGCGAGAGCCATCATGCGACCATTGTCATCGAAGAGGGCGTAGTAGGTGTCGTCGAACTTGGTGAAGCCGCCCTGCCACCCGCCACTCACATTGGAGGGGGCCTCTACGGGATCAATGTCGTAATAGATGCCCCAGATGGCATGATCGGGCGGAATTTCGATGGGATCCTTGTCTGGGAAGACGCGCTTCATCTCCATAATCATGTTGCGCAACTCCCGATCTCCTCGAAAGTCGTCGAAGAGCAGGAAGCCACCGCGCAGCAGGTATTCGCGCAGGTTTTCAACCTCTTCCTCGGTCATTGTCCAGTAGCCGGGTTCACAGAGGTAGAGGACAGGATACTCGAAGATGCGGTCGTCTTTCAATGTCAAAACCAGCGCCTCGCCATCCACATGGATCTTGGTGGTGCGCTCCAGCGCTTCGTAGAAGTTGTGCTCGGCGGTGGGCCAGTCGTGCGACCAGGGTGCTCCCCCTCTGAAGCCACGCCGCCGGACATCGCCCCCGTCGTCGCCGTAGCGGATGCTCACGAACCGAAAGCCATAGTCGGCCTGGGCGGTGCTCTCGATGGGCCAACTCGCTAGCAGTAGACCGAGCAGCAGACCACAAAGGATGGCGAACGGGAAGGGGGAAGGGAGAAGGGGGAAGGAGAAAAGATTCGCTCTCCTCGCAACGTGCTCCAAACCCAATCGTCGATATGTTCGCTTCCCTTTGTTCAAAATTACCGCCCTCCCTCCACACAAGCCAGCAACAACTTCTGCGCCTCGCGGAAGCCGGGAGCCAGCTCCAGGGATTGCAACACGGCACGTTTGGCCTCGGGCATATCGTCGTTGGCATAGAGGCTACGGGCGAGTTCGTAGTAGGCGTTAGCCTTGTCTACCGGGTTGAGCGCAAGGATGGCGCGGCGGGAGCGGACAGCGGGCGCGTGCCGCCCTTGCTCGGCGTACAACGTGGCGAGGCGGTCGTGCGTGGGCAGATCATACGGCTCCACCTGTAGTGAGCGCTCCAGATATCGAATGGCCTCTGCGGTGTTGCCCGCCTCCTCGTACAGATCCGCCAGATCGCGGGCCTGCGCGGCTCCAAATTCCGAAATGGACAGAAACTGCTTCAGGTTGGCGATGCGTTTCTGTGTCTCGTCGCGGGTCTCGTAGACGGCATCCAACCCCACATAGGCATTGCCTGCACCGACGTAATCCGGGAAAATCGCGATGGCTTCGCGAAAGCGCGTCTCGGCAGTACCGTAGTCTTCTTGTTCGAGCGCCTCGCCGCCTTGCTGGAGCCGCTGAAGCAACGGATTGTCAGATCGGCCCGACATTTTTTCCAGCAGCGACGGTGCGTCTTCCTCATCGCTCAGCAAGTCGGGAAGATCGGCGAGCACCTGGTCGAAGGCATCACGCTTCTGGCGTAGATCGGCGAGGAAGGCTTTGTCGAGATCGGCCTGGCTCTGACCTGTCACCTGCTGGATGGCAGCTTCCATCGTCTGCCCTTCACGCAGCGCAGTGAGAATATCAGTAATGGCGGTAAAGCCGTAGGTCTCGACGATGAAACCGATGATTTTGGAGGCGTGATAGTAGCTGAGGAGGATCTGGCCGGGAAACGTCGGGCGCGTAAAGCCCCGGTCGATGGTTTCGAGTGGCAACAGCTTGTCCTGATCGAAGGCTGTGAAAAGTTCGAGGTCCATCTCGCGGCCCCACTCCGGGCGGGCGCGTTGCTCTTCGTAGACAGATAGTCCCTCGGTGAACCAGCGCGGGACGTGGAAATCGGAGACGCCAATCGCCATCGTGTGGGCGATTTCGTGCCAGAGCGTCCGCGCCCAGTTGTACTCGCGGCCTGCCTGCGCCTGTGGCGTGTTGAGTGCCAGCACATCGCCGAAGCTGACGCCGAGCAGGCCGAGGTGCGGGATGCCCGCCACGCGCACGGCAAAGTCGTCGCGGTCGTTGTAGGCTTCCAGTTGCATCTTGCCCGGCGGTGCGTACGGATAGCGCTCGCTAAATGCTGCATAGCTCGCCTCGGCTTCGTCGAGGATCAGTTGGCCCAGCACATCGCTTTCGGAATTATGAATCAGCAAGCGAAAATGCTCGCTTTCGAGCAGATCGAAATCCTGATATTCATCCAACAGCGTCAGCGTATTGCCCACAAACAGGTTGAATGGATCGTCGCGGAAGCTGCGGTCGAGGTAGCGTCGGGCTTCGTCGGCTTTTCCGAGGCGGAGCAGGCTGGTGCCGAGCGTTGCCAGCGCCTTTTCGTCTTCAGAATCTGCCCGCACGGCCTTCTGTGCAAACTCGACGGATGCCGGATACCGAAAGCGCAAAGACAGATCTTCGGCTATCGTGATGTAGAAACCGGACGCATTCGGATTGATCGCCAATGCTTTTTGCTCGACTTCCGCACCCGCCTCCTGCTCATCACGCAGGAAGTGAACCGCCGCCAGATGCGCCAGCGCATCCATCGACACCTGGTTGACGACCAGCGCCCGCTGAATCATCGCTTTCGCCTCTTCATACTGCCCGTCAACGATGCGCAGGCCCGCCAGAATATTCAGCGCGTCTACGCTGTTGGGGTTGGTTTCCAGCGCCCGGTTCGCCAGTTCTTCCTTCGTCCCAAAACCACCCGCTGACTTTGCCAGTCCAACGTACACGGCAACATGTTTGGGATTTACAGCCAGAGCTTCCTGAAAGGTGCGCTGGGCGTCGGCGTCGTTGTATTTCTCGCGGAAGAGATCGCCCCACCAATAGAGCACCTGCCCGTTGGTCGGGTCGAGTTGATAGGCGGTGCGGAAAGCGGCATTGGCGTCGTGGAAGTCTTCGAGCAAAGCAGCGGCGCGGCCTGCTACGGCCAGTTCGGCGGCGGTGCGG
>Ga0102947_1000904_pt1 | contig 10298 bp, 6 predicted proteins | sample SalPon2A_A_D2_MG_FD_78210 | JGI IMG/M metagenome (GOLD analysis project Ga0102947, IMG submission 78210) | Soil microbial communities from South San Francisco under conditions of wetland restoration - Salt Pond MetaG R2A_A_D2_MG | ecosystem: Environmental > Terrestrial > Soil > Wetlands | place... | reverse complement strand
CCGCGCCGACGACGATCGCGGCCGCGATCATCCACGCGGCCGCCGGCCTTCTTCGCCGCCTGATCACGGCGCGCGCCCTTCCAGTTGCTGCAGGAGCGCGGACGCCCTGGGATCCCCGGGCTTCAGGCGAAGGGCCTCGCGGAGCGACTTCGCGGCCTCGGCCGGACGTCCGATCGCGATCAACGCTTCGGCGAACGTCGTGTGCAGCGGCGCCTCGTTCAAGTGCGGCGGGAGCTCCAGGGCGCGCGACGCGTGCTCGGCGGCCAGGCCGAATCGCCCCAGGCCATAGTAGGTTCCCGCCAGGTAGGAGTGGCACTCCTTGGACTCCGGGTCCCGCTGGAGCGCGCGGCGCAGGTAGCGCTCGGCGGAGACGAGGTCCGCCGCAAGGTACGCTTCCACTCCGCGGAACATGAGCGCCACGGACTCGATCCGATCCTTGGGGTCCACGCGCGGGTCGCCGGGGGCGCCGGGCTCGGCCGTCGCGACGTAGCCCAAGGTGCGGAGCTGCTCGAGCGTCTCGTCGTCCATCGGCCGCGCCGTCGCTTCGACGTCCGCCGCCAGCTCGCGGTCGAGGAGAGCGGACAGCTCGGCGGTGACGTCGGGGTGGTCGTCGAAGCGGTTCCGGGTCTCGCCCGGGTCGGCCTGCAGGTCATAGAGCTCCGGCCGTGGCGCGCGAACGTACTTCCACCGGTCCGTCCGCATCGCGAACAGGGGGCTCCAGCCCCGCATGAGCTCGGGGTCCTTCGTCTCCAGGTACACCGCCCGGCCGGGCGCCACGGTCTCCTGAAGCGGGACTCCCGGCAGATCGGCGGGCGGCTGCACGCCGTACGCCGCCAGCAGCGTGGGAGCCACGTCCAGGAGCGGGCGCTGCGCCTCCGCCAGGCGGGGAGGGAACGCAGGCCCGGCGGCGAGGAGCGGCACGCGCTGCGTCGCGTCGTACACGAAGAGGCCGTGCGTGAGCTCGCCGTGCGCGCCCAGCGACTCCCCATGGTCCGCGGTCAGCACCACGGTGGCCTCGCGGTCGCGCCTCCACACTCCGATCCGGCGGAGGAACCGTCCCAGTGCGCGGTCCGTGTAGGCGACTTCGCCGTCGTAGGCGGTGCCGCGGCCGGCGGCGGCCACCTGCGGCCACGGGGAGGGCGCCTCGTACGGATAGTGGGGATCGAAGGCGTGGGTCCAGAGGAACGGGCGGTCGCCGGCCGCGCCGGCGTCGAGCCAGGCGGCGGCGGCGGCGAATACCTCTTCGGCCCGGCGCATCGGCTGGTGCCGGACGCGGTCTCCCTTCCGGGGAGGAAACGTGTCGTCGTAAGTCCCGAAGCCCTGCGCCAGCCCGAACTGACGGGCCACCGGGTACGCTCCCACGAACGCCGCGGCTTCGATGCCCGGAGGGAGCATCTCCGGCACGGTGGTCTGCTCCTGGGAGAGCACGAACATCCCGTTCTCGCGGACGCCGTGCCGCGTCGGATCGAGCCCGGTGAGCAGCGTGGAGTGCGTGGGGAGCGTGAGCGGCACCGGCGACAGAGCGTCCGGCACCTGGAGGCCCTGGCGGGCCATGCGATCGATTTCCGGGGTGCGGGCTCCGGGGGAGCCGTAGCAGCCGATGCGATCGGCCGGCAGGGTGTCGAGGGTCACCAGAAGCACGAGGCGCGCGGGAGCCGGCGCACCCGGGTCGCCGCAGCCGGGCAGCCCGGAGAGAAGCAGCGGACCGATGAGCGCCGGGACGGCGAAGGCGCGTCGTGCGCGGAGAAGGAAGGACACGGGCGGGGAGTCTAGCACGGGAGTCGGGCGGGGGCGGCGCCCGGCCGCCCCTTGGGCGCCCGCGACCTTCGTTCCGGAAGCTCGCGGGCGCCTGGGGTGGGTTCTACCGGTAGGTGCTCTTGATCCGGCTCCAGCTGCTGTTCTCCACCGAGCTCGGCGTGCACTTCACGTTCACATCCAGCATGAACTCGATGTTGCACAGGCCGTCGCTGAGCGTGGTGCCGGACGGGCAGTACCCACCGGCCACGCCGTAGTAGCGCGACTGGACGAGACGCGTCGTCGGGAAGCACGTTCCGCAGGCGGTCGGGCCCGTGGCGCCGGCGAACGGGTGGTCGGAGGCGAGCGCGCTGGAGTTCGTGAAGCCGCTCATCGCTCCCCACGTGATCAGGATGGAGAAGTTCTGGGGCACGATGGTTCCCGACCAGACCGTCGCGTTCCAGCCGGCGGTGGCCGGCGGGAGGTACGGCTGGGAGGCCAGCACCGGCGCGGCGCAGGTCGTTCCGCCCAGCGCGGAGATCGTGCCGGTGAAGCCGTAGCCGGCCGGCACGCCCGAGAACGTGAGGGCCCAGCTCGTGTTCAGCGCGCGGGTATTGCACGCGCCCGTATCGAAATTGACGCCCAACTGCTCGCCGGGACTCCAGCCGGACCACACCCACACCCAGCCGGTGCAGTTGTTGTAGTACCGGATCGTGCTGGTGGTCGAGGCGTTCCACTCGTCGGACCGCTCGATCATGCGCGCGCTCGTCTTCTCGAGCGCGGACGCCGGCGTCGTCAGGGCGATCATCGCTCCAAGAGCGAGAAACAAGAAGAGCTGCCGCATGCCTTCCCTCCGGAAGTAAAGAACGGGACGGTCGCTTCGATGCCGGCGCTCGAGGTCTTCTCGATCCTCCCACGGGATGGCGGAAATGCCAACCGGGGAGGAGACGGTTCTGCGAGCCGGCCCATCGGTCCCTCGCTGGTGATGACGGCTCTTGGGGCGCCTCTCTTTAGCGATAGGGGCGGGACGGCGGGGCTCCGGGGCGGAATCACGCTTCGGAGGCGCTCCCGGCCCGGAATCGGGGACAAAAGAAGAAGGGCGCCGGTTTCCCGGCGCCCTTCAGTTTTCGACTTGATCCGAACCTTACTTGTACAGGTTCTTGATCGAGCCCCAGCTCTCTTCCTCAACGCTGACGCCGCACTTCGTGTTCACATCGATCATGAACTCGATGTCGCACAGGCCATCGGTGAGGGTTGTGCCGGACGGGCAGTACGCACCGGCGACGCCGTAGTAACGCGACTGCGAAACACGGGTCGACGGGAAGCACGTGCCACAAGCCGTCGGTCCGGTCGGACCGGCGAACGGGTGGTCAGACGCGATGGCCGAGCTGTTCGTGAAGCCCGTAGCCGCGCCCCAGCTGATCAGGACGGAGAAGTTGTTCGGAACCGGGAGCCCGCCCCAAGCCGTGGCGTTCCAACCGGCGGTGGCCGGCGGGAGGTACGGCTGGGAGGAGAGCACCGGCGCCGCGCAATTCTGGCCGCCGACAGCGGAAATCGTACCGGTGAAGCCGTAGCCAGCCGGCACGCCGGAGAAGGTCAGGGCCCAGCTGACGTTCAGGAACTGAGTGTTGCCAGTGCAGCTGTTGTCGAAGTTGACGCCCATCGTCTCACCCGGGCTCCAACCCGACCAGACCCACACCCAACCGGTGCAGTTGTTGTAGTAGCGGATGGTACCGGTGGTGGACGCATTCCAGTCGTCACCCCGGTCGAGCATCCGCGCGCTCGTCTTCTCGAGCGCGAAAGCCGACGTCGTGAGGACGCAGGTCGCGGCGAGAACGAAAGCAGACACGAAGAACTTGCGCATGTGCTTAGACCCCCTAAGCAAGGAAGAGGAACTAGCTAGTTACGCCACCTTGTGCTTCACCGGCCGGACATCGGTGGCACCTTCCACCGGTGAAGCGACCAAACGCGGAAGGCTCTTCGGCGAATGGCCTCTGCACCCAGGAAGCACCGGATTCGGCGTTTGCCAACCCGGCTTCACCTTCCAGAGGCGCTGAAGGATAATCTCATAACGCCTCTTCCCATGTCAACGGGCTATCCTGGCCTGAGAGCTAGGGTTCGGAGCTTCGAGACTCCTCGGGGCAGTGACTGTTAGAATCCGCAGTCTTTTACAAACGTTGATGAACGAAAGGGACAAACCCCGTGAAGTGGAGCGTGCGCCGAATCCTTCTGACGCCCTGGCCGGCGGTCGCTCTGACTCTCGGTCTGCGCTTGGCGTACCTGATCCAGATTCGCGGAAACCCGTTCTTCGACTCTCCGGTGATGGATGAGGGATATCACGATCTGTGGGCGCGGGAGATCGCGGGCGGAGACTGGGCCGGTCGCCTTCCGTTCTTCCGGGCGCCGCTCTATCCGTTCCTGCTCTCGCTGGGGTACCGGCTGCCGGACGGTCCCGACTTCCTCCTGATCCGGGGCGCCCAGCTCCTCCTGGGAGCGGTCACCCCGTTACTGGTGTGGCACCTGGGGCGGCGGCTCTTCCCGGCCCGGCCTTGGATCGCGGCGGCGGCGGCAGTGGTCGCCGCGCTGGACGGTCTGCTCTTCTACTTCGAGGCGGACCTCCTGCTGGAGGCTCTCCTGGCCCCGATGAGCGCGCTCCTCCTGCTGCTGGTTCTGCGCGCCGGCGAGACCGCGGGCCCGGCCCGGTGGCTGGCGGCCGGGGTCGTGCTCGGCCTCTTCGCGATCACGCGCCCCAACGTCCTGCTCTTCGCCCCGGTCCTGTTCGGGCTGGCGCTGGGCTGGCGGGGGAGCTCCTTCTCGCTGCGGGATCTCCGGTGGCGGGCCGCGCTGGCCGTAACGGCCGGCGCCTGCGCCATCGTCCTCCCCGTCACGGCGGCCAACTGGAAGGGGGGAGGCGATCCCGTTCTCGTCGCGTCCCAGGGAGGGCTCAATTTCTTCCTGGGAAACAACGCCGAGGCGAACGGGTGGTCCGCGACCGCGCCGTCGCTCTTCCGGGTGGACTGGTGGGGCGGGTACGAGGACGCCATCCGCCTGGCGGAGGAGGCCGAAGGGCGTTCGCTTCTTCCCTCGGAGGTCTCCGACTACTGGTACGGCCGCGCCCTGGACTGGTGGCGCGAGCATCCCGGCCGGGGCCTGGCGCTTACCGCTCGCAAGGCGGTGCTCCTCCTCTCGGGGGCGGAGTTCGGGAACAATCGGGACATCCGGCTTTTCTTCCGCGAGTTCGCGCCGATCGGGCTTCCGTTCCTGGGGCTGCTGACGGTTCTCACCCCGCTGGCCTGCATCGGGGGCGTCTCCCTGGCCCGGCGCGGCGATCCCGGGCGCTGGATGGTTCTGTCCTACGTCGCGGTGTACTCACTGACGATCGTCATGTTCTTCGTCACGGCCCGGTACCGCGTTCCCCTCCGTCCCGTGATCGCGCTGCTTGCGGTGGAGGGGGCGCGGGTTCTCGTCACCCTGATTCGCACGCGGCCGGGGCGCGGCGCGGCGGTGACGGTCGTGGCGGCGGCGGGGGCGGTGGCGGTCAACGTGAATCCCTGGATCGCGGCGTATGACCCTTCGCCGGCGCAGTTCTACCAGGCGGTGGCGAACCTCTACCACGACAACGGAGACCTGCCGGAGGCGATCGCCTGGGAACAGCGGACCCTGGCGACGGAGCCCACGTTTCCCGAAGGGAACCTGAACCTCGGGTCGATGTACATGGAGCTGGGCGACGTTCCGGCCGCCATCGCGGCCTTCGAGCGCGAGCGTCAGGTGGATCCCGACGACGCACGGAACCTGGCCTCCCTGGCGCAGGCGCTGGACCGGGCGGGGCGTACGGAGGAGGCGGAGCGGACATACTCGGAGGCCGAAGCGCTCGGTCTGGAGGATGCGCCCGCGCTTTACAACCACGCCTTGTGTCTGGAACGATTGGACCGTCCTGCCGCGGAGATCGAAGCGATGTATCGTCGCGCTCTCGCGGCGGACGCCGCCTTCGCCGATGCGGGCAACAACCTGGGCGTGCTGTTGGCGCGACAGGGGCGGCTGGAAGAAGCGGTGGACGTCTGGCGCCGGACCCTCGAGGCCGCTCCCGGGCATCCCCGCCTGCTGGACAACCTGGATCGGGCGCGTAGTCGCCTGGAAGCGCAAGGAGAGTGATTCCGTCGTGAGATCTTCCTTCGTCCCGCTGGCCGTCGCGTCTCTCGTTCTCGCCTCTCCAGCCCGGGCAACCACCATTCACGTTCCCGCCGACGAGCCCTCGATCCAGTCCGGGTTGCTGGCGGCGTCTCCCGGCGACACCGTCCTGGTCGCGCCGGGACGCTACCGCGAGCTGATTCTCATGACCTGCGGCGTGACGCTGCGCTCGTCCGACGGTCCGGAGGAGACGGTGCTGCTCAGCCCGGGAATGGCGGAGAAGATCATCGACGAGCGGCTCCTTCACATCCCGGAGGGCTGCGACCGCTCGACCGTGATCGAAGGGTTCACGTTCGATCCGGACGGCGTTTCCGGGTGCGCCGTCCTCGTGGACGGCTCTCCGGACCACGGCGCGGATCCCGTCATCCGGGGCAACGTCTTCCTGCAGCCGTGGGGATGGGCGATCCACCTGCGGCACTCCAAGGCGTTGATCGAGGAGAACGTCATCGACGGGGCGAACACGTTCGGGATCCTCTGCCGGGCGTCATCGCCGGAGATCTACCGGAACACCATCAAGAATTGCACGCCGCAGGCCATCAGCATCGTGGGGAAGGACTCCCATCCTGTGATCGGCGGGAGCCCGGAGAACGGCAACAAGCTCCTGAACAACAACCGGTCCGTCGCCAACGAGAGCGTGAACGACATCGACGCGACGTACAACGACTGGGGCTGGGAGACCGCCACCGAGATGGACCGGAAGGGGTACCCCGCCGACATCGAAGCGATCTTCGACGGAAACGAGGAAGGGAAGCGCGGGCTGGGACGGGGGAAGGTGGACTACCGGCACTGGGTCAGTCCCCGTGAGCTCGCGGCGGCGGAGTCCGGCGGCGGTCGCTCGGTTCCCTGGGCGATCATCGTGGCGGTCGGATTGGTCGGAGCGTTCGTGCTGTTCGCCCGCCGACGGGCCGCGCAGGCCTGAGCCTCCGCGAATCAGCGGATCAGGACCAGCTTCTCGATGGAGTGCGTGTAGTCCAGTCCGATCCGCGCGAAGTAGACGCCGGCGGGGGCGGGGGAGCCGTCCCGGTACCGCCCGTCCCAGGCGGCGTTGAACCTCGTGGTCTCCTGGTGCCGGAACGTTCCCAGGTCACGCACGATGCGCCCGCGAACGTCGTAGATCACGATTCGCACGTCGCGCCACGGCGTGCCGGCGGACACGCCTCCCGGCGTCTGGGGCTCGTCGTCGCGGAAGCCGGAGGCGCCCTCCCCCGGAATGAGGACATCGTCCACGCCGGCCTTGGGTCCGCGCGGGACGGAAACCGAGAGCAGGATCTCCCCGCGCGACGGGTTGGGCGCCACCGCCGCGATCCGTCCGGGCGGCGGATTCGCGAGACCCGCCTCCTGACGGACGAGTCCCAGCTCCTTGCGGCCCTTGCCCGGGATGTCCACCTCCAGGCGATAGACGTACTCGCGTCCCGCTCTCACCTCGCGGTCCCAGAACACGAAGCGGTCGTTCCGGCCTCCCTGCGACGGCACCGTGCCCAGCAGCGCCTCGGACGCCTCGCCCGCGACCCGGCGGAAGAGGGAGTAGGTGCTCCCGAAGTCCTCGCCGTCGGTGCGCCACGTGACGGCCATCGCCCCGTTCTCCGGATCGGCGAACAGGTCCTCGCGCAGCTTGACGTCGTGCACGAAGAAGGAGATCTGCTCCGGCGTCTGCTCTCCGTGGAACACGGTGTTGAACGCCGTGACGCTGAGGAGGTGCGGCCCGCCGCCCAGCTCCGGCAGCGAGAGGATCCAGTCCTCACTCTCCTCCGTGAAGAGGCCGTCCGCGGCCATCGCCTGGGCCGGCGGAGATCCGTCGACGCGGTACTCCACCTTGGCGATGCGGTTCACCGTGACCGGCGTTCCGAAGCGGGCGGGCGCCGGGAACGGAACGTCCCAGGACGTCCCCGTGACCCGGACGTTCAAAGACGCATCCAGCGTCTCGGGCAGCGTGGACGTGAACAGGGAACTGGGATACGTCTCGCGCACGTCCCAGATGCCGTCGCCGTCGCTGTCCCAGATGCCGGCCATTTTCTTCGTGTGCTCGCACGGATGGATCGCCTGCTCCATGTTGTCCATCTCGGATAACGAGTACTCGCTGGCGCTGCGCATGATGCACCGCTCGGTCGGCGGCGGGCAGGTGACGCAGTTCAGGTTGGGTTCGTCCAGGTACCCGTACGTGCCGCCGCAGGAGCAGCCGCCCTGGTACTCGTCGGCGACCTGGAAGATGTGTCCCACCTCGTGGGCGATGACGCGGTCCAGGTACTGCGGGCCCAGCGACGCGTTGCCGCGCAGCGCCACGGTCACCGGGCCGCCGAGGTACGCGTAGGCCAGGAAGCTCCCGTTGGGGAAGAAGTCCGCGTTCAGGATGAACTGCGCGTACGCCCAGTGGCCGCCGTTGCGGTCGCGGGTGTCGGTGTTGAGCTCGGCGACCTGGGTGTACGGGCAGACCGGCGCGTAGCCCAGGTTCGCCAGGCAGTCCTCGATGTAGAGTCCCTCCTGCGCCGATGAGAGCTGGGCGGGCTCCTCGTCCGTCGGCACCGGGCCGTAGTTGATCACGACGAAGCTCAGTGCGCGCGAGCTCTTCAGAGACCACCAGTTCAGCGCGCGCAGGTTCTCCGATTCCACCGTCGTCACGTCGCTCCCGTTCCACGGGCTCTGCGGTCCCTCCGGCAGGATCACGTTCACGATGCAGCGTCCCGCCGCGAAGTGGACGGTCCCGTAGTCCCCCGGACCGCAACGGAACGGGGTGGCCGGCAGAACGTCCTTCAGCGCACGGGCTCCCGCGCAGATCTCCGCCTCGACACGGAGGGAAGGCTCCGGCTGCGGCTCCGGCGCCCGGAATCCCTCGTTCCACCACGCGAGCAGTCCCCCGGCTCGCGAATGGGCGGCGCGCAGCGTGGCGCCGACGGGCTCGCGCAGGGCGGGACCGATCCCCTGGCTCGCGAGCGCCTCGTCCAGGCCGGGGGAGTCCACGAGAATCAATCCCGCGCCGGAAACCGCCACCGGGACCGTCACGCCGCGGGCTTCCAGCCGGTCCAGCACGGCGGCGAGATCCTCGTTCTCCAGTCCCGGCGTCAACGCGATGGCGTTTCGCTCCGGTGCGAGGTCATGGTAAGGAGTGCCCGCGGCGTGCGCGTGCGACGCAACGGCGAGAAGCGCGGCAAGGAGGACCAGGGGATGGCGATTCCGGGCAGACATGGGACGTTTCGCTCCCGCGGCGGAGGGGACGCTCCGCGTCAAAGCGACCATAGGAACGTGGACTCCGCAGTGTCAAGGAGCGCACGTTGACCGGGAACCGACGCGCGGATAAGGTTTTACAACTTCGGTCCCGGAGCCGTTCCGGGCCTTGCCCGCACCGTTTCCGGAGTTCCGGCTTGAATCACCCGCGCACCCTCGCGGCGGCCTGGCTGCTCGCCGTCCTGGCGGCCGGTTGCGGCGGAGAGCCGGAGCGCCCCGGACTGCTGCTGATCACCATCGACACCTGCCGGGCGGACCGAATCGGGTGCTACGGGGGCGGGCACTGCGAGACGCCCGCCATCGACGGCCTGGCGCAGCGCGGGACGGTGTTCCTGGACGCGGCGGCGCCGGCGCCGCTCACGCTGCCTTCCCACTGCACCATCCTGACCGGGCTGTATCCGGACCGGCACACGATTCGCGACAACGGGGTGGGCCGGCTTCCCGACGAGGCGCGAACGCTCGGCGAGATCCTGGGCGAGCGGGGCTGGCGCACGGCTGCCTTCGTGTCGGCGGTTCCGGTGGAGGAGGAGTTCGGGATCGCGCAGGGCTTCGACCTCTACGACGACGACTTGACGGGCTCCGGCGGCGGCGACGGCGACGACCGCGCGCGGGAGGTCGCGGAGCGCTTCTTCTTCGACGAGCGGCTCGGTCCGCAGACGGCCGACGCGGCGCTGCCCTGGCTGCGCGAGGCGGCCTCGTCCGGCGAGCCGTTCTTCGCGTGGGTGCACTTCTTCGATCCGCATGCCGTGTACCAGCCCACCGGCCGGCACGCGCAGCGCTACGGCCCCAACTCCTATGAAGGCGAAGTCTCGCTCGTCGACGAGCAGGTGGGGCGACTGCTGGAGGCCCTCGGAGATCGGCGTGATCGCGTGACGGTGCTCGTCACCGCGGACCACGGCGAAGCGCTCGGTGAGCATGAAGAGCGCAGCCACGGCCTCTTCATCTATCAGTCGACGATCCACGTCCCCTGGGTGATGGCCGGCCCGGCGGTGCCGACCGGAAGGCGAGTGACCGGAGCGGTGTCTCTCGTCGACGTGCTGCCGACCACGCTGGACGCTCTGGGCCTCCCGGTTCCGGAAGACCTCGACGGAGTGTCGCGCCTGGAGGCGGCCCGCACGGACGGGGCGGCGGACGGCACGACGTACGCGGAGAGCCTG
>Ga0102947_1000903_pt1 | contig 10302 bp, 6 predicted proteins | sample SalPon2A_A_D2_MG_FD_78210 | JGI IMG/M metagenome (GOLD analysis project Ga0102947, IMG submission 78210) | Soil microbial communities from South San Francisco under conditions of wetland restoration - Salt Pond MetaG R2A_A_D2_MG | ecosystem: Environmental > Terrestrial > Soil > Wetlands | place... | reverse complement strand
TGAAATTCTATCTGGGCGGGCGTAGCCAGGACGAAATGACGGAGGTAGACCGGGCGCTGCTGCGGCAGTTCGAAGGCGGCGGCTTCCGGCTGGCCGTCGAACCATTCTACGGGCAGATCAACTTTGACAAAGACCTCGTCGGTTTCCCGGAGCATCAGGCGCTGGCGGGCGTCAACGCCGGGTTCGATCTGGGGCCGTATGTCGGCCTGCGGGGCTTCTACTGGCGCGCCACCGAGCAGGACAAAGCGCTCGACAATTTCACGACCGACTTCACCGACCTGACCATGTATGGCGGTGAACTAGATCTGCGCTTCAAGGGCAGCCTCGGCGGCGGCATTGCGCCTTACATCGCACTGGGAGGCGGTTATTTGGATGCCGGGAGCGACTACGAAGCGTTCTCTGGCCTGCGTCCTGAAGACCGCTACTTCGCGCTCGGCGGTGGGGGTATTGAGTTGCCCTTGTCGTCGTCCCTGCTGTTGCAGGCGGGTGTACGGGGGCTCTTTATGAGCAACCAGAATGTAGAAGACCTCAGCGATCCGAACAGCGTCCATACCAGCCTGATGTATACGGCGGGTGTCAACTTCAACCTGGGTGGCAGCGGACGCACAGCAGGCGAGGTGATGGATCGTGAACGGGCCTCTGCCCGTGCCGATGCCGAAACGCGCGCCGCCGCGCTGGAGCGAGAACTCGTCACCATCCGCGCCCGGCTCGACTCGCTAGAAAATGTACAATCCATGCAGCAGCCGATGCCGATGACGCAGCGCCTTGTCCGCGACTCGACAGGTATCGTTGTCGATACGGTGATGGTGCGTGAGGCCAGCCCCCGCACGCCGCAGACGATCACGGTGCCCGTGCCCGAAGATGGAGAGATTTATATCCGCTTCGGCGGCGAGAGCAGCCTGTTGAATCCCCAGGCCGAGCAGCAACCGGTGATTCAGCCGATGCCGAGTGATACGGTAACAGTGAGCAACATAACAGCGGGTCAGATCCGGCAGATCGTGCAGCAGGCGCTTGCTGAACAACAAGCCAACACGCAAGGTGGTGGCATGACGACGGACGAACTAGAAGCCAGCCTCCGTGCGATGGAAGACCGCCTCGAACGGCGCATCGCCCGTGAGAACAACCGTCTCCGCAATGAGCTCGACGAGCAGCCCCGCGAGGTACGCGTGGTGCGGGAAGATGGCACGCCCGTCGCACCAGACACCACCCGCCAGAGCAGCGGTCTGATGGACACGTTTAGGCAGCGGCAGTTGGTGGGCGGGCAGCCCTTCATCGGCGTGCGTCTGGGCGAAGGGACCGAACAGTTTCTCGTCGGCTTCCGGGGCGATTATCGTTTCCCTGGTAATGATTACCGTTTCGTACCCGAAGTCGGTCTCGGCTTTAGCGATGACGGCGTAGCCATTAACGCTATCGGAAACGTCATCTATCCTTTCGGCGGAGGCTACCTGACACAGGTGCAGCCCTACGCGGGAGCAGGCGTCGGCTTCGTGAGCGACAGCGGTCTCTCTGGTCTCGATCTGGCGCTCAACGTGCTGGCCGGTGCCGAATACACGCTGCCCAACGGGATGACCTTTTTCGGCGAGTTCAGCACGCTCGACTTCTTCGACTTCAACCGCGTGCTCCTCGGCTACCGACTGCGGTTCTGAGGGCAGGAGTCTAGGAGCCTGTGAGTTTAGGGAGCTACGATCTTTTGTCCTAGACGCACAGGCTCTTCGTCTCCTAAGTTCCCATCCTTCATCCCGAAAGCTGCGTCCAGACCCACCAGAGTGTGCGGGCACCGAGTCCGGCGCAGATGAGTGTGATAAGGACGCCGACGCCAAGGTACCAGCGCGGTAGCGTCAGGGCACGCTGGCGGTAGGTGAGGTAGAGCACAAACCCGGCAATGAACGGCAGCAGCAGTCCGTTGGCGGCCTGTGCAGCGATAATGATGTTGAGCGGCGAATAGCTGGATAGGGCGAAGAAGAGGCCACTGAGCACCACCGACAGCCACACGGCCCGATGGCTTAGGGCTTTGCTATCGTCGCGCCAGCCAAAGATTTCGCGGATGCCTGACGCCGCAGCCAGCGGCGCGGTGACGGCTGACGTAAGGCCTGCCGCCAGCAATCCCAGCCCGAAGAGCGCCCGCGCTGCTGATCCGGCGATAGGGTCGAGCAAAGCAGCCAGTTCTGCAACCGAACGTACCTCGGCTCCTGCCTCGTGGAGCGTGGCGCCCGCCATCAAGATCGCCAGCGAGATGAGGCCGCCAGTGGGGAGAAACACCGCCATGCCGAGCAGTTCGCGCCGCCAGGCTTGTTCCGGGGCCTCATCCCGCCAGTAACGCTTGGCGACGGTGGCATGCAGGAACAGGTTGTAGGTGACGATGGTGGTGCCGATCAGTGCAACGACGGTGAGCAGGCTCCCCTCTGGCAGCGATGGCACGAATAAACCACGGAGTGCCGCTGCCCAATCGACGGGGGCGAGCAGGAGCGTGGCGAGGAACAGCACACTCATCGCCGCGACGAGCAGGGCAAAGAGGCGAGTCAGCACGCGCAGGTCGAGCAGCAGAATGAGGCTGGCGACCACGGCTAGCGCACCCACGATCCAGCCGAAAAGTCCTTCGAGGCCGAGTGCTGTTTGCACGCCTGTTGCTGCGCCGACGAGGTTGCCCGTCTCAAAGGCCGCCGTTCCGATCCACAGCCCCAGCACCACGAGGGCAAAGACGATTTTGCGAGCGGTCGGGTGGGCAATGTCCTCGCGCATGGCTTCGCCCAGACCCTTGCGTGCCAGGATGCCTGTGCCCGCCGTGAAGGATTGCAGTACAAACGTGGCTGCCGTGGCGAATAGCAGCACCCACGCGAGGCCGTAGCCGAAGCGGACGCCTGCCGTGGCGCAGGTCAGCACTGTCCCCGGCCCGACGAAGGCTGCCACCACGAGTGAGGACGTTCCGAGTTTCATGGGCAAGTGTGTATTTGGGGGAAGGAGATAGTACCTTGCTTGCCGCCGATTGTCAACCAATGGTTTGTTGCAATGCTCAAACACATGCTGATACTGCTTATGCTGTTGTCGATAGGTGCGCCCGTATTTGCGCAATCAACGACGGAGGTGTCGGACCCCGATCTGCAGGCCAGGCTGGAAGCGCTCGTAGCGGATTTTCAAGGCCAGGTGGGTCTCTACGTGCGTCACCTTCCGACAGGACGCACCGCTGCTATCCAGGCCGATACCCTTTTTCCCACGGCTAGTATGATCAAGGTGCCCATTCTGGTCAATACTTTCGACGCTATCGAAAAGGGGCGATTGGACTACAATCAGAAGCTCGTCTACCGCGATTCGCTGTTGTATCCGGGCGAGGATATCGTCGGGGCGTTTCGGGATAGCACCGAGATCAGCCTCAGCAAGGTAGCCATGCTGATGATTACGACGAGCGACAACACCGGGGCGCTCTGGCTCCAGCATCTCAGCGGCACGGGTGCCACCATCAACGCCTGGCTGGCCGATCACGGTTTCGAGGGCACGCGGATGAACAGCCGCACGCCGGGCCGCCGGGGCGATTGGGAGAAATACGGCTGGGGCCAGACCACGCCCCGCGAGATGGCCGAACTGCTGGTAATGATCCGAGAAGGTAGGGCCGTCAGCCCTGCCGCCAGCGAGGAGATGTACCGCATCCTGAGGCGCATCTACTGGAACGACGAAGCCCTCTCGCAAATCCCGCCGTACGTCCAGGCTGCATCAAAGCAAGGGGCCGTCAGCGCTTCTCGCTCCGAGGTGGTACTCGTCAATGCTCCGCATGGCGATTATGTGTTCTGCATCATCACGAACAATCAGGAGGATCAGAGTTGGGGCAGCGACAACGAAGGCTTTGTGCTACTGCGTGATGTTTCGCGCACCCTCTGGCAGCATTTCGAGCCGGATGCTGATTGGCACCCTGCTCAGGGAATGAATCGATATTGAGTAGCGTCTATGATGTATTTCGTGGGTATGCTGGAGGCATCCTGTTTCTTCCAAACACCATCGGCGAGAGCACCTGAAAATCATGTATCGCTCCCTTGGGCTCGTAGGCCTTTCCTTGCTCTGGGTTCTGCATAGCCAGGCCCAGCCGCAGTCCACACCAGACACGGTATTACAGGCCCGGCTTGATAGCCTCGTGCATGGCTTTAGCGGCACGGTCGGCCTTTACGTCCGGCATCTTTCCACCGGGCGCACCGTTGCAATCAACGCGGATGTTGTGTTTCCGTCGGCCAGCCTTATCAAGGTGCCTATTCTGGTTAAAACCTTTGATGCTATCTCAAAGAGCAAATTGGGCTATCATCAGAGGATAATCTACAGAGACACATTGCGGACCGTGGGCGCGGGGCTGTTGAGCGCATTCAAGAATGGCTCAGAAGTAGAGGTCAGCGAGGCGCTGATGTTGATGACGGCCATGAGCGATAACACGGCGGCGCTGTGGCTTCAACACCTGGCAGGCGGCGGCAAGGCCGTCAACGGCTGGCTCAAGGTGAACGGCTTCAAGGAGACGCGCGTCAATGCCGGCACGCCGGGACGGCTCAAACAATGGAAACAGTACAACTGGGGCCAGACCACGCCCCGCGAGATGGCCGAACTGCTGGTAATGATCCGAGAAGGTAGGGCCGTCAGCCCGTCTGCCAGCGAGGAAATGTACCGCCTGCTCACGCGCAGCTACTGGAGCACCGAAGCCCTCTCGCAAATTCCGCCGTACGTCCAGGCTGCGTCGAAGCAAGGCAGTGTGGCACGGGCACGTTCCGAGGTGGTGCTCGTCAACGCGCCGCATGGCGACTATGTGTTTTGTCTCATGACCAGCGACCAGGAGGATGAAAGCTGGGGCAGCGACAATGAAGGCTTTGTGCTACTGCGTGATGTTTCGCGCACCCTCTGGCAGCACTTTGAGCCGGATGCTGACTGGCAGCCTACGGCTTTTGGCAAGTAAGCGATAGTATTGTCACCCCTGTAGGACAACACTGTGTATCGAACTGGACGAAAGGGCCCAGATGCAAAAAGCCTCGCCGACGAGCATTCGGCGAGGCTTTTTGCATCTGGTGTGCTATCCAGCTACTACTTGAGCAGCGTAACCTGTTGCGTGTTGCTGAAGGTGGCACCGGCCGTGCGAATCAGGTAGAGGCCGCTGGGCAGATTGTCTGCCTCGAAGGTGAATGTGTGGCGCTCTTGCGCTTCGAGCGGTCCGTCATGTAGCAGTGCCACACGGCGGCCCAGCAGGTTATATACCTCAATCAACACGTTCTGGCGCTGGTCGAGCGTCAGGGTGAACTGCGTGGTCGGGTTGAACGGGTTGGGATAGGCCGACGTCAACCGAAAGGAGGTGACCACCTCGTTGGTCTGTGTTACGGCGTCGCGTTCAGGATTATTATGGCGCTCTTGCGCGTAGGTAACCTGCGCACTGATCAGCAGTGCAAGCAGAATTACAACATGTCGTATCCATTTATGCATCACTACCCTCCATAATCTGCAAAAGAGGTATCGGGCGAATCAGCCTGTTGCTTAACAAGATTCGCACCATTCTTTCACGCAGAGCGCGGCATTTTGTGTCAGGGTAAGGCGAGAGGTTGTCTATTTTTGCGTGAAACTTGTGCTACATGCCGCTCAGGGTGTTACAGGCAATACACCCGAACAAGCTTTTATGCTTAATGGGACGAAGTGTGTCGACGCAATACCCGCCCCGAGCGTACGCCCGTTATCTCGCCATTTTGCAGAACGGCCTGCCCATAGACGAAGACGTGCTGCACGCCCGTTGCGTACTGGTGCGGCTCGGCAAACGTCGCGTGGTCGATGATCGTTGCTGGATCCAACACGGCAATGTCAGCAAAAGCGCCCACGCGCAAGACCCCACGATCCGCAAGGCCGAGGCGCTGAGCCGGCAGGCTGGTCATCTTGCGGAGGGCTTCGGCGAAGGAGAGCACACCCTGCTCGCGCACGTAGCGGCCCAGCACGCGGGCAAACGCGCCATAGTTACGTGGGTGGGGTACGCCCACATTGGGATTCGGAATGCCGCCATCCGACGAGATCATCGTCATCGGATGCTGCATGACCCGCTCGACATCGCCCTCCGACATGGAGTGGAAGACGCCCTGGCAACCGCCTTTCTCTTGCAACTCCATCGCTAGCGAAGCTGCTTCTTCGACGGTGACAGGGCGACCCGCTTCGGTCAGCATGTCGGCAAGGCTTTTGCCGTTGCGTGAGGCATCCCACGAGCAGTTGGCGGCAACAATCGTAGACGGATCACCTCCGCGCTCGGCGTTGATGTGGGCGACGATTTCGCTGTGGATACGGGTGCGGGTGTCGGCATCGCGGAGGCGCGCCACAAGGTCGTCCTGGCCGCCTTCTTTGCTCCACGCGGGAAACAGGATCGTGAGACCGGTGCTGGACGCCGTGTAGGGATACTGGTCGCTTGACACATCTACGCCCCGTGCGCGGGCCTCGTCAATGAGGTGCAGCGAGGCTTTGGTGTTGCCCCATCGGCTCGGTCCGATGACTTTGTGATGCGTTACCTGCGCCGCCACGCCGCCTTCCTCGCCCACGCGGATCACCTCAGCAACACTTTCCTCCAGCCGACTGCCTTCGTCGCGGATGTGGCTGATGTAAAGGCCGTCATAGGGAGCCGTCACCTGTGCCAGCGCGACGAGCTCGTCCGCTTTGGCATAGGCACCCGGCGTGTATTCCAGCCCGGACGACAGCCCGAACGCGCCGTCTTCCATGGCCTGCACGACCATGGCCTGCATCTCTTTCAACTCGGCATTGGTGGGTGCACGGTCTACATTGCCCATCACGCGGGCGCGGATGGTGCCATGCCCGACAAACATGCCGAAGTTGATGGCTGGTGGCAGTGCCTCAATCCGCGCCAGAAACTCGCCGACCGGATAGGCCGAGCCACCATCTTGTCCGCCCATCGCCGTCGTAACGCCTTCATGCAGGTAGTTCTCCGCCAGCGGTCGTTCCTGGATACCGCTGTCGGCGTGGCTATGAATGTCGATGAAGCCGGGCACCACCGCCAGCCCGGTCACGTCCAGCCGCACCCCGGCGCGTCGCTCCGAGAGGTCGCCGATGGCCGCGATACGATCATCCAGCAAGCCCACATCTGCGACGATGGGTTCATTGCCGAGGCCATCGTACACCGAGCCGCCTTCGAGGATGACGGTGAACACGGTATCGGTATCCTGCGCAAACACGGAGGCAGGCACCAGCAAGCAAAGCAGCAAAAAGGATTTAAGCATTATCCAAAAGGATGTAGAGACGCCTCGCCGAGGCACCTCACGTTCAATGGTCAGTTGGTTGAGATTTGCGCAAGGCCCGGCCTGCCCGCACGCCCGTCATCGCGCCCTCCAGCAAAGCCGCCCGTCCGTTGACGAAGACATATTGCACGCCTGTCGCGTACTGGTGCGGCTCGGCAAACGTCGCGTGGTCAATGATCGTCTCGGGATCCAGCACGGCAATGTCAGCAAAAGCGCCCACGCGCACGACGCCGCGCTCGGAGAGACCGAGGCGCTGAGCCGGCAGGCTGGTCATCTTACGGAGGGCTTCGGCGAAGGAGAGCACGCCCTGCTCGCGCACGTAGCGGCCCAGCACGCGGGCGAAGGTGCCGTAGTTGCGTGGATGGGGTACACCGCGATCCATCATCGGGATGCCGCCGTCGGAGGCGATCATGGTCATCGGGTGCTGCATGATCCGCTCGACATCGTCTTCCGACATCGCGAAGAAAATGCCCTGGAAGCCGCCCTGCTCTTGCAGGTCCATCGCCAACTCGGCGGCGCGTTCCACGGTGACGAGTTGGCCGCGCTGTTCGAGAATTTGGGCGAGGTTCAGGCCGTTGAGGGTCGTGTCCCAGGCACAGTAGGCCACGGCTACGTTCGCCGGGTCGCCGCCGCCCCGATCCCGTTCGAGGTTGAAGATGATGGCGTCCTTGATTTTGGCACGGGCTTCAGCATCCTGCAAGCGGGCGACGAGATCGTCCTGGTTGCCTTCGAGGCTCCAGGCCGGAAACAGAATCGTGAGGCCCGTGCTGGAGGCAATGTAGGGATACTGGTCGATGGAGACATCCACACCTCGGGCGCGGGCGGCGTCCACCATCCGCAACGTCTCGGTGCTCTGGCCCCACATGAACTTGCCGATGACCTTGTGATGCGTGAGCTGCGTAGGCAGATGGCCCTCCTCGCCAATGCGAATGGTCTCCTCCACACTGGCGAGCACGTCCAGCCCTTCGTCGCGCATGTGGCTCTTGTGGAACCCGCCGTACTGCGCTGCCTCGCGGGCCAGCGCAATCACTTCTTCGGTCTCGGCATAGGCTCCCGGCACATATTTTAATCCTGTTGAGAGCCCAAAGGCACCGTCTCGCATTGCGTGCTTAACGGAATCCTGCATGGCGGCCAGTTCATCGGGTGTCGGGGTGCGGTTCTCGTTGCCCATCACGCGGCGGCGGATAGTGTTGTGTCCTACCATCGTGCCGAAGTTGATGGCAGGCGGCGTCACGTCCAGCCGGGCCAGAAACTCGCCGACAGGATAGGCCGAGCTACCGTCCGGCCCGCCCACTACGGTTGTGACCCCCTGCCGGACGTAGTTCTCTGCCAGCGGGCGCTCCAGAATGCCTCTGTCAGCGTGGCTGTGAATGTCGATGAAGCCCGGCACCACCGCCAGCCCCGCCACATCCAGCCGCAACCCGGCGCGCCGGTCTGAGAGATCACCGATGGTCGTGATGCGGTCATCCAGCACGCCCACATCCGCGACGATGGGTTCAGTGCCGAGGCCATCGTACACTGTGCCGCCTTCGAGGATGACGGTGAACACGGTGTCGGATGGCTGTGCCGTAGCGAGCCAGGGCATCAGCCAGGCCAGAACAAGCAGGTTGAAAAGGGTACGCATGCAGCCCGTGGGATATTAGGGGAACGCTGGAAGTAAAGAGGTTGTCGGATGCTTTACAAGAAAATTTTGAATATCCAACAAGGAATGTCGAATATCGAAGGATCTGAAAACATCTTCATCCTTCGTCTTTCGACCATCGACCGTCCCATCAATCCTCAACGCGCCATGCGGCTCCTTATCCTCGGTCTTATGCTCTTTGCGCCTATGCTCGCGTATGCCCAGTCCGGTGGCGGTGATCGGATCGCTGGGCAACCCTTTGCCACGCGCAGCCCCGTTGCCGCGCAGCACGGCATGGCAGCTACCAGTCAGCCGCTTGCCACGCAGGTCGCGCTCAAGGTGTTGAAACAGGGCGGCTCGGCCGTCGATGCAGCGATTGCAGCCAACGCCACGCTCGGGCTGATGGAGCCGACGGGCAGCGGCATCGGCGGTGACTTGTTCGCCATCGTCTGGGATCCCGAGACGGAACAACTCTACGGTCTCAACGCCAGCGGACGCACGCCGCAGGGGCTGACGCTGGAAAAAATGCAGGCCGCCATCGGTGACGCCCGTGCTATTCCCAACTGGGGTTCGCTGCCCGTGTCGGTGCCAGGAGCCGTGGACGGGTGGTTTGAACTGCATGATCGGTTCGGCACGCTACCCATGACCGAGGTGCTTGCGCCCGCCATCCGCTATGCCGAAGACGGCTTTCCCCTCTCGCAGGTCATTGCGCATTACTGGCAGTACGGCCTGGATCGATTCGAGGCCAACATGGAGGTGATCGAGGAATTTGACAACTTCCGCGCAACGTTTCTGATCGACGGGCAGGCTCCGAAAGAGGGAGAAATCTTCCGCAACCCGGATCTGGCGAACACCTACCGCAAGATTGCTGAAGGCGGACGCGCCGTGTTTTATGAGGGAGAAATAGCCGAGGTGATCGATGCCTACATGCAGCGCATCGGCGGGTATCTGCGGAAGGAGGATCTGGCGACACACACGAGCGAATGGGTCGAGCCGGTGAGCGTGACGTATCGGGGGTATGACGTGTACGAGCTGCCGCCCAACGGCCAGGGTATCGCCGCGTTGCAGATGCTCAACATCCTGGAAGGCTACGACCTTGCTGCGATGGGCCACAACAGCGCCGACTACCTGCACGTTCAGGCCGAGGCCAAAAAGCTTGCTTTCGAAGACCGTGCTCGCTTCTACGCCGACCCCGTTTTCTACGACGTACCGCTTGACCAACTCCTCTCCAAAAAATACGCCGCCGGACGCCGCGACCTCATCCGCATGGACAAAGCGCTCCAGCGCATCGAAGTGCTGGATGAGACGAAGCTTGAAAGGGGCGACACGATCTACCTCACCACCGCCGACTCGACAGGCATGATGGTTTCGCTGATTCAGAGCAACTACGTGGGCATGGGCAGCGGGCTGGTGCCGATGGGCTGGGCTTTGTGTTTCAGGATC
>Ga0102947_1000902_pt1 | contig 10305 bp, 8 predicted proteins | sample SalPon2A_A_D2_MG_FD_78210 | JGI IMG/M metagenome (GOLD analysis project Ga0102947, IMG submission 78210) | Soil microbial communities from South San Francisco under conditions of wetland restoration - Salt Pond MetaG R2A_A_D2_MG | ecosystem: Environmental > Terrestrial > Soil > Wetlands | place... | reverse complement strand
CGCTGCCGTGCTTTGCGGAGCATCCCTTTCGACTGGTCTACGCCGAGCACGGCGCCCGACGGCCCCACGGCTGGCGCGAGGAAGTCGAGGCTTTGCCCGGTTCCGCAGGGGAGGTCCAGGATGCTCGCGCCTTCGGAGAGACGAAGTGCTTCGACGGCAGCGGGGCGAAACGGTGCATAGAGGTCTTCAAGGGTGCGGTCATAAAAGAGGGCGAAGAGGTCGTACCACATGGCGTTGGTAATATTGTCGGGTATGGCGGCCTGCTGGCTTGGCTAGACGGGAGCAATGAGTACCAACCGCCGCCGCGACCTTTCTGAAAACTAAGGAGGCACGGACGCTGGAGCAACACACAAATCCAACTAGCGGTAGCGGTACGCTTCGTCATGGAGCTTCCGGGCCTTCATAATACGCTTGAAATATGTCTTTCTCCGACTGCTATTCAGCCGCACGAAAAACAGTTTGCCGGTAATTATTCGGAGCATGGTCGTCATCGTCCGCTTGCTTGGCTATCTTGCAGCATCAGAAGCTGGCGAGATTTCTATGCGTATTGGGTTCGACAAGATCATGTGGCTGGGCGTTGTGCTCGTGCTATACGCAGGCGGGTGCAGCGCACTGGCACCGCCGGAGCAGGGACCCATCTCTACCCCTGCCCGTCCGGTGTGGAGCGAAAGCGAAGTGCAGCACCACCTGCGCTTCTTCAACGGGTCGGATGTGGCGGAGCGAGGTACCGGGACGGTAGGGTATGCCACGGCGGCCGCCTACGTGGCCGCACGCATGCAGGAATTCGAGTTGCAGCCAGCGCTGGAAGGCATCTTTCGACTGATTTATGCTACGCCGATCAACGTCCTGCGATCTGCTCGCCTGATACCTGTCGGCGGTGACTCGCTCGCATTCTACCCCGGCATTGATTATCTCCCCGACGGGCGTAGTGATGCAGGCGTGACGTTGGTCACAGCGTTTTCTGTTTTGGGGCAGGAGCTAACGGTCCCCGATCCAGGGGCACTATCAGCCGTTGTCGTAGCTGCCGCCGAGGCAACCAACGAGCGATTGCAGGGCTGGCAGCGAGCAGGTGTGCAGGTGGCTTTGCTGGTGGGACCATTGGAGCCGCGTCCGGTGGCCCGCCCCATTCCTGGTATCCTCGTTATGCAGGTGACGCAGCAGGCGACGGCGCGTTTGTTGCAAATGTCACCGGGGGCAGTCGAGCGGCTGTTGCAATCCAATGACGAAGAAAGACAGCCGCTGCTCCAGCCTGTACGGGTGCAGGTAGAGGGCGAGCCGATGCCAAGCGCTGGAGCCATCAACACCATCGGGTATATTGCAGGCAAGCAACCCGCGCTGTCACAGGAAGCCGTCCTTGTCTGTGCCGACCTTGACGATATCGGTACGTTTGCCGGGGTTCGTACCATGCAGGCGGATCACCTGGGAGCCAGCACCGCTGCTCTGCTGGAGGTGGCGCGGCAATATGCCTTCTTTACCCAGTACTACTCGCTGCCGGAGCGGTCCATTGTGTTTGCAGTCCTCTCTGGGGCTCGGCTGGAGCATGCCGGGCTGCGGGCGTATCTGCACCAGCCCACCTGGGCACTCAGCCGGGTGCATTCGGTCATCTATGTAGGGCTTGATCCTTCCGAGGAGCCTGCCGTGCGGGCGCTGCTGGCACCACACGAGATTTCGCTCTACCCCGTGCCTCCCCCTGCCGATACCACACAATCCGATGCGGTGGTGCTGTTGCCCGGCAGGCGGTCCGCACGCGGCAGCACTGTACAGAGCCGAGCCGAACGGGGGAGGGAAGATCCAGGCCGCCAGACGCCACCCCGGCTTCCTGAACTTATTGAGGCCGGGGTGCAGAAAGCCTTGCTTATGGCCGAGTCGGTCAATGACCTGCTGCTGCGCGAGGCCATTACGCCTGCCGCCTTCCGACCTATTGCCGCCGACACCCTGCGGGTACCCGTCGAGAGGGAATAAACAAAGCGAGAAACGTGAAGCTTTGTCAAGACATTTTGCTATTCAGCTTCCTGCCCCATTACGTTGCTCCGGCATTCCACTCAACCTCCATCCTGAATCACATGCTGCCTGTCTGGCTCACCGATACCGTTACCAGCGACCTCGACCGTGCCCTCCATTATACCTTGTTGTGGGGGCTTGAAGGCGTCGAACTGCGGACGGTAGGTAGTGTGGCAGACCGGGTGCCCTTCGTCAACGAAGAGAAGCTAAAGCGGCGGCTGCACGAGCATGAGGTGCCGGTGGCTGCCGTGGTGCCGGGCCTGTTTGAGGGCAGCGTGGCGAATCAGGCAACATGGCTCAACGAAATCGTGCGTCTGGACGAAACCCTTGCTTTTTGCAAGCGGATTGGGTGTCGATGCATCGTCGCCTCGGCTTTTGTAGAGGAAGAAGGTTTGGCGGGAGAGCAGGTAGCGGAGGCGTTACGGCAGGCAGGCACAAAAGCTGCCCAGCGCGGCATCCTGCTCGCCGTTCTCAATGAAGACGGTATGTCTCATGCGACCGGCACCGCCCTGGCCACCTTGCTTGCAGCCGTCGATCACCCGGCGGTGCAGGCCGCCTGGAACCCGGCAGCTGCCGTGCATGCAGGCGAAGATCCCACAGAGGGATTAGACGCCTTGGCCGGACGCGTCGCGCTGGTACGGTGCGAAGATGGTATTCTGGAAGGTGGCCAGTGGACAAGCATGCCGTTGGGTGAGGGGATCATCGGTTGGGAAAACCAGATTACACTGCTCCGGGCACAGGGCTTTGAAGGGCCTATCAGCCTGAACATTACGCTCGAACCGCGTCCGCGCCACGGGCTGCGCATGGCGTCGCAACTCATCCAGTGGATTCGCTCGACCTGATTGATGGGTGCCTAAAACACGATGCCGATCATGAGCACCCCCCCGACAAGTTTGAGCGGGGGATCGGCCTGGCGCACGTTGCCCTGCCCAAATATGGCGCGGGCGTCGATGCTGAAGCGTTGTGCTTCTATAAAAAAATCGGTGCCGACCCCTGCGATGGCTCCATAGTCGAAATTCTCCACGCTGTCGTCCTCCTCGGACTGGGTGGGGCCGCCTGCCAGCGCGCGGTATTCCACGACCGCATTGAGTTTGTAGGCTACATAGGGGCCGGCAAACAGCTTTGGCTCCAGGCTGCGGCCCTCGAAACGGTAGACGGCCAGGAGTGGCACTTCGAGGTAGGTCAGGTCGAACCGGGCACGGACCGGGGTATTGGCAATCGGGTTGCCTTCCAGGTCGGTAAATTCGAGCTCGGTATCGGCATAGGCGCCCTTGCGCACATACAGGATTTCAGGCTGCAACAGGAAGCCATTCCCAAAATCATACCCAATAGCCGCGCCTCCCGTCAGGCCCGCGTGTGGGTCAAGGCTGGCGTCGGTCTCTCCTGAGAAGTTCGTCACGGCAACGCCCATTTTGATGGCCGCGACGTATTCCTGGGCCGCCACCGGCAGCACCCCAAAAAAGCTCATGAGGCAGAGCAGTGAAAAAAGCGGACGTGGTATCATGCGAAAAGCGGTATCATGGTGGGAAACAACAAGGTACTCAGTGCCTTACTCAGATCAAAGGCACGATGACATGCCTGCCGGGCAATGGAACGTCAGGTTGCGGCGCGTGTGTATGAGGCGGTAAGCATCCACCCGTTTGTGTTTATTGCGTAGTATGCAAGATCTCTCCGATCAAACAGCCGATGTGCAAGAACCGCCATCCGTCCTGCCGGATGAGGGGCAGATCACGCCGTCGTTGGGTACCCGGCTGTGGTTTGCATGGTTCTGCCTCGTCACAGTGCTGGTGACGGTGCCGATGAGTATTATCCAGATCGTGAGCCATCAGTTCTGGCCCACAGCACGCAACTTTAAGCGGTGGTCCGGCACCTGGGGACGATCTATACAGCGGCTCCTCGGCATTTCGGTAGTGGTAGAAGAGCAGGTACATCTGGATCCCGAGCAGCCATATGTCTTTGTAGCGAATCACCAGAACACGCTCGACATCTTCACGCTCGCCGGGTATCTGCCGTGTCCGTTCGGGTTCGTGGCAAAAGCCGAGCTGGCGCGGACGCCCATTCTTGGCCCTACCATTCGTCAGTCGGCTTCTATCTATATCGACCGGAGCGATCCTCGGAAGTCGCTGGCAAGCATCCAGGAGGCCGGTCGGCGTATTCGCGAAGGTACCTCCGTGTTGATTTTTGCCGAGGGTGCGCGGTCGTATTCGTCGTGGCTGGGGCCGTTCAAGAAGGGGGCGTTCATTCTGGCGGTGGAAGCCGCGGTACCGTTGGTGCCCGTCACGCTGGTCAACGCCTACCAGTTTATGGACGAGCGGCACTACGCGGCCCGGCCTGGCACCATCCGTCTGCTCGTGGGTGAGCCCATCCCGATGGCGGGCAAACGTCGCCGCGACATTCCAGAGGTTATGGACACCGTGCGGGCACAGATGGAACAGGCGTTGGCGACCCATCGCGAGGAACTGCAACGGAACGCTGCCGTTGAGAAGCGCCTGTAATGAGGAATTAGGATACAAGACGAAGCCGACTGACATCGTAAATGGGAAATAGAAAATAGTTGTGGCATGCTGAACGCCACCCCTTCCCATTTTCCAATCACCCATTCCGAATAACCTTCACCCCATGTCCATCTCTGTAGACGAAGTACGATACATTGCAGCCCTGGCGCGGCTGCGCTTTTCCGAAGAGGAAGAGCAGCGCCTCGCCGAGCAGATGAGCACCATGCTCGATTACGTGGACCAGTTGAATGAACTGGACACCTCGGGCGTGCCGCCGATGTCGCATGTGCTCGACCTCCACAATGTGTTCCGCGAAGACAAATCCGAGCAGCGCATCTCGCACGAAGACGCCCTCCGCAATGCGCCCGATGCCGATGGCGATTACTTCCGCGTCCCTAAAGTCATTGACTAACCCATTTTAGATTTTGGGTTTTAGATTTTGGATTTGTCGATCTAAACAAACAATCCAAAATCCAAAATCCCCAATCCAAAATCGAAATATGGCTCGTAAGAAATCGAAACGTACATCGGCACCGCAGGCGGCAGGGCAAGCGCCCACGGTGACGTGGTGGGAAGGACTCTCTGGCTCCGCCCAGCATGGTGTTTGTCTCATATTGTTGCTCATCGTCGCGGTCAGCTTTTTTGCCCCGGCGCTGTTTTCTGACAAAGCGCTCATCGGTGGTGATACCATCCAGTGGCGGGCGACGGCACAGGCGATGCTGGACTATAAAGCTGAGACCGGCGAGGAAGCCCTCTGGGCTCCCAACACGTTCGCCGGAATGCCGGGCTATCTGATTTCATTCCCGAAAAAAATTCCACAGATCGACATCGTGCCACAGACGCTGCGGGCATTCATGTGGCCGGTGTCTCACTTCATCTTTTTGCTGCTTGGGGCCTACCTGCTCGTCCATTTTCTAACGCGTGACAAACTTAGCAGCGTGCTGGCGGCCTGTGCCTACGGCCTCACGACGTATCTGCCCATCCTGCTCATTGCCGGGCACAATACCAAGTTCATCGCGCTTTGCTTTGCGCCGTGGCTGGTGCTGGCATTCGTCTATGCCCTGCGGAAACCGGGCCTGCTGGCCGGGTTGCTTTTTGCCATCGCGCTGGCCGTTCACTTGCGGGCGAATCATGTGCAGATTACCTATTACGTCACCTTCCTGATGGGCATCTGGTGGATCGTGGAGGGGGTCGGAGCCTTTCGGCGGGGCGAGGTAAAATCGTTTGCCGTGGCGACGGGCTGGCTGGCGCTCGGGTCGGTGCTGGCGCTGCTGATGATTGCACAGCCCTACCTCTCGACGTTCGAGTATAAAAACTTCAGCACCCGTGGCGCGACGACGGGTGGTGGCGAGGGCGGCCTCGGCTGGGACTATGCGATGGCCTGGAGCCAGGGCCTGGGCGAACTGGTGACGCTGTTGATGGCCGGAGCCTACGGCGGTGGCAGCCCGACGTACTGGGGGGCAAAGACGTTTACGGGCGGGCCGCACTACGTGGGTGGCATCGTGCTCTTGCTGGCGCTCATCGCCCTGTGGCGGTATCGGCGCAACGTCGTCTGGGCACTCGGCATCAGCACGCTGGCAATGATCCTCTTTTCGCTTGGCGAAAACCTTGAGTTCATCAACCGGCTGATGTTTAATGTTTTCCCCTTGTTTTCCTCGTTTCGCGTGCCAGAGACGTGGCTGAGTGTAGCAGCGCTGGCGCTGGCGCTGCTGGCGGGGCTGGGGCTGTTCTACGTTGTCCGCCGCGAGCCGACGCCGGAAGCCGAAGCCGAAAAGACCAGAGCTACATTCATCGCCGCCGGGATCATGGTTGGCTTGGTGCTGCTTCTGTTTCTCGGCAAAAGTGCCTTTTTTGATTTCGAACGCCCGAACGAGGGACAGCAGATCGCTGCGCAGATCGTGCAGTCCAACCCCGGCGTCTCGCCCGACGATCCCCGGGTGCAGCAAACGGTCGACCAATTCTTAAGAGAGACGCGTGTAGAACGCATTGACCTGTTCGACCGCGATGCTTGGCGCACGCTCATCTTCTTGCTGCTGGCAACGACGGCGTTGTTTCTGTATCGCAGGGAAAAGCTGCCGGCTTGGGCCTTGCAGAGCACGCTCATACTGCTCGTCGTCGTCGATTTATTCGGCGTGGGGCGGCGCTATTTCAACGAAGACTTGCTGAAGCCTGTCCCTGATGTCGAAGCGAACATCCCGCAGACCGACTACGACCAGTTTATTTTGCAAGCCCAGGCAGAGGCAGGTGGCCCTGGTCATTTTCGCGTCCTCTCGCTCGAAGGCAACCTTTCGCAGACGGGTCGCCCATCCTTTTTCTACGAATCGCTTAGCGGCTACCACGGAGCCAAACTGCAACGCTTTCAGGACTGGCTCGACCACCTTTTCATCGACCCGACCACGCAACGCATCAGCGACAACGCGCTCGACCTGCTGAACACACGCTACGTGGTGGCGCAGGGCCAATTGCCTGGCATGGAGGTGGTCTATCAGGATCAGAAGACGGGCTTTGCGGTCAACGAAAACCCCGATGCTGTGCCGCGTGCGTTCTTCGTAGGCGAGACGGAGGTGATTGGCACACCAGAGGAAACGTGGGCGCGTATCCACGACGAGATTTTTGATCCCCGCACCACGGCTATTCTACCAGAAGCCATCGATTTTATCACCTCGCCCATCGACTCGGCCAGCACTGTCTCCGTCGCGCTGGAGCGCTTCAGTCCGCGTGAGATCGTGTGGAACATAGAGACCGATGCGCCGCGCCTGCTGGTGGCGAGCGAGATCTACTACCCTGCCGGGTGGAACGCCTATGTGGACGGCGAATTGACACCCATCTACCGCGCTGATTATCTGCTTCGTGCGGTACCTGTGCCTGCCGGGGCGCACACCGTAGAGATGCGTTTCGAACCCTCCAGCTACCGCAACAGCCTGTGGGTGACAGGTCTCTCGACGCTGTTTGTCTACGGAGGCGTCATCGTCCTGCTGGCCCTGGCATGGAGACGCCGCCGCGAACCAGACGAGGCCAGCACCGAGGTAAAAACGGCGTAATGCCTGCCCCTATGCATCTGATCTATCAACCCTCGATTAATTATGGGGTGCGCACGGTGCTGAAACCGTTTGCGCGTCTCCTGCCAGCGTCCTTGCAGTTTCCGGTGGATGGTGTGATCAGGGTATCGGTAGGTCTAGGCAAACAGATCAGGCTGGCCTGCAACCCAACGAGCTACCTCGCCAAAGTGCTCTTCTGGCAGGGCTTCACTGGCTTCGAGTACAATACCGTACGAATCTTCGTAGAACTGGTGCAGGAGGCGAAGGTGTTTTTGGATGTGGGGGCCAACATTGGCTATTATTCGCTGCTGGCTGCCGTCTACAATCCTCAGATCCGCATCTTGAGCTTTGAGCCATTGCCTTCGGCGTTTCACTATCTCCAGAAGAATCTGGACCTCAATCAGTGTGCTCATGCCACCCCACTCAAGTGGGCGCTCTCGGATATGGTAGGCACGACGACCTTTTTTGCAGCCAAAAAAGCCAAATTTCTTGAGATAGAGCATCATCTGACCAGCACCGGATCGCTGGATCGGCAACAGGCCGAGCGGTCAGCGGTGGTCGATTCGTTCGAGGTAAAGACAGAGACACTCGATCATGTCGCCGCTACCCATCTGAACGCGCCCGTCGATCTGGTGAAGCTCGATACCGAAGCGACCGAACATCTGGTGCTGGCGGGTGCACAGAAGGTGCTGGCGGTAAACCGCCCGCTCATTTTCTGTGAGGTACTGCCCGGCAGAATTGAGCAGGAAATGGAGGTCATCTTGCAGCGACAAGACTACGCGATGTTTCGGGTCAATGCCGAAGGGTTGATACCGGTCGAACGATTGGGGCACAGCAGCGCCTCCACCAATGATCATCTCTTTGTGCCTGCCGACCATCTTTACAAAATCCAACGGTTTGTGTCATCGTGAAGCGGGTGCTAGTCATCAGTTACTATTTTCCACCTTCGGGTGGGCCGGGCGTGCAGCGCGTACTGAAATTCGTTAAGTACCTGCCAGATTTCGGCTGGCAGCCCACCGTGCTCACTGTCCGTGCCGACCACGCCTCCTATCCTGATCTTGACCCCACGTTGAGCAACGAGGTGCCTGCATCGATCCCTGTGGTCAAAACACGGTCTTGGGACCCCTATGCTTTCTACGCCCGCCTGCAAGGAAAGTCCACGGCCGAGACCGTCGGCGTCGGGTTTATCAAGGAGGGGGCGGAGGGCTGGATACAGCGGTTGGCGAAGTGGGTGCGGGCCAATCTGTTTCTGCCGGATGCGCGCGTCGGCTGGGTGCCTTTTGCACTCCATGCTGCGAAGCAAATGATGCAGCAGGAGCCGTTTGATGTGGTCCTCACGTCTGGCCCACCACACTCGACGCACCTCGTCGGGCGGGCCCTGAAACGGCGCTTCGGCTGCCAATGGGTGGTGGACATGCGCGACCCGTGGACCGACATCAGCTACTACAAAGAGCTGCCCCACACGACGCCCGCGCTCCGCATCGACGCAGCGCTGGAACGCTCGGTCCTGGGGATGGCCGACGCGGTCATCTCCGTCAGCGATGGGGTGGGAGATTTGCTGAAAGCCAAAGCCGCGCTGCACCACTACGAAACCGTGCCCAATGGCTACGACCCTGCCGATATTCCGCCTGCGGACGCCAACATCAACAAGCAGCCAGATCGGTTTGTCATTGCCCATGTCGGTACGCTGACGGCGCAACAGCATGCACCAGGCTTCGTGCAGGCTCTCGCCGGGCGCGCCGCTGCCGATCCAGCATGGCGGGCACAACTCGAACTTCGCTTCGTTGGTCATGTCGATGCGACCATCCTGGTGGCGTTGCAAGAGGTTGGATTGGGAGATGCCGTGCGGCTGGTGCCATATGTGCCCCACGCCGAGGCTATCCGGCACATGCGTGAGGCGGATTTGCTGATGGTGGCTGTGCAGGATGTGCAGCACAACGAAGGCGTCACACCCGCGAAGATGTTTGAGTATTTGTCGATCGGAACGCCGTTGCTGGGCCTCGCTCCGCCCGACGGTGATCTCGCTGCTATTCTGCGTGAGACGGGTGGGGGTGCCGTTTTTGATCATCACGATGCGGCTGGCATTGCACAGTTTATGGCAGCACAGGTGACCCGCGTGCGTAACGAAGAGGCCCCACCGCGGGTGGATGCCGAGGCGCTCCGCAACTACGACCGCCGCGTACTGACCCAGCGGCTGGCCGCGCTTTTCGACGATCTCACCAACCCGGCTTGAATCATGCGCGTATGCACGGTTGTGGGAGCGCGGCCCCAGTTCGTCAAGGCCGCTGTGGTGAGCCGGGCGTTGGCAACGGCAGGCATGGAGGAGGTGCTCGTCCACACGGGGCAGCACTACGACGCAACGATGAGTCGCGTGTTTTTCGACGAACTTGGCATCCCACGTCCGGCGATCAATCTGAATGTGGGGTCAGGATCGCACGCCGTGCAGACTGGAGCCATGATGACGGGATTAGAGACGTTCCTGCAAGCACAGCCGCCCGTGGATTTCGTGGTTATCTATGGTGATACAAACAGCACCATCGCCGGAGCGCTCGCCGCCGCCAAGCTGCACATCCCGGTGGCGCATGTCGAGGCCGGGTTGCGCTCGTTCAACCGGCGTATGCCAGAAGAAGTGAACCGCGTTGTTGCCGACCAATTGGCGACTTTGCTGTTCTGCCCGACGCAAACGGCTATTGACAACTTGCAACAGGAAGGCATCACCAAGGGCGTTTATTTACCGGGCGATGTCATGCTCGATGCCACCCGCCTTTTCG
>Ga0102947_1000901_pt1 | contig 10305 bp, 14 predicted proteins | sample SalPon2A_A_D2_MG_FD_78210 | JGI IMG/M metagenome (GOLD analysis project Ga0102947, IMG submission 78210) | Soil microbial communities from South San Francisco under conditions of wetland restoration - Salt Pond MetaG R2A_A_D2_MG | ecosystem: Environmental > Terrestrial > Soil > Wetlands | place... | reverse complement strand
GTGCCAAAAATGAATATAAAATTAAAGAAACGCACTATCTATTGGTTCCCAAAGCTCTATTTTATGTCCGTCATTATCCATAATCCATCCAGATTTCCCATAGTCGTATTCTTGGATTTCTCCAACAATGGTAACACCTTCTTCTTTTAATACTGTCATTAGTTCGTGCAAATTTTCAACTCTGTAATTAAACATAAAGTCTTTTTTTGATGGCTCATAATATTTGGTGTCTTTAGCAAATGGACTCCATTGTGTTGAACAATCTTTCCCTTGTTTATCTTTCCACCAAAATGTACAGCCATAATCATCTGTATTAAAACCAAGATGTTTTTTGTACCACTCTTTTGTTGCTTTTGGATCTTTGGTTTTGAAAAACAAACCTCCTATTCCTGTAACTCGATTTTTCATTTTCTATTTTTAGTATTGGTTTCATAAAAGTTAATCCATTCTTCTACTGTAATTTTAGAAGACAATTCGCCTATTAATTCAAAAGGAATCTCATCAATTTTTTTAAATCTTATACAGCTTTTTCCCATATCCAATTTTCTTTTACAATGTTTTGGGTATTCGCTTACAAACCAATCGTGCAATTCTGGAATGGCATAAATGCCACTATGATATAGGTTAACTGAATTTTTTTGAGACGCAAAACTCATAAATGGCAAAGGTTCGCTTGGAGTGCAATGGTAACCATCTGGATAAATACTATGTGGAACATAATAACCTATCATGCCATATTGTATACCTTCTTCAAAACCTTTAGGTAAATTCTTATTTATGACTTTTCGAAGTTGTTTTAGTGCTTCCTGTCGTTCTTCTGGAACTTGAGAAATATAATCTTCTGGAGATGTTGCTTTGTATTGCATAATTTTAAACGTGTTGGTCTATTAATATCGTATTGCCATCTGGATCATACAATACAATGCTTGCAGGACCAGAAGTGGTTTCGTCTGCTTCCCTTTCAAGTTTTATGTTTTTACTTTTTAGTTCTTGCTGAACTTCTCTAACATCAGTAAAAGAATCTAACTTGTTAGCGCTTTCATCCCAACCAGGATTAAAGGTCAAAATATTCTGATCAAACATGCCTTGAAACAATCCTATTAATGCGTTTCCATTTTTCATAATAAGATAATTCATCTCAATATCTCCAGCAAAAACAGAAAATCCTAAATGTTCATAAAACTCTTTTGAAGCATTAATATCCTTAACACTCAAACTGACTGAAAATGCGCCTAAACTCATGTTTTTTATTTTATATTGCACTATTAGAAATTATTTAAAGGGGTAAGTAGTCCAACTGTATTTCCCGCCACGTCTTGAAACCAAGCAAATGTTCGTCCATCTGGCAGATTTACAGGATTGACAAGAGTTCTTCCTCCTTTAGATTCAATTAATTTTAAGTCTTTATCTATGGTTTCTGTTTCTATATAAATGGTAATATAATTGCGGATTTCTGTGACTAAATCGGTGATGTGACCAGGTATTCCATTTTTTGTGTTGAAATTAATTGATGCCAAATTATCCTTTGTGATGATATCCCAATTAAAAATATCCTTGTAAAACTCAACTGTTTCGGATAGGTTATCACAGCCCATTTCAAAATGTATGACAGGTTTATTCATTTTTTATTGTTTAAATTTGTTTACGTTGTAGAATTAGTCCTGAAATAAGGGAAATAATAAATCCGATAATAGTAACTAGTACGAACATAAATATTGCCGCTGTAGTACTCGTCATTTCAAAAATCTCATCTTCTCTTCCTTGTTCTATTAATATTTGCTCATAATTACTGAAAAAAGAAGGATCGATAAATTTTGTATAGATAAAATCAGCAATGGCAATACCTACACCTACTAAAATGGAAATAAGAATTCCAATAGCTATGGCTTTACCTAAAGTAATCATGCAATTATTTACCTTGTCTCGGTAATGTTTTATTCCAAAAAACACAAAAGACAATGAGAGAAATATGGATACGTAACCCAATATTTCATTTGTAGAATAGTCTAAATTGTTAATACCTAAAACAAGGTGTAACGTGAAAATAATAAGTCCGGTTAAAAGACCATAAAGACCATATTTAATTACTGTGCTTTTCATAGATATTCATTTTAAAATTATTTCTCAAAAGTATATTGAATTATAAAAAATCCTTTCATACTAAAGTACCAAAGTGCTCAAACTTAAATTTAAAAATACTTAATTTAAATGATTTGAAGTTCTTTTGCTATTTGAAGTGCTTGTGTTCTGCGTTTTGCATTTAGTTTTATCAGAAGATTAGACACGTGTGTTTTTATAGTGCTTTCTGAAACAAATAGTTTATCCGCTATTTCTTTATTGGATAATCCTTCTGAAATTGCTTGCAAAACTTCATATTCTCGGTTACTAATATCTAATTCTTTTATTTTTTTATGATCTATTTCAACTGAAACATTAACTGGTTTGTGCAGGCTTTTTTTGTTCAAATACACTCCAATAAAAAAGAAAACAACAGCAATAATGGCAACCACAATTTCGGTATCTAAATTGCCCGAAATCATTGCGTATTTACTCAACTGAAATAGCAGAAGTAACGCAAAAATCAATAATGCAAAAACAATAATGGTTTTCTTCACACCTGAAAGTTAACAAAATTTAGCTTTTATTTTGTCCACAATTGTTTGTGCTAATTTTTCTTTACTCTCTATAGTCCATCCTGCTACATGAGGAGTAAGTAGTACGTTATCTGAATGAATTAAATATTGAAATGCTTCTGGTAAGTTCTCGACTGCATTTCGACTACGCTCAATGACCTCGCTTGAACTGACATTAAACTTAAACAGATTTTCAAAAGATGCTTTTTCGTATTCCAGAACATCTAATCCTGCGCCTAATATTTTATTAGATTTTAAAGCATGTACCAAATCTTCTGTTACTACACTTTTGCCACGAGCTGTATTAATAAGCCAAAATGGTTTAGAAAATTGATTGATAAATTCTGTGTTTACCATTCCTACAGTTAATGGTGTTTCTGGTGTGTGCAAACTTAAAACATCTGCATGTTTTTGGAGTTGTTGGAGAGATACTTGAGTGCAGTTTTCATCACCAACATTGTCTTTAATGTCATAACACAAAACCTCAACATCAAAACCTCTTAATTTTTTTGCAAAAGCTTTTCCCATATTGCCATAACCTATCAATCCTACGGTTTTTCCATCCAACTCTATGCCTCTATTGTCTTCCCTTAACCACCTGCCCTTTCTAACTTCTTTGTCTGCTTTATTGAGTTTGTTAAACAAAGACAAAAGCATGCCTAAAGCGTGTTCGCCAACTGCATTTCTATTTCCTTCTGGAGCAGCAATAAGTGTAATACTTTTTTGTTCAGCATAATCACAATCTATGTTTTCTAATCCAGCGCCAACACGTCCTATAAATTTTAAATTGGTTGCTTTTTCTAAAAATGATTTATCGATACTAAATCTGCTTCTAATTACAATGCCATCATATTCATGAATTTTAGTTGTAATATCTTCTTTTGATGATGTATAATCTTCATCGTTTTGAAAACCTAAATCGTTTAACTGATTGATTAAAAGTGGATGGTTCGTGTCGAGATGTAGGATTTTCATTTAAATTTTTGGGTAATGCGTTTGTGTTTTTTCGTGTTCTATATTTCCGGTATGTGCTGTCGATAGCTTTTCAAACAGCAAGACATGAACCTCTTCATCGTCTTTTGTTTTAGGGTTATGCTCAACACCTTTGGGCACCACGATAATTTCGCCTTCGTTTACAATTTCTGTTCTATCACGAAATTGCATATACAAGGTTCCTTTAATCACTTGAAACAATTCGTCTTCCTCTTCATGAGCATGCCAAACAAATTCGCCTTTAAGCTTTGCTAAAATAACTTGCATATCATCCACAACAGCTATTTGATGTGGATGCCAGTTTTTACTGAACTTTGCAAACTTCTCTTGGATGTTAATTGGTTTCATCTGTTTGAAATTTTGTAGTTTACTGAAAATGAAAAAGCTAAAAATTTCTTCACATTCAGGAATTCACATTAAAATTTAAATCATTTTAGATGGTAATTAAATGATTAAATTTGTTAATGCTCATTTCATGTTGTAAAATTACGAAGTTTTGGGTTAACGATTGAAGTGTAAATCTTTTTGCTTTTGCAAAAGATTGAATAGAAAAGCGTGACCTGAAGGGTAACGCAAAATTTAAATTCCAAGAATCATTTTAGCAATCCAGAAATAGATGAGGATTCCAAAAATATCATTACTTGTAGTAATAAAAGGTCCTGTTGCGATGGCTGGATCTATACCACGTTTGTCTAAAAACAACGGAACAAATGTGCCTATTAAACCTGCCACAATAATTACTGCCACCAAAGAAATTGAAATGGCAAAAGCTGTATTCATATCTCCTTTTGTAGCCCAAACAAATAAGAACAAAAATACCGCCAGAATAATACCATTAAGCGCAGCGAGAAACATTTCTTTTAATAGTCTGTTATTTACACTTCCTTTAACATCGTCGTTTGCTAAACCCTGAACAATAATGGCGCTTGATTGCACGCCTACATTTCCAGCCATTGCAGCAATTAATGGCGTAAAAAAGAATAAAATTGCATACTTACTGAAGGACTCCTGAAAGCCTTCCATGATTAGAAAAGCGCCCACACCACCAACCAACCCTAAAAATAGCCATGGTAATCTTGCACGTGTAAGTTGAAAAATACTATCGTCATGTTCTACATCGCTGGTAATACCTGCTGCCAACTGGTAATCTTTTTCGGCTTCTTCTTTCATGACATCTACAATGTCATCAATAGTAATTCTTCCTAATAACACCTGATTATTGTCAACTACTGGAATGGCTTCCAAATCGTACTTTTGCATCACTTTAGCAACATCTTCAACATCATCATTAACATTTACAGAATCTACATTTGAATTTGAGATTTCAGCAATCTTTTGTTCGCTTTTAGCAGTGATAAGATCTTTTAAAGACAATCTGCCTATCAATTTTTCTTCTTTGTCAACCACATAAATGGAATGTACTCTTGTAACATCTTTAGCTTGCCCTCTTATTCTTCTCATACACCCTGCAACCGTCCAAGTTTCATACACCTTAACGAGTTCTTTTGCCATGAGCCCACCAGCCGTGTCTTCATCATAAGCTAAAAGCTCCTTAATTTCAGCTTTATGTTCTTCGTCCTCTATTCGAGAAATTACATCATCTTGACGATCTTCAGGCAATTCAGCAATCATATCTGCTGCATCATCTGTGTCTAATTCTTCAATTTCTTCAGCTATTTCTTTAGCAGAAAGGTTTCTTAAAACTTTTTCACGAATATCTTCGTCAAGCTCTGTTAATATATCTGAAGTAGTTTCTGAATCTAAAAGTTTAATAATATAAACTGCTTCATCTAAATCAAGTTCGTCAAGAATTTCTGCAATATCTGCATAATGAAACTCATCTAATAAGTTATGAAGCTCTATATCGTTTTTTTCAACAATAAGTTGCTCTACTTGACCTATGAGTTCATCGGTTAGTTCAAATTGAATATTCTCTTTTTCTTCAGACAAATTAAAATAATTTAACTATTTAAGTCGTCTTCAATTAATTGTGTAAGCTGAATAAATTCTTCAACTGACAATTGTTCTGGACGTTTGCCAAATATAACATTTGCTTTTAAATTATCTGACAAATTAAATGTTTTTAAGCTATTGCGAAGGGTTTTACGACGTTGCTGAAATGCCTGCTTTACAACTTTAAAAAATAATGTCTCGTCACAAGGCAAGGTGAAATTTTCTTTTCTTTTAAGCAATAAAACTCCAGAATCTACTTTAGGTGGTGGATTAAAAACCTGTGGTGGCACAGTGAATAAATATGAGGCGTCATAAAAGGCTTGTGTTAATACCGAAAGTATGCCATACACCTTATTTCCTTCTTTTGAACAAATACGTTGTGCCACTTCTTTTTGAAACATTCCTGAAAATTCAGGTATTTGGTTTCTCATTCCTAAAACTTTAAAAACAATTTGTGAGGAAATATTGTAAGGGAAATTCCCTACTATAGCAAAAGGCTCTTCTTTGAATACTTGCTTCAAATCGTATTTTAAAAAGTCTTGTTCTATAATTCTATCAGCAAGGTTTAGATATTCGTTTTTAAGATATTCAACCGATTCTGTATCTATTTCTATAACATGAGTCGTGATATCTTTTTTAAGCAAATATTTGGTAAGAACTCCCATTCCTGGACCAATTTCCAAAACATGTTGGTAACCAGAAAATGATAATGCATTAGCTGTTTTTTCAGCAATATTTTCATCCTTTAAAAAATGCTGTCCTAAATGTTTCTTTGCTTTTATTGACATAACTTTTAGTTGAAGTTTACCGTATACTCATCAACTATTTGAAGCTCGGTTCTAAAAGCAAGCATTTTGTCCGCGAATCTTTTTAAACCATCTGTTCTTAATTTTTCTGCGTCTTCTTTATAATAAGCATCCAATGCTTCACGCGAATAAGATCTGTACTGAATTGAATAGGTATGCCCTCCTGTTTCTTCTTCCACTAAAACTTTTGTTAGTATCGCTTTATCAAACTTCCCAGTTGCCAATACTTGTGGAATATGATCTTTTATCCAAACTAGCCATTCATCATGTATGCTATCATCTATATTTGCAGTTACATTGTAAATTATCATTCTTAAAGGTTTATTGCAAATAACTGAAGTTCTTCATCATCTTCAAAGGGTTTTATCTTTTTTTCAAAAGACAAACCTAATTTTTCTAACAAATGAATAGACGATTTGTTGGTTGGCAATGTAATGGCTACTATTTTATTTAAGTAAAATTCTCTTTTAGCAAACCTTAAAACCTCAAGGGATGATTCATAACCAAATCCTTTACCCTCATATTCTGGAAGCATTGCAAAACCTATATCTACATCATCTAACTCTTCACGTTTTACTAATCCACAAGTGCCAATAGGTTTATTGTTCTCAGATTTTAGTTCTAGTTTATAAAACCCAAAACCAAACTCTTTATAACTTTTAATGGTGCCATTTTCAAGATACTTTTCAGCATCTTTTACTGTTTTAAGGTTTCTGTTACCAATATATTTTATCCAGTTTGGAGAGTTTGCCAGCTCAAGAAAAAAGGAAGCATCTGATTTGGTGAATTTTTTAATTATAAGCCTGTCTGTTTCAGCAACAATCATATCATGAAACTAATTAATAGCATCGCCACGTAATGCCCTGAATTTTTTTCGAGAATCTACAAAGTAAATACTATCGGCATGATTGAAGATAATTTGTTCATAAAGCTCTTTAGCCTTATCGGGTTGAGCCAGTTTGTCTGCATATAGTTCTGCCAACGAAAAAATAGCATCATCTATTAAAATACTTTCTCTATAATTTTTTATGATAGCATCGTAGTTTTTTTCTGCTTTTTCATATTCATCTTTTTTCTCAAACAATTGTGCTTGTTTCAATAGCGCCTGCGGAATAATTGTTTCTGTCTTATGTTCTTCTAAAATTTGATCCAGTAATTTAATCGACTCATTATTTCTATTTTGAAATGCCAACAGATCTGCTTTCGCATACAGTTTTAAGGCAACCTGTAAAGAATCGTCAAACTTATTATCTGAAATTAAAAGCTTTAATTCAAGAGCATCATTAGCTATTAATTGTGATGTTGAAGATTTTAAAATCTTGAGTTGAGATTCTGCCCATCTAAAGTCTCCTTTATAATAGCTGGTTTTTGCTACTCTAAATCTTGCGTCTTGAGAAATGGTGCTATTCTTTAAATTACGTTGTATTTGGGTATAGTAAATTAGTGCCTCGTTGAATTTTTCTTGTAAAACCAAGATATCACCCAACTCTATTTTTACTTGTGCTTGCTGAAATGTAGAAAGTTGTAAAGATAAAGTTTCTTTTAAAAAAGAAGTAGCCCTATCAGATTCATCCATATAAAAAGCCAAGAAATGTGCATAAGCTATTTGTAATTGTAATGTTTGCGAAAACTTGCCATATTCATCAAAAAGTGTCAAAAATTTTTGTTCAATATTATCATAATTCACTTCTTGGTCTTTTATAAGTTCCAGCTGAAGCAAATTGTAGTGTGCTTCTAATTTTGTATCGATATTTTGAGCTGTGTCTATTAAATATTGAAATATTTCTGTTGCAATTTCATATTCATTTTCGTTAACGGCAATGGAGGCCAGTTCTTCAATTCTATCTAAACTTTCAGGCTGCCTATTAAAGATGGCCTTCTCTTGCATAAAAGCTTTACTAAAATCCTTTTGTTGGATAAATAACCAGCTTAACAGCTCATTCCATATTAAATCTGGCTCTTCTTGAATTTTTTTTAATAGGATTTTTCGAAGTGTGGTATTATGTTCATTACTACTGTCCTCGCTAATAAAATCGCTAATAACCCGCTTAATATTGTTTAGGTATGATGGGTTGAATTTCACAAATTGCACATACGCGGTAAACATCTTTTCAATATCACCTTGCTCACCATAAATTTGTGCTAATTGCATATCAAAATTAAGATCTGGTGCAAGTGTCATTGCTTTTTCGTAAGCTGTAATGGCTTGGTCCAGTAACGAATGCTCAACAAACGATTGTGCCACAATAAACACATATCGTGCATTTAGGTTAAGACTTTCAAGGGCTTTACTATAATTATCGTTCGCATTGGTTATATCATTTTTTAATTGATAATTATATCCTAATTCTACAAAAAGAGATGGATAGTTAATGCGTTGCAGTTGTTCTAAAATTAAGGCTTCAGATTGAGCATATTGCTCCAATTGTTGGTGTGTCTTTACCAATTGAAGTAAATAACTAATATTACCAGGATTGGCATCATGCAGTCTTTGGAAAGACGATAATGCTTTTTCAAACTCGCCTTTCTTAAAATACTCTTTTGCCAAAATATCATCTTGCGAAAATGCAATAGCCGATATTAAAAAAGTAATAAAAAAAAGAAATCTCATCTGTAGTGTTTGTGTAAATATAACAAATGTGCAGTGCAGAAATTGTAAATATTATTATAAAAAAATGCCCGAATAAAATTCGGGCATTAACCAACCAAAATAAATGTGCTATTAACCATTGTAAATTTAAAAATGATTCAATTACTCGATCGGGACATTTCTTGACGAAATATTTTTATCTGTTTACTATTACTGCTTCTGTTTTAGTTTCTGATTTAAAAAAACCGGAATCAGAAAACAAAACTTTATTTGCAATTACAACCAAAGTAATAAGTAGTAAAATACGCTTAAAGTTTTTCATAGTTTGTTAGTTTATGATATTTGGGACTACTAACTTCTAAATTATTTGGAAAGAGACAAAAAAAATAAACGAAAAATCGTTGAATGGCGTATATTATTTACCGTTAATCGATAAAATTAAATTAAGTAGATTATTTTTGTAAGTTTTTTCTTATTAATTAATAATATCAAACCCTGTATAAGGAACTAACACTTCTGGTATTTTTATTCCATCTTTGGTTTGATAATTTTCTAAAATTCCGGCCAGTACTCTTGGTAGTGCCAAAGAACTTCCGTTAAGCGTATGGGCAAGTTCATTTTTTCCTTGAGAGTTTTTAAAACGTAATTTTAATCGGTTGGCCTGAAATATTTCAAAATTTGAAACGGAAGAAATTTCAAGCCATCTATCTTGAGCTGTAGAAAACACTTCAAAATCATAAGTTAGTGCTGAAGTAAATCCTAAGTCTCCTCCACATAATCTTAAAATTCTATATGGGAGTTTTAATTCTTTCAAAATACCTTTTACATGATCAACCATACCATCAAGTGCTTTATAAGAATTATCTGGATGTTCTACACGTAATATTTCAACCTTATCAAACTGATGCAATCTATTTAAGCCTCTTACATGCGCACCATAACTTCCAGCTTCACGACGAAAACATGGTGTATAACCTGTAATACCAATAGGCAAGTCACTTTCATTTAAAACCACATCTCTAAAAATGTTGGTTCCTGGAACTTCGGCCGTTGGAATTAAATACAAATTATCTTCAGTTACATGATACATTTGCCCTTCTTTATCTGGTAACTGTCCTTTGTCAATACTAGAAGCTTCATTTACCAAATGAGGTAGTTGATACTCTGTATAACCAGCTCCAGTATTCTTATCAAGAAAATACGTAATTAGTGCTCTTTGTAATTTTGCGCCTTTTCCTTTATAGACAGGAAAACCAGCACCTGTAATTTTATTTCCAAGCTCAAAATCTATAATGTCATATTTTTTTGCCAGCTCCCAATGAGGTAATGC
>Ga0102947_1000900_pt1 | contig 10310 bp, 9 predicted proteins | sample SalPon2A_A_D2_MG_FD_78210 | JGI IMG/M metagenome (GOLD analysis project Ga0102947, IMG submission 78210) | Soil microbial communities from South San Francisco under conditions of wetland restoration - Salt Pond MetaG R2A_A_D2_MG | ecosystem: Environmental > Terrestrial > Soil > Wetlands | place... | reverse complement strand
CAGCAGTATTTAGCATATACATTCCTTGAATGCTCATAACTTCAAGTCGTCATATTGGCAATTAAACTGCATTGAAATTCTCAAAAGTGAAAATGTTGGCCATTTTCTAATAAATTAAAAGTCCATTTCCGTAAAGCAGGAACATTTTGCAATTTGTTTATCATAATTTTTCAGGCCTTAACAATAAAAATCTCAAAAGAACACTTAGACCAATGAAAGTGGTTTTGTAACAATCCTAATTTTTGCCAAAGGTATTGATTTTGAGATTAATTTTATCTTTAATCCATATTTTAGATCATCAAAAATGTAATTATCATCTAAATTTTGTTTGTCTATGATAAATATCTCAGCAGTTTCCAAGTCGGCTCTAATATTAGAAAAATATCTTTGTCAGATTATGGCTTTTATCTTTTTCACAAGTAATTTGCAAAAAAACATTATTATTTTTTGTAGGCAAAAACACGATAAATTTCACTAGAATCTTTTGATGTGTACGCCCAATCACTCAAGCTCTCAGTGGTATCCTCAAACATTTCTTGTATACTTGGATGCAGTCTATCATGGATATTCTTTCCCACAACAATCTGGTTTGGTTGTGCAAGTCCCTGGACCTTTGCTGCCATGTTCATAGATGGCCCTAACAGGTCAACAAGTGACTTTTTTTCATCTGAGCCATATTGCACTACAGTATTTGCACCAAAATCAATTCCAATTTTTATGGCAAGTTTGGGCAAACCAGTGTCTTTCTCACCTAGAATTTTATTGATACCATCCTTTACCACTCTTAGCATTGATTCAGCGCAGCCAGCTGCATCATCTGCTGCTTGAAGTGAACTTCCTTTCCCAACAAAATATCCGATAACTGCATCTCCTGAAAACTTTAGCACAAATCCTCCACACTGACTAATTACATACGACATCTCCTGAACAAAAGAACTGATAACAGTTGAGAGTTTTTCAGGTGGCAATCTTAGACTCATTTTTGTTGAACCGACAAGATCAACATAGATTACTGCCATTTCGACTTGCTCATACACATGTTTTCTTAGGAACTCTTCAGAAGCATCAACAATTTTTGAATATCTGTAACCATTTTTCAGAGAATCATGTATGCGTTTTTGAACTTCTTTTATCAGGGTTTCAGAGTCTAAGGTTTTGTTCTCTGATTTACCTAAGAGCATATCTACAATGCTGTTTGGTTTACCATCATCTTTTTCTGAGCTTGAAGACACATTTTCAGATGAGAAATATAGAAATTTATATTTTTATTATGTCATGGGGAATTCAATGGAATCAAATTATACTAATGATTCATTGTTTATGGTGTTGCATCTTCTTACAAAATAGTTAACAGTTATCATTTTTTATCATAGGTTTTAAAAATATAATTTGTTTTGTATTTTTTCAATTGTATATTTGATTGAGAAATTCTTTTTTTTCTGCTTAAAGAATTTCAAATTATTTTTGATATCACACTAAGACCATTTTGAAAATTCAACCAAGAGGTTTTATGCAAATTAATGACACTATGTTACCTAGATTTTACTTGTTTATCTCATGTGCTTCTTTGAGTTTAAGCACATCCTCAATAAAAGAGTCATTGATTTCTGGCTCAGTTGTGATATACAACAAATGCGCATGGTTCAGGGGAATGGTGAATCGTTTTATCTTGCCGTATTTTGCCATCGCATATTTTCCATCACCAATTTTTTCAGAAAACTCGCTTCTAAGAAACCATGAATCAAGTGCGTGCTGTATTGACTTTTTCTGTTCTGTCTCACTCAGGTAATTTTTGATGCCTTCTCTTTGACCACCAAACACAACCGTTCCTGACTTGTCAAGTATGGTCACAAACCTTGTCTTTTCATCAAGATTCATGATAGAGTTGTAAAGCGTATAGTAATCTTTGATATTTGAAATCACAAAATATCATTTATTTTGTATCTTAAATAATTTTTATAAATTAATTTTCAAATAAATCAGGCCACACCTGGTTTATCTAAAAAAATCATTTTAAAAAATCTGAAATCATCTATTGCCAATAATTACCACATGTTGGTAACTATAATCAAAGATACCAATTCACAGCATGTTTTTCAACTAGTATAGTTTACTGATTGGAGGAATATTTCAACTAGTTAGAAAAAATATGGAGGAAAAATTGATTGCCAAAACAAAGTAGAAGAAAGATCAAAGTAAAAAAGAACATACTTGCAAACCTAAAAAGATCTGGATTGGCTACATGTGCTGTTTGTGAGAGAGATTTTGAAGAAAATGACACCATAGTTGCCAATTCAACAAGAAAGCGTTACTGCATGGATTGCGCAATCAAAATCAACATCTTCTAAAAACAAAATTGGAATTTTTTAATTTCTTTACTCAAAACTGGTTAATAAAAAAAATAATTGACTTGTTTGTATGAAAATAACATTTGTAAGTACTTGAGATATTTTGTGGGGTGGAAATAGTGGGCTCAAGCCCACAATAATTAAAAAAGCCTAGTCCTCGTAAAAAATCCAGGACAATCCCTGTACTTCTTCCCAACTGCTGCTTGATTTGTTTTGATTAGGTTGATTGCTCATGGTATGGTATTTGTGCAATTTGAATAAAAGCAAAACGAATGATTCGTTCATCTCATTCATCAGGTTATTTGTATGAATTGATAACTGACAAAAGATAATATGAAAGGATGGGCAGAAGCTGGCCCGATCCCTTGTATGGTAGATAATGGTCGGTTTTTGGTTAAACGGTTAGAAAATGACTCCTCCGCATAATCCTAAATTACTAATTGCAAAGTTTGCATAAAAGAGAGACGAATAATTCCTCAGTATGATCTAAATACTATTTCTGTAAAACAAGGACATAGACACATTGGATCTTTCACCAGATAACTGATCGTTGCTGGTCTTAAGATTCAACATTTTATAAAAAAATAATTTTTTGAGTATAAAATGCACTTGAATACCAAAAAAAATAGTTCTAGACCTCTTTTATCAGAGACTTTACTTTTTTCTCAAGGTCTGGAGTTATGGTATCATGTCCGTGCAGTTTTGCATGTTCTGCAATCTTTTTCATCAGATCCTCTTCAGTGTTCTCAGTTGCGCTCCATGAACATTCAGAATGAACGTGTGAGCAGCTAAATGTTTTTGCCATAATTATGATTCATGTCCATTCTATTTATCTCAATTCTGAGAAAGACGAGTTATCTGCATAATAATCTTCAAAAAGACTGTTTATGCGCTTCAAACATGTTATGACCTGTAAGCAACTTTGAGGCTACAAGGTCTCAGATGCTAGACACCATAGGCTTGTCCCATTAGTTGCTTTTTAGAGTAGATTACTCCAAAGGCGTCGTATCAAACATCTCTTTTTCCTGTGCAGTAGGCTCAAACTTTGTAAATACTCGATGCTCTTCAGTCAAAAATAATGCCTGACCTTTACTGAATCTCTTAAGATTCTCAGTTTCCTTTTCAGACAAATTAAGAACTTTTTTTGCTTTTTGTGCTGCCTGCTCATTTAGACCCAACATTATCTTGGTTGCAATATTATCAATGATCTTGCCAATTCCACCTTGTGACTCCTCGGATATATCCTCGACTCTCTGAGATATGAACACAAACATGATGTTGAGTTTTCTTCCCATCCTCACAATCAGGTCAATGTATTTGGCAGTACGTGGCATCTTGAACATGCGCCATGCCTCATCAACAACTAGAATCTTTCGAGTATCTACTGGCAAGTCATGACAAATCTTAAAAATTTTATTTAATAATAATACAAGAATCATTGCTTCTGAATCAGTTGCAGTTGCACCACCCTCCATTGATACAATGATTCTTTTTTGGATGTTGAGTTTAGGAGAACCAGACATGACTCTAGACAAAGGTCCATCAATTAGATGGTCAAGGTATACCCTATCTTTTTCTGGGAGTTTTTCGTAAAACTCTTTGATAGATGAGACCTTGTCACAATACTTTTGAAATTGAATACGTGTGGTATCAGGTGCCTTTGTGATTTCTGATAAAATGTCAGCTGCATCCTGTGCATCAAGTATTTGGAATGGATCTAGTCCCAACTCTTCATCACTTTTTGTTATGTTTAGTGTATCCATCTCAAAAAATTTAGCAATCCTGCCATACTCGTTTGTTGGATCTATAACATACACATGTGAATCTGGAAATTTCTGGTTCAGTCTGTTTAATAGAATCTTTGTTGTAAATGATTTTCCTGAACCTGATGTTCCAATCACTGCAATGTTGTAATTGGTTCGTTTACCAATATCAAAAATTACTGGACCTTTAGAGTAGATGTTTCTTCCCAACAGAACACCATTTGGAATTTCAAGCATATCACCTGATGAGAAAGCATAAAGAATTGCACAGCTTCCAAGATCAAAAGTTAGCTTCTTTCCAAATCCTTCTAGTAATACAGCTGCTTGTTTTGCAGGAACAACAGTAAATGATCCTTTCTCTCTTTTTGTAGTTTCCTTGAATTTTGTCTTAGCTTCTTTTAGTTTCTTTTTGTCCGTAGCTGCCACTGTACAGTTGATGGTACACTCGTACAGTCCTGTCTCTTGTCTATCTAGCAGTTTGAGTGTGGCATCTGCCTTGTCATGTAGGTTTTTAGAATTGTAATTTATCTTTGAATCCTCTGCAATTACACTCTTGAATCGGTTTAACCTAACTACTGCATCCTTTTCATCTACTGGATTCATCCAGATTTGTACCTGTGAGCAGGTAGAAAATATGCTAACAATCCATGAGGCGTATCTAGTTGCAGGTAATTGATACAAGCAATAGCATTTGGCATGAATTGCATCAGATTCTGTTATGGTATTATCAGAATCTGAATTTGTCTCTACTAGTTCCAGTCCGTTGAAAAATTCCTTTTTTATTCTCAGGTTTGGTGGTCTTTGACCTGCAATGTATTCTAGTTTGATCTGCTCTAATGTATCAGATAGTGGCTCCATTGATTCCAGATGAACCTGCATTACAGGCATTGCCCTTGGTTGCCCCTCAATTATTATGTTCATCATTTTTTTAGATATTGTAATTTTGATTCTATCTTCTATTACACGTAAAATATCCAAGAATTGTCCAATCTTTTTTGTTTGGTTTTCAGGTGATAGATTAACAAAATTTGTTGGAATTATTCCATAGCTGTACTCAAAAGAATTTTTCAGTTTTGTATCTGGTAATTGGCATAGTCTCTTTTTTATTTTCTTTGGAGTAGATTTTTTCTTTGCATTTGTTTTATTTTCAAATGGACTTGACTTCACAAAATAAAATAAATCATTTGTTTAAAAGGAAGAAAAGCATATTTTATTTTTGTCCAGTTTGAGAAAAACTCTTTCCAAATACTTGCTTGATCATTTTTTTATTTTGGTACCATGCAATAACATGTAACACACCAACTATTCCTCCAAGTATAGCTGAACCCGTCCAGTCCATCATAAATGATGAACCTGCTTCTCTGATTGTAGATATTATAGGAAACAACATGATAAAGAATACTTCAATGAATAGTTGTAACATTACTGCAATTGCTGGATGCAGTTTAGTATACAAAATTCTAAAAAGAAAATTTGCCTCATGCCTTTTTATTTTCTCTTTTATTGACAAAGTACTTTTCATATCTAACAACAAAGACAAGATCCAAAATAGATAGAGAACAATCATAATTGCATAAGGAATTTCAGGCCTTTTCCAAACAAAATAAAAAAAGAGAGGAGAAAACAGCAATGAAAAAAACAAACTCTGATAGACTTTGGCTCTTGTAAACCACTCTCTGAATCTACCAATGTTTTTCATTTCCTTTTATGCTGTCTCTACTATTGCTGTGTTTTTTGCAGTGGTGATTGCATCTACAACGATCTTATACCTTAGAGTCATTATTGCTCCAACGAGAATCATACCAACTGCCACTACTACAAGCAAGGTGCTGACAAGATCTGCAATTATAGTCCTGACATTATCAGGCAAAAATACAGAGCCACTAGCAGGTGGGCCTGTTGCTACACCATCTGCATCTACTTCACAGTGTAAAGTGGTGGTATCTGCAAACACAGATTCAGGCACGACACAAAGGTGGTTAATACTGACACCCAGAACGTTTGGCACGACTATAGTTACTATAATCAATGCAAAGATTCCGGCAATCAGCATCACTACAAACTTGCCGATACCTCCTTCATCGCCCTTTGAGTCTTGGCTTCGAGTCTTTAACATAGTTCTCAAAAGAGAATAATGTTTTGCTTAAAAGGGACAAAAAATTATGTGTGTGATTCTAGCATCAAGATACAAAGAAGGTCTCTTTGTTGTTCTCATAGTTTACCATTACAGAATATTTTGAATTATTATTATTACTATGTAGTAAAATTGACACAGATTTGTCTTTACTGTTTATTGTGTAGTCTGTTGGCATAATCTTTGTTCCATTCAAGTAAACTGTTATGACTTGAGGAATCATTTCATTTTGATTGTTGTTGTTTTTCTTTGTAAATAGACTAAATATTTTATCTAGTATGCGTTGTTTTGGGAAACCATATTGATTATTGTCTTGGAAATTTGATATGTGTAAAACATTATTTGGCTGCAATGTCACATCTACTGAATATCTTTTCTCTTCTTGGAAATCATTTACTATATTATTATCGTCATTAATTGTTTCTTCTTTTTCTTCTATCTGTTTATTTTTTTCATATGATAATTGTTTACCAAACAATGACTCTATTTGATAAATTACTTGCTGCATAATATTTTTGTTTTCAGCAGGAGTATCTTTGTTTAATTGTATGTTACCATCAACATTATCAGGATTTACAGATTTCTTTTTTTCATCTATCATGTACTGTGGTTTTTTTGAAAGAGATGTTCCCCTTGTCAAAAATAAGATCATACTTTTTATCATTTGGTCTAGTGTAAGCACTTTAGTACTAACCATTCCCAGTGCAACAAATATTCCAAAGACAATTACAGGATACAAAATTTCACCAGTAACTGAATATGTAATTACTGCACCAATCATTCCTGCTGATAACATTAGTAGTTGTCGTAGTGAGACCTTACCAAATGGCAAAGATAATGCCTTTTGATGCATTACAGATACGTTCTCAAAGACTACTAGTTCTATTTCTTGGGTCACTGCTCGTTCAAAATATGATAAATGGTTTGCTTAAAAGTAGATCACATGCCAAGCGGAGCAGTTACTAGCGAAGATATTATCATGACCAAAATTGTGAGACCAAATGCCTTTGCAGTACTAAACCCACTTACTATCTTGAGTCCCTTAATTGAGACGATAAAAATCCACACAACAAACACTATTGCAACAAGTACCAACAAACCAGCATATCCCAATACAGGCATAATCAAGGATAATATCTCATCGTCATTGGCATCAGGTGCCATTAGATATGAAGGGTCTATTGCAACAAGGGAGCCCCACATGAGAAACACCAATCCAGATATCACAATCATCATCGGAATGACTGGAACATAGGCATAAAACATCACAGAAAACACCTTCTTCCAGTTTGTGTTGCCACCTAGTTTTTTTCCAATGAAATAAAACAACACATTTGAGATAATTCCAGTTATTATGCTAATTCCTACAAACAGTATAATGTCTGAGCCGCTTGCAGGAATATCAACATCTATGTCATTTTCCTCAAAGGTTTCATAGTATGCATCATCAAGGGGCATCATAACAAATGGTGCAATCACAAGCAGGCCAATTACTGATGCGATAAGAAAAACCCCAATTGAAGGTGCAAAGTATTTCTCCTCATTGTCTCGGATTTGTGAAAACGCAGAGTTTGGTGCAGTGATTACTTGTAAGAATACATTTAGATCAAAGGAAAACGACAAGGTTAACAGTCTTGATTTAAAGTGTGTTCATAAACATTTTGGTTGTTTTATGGGATTGTTCTAGTCTAAGATATTTGTAATGTTAATTGTAATAGAGCCATCAAATAAAATGGTCTTTGTTTTTGGAATTTGTGCTTTAGAATAATTGTCTTTTTTTCCAAATATACCATAGTTTTCTTTTTTATTTTTCCTAAATTTTTTGAGAGATACAAAGACGACTGCTGTTGTTGATACTAGTACAATTCCAATAACCAAAACTAACAGAGTCATCAAATTTGATTTTGGATTGATTCTGTCTTCTTTTATTGCATTATCTATTTTGATTACATCTGAGGTATAATGATCATCATCATGACGATCGTCTGCGTTATCAACTAAATCATCATTGGTTTTGATTGTATCATCAGTCTCTATGGCGTAATCATTATTTTGACTCTCTAGGTTATCACTAGTAGAATCTGTATTGTTACTATTATCATCAAGAAAAGTTAACTCAATTGTTCCAAACTCAGAAATTGTATCATCTGTTATGTCATCATAATCATTATCTATTATAACATCTAGATTAATTGGATTATTTTTTATTGTATAACTTGCATCAGAAAATGAAATTAACTTAAACTCATATTCCTTGAATGGCTCCACAACATGTGATGGACTAAAATAAACTGCCTCTACAGGAAATGGAATATTTTGGTTTACAAGAAAAAAATTTGTAACATTGTTTGTGTCTTTTTTTGTTTGTTTTTCTATTACCCTATCAACAATATCAATCTCGTATCCTACCTTTGATACATCCAGTATTCGAGATATAGATTCTAGCCTGTGATCAATTGGCAGAAATGATTCCTGGACAGACAACTCTACTGTCTCAAATTTTAGATCATCAGATAATACCATCATGTATGGATTGATTTGCTTAAAGTCATGATATTCAGTCACCTCACCCCACTTGATTCCCTCTTGCAGTAATTTTGATTCTTGTGCAGTATACTTTAGAATTGAGAATAGTGTATTTTCTATAGAGTCAGATAATCTAACAGTATCAAGATAACTATGATAATTAGGATTATTGATGATATCAGCTGACTTTACATTCCATGAATCAGCATCAATGTGAAAAATTGACTTTCTAATCTCACCTGATGAATAGTCAATAATTGCAACATCAACAATCCAGGTATCACCACTAATCTGGTTTTCATCAGAAGTTACACGATCAATAAAATCTAGATGTAGTGTATAGCACATACTAGAGTTGTGCTCTAGATTCTTTGTAAAATAGTGATATGACTCAGCAGAATAGTTCTGTATGAGATTAGGATCACAGATCTTGTAGGTAAAAAAATCTCCTATCTTTAGATTTTTTCCCAACTCCCACATGTTATTTTTTTGATTAGATACTTGGTCATTGTAAGAAAGAGAATAAGCATTTGGAATTATCACATCAAATGTAAGTCCAATTATTAATACAAAAACAACAAACAGCGGCAGATAGATCTTTGTCTTTTTCACGAAAGACTATTGAGGTTTGTTTAAAAGTAGACATGTCAAAATCAGCTAGGGCTTTCCACAGTCAAACAAATTTCAAGTGATTTGAATTTCTAAATCTAAAACAATCTTTTGCTGATATGAATTTTTTATTAATAAGAAATTCTTGATAATATAAGATCATGACAGAGTATGCTGCAAGATGGGATGAGATCGAAGATAAGATAAAGGCAACTGAAGAAATGGAGATAGGCTCTAAAGACGAACTGGAAATTCTTCCAATTCTAACTAGATACACAACATTTACAGATTCGATGAAAAAATACATGGATTGGCGCGACAAGGCCTTAAACAATGCGCTTCCAATACTGAAAAACGAATCCACATCAATTACAGGCTCTGCCCAGAAAGACAAGTGGGATGACCACTTTGCAAAGATGGGTCAAGAAGCGCACAAGATGATTCTAGGATTTGTACCAGATGATGACAAGACTCCCTTGTTACGATTGTTTTCTGAGGGCATTGCAACTTTAGAGTCGATATTTTTTACCAAGCTCAAAAGCGTTCCACTTGCATGGTTTCAAGGTCAAGTTCAGGTGTATACATACCAGTTCTATAAGGAGATGAACAGCCTTGAGGGAAAATGGAAGAATCTACTGAGTAAAGACCAGTCAATAGACTCAAAAGTAAAAGATACTTCTGCAAAGGTTCTTGAAATTTTCAAGAACATAGTAAATGAGTTGGTAACACAGGAAAGGGCAGGAGAGGCGGCACTTCTCAAGTCAATAGGTATTGCGAAGAGGACTCCCGGACTTCCATTGGAAATGAATGCTGCACTTACTGCAGTACAAGTAATGTTGAGGAAAGCACAAAGTTTCCAGAAGAGTATTGATGATCTTGTCAAAATCTACATGGATGCATACAAGAACGAAGAAACAGTAGTCATCTTGT
>Ga0102947_1000899_pt1 | contig 10344 bp, 8 predicted proteins | sample SalPon2A_A_D2_MG_FD_78210 | JGI IMG/M metagenome (GOLD analysis project Ga0102947, IMG submission 78210) | Soil microbial communities from South San Francisco under conditions of wetland restoration - Salt Pond MetaG R2A_A_D2_MG | ecosystem: Environmental > Terrestrial > Soil > Wetlands | place... | reverse complement strand
TTGCACAGCTCCATCGAAACGCCTGCAACCCGCCCTGTAGGCGGCTTCCACTTTTTCGTGCCACCGGTTCGGGGTCGTATGCAGGTGAGCGCCGAACTCAACTTTTGGGTAGGACGGGATTAGATTTGAGAATAAATAATCAATCACTTCCGGTGTGGAAGTGCCGACGGTATCGGATAATGATAAGATTCGCAGACCCATAGCCGCCAATTTCTCTGTCCACTCCCCTACGATCTCAACATTCCAGGGATCTCCATAGGGATTCCCAAAGCCCATGGAAATATAGGTGACCACCTCTTTGCCGGAAGCAGAGGCAATTTCCATAATCTGTCGCAAGACATCAATAGACTGCGCTATGGTTTTGTGGGTATTTCTCATTTGAAAATTCTCGGAAATGGAAAATGGATAGCCGAGATAATCAATTTCCGGATATGGGCGTGTCGCTTCTGCCCCCCTCACATTGGCCACGATGGCCAATAGCTTGCTTTTGGAGTTGGCCAGGTCCAGGCCTGACAGCACTTCTGCCGTATCCACCATTTGAGGAATTGCCCTTGGAGAAACAAAACTCCCAAAATCGACCGTGTGGAATCCGCAACCTAGCAGGGATTGTATGTACTTCACTTTATCGTCCGTAGGAATAAACGTTTTTATACCCTGCATGGCATCCCGCGGACATTCGATGATTTTGATCTTTTCGGACATAGACATGCTCACGCTTAGCCACTAAATTTACCACTATTTCTCCGATATTATAAGAAAGATCCCTATCCGTACAAAGGCTGAAATCTGCAGCTATTGCAGTACCACCCTGTTCCCGGGAAACAGAAACCGCTTAAGATTGTTTCCTTTTTTATATCTTACAAAAATTTTACGAATGAAAGCCAGTAAATTTACGGTGATGGCGGTGGTCGCCCTGTTATCACTTAGTTTTTTGTCGATCACCATGGAACCTCAACCCTTGCCTATGGATACTCAAAGCAGGATTACACCGGATAGTGTTCTAAGGCATGTTGTCCTGTTTAAATTCAAGGATGGGACCCCGGTAGAAAAAATAAACGAAGTAGAGGAAGCATTTAGTGCCTTACCTTCAAAGATCCCTCAAATCCAGGCTTATGAATGGGGCCTTAACAACAGTCCTGAAGGTCTTGAAAAGGGTTTCACGCATTGTTTCTTTGTCACCTTCGCCAGTGAGGAAGACCGGGCAATATATTTACCCCATGCAGATCACCAGGCCTTTGTCGCCATTTTAGGGCCCTATTTGGAAGATGTGCTTGTGGTGGATTACTGGACACGGTAGGTAGCGGTCTTTGGCGGCATTTGGTTTCAATGCCGGTTGACCAATTGCTTTTTCACATGCCAAAGCGAATGACCGGCTTTAATTTGCGCCAGCCTGGCGGTATTATCCTTTTGCTGCTGCTTCGGATCTCTTTAAGATCGCTTTATTGATCTTTTTGACCAGTCCCGGACCTTCATAGATCAACCCGGTCCACAGCTGAATTAGGTCGGCTCCTGCCTCCAATTTCTCCAGGGCATCCTCGGGGGAATGAATACCCCCAACGCCGATAATGGGAAAGGCCTTGTTGCTTTTTTCAGATAAAAATCGGATCACTTCCGTACTCCGTTTGGATAATGGTTTACCACTTAAACCCCCCTTTTCCTCAACCAGCAAACAAGGTGATTTCAATTCGGTTCGCTCTACCGTGGTGTTCGCCGCAATGATCCCATCAATCCGGGTTTTCTCCACAATCCTGATGATGTCCATTAACTGGTTCTCCGACAGATCCGGGGCTATTTTCAGCAATATTGGTTTTTCATCGATCCCTTTCCGGGAAGCGTATTTGCTGTTTTCCCTTTTTAATTCCGTCAAAAGGGCGGTCAGGGGTTCTCTATGCTGCAATTCCCTTAACCCCGGTGTATTTGGTGAACTCACATTGATCACAAAATAATCAACATGATCGAAGAGTGCATCAAAGCAAATCAGGTAATCTTTGACAGCCAGGTCATTGGGGGTGGTTTTATTCTTGCCAATATTTCCCCCGATCAATACCTTGTGTTTTCCCTTTAGACGTTCAGCTGCCTCGAAGACACCTTCATTGTTGAAACCCATCCGGTTAATGATTGCCTTATCCGGTTTTAACCTGAAGAGCCTGGGCCTGGGGTTTCCCTCCTGGGGTTTGGGTGTGAGCGTCCCTATTTCAATAAAACCGAAACCGATATCGGACAGCTCATTAAATAATTTCGCGTCCTTGTCGAATCCGGCTGCCAGCCCAACCGGATTCTTAAATTTTAACCCGAAAATCTCCCGTTCCAAAACCTTGTCCTCCACAACATAGACCGCCCTAAAAAGTTTAGAAAAACCAATTTTCGATAAGAAACCCAGCATGGAAAAGATGAAGTGATGTGCCCTTTCTGCATCCAGGAGGAAGAGGAAAGGTCGGAGGAGGGACTTGTACATTGCCGCTGAAAAAATTTTGGCTAAAGTACAAACTTCAAAAGAGTTATGACCCCAATTATTGCGCTTTTATCTCACCGTTAATGTTAAAATCACTCCGGGTTTACCTGGGCCTCCACACTTCCCAAAGGCACCAATGGCTGCCTGAAAGCCTCCTTGCAAAGGGATACATAGCGCTGGTACTGCCTTTCATTGAACAACCCGAGAAGTTTTCGGTCATAGGTGATTGACATGGCTACCATTTGGTCCTTCAGGACCTTATATTTTTCTGCCAGCGTAATCAATTCTTCCTCGGTGCTCTGGGGGTGGTTGTTTAAAAGTTCTTTTATCTGGTCTTCTAAAACCTTATTCCCGGTCTGAAGCTCCCCGATCAGAAGTTCCATAGAATTGAGCTGCTCATCGTTTAACTGGAACACCTGACTCAGGACTTCAGTGTCTTTCCCTCCCAATCCCAGGGTACAATCCGGCAACTGCGCCTGCACGCCAAAACAGCCAAAAGATACTATCAATAAAACACAAAATACAATACGATGATTCATAAGGATGCCTGGTTTACACTAAAAACGACATTTATATAAACTGTGTTTTTGATCAAAAATTATATTTGAAACTTAAAATAAGATCTGGCATACAGGGAGAAAATAGTACTGCCGGCAGTGTGATACCGGTGATTACAGGAACCGGTTGGGTATTTAGCAAAAAAAGACCCCCGGAAAACCGACGGTCTTTGTAGTGGCTTTTAAATCCTTTTATTTGAGCGTCAGGCTAAGCCTGGCAAATAAAAACCTGCCGGCTATTCCAAATTGTTGCGCCCTTCTTGACCAATCAAAACGACCTGAACTTCGATTCCCGAATTGTTCTTCTGCCCTGTCCGGGTATATATCGAACAGGTTATTGGCCCCGATGGTCAGCGTCAATGCCTCTGTTGCCTTGTAGCCGACGGACAAATCCGTCACCAGCTTGGTGCCAAATACTTGTTGATTGGCGACCGTGGTGGTGGCTTCGGTAACCTCTCCGAAATACACATTGCGCAGAAACACTATAAATTTGTCAGATGTCAGACTGTTCGACAGATTGATCTTGGTCCTGGGAACCGCTTCTTCCAGGTAGACCCTGCTATCCTCCGGGAAGTAGGTGTTGATAAGGCCTGCATTTCTCAATACATCAGAAGCCTTGATGTCACCTACTTTTTTTGTTTTGGAAAAGGTCCCGGCCAGATCTGATTTCAATCTCCAGTTATCCGTTAGATCCGTACTGTGCGTAATGACAACATCCAGCCCCTTGGATTCCGTATCAATGGCATTGGCAAAGAAGGAGGCTGCAGTTGCATTTGCCTGTCTCAGCAGGTTGTCCAGTTCCGAGCCCGTTCCTGGACCGGCAAATTGCCCTGTGAACACGACCCTGTCATCGATCTTAACAAAATAGCCGTCGACAGTTACTGTTATATTGGCATCCGGGATTTTAGAGGTAAATCCCAGACTTACACTCTGGGAAGTTTCCTCTTTTAATTGAGGTATTCCCAATAGTTGGGCAGGCCGGCTGTCATTCGCAAAAGTCCCCACTTCCTGAGGATTGCCCTGATTATCAAAAATAGTCGAGGTAGAATTAAAATTTATCTGATGCAAAGATGGTGCCCTGAAACCAGTATTGATCGCACCCCTGACATTAAAATTATCGGAAATTTTGTACCGCGAAGAAAGTTTAAAATTGATCGTTGAGCCAAAATCGCTGTAATTTTCAAATCGTGTTGCAAAACTTGCCAGGAAGGCATCCGAAAAATCCGCCTCAATATCAATATACCCTGCAACACTGCTGCGTCCCCTGGAAAGCTCATTGCTTGGGCTAAAACCCGGAAACACCTGGGAACCACCAGGCCTGGCATTCCCGAAGAAATCCTGGGAAGCCTGTTGAGAAGCCAATGTAATTGCCTGTCCCGCGGCCGTATATTGCGCATAAGATTCTTCCTCTCCGGCAATGATCTCATAGTTTTCAAACCGGTATTCCGCACCAAAGGCAATATTGAGACCGGTCAGTATGTCATCAAAGTATTGGGTTACATCGAGGTTTGTGGTATTCTGTAAAAATGAAAATCCGCCTGCGTCAAACGTAGTTGGCGAAGACGTTTGAAGGGATGCATTAAAGGTATTCCCTATGGTATACAGAAACGAATTTTTTCCATATGAATTACTGAAATCCACACTCCAGTCCCCAATTAATCCCTTTATTCCCAGCGCAAAAGATTGATCTTTGATGTTGGAGTTTATTTCAGGGAGGAAGCCGTTCACATAGGCAGGAGTAAAAGTCCTGCTTTGGTAGGGGAGCCTGTAAAACCCGGGTGAATTACCCGTTCTTGAACTAATACCTGCGAACGAATACAGTTCTGTCCCCTCATCATCCAGTGGCAAAGAAAAATTAGCAAAAATGCGACCTCCCCGCAAAGCAGACTGACCAACCCGCATATTAAAATCACTGCGTTCCAGTCCTCTGGCCGTCAATTCCGCACTTGTGTTATCCGCCGATAAAATAGGCTGTAACTCGGCCTTGGTCGTTGCACCGTTCAGTGCAATCCCCGCCTGATTGGCATATTGAATAACATCGGTGACATCATCATCCAGGAGCGCCGCAAGATCTGCCCCGTCTGCAGCTGCAAAGCGTTCTACCGTATTGTACAAATTGAATACGGTGTCCTCCCATTCTTTCATACGCCCATAATCCTGGCGAACGTCAAAATCACCGGAAAAGGTGACAAAACCACCGTTATCCCCAATGGGCAATCCATAACTCGCTGCAATATTGGTTGTTTCTCCATCAGATCCGCCGGTCTGATCGTTCGCATTTTTTGTAAAATTAGCTCCGGTGGTTACGGTCGCTGTCAGTTCGTTAACCGTCCTATTGAGCACAATATTTATTACGCCCGCAATGGCATCCGATCCATATTGGGCTGCTGCACCATCCCTTAGGACTTCGATCCGTTGAATGGCCGCTGCAGGAATTGCATTGAGATCAGTTCCAACACTACCCCTGCCAAAGGTCCCGTTTACATTGATCAATGATGAAGTATGCCTTCTCTTTCCGTTGATCAAAACCAATACCTGGTCTGGTCCGAGTCCCCTTAAGGAGGCCGGGTCAATATGGTCCGTACCGTCGGAAATAGTCTGGGTGTTGGAGGTAAATGAAGGAGCTACGTAATTTAATATCTGGTTCAGATTTACCTGAGGTGCAACATTGGTAAGTTCCTTCACGTCTATAACATCCACGGGAACCGTGCTTTCGGTGGCCGTTCTGTTAGGATTGCGCGAACCTATGATAATAACCTCTGCCAGGGCAACTCCTGAGGTCAGTACAATACGCATTACCGTATTGTTAATGACGACATTTTTCGTCTCATATCCTATATAGGAAACAATCAGAATGTCGCCCAAAGCCGCATCATCGAAGGTGAAATTTCCATCGAAATCCGTTGTGGTACCCACACTGGTACCTTGTTTTACGATGGATGCCCCTACAAGGGGAGCTCCATCACTGTCGGTGACCGTACCTGTAATCTGTGCGTTCATACATCCGTAGGCTATGAATACAAATACGATACTTATAAAGTAATTTTTCTTCATAAATGTTCAGTTTTTGGGTTAATTAACTCTCAGAAGGTAATTAAAATATGCTCGCTAAGTAGGAAAATTAACAAAACTTTCTTAAGTCAAACCGCGCCGAAAACCTATACTCCAATATTGTACATTTGAAAAAAATATTGATTTGATGCAGCACATCATTGACCGGTTTATCAGCTATATCACGATGGATACCCAAAGCGATCCTCATTCGGAAACTACCCCCAGCACCCAAAAACAATGGCACCTGGCCAACAAACTGGCTGACGAATTAAGGCAAATTGGGATGGAGGACGTATCCATTGATAACAATGCTTATATTATGGCTACCCTCCCCCCGACCAGTACGTCAGAAATACCGACCATTGGTTTTATTGCACATTTTGATACCAGCCCTGATTTTACAGGTAAGGATGTAAAACCAAGAATCGTGGAGAACTATGACGGGCAGGATATCCTATTGAATAAGGATCTCGACATTGTACTTTCCCCGGATTATTTTGAAGAATTGCGTATGTATACCGGACAAACGCTCATTGTTACGGATGGTACCACCCTCCTAGGCGCAGATGATAAAGCCGGTGTTACAGAGATTATCACCGCCATGGAGTACCTTTTGCAACATCCGGAAATAAAGCATGGGAAAATACGTATTGGTTTCACACCGGATGAGGAAATCGGGCGGGGAGCTCATAAATTCAATGTAGGGCAATTTGGTGCCGATTGGGCCTATACGGTTGACGGAGGTCGGGTTGGAGAATTGGAATATGAAAACTTCAATGCTGCCAGTGCCAACATCCGCGTTAGCGGGAAGAGTGTGCATCCGGGTTCTGCCAGGGGAAAAATGGTCAATGCCATCAGTATTCTCCATGAGTTCTTATCCCTCATACCAAAAAAAGAAGTGCCGGAACACACATCGGGCCGCCAGGGATTTTACCACATCCATAACATCCGGGGATCCATTGAAAATGCCGGTGCGGAGATGATTATCAGGGATCATGACAGGCAAAATTTTGAAACCCGGAAGCAGCGTCTTCGGGATTTTGCCAGGCAGGTGAACAAGTCACACGGGGATTGCCTTCATCTTAAAATTGAGGACCAGTATTACAATATGAAGGAAAAGATAGAGCCGGTATTTCATATCGTTGAAATTGCCAGGGAAGCTATGGAATCCCTGAATATTGATCCCCTTATTCAGCCAATTCGCGGGGGAACAGACGGATCACAATTGAGTTATATGGGATTACCCTGCCCCAACATTTTTGCCGGGGGACATAATTTTCACAGTAAATATGAATTTGTACCCGTGGAAAGTATGCAGAAAGCAGTTGAAGTTATCATAAAAATTTGCGAACTTACTGCTGCTAAATATCCTAAACCATGACAGCATCTGAAAAAGTGGAGGCGTATTTTAAAAGGGATCAACCTTTTAAAGATGGTATCTCCCTCCTGAGGGAAATTGCGCTTAATACGGACATGGAGGAAACCTTAAAATGGGGTTCGCCGGTATATACGGTGAATGGTAAGAATGTTCTGGGCATCATGGCCTTTAAGCGCCATTTTGGGGTATGGTTTTTTAATGGCGTATTTCTAAAGGATTTTAATAAAGTATTGAAAAATGCACAGGAGGGTAAGACAAAGGCCATGCGGCACTGGAAATTTAAGAGCATGGCAGAAATAGATAGAGCCGCGGTTCTTGCCTATATGGAGGAGGCCATAGAAAATCAGAAAAAGGGCCTCGCCCTAAAACCCGAACGGAACCAGAAAAAAGTAATAGTCCCCGGGCCGTTAAAAGAGGTCCTGAGCAATGACAAATCACTTAAGGCGAAATTTGATGCCCTTTCTCCGGGCCGGCGAAGGGAGTATTGCGAACACATAAGTTCGGCCAAACAGGAAAAGACCAAATGGTCGCGCCTGGAAAAAATCATGCCTTTGATCCTTGAAGGTACAGGCCTTAATGAGATGTACAAAAACTGCTGACAAGGCAGATCCGCCCCGTTTTATTACAGGGTAAGGCTGACCATTTTGCACGGATGCTCAAAATAAAAATAGCGGTCCGGGTTCCGGGGTTCCTCAAACTTGAAGATCACGCCGGGTCCGTGGTCAATTAACTTCGTGATTCCTGTATTCTGGAGAAATCGTCTAAACGGGTAATTCCCAGCCATTGTGGTAAGCAGCACGGGTTAATTTGTTGGCGGCATCATCCGTGAACTTTCCTTCCTCCGTATTCCAATACAGCCTTTTTCCGGTTTTATAGGCCACATTCCCCATATGTGAAACCAGCGCCGTATCATAACCTACCTGGATCGGCGCATTTAACGTATTGGCATCCCTGCTCTTTACGGCTTCCATAAAATTCTTGGTGTGCAGATCCAGGCCATTGCCTTGATTTTGTTGTATCGGTAAACGTTCCATTTTCGGTATCCCTTCTTTTCCCCATCCTTGAAATTCAGTTTCGGGAATGACTTCCCACCCATTTCTGTCTAACACCAGGGTACCTTTGTTCCCAATAAAGGCAATCCCGTGGTTGCGTCCGTAATTGCCTCCGTCTATTCCTGTGGCATGTTCCCAGAGAATGGAAAAACCATCGTATTCAAAGACCGTTTGAAGCGTATCCGGCGTTTCCGAGGCATCATCCGGATAGGCAAATTTACCCCCCAGGGCCATCACCGATTTTGGCGTTCCGGCCTTCATGCCAAAGAGCGCATAATCAATGAGGTGAACACCCCAGTCTGTCATCAGCCCTCCCGCATAGTCCCAAAACCATCTGAAGTTAAAATGAAACCTGTTCGGGTTAAATGGTCGCATTGGAGCAGGGCCCAGCCACATGCCATAATCCACCCCTTCCGGGGAATCGGCATCCGGTTTGGGAGGTATGGGCTTCATCCATCCCTGATACGCCCAGGCCTTAGACAGTCTGATCGCTCCCAACTGTCCTGAATGTACAAAATTGATGGCATCCACAAAATGGGGCTGACTCCTTTGCCATTGCCCTATCTGAACCATGCGGTCGCTCTTTTGAACGACATTGAGCATAATATTGCATTCCTCAATGGAATTGGCGATGGGTTTTTCACAATAGACATCTTTACCGGCCTGTATGGCATCTGTCAACTGTAAACAGTGCCAATGGTCAGGAGTTCCAATGATCACTATGTCTATATCCTTATCTTCAAGTAATTTGCGATAGTCGCCATACCATTTGGGCTTTTTAATGCCTGCCTTTCCCAGTTCTTCCGTGCGCCTTGCCAGCACATTTTTATCTACATCACACAGAGCAATTACATGCACATCACTCATTTTCAAAAAAGATGTCAAGTCTGCAAAGCCCATACCATTGCACCCGATTAATCCCACATTGATGCGATCGTTGGGGCCCACTTTTTTACGGATTGCTGCCAGTAATTCAGGCGGGAATAAAAATGTGGCACCGGCTCCTGCCAAACCCAGGGAACCTTGCTTTAAGAAATATCTTCGTGTAGTATTCATCGTTCAAATTTAGCTTGAACTATCAAGATACTGATTTTATGTGTACTGCGGAACAAAAAAACACCGACTTAGCCGGTGTTTTCCATTGAGTTAGTTATGGTTTATTACTTTTCCTTGGGTGGATTCAACTTTTTGCTCATTTCCATGGAAATTGCGGACCTGTCGAACTTAAGCCTCCCGGCCATGGTCTCGATTATACACGAAAAATCCTTATCGTTCAGATCTACAACTTTTCCGTGCAGACCACTTTTTGTGATGATCCTATCCCCTTTTTTTAATGCGGCCGCAAACTTCTTTTCGTCTTTGGAACGCTTCATTTGCGGGCGTATCATAAAAAAATACGCCACCACAAAAATCAGCAGCATTGGAAGAAACTGTCCTATATCACCCATAATATCTTCAATCTCCTTGTTAATTCTTTACCGGTCCCACGGCTGCAGTGGAAGCACCCGCTTTTGGATTTATAAATGCCTTAATCCTTAAAATCTCGGAACCTTTTTCCGTATTGGCATTTACGGTAATACTCTTGGTCACCTGATTTTGCCCGGATCCGTTAAACTTCACCAAAAGTTCTCCGGAGTCACCGGGAGCTATTGGGGTGTTCTTCGGATATTCAGGAATTGTACAACCGCAGCTGCTTGTCGCGTTTGTTATGATCAGAGGGGCATTTCCGGTATTCGTAAATTTAAAAGTAGTCTCTTGTGGGGTTCCCTGGACAATGTTACCGAAATCGTGTTCCGATTTTTCAAAACTCATCACAGGAAGGTTTTTTGCTGCCTCGTCCCGTTCTGCCGC